>Ga0182748_1000728_pt1 | contig 33771 bp, 34 predicted proteins | sample eDN3rd37CKraftOP_FD_128877 | JGI IMG/M metagenome (GOLD analysis project Ga0182748, IMG submission 128877) | Enriched Organic Plus compost microbial communities from Emeryville, California, USA - eDNA 3rd pass 37_C Kraft OP (version 2) (version 2) ...
CCTCGCTCTACAAGATCGCCGAGCGTCGCGAGACGGTGTTTTTCCCCGGCCACGGCAATGTCATCCGTGACGCGCCGCGTTTCGTGCAGAGCTACATCCGTCACCGGATCGGGCGGGAGGAATCGATCCTGCATCGGCTCGGGAAGGGCGAAGCCGATATCCCGACGCTGGTACGCGCGATCTATATCGGCATCGATCCGCGGCTCGTCGGCGCGGCCGGGCTATCGGTCCTCGCGCATCTGGAGGATCTCGTTGCGCGCGGCAAGGTGTTGACCGAGGGACCGCCCTCGATCGCCGGGCATTACCGCTTGGCCTGAGGCTTCGCCGGTGCAGCCTTGCCCTTCGGCACCGTGGGCGGCGCCTTCTTCTCCGGCGGCCGTCGCCGCTCCTCGCGTTCGAGCGTTGCGTTGACGTTTTCCTCGAGGTTGTCGAGGAAGCTTCGGATCCGCGACGCGTTGCCGCCGAGATCGTGATAGCCATACCGGGTCGAGGACCGCATATCGACTTGCGAGTCCTCTTCGGTGCCGCGGATGCGGATCACGATATCCTCGCGAAATCCCATGATCGCCGTGCGGGCCACCGCCTCGATGCGGCCGTCGCGCCCCTTTTGCGGCTCGCGCGCGTCGAGGACGAGCCATCGCCGCTTGTTCACCAGCGCAAGCGCATGGTCGTAAGCCATTTTCGGCGCCACCGACAGTTCAAGCGGGGCGATGTCCGGATAGGCTTCGCGTTGCAATTCCGCGGCATGCAGACCCGCATATTGAACCGGATTACTGGTGCGCGAGCGCAGGCGGCGGACCGCATCGTAGGCCGGCGGGTCCAGCACGTCGGTCGTGATGTCGTAGATCGGCGGCAGCGTGTAGGCCTTGTATCCAAGATAGGCCGGGTAGGCGAGCAGCAGACCGGCGACGACGATCGCGGTGACGGCGTATCCAAGCCCGCGAAGTCCCTGCCGCCAGATGACGACAAAGGAGGCGAGCGCCAAAAGGATCGCGATGCCGGCAAAGGCCAGCGCGCCCCCGAACGTCGCCAGTCCCGGCAGCGCCTCGATCAGCCCTGCGCGCACGATGATGATGGCGATCAGCGCCGCCGCGACCGAAAACAGCGCGAGCCGTCGCGACCAGGTTGCGAGCTTGGAGATCGGTTCGTCGGGGAGCCGGCGGCGTGCCATTGTCGTTCTTGCCTAGCGCGGAACCTTGTGGTGCGGAACTGCCGCAAGCCGAATTCCGCTCGCGTGCGCGCGTTATACGTAGCCCGCGCAGATGCGTTTCAAAGCTCTCCACTCGGCCGCGTCAAGTAGCGTTGCGCCACGACTTTGGGGCGGCGCCATGGCATCGATCTGGGTTACGCGCTCCGGTGTGGCGGGATGGTCGAGGAAGATCGACCCGGAGCGGGTTTTGCCGGCGATTCGCGCGAGGAATCGTCCAAGCGCGCGAGCGTCGCCGCCGGCGGTATCCATGGTGCGGACCGCGAAGGCATCGGCCCGGCTTTCCGCGTGACGCGAATAGGCGGATTTCAGGAGGGTCTTTCCGGCAAGGACCACGGCGCCGCCGCCCACGAAATCACCGAGGAACATGCCGAAGATCAGAGACAATCCGGCGCCCTGCAAAACCGCCCGGGCCCCGTCGCGATTTGCGACATGGCCAAGTTCATGGGCGATGACGCCGGCGACCTCGTCGACATTCTCGGCCTGATCGATCAGCCCCTTGAACACATAGACATGGCCGCCGGGCAGGGCGATGGCATTGGCTTCCTCGCGGCGGATCACGGCGGCGCGGAGCGGCAGGCGAAGCTCGGCCGCATCCTGCAGCCGCGTCATCAACTTGTTGAAAGCGGCGTAGCCGGCCTGTTCGACGGCGGCTCCACCGCATTCGAACGGGCGGTTGCCCGGGCCCTTGTTGAGCATCGCGCGCACCTGGGTGTCGGCGGCGTTGCCAAGGCGGCGCTCGACACCCTGCGGGATCGCGGGCGCCAGCCGGTCGGCGATTGCCGGGACGCCGTAAACTGCGACGGCCAACAGCGAGACGGCGGCCATAAAACTCAGGGCAATCGCCTTGCGCCGCGCCTTGCGCGCGCTCACCCCGGTCCGGTCGATGTCGGGGCAGGCGAGGTCGATGGCATGCGCCATGTCTTGGTCGGCGATTTCGAGACGTGCGAGGGTCGGCGATTTGCGAAGGCCAATGCGGAAGATATGCGCCGGCGCCGACAGGTGCTTGAGCCGCGGATAGGGCCATTGATCGATCAATTCGCCGGCGCGATCGAAGATCACGACGGCATAATCGTTCAGCTCGACCGTCACGTCATGACGCGCGGCGGTCATGCCGTCGAAATAGACCGCCGGGCTCGTCAGCTCCGGCATCAGATGCCCCCGAGATTGAGCACGTCCGCGATGCCCTCGCCAAGCGGCGAACTCGCGTCGCCCGCGGCCTTGACCCGTTCGATGGGCGCGGTGTCGGACAACTCGATCGAGGAGGCCGTCAACCGCCAGACCGAAAGCGTCACGGTTGCATTGAAGAGCGTGATCAGCCCGAGCATGAACACCACATAGGTGCCGACCATCATCGCGACGGTCAGAAATTCCTGCAGCGGTGTGCCATCCTGCGCGAAGGCACCGAGAAAAATCAGCCCGAAGAAGATGCCGACCGACAGAACGATCAGGAAGCCGATCAGATAGAGGATGAATCGGAAATACGCGAAATACACGTCGCGGGTGCGCAGATGCGATTTCGCCACGATCTCGCCGAAGCGGATGCCGTTGATCCACCAGCGCATGACCATGGCGTGGAAGGCCGGCAACAGCAGCGCGACCAAAGCCAGCGTGACCGCAAAGGCCGTCAGCCCGAGGCCAAGCTGGCCAACGAAGCCGGGACTCGCCTTTTCCAGACGGCCGATAATGTCGCCGCTGCCGCGCAAGGCGGTGAGTACGGCGGGCCACCTGATCGCGAGGAGGGACACTGCCGTCGTCAGGAGCGGGATCAGCACGGCGAGCCACATCAGGAATCCGCGCAGGAACAGGTGCCAGCCGGAGCCGACGAACCGGCCCTGCAGGTCGCCGTACCAGGTATTGCCGAGCTTGAAGCGCTCGAGCGCGGCGCGGGTGAACGGATAGGCGAAACCGAGAGTGAGCAACGTCCAGCCCCACCACCACACCGCGCAGATCGCGTAGCGGATGGCCGAGCCGGTCTGATGAAAGCGCAAGCCGCGGAATATCGTGCGCGTCAGCCGATAGCGGCGTGCGAGATAGATTCCGTATTGACTGAGAAAGGCGAGCAGCAGCACGGCTGAAACCGACAGCACGTTGCCGAAGACGCCGAGATCGAGCACCGTGATGGTGAAGACCGTATAGATCGGCAGCACCAGGGCGATCGCGAACAGAAAGCCCTGCAGGAGTTCAAGCGCGGTGCCGGAATATTCGAAGGATTCGCCGTCGAGTTCGGTATTGGCCCACAGGAAGCGGCGGATATCGGTCGCAAGCCAGAACCGGTAGAGCCCGAGCGTTACCATCAAAAGGACGGCGCCGCGCACCACGATGCGCCAATAATCCTTTTCCGGCCCGGTGAAGCGCACATGACGCCGCGCCGCGCCGGCCGCCATACTCGCCTCCGCCAGCGCCATGGCTCACTCCGCTGCCATCGATCCCGGCAGGATGTAGCCCTTGAAGCGTTCTCGCAATGCCGTTTTCTGGATCTTTCCGGTTGCCGTATGCGGAATTTCGTCGACGAAGGCAACGTCGTCCGGCAGCCACCAGTCGGCCACCTTGCCGCGCAGGAAGTCGAGCAATTCGCCCTTGTCGGCCGTCACATCCTTCTTGAGGACGACGACGAGCAGCGGCCGCTCGTCCCATTTCGGATGCTGCACGCCGATCACGGCGGCCTCGGCGACCTTCGGATGCCCGACGGCGAGATTTTCCAGATCGATCGAGGAGATCCACTCGCCGCCCGACTTGATGACGTCCTTCGAGCGATCGGTGACCTGCATGTAGCCGTAGGGGTCGATGGTCGCGACATCGCCGGTGTCGAAGAAGCCCTGCTCGTCGAGAATGTCGGTGTCGTCCCGGTAATAGCGGCGCGCGACCGCGGGGCCGCGGACCTTGAGGCGGCCGAAGGTCTTGCCGTCCCAGGGCTGGTCACGGCCGAGGTCGTCGGTGATGCGCATTTCGACACCGAAGGGCGGATGACCCTGCTTGACCTTCAGCGCGAACAGCGCGTCGCCGCCGAGCGAGGCATATTCGGGCTTGATCGTGCAGAGCGATCCGAGCGGCGACATTTCCGTCATACCCCAGGCATGGATGACGCTGACGCCATAATGCTTTTCGAATTTTTCCGTCATCGCCCGCGGGCAGGCCGAGCCGCCGATGACGACACGCTTGAGATGCGGCAGCTTCGCGCCGGTCGCTTCGAGATGCTGCAGCAGCATCAGCCAGATCGTCGGCACGGCGGCGGTGCAGGTGACGCGGAATTCGTCGAGCATCTGGAAGATCGAAGCGCCGTCCATCTTCATGCCGGGGAGTACGAGCGCGGCGCCGTTCATCGGCGCGGTCAAGGCGATGCCCCAGCAATTGGCGTGGAACATCGGCACCACCGGCATCATGACATCGCGCGACGACACGCCCATGGCATCGCCCATGCTCGCCATCATCGAGTGCAGCACATTCGAGCGATGCGAATACAACACGCCCTTGGGATGGCCGGTGGTGCCGGATGTGTAGCACATGCCGGCCGCGGTGTTCTCGTCGAAACCTTTCCAGGCAAAGTCACCATCGGCTTCCGCGACCCACTCTTCGTAGGCAACCGCGTTCTTCAGCGATGTTGCCGGCATATGCGCCGCATCGGTCAGCACGACGTAGCGTTCGATTGTCGGCAAGCGGTCTGCGAGCTGTTCGAGCAGGGGCACGAAGGTGAGGTCCGTCATCATCACGCGATCCTCCGCGTGATTGACGATCCAGGCGATCTGATCGGGAAACAGCCGCGGGTTCACGGTGTGGTAGACCGCGCCGATGCCCATGATGCCGTACCAGGCCTCGACATGCCGATGCGTGTTCCACGCAAGCGTCGCAACGCGATCGCCGAGGCGCACGCCGTCGCGCTCGAGACGCTGCGCCACCTTCAGCGCGCGTCGCCTGATATCGGCATAGGTGGTGCTGTGGATCGGCCCTTCGACCAATCGCGACACGACCGGCCGCTCGCCGTGAAACGTGGCCGCATGATCGATGATGCGGTGACACAGAAGGGGCCAATCCTGCATCAAGCCCTGCATCGCATTCCTCCCTTCCGGCCTTATTGCTGGCCGTGACAGGCGGAAGGTTACAGAGCCGGCCGCTTCAGGTGAAGTGGCAGGCTAACTCGCCATTGCCCCAAAGCGCGCCAGCCGGAAGCGCCGCAGATCCATGGCCGTGCGTCCGGTCAGCGCGAGGTCGGCCAGCGCATGTCCGATCGCGGGGGCGAATTTGAAGCCGTGGCCGGAGCAGGGCGAGGCAACCACGATGCGCTCTTGTCCGGGCACGCGATCGATCACGAAGTCCTCGTCGGGGGCCATGGTGTAGAGACAGGTCTTGCTTGCGACGACCGGCCCCGCGGCCGCCGGCAACATCCGGAACAGCGGGCCTGTCACGGTTGACTCGTCGGCCTGACTGACGGTGCGGTTATAGTCTTCCGGGTCCACGACCTCGCGGTCGTGGTGATGCTTGGCGATCTTCAACAGGCCGTCGTCATGCAGCGGGAACCCGTAATGAATCCCGTGCTCGCTCTCGATCATGAAGACCGGGAACCATCCGGGCCTGAACAATTCCGGCTGCGGCGGTCGGACCCAGAGCAGGACCTGCCGCGTCACCTGCAGCGGCAGCGCAAGGTCGGGCAGGAGCGATTTGGTCCAGGGCCCCGCCGTCACGATGACGGCGCCCGCGTCATAGCTCGTGCGCTCGGTGCGCACGCGCACATGCTCGCCGCGCTGTTCGATGGACGTGACGCGCTCGCTGGTGCGGACAACGGCACCGGCGGCACCGGCGAGACGCAGATGCGCGCGGATGCCCGCTTCCGCTTCGACGAAGCCTGCATCGGGTTGCAGGACGGCGACATAATCCTGCGGCAGGCGAAAGGCCGGGTAACGGCGCATCAATTCATGCGCGGTGAGGACTTCGTGGGGCAGGCGGTGTTCGCGGGACGCGCTCAGCGTGCCCTTCACCAGCGTCGAGTCGGGATGACCCATCTCCGCAATGCCGGTGACGGTCATCAGGCGGTGGCCTGCGGCCGCTTCGAGTTCGCGCCACATCGTTGCGGCGCGGCGAACCAGGGGAACGTAGGACGGATGCTCGAAATAGCCGTGGCGGATGATTCGCGTACGGCCATGCGAGGAGCCGCGCTCATGGCCGGGTTCGAATCGGTCGAGGCCGATCGCGCGCACGTTGCGGCGCGCCAGATGGTACAATGCGGCGCTGCCCATGGCCCCGAGACCGACCACGATCACGTCATGCGTCATTCGTATCCTCGCGCGAACCCTCGCGACATCGCGACGCTAGCATGACGCGCAGAGGAAATTGCCATTGCCGTGGCGATCGCGCACAAAAGCCGCATTCGGTTGGAATATCACGCGCGTGGGGCTGCTCTATCCGGTTCTTGTTCTGATTGTGGTGACGTGCCTTGCACCTGCGGCGCAGGCGCAAGGCTCGGCGTCGCGCGACAAGCGCCCGAATGCCGAACAGGCACAGCCGGAGCGGACCAAGCCGGCCTCTCCCGACAAAAAGAAGCCGGCTGCGGCAGTCTCGCCATTTCCCAAGCCGCTTTCCATGCCGCCGCGCGACAACGCAACGCGCCGGATCGCGCCCGTTCCGATGGAAGCATTCGCCGCGGAGACGGACCCGCAACCCCCCGCCGAGGCCGTCGCGGCAAAGCCGGATGAACCTTCGGCCTGCCTGATTCGCGTATCGAACAAGGTTGCCGTCATCGAGCCGCTGCCCTCGATCAGCGGGCCGGGCGATTGCGGCGCGACCGATGTGGTGCGGCTCGAAGCGATCATTCAGCCGGACAAGTCGCGGGTTGCCGTCAGTCCGCCTGCCACGATGCGCTGCACGATGGCCGAAGCGGTCGCGGTCTGGGTGCGCGAGGACCTCACCGCGACCGCGGCGCAGTTCGGCGCAGCGCCCCAGGCGCTCGACAACTACGCCTCTTACGATTGCCGCGGACGCAACCGCGTCGCCGGTGCGCGGATCAGCCAGCACGGGCTCGCCAACGCCATCGACATTCGCGGCCTGCGCCTCTCCGACGGGCGCTTTGTGTCGTTCACCGACCGCAAGGTGGATCGCGGGTTCCGCGAGGCGGTCCGCAAGACCACCTGCGAGCGATTCACCACAGTTCTAGGTCCCGGCTCCGACGGCCATCACGAAGACCATATTCATATGGACCTTGCCGAAAGAAGGGGCGGCTATCGCCTGTGTCAGTGGAATGTGCTCGATCCTGCCGGCGAAATTCCGCTTCCTCGGCCCCGGCCCAAGGAAGCGTCCTGAGAGACAGCGTCCTGAGAGGAAGCGTCCTGAGACGGCGCGTCCGGTGAAGGGCCGCGTACCCCGTGCTTTCTGCGATCGTGTGAACGCAGTCTTCACCCATGGCGGCCTAGTTGTGCCGGCATGAAACCGATCCGGCCCTCGGAACTCACGCCCGTCCGGGTGCAACGACAGTCGCTGATCACGCGGCGCTCGCTGCTGCTGGGCGGTCTCGGCGCCGCCTCGCTGTCCGGCGCCGCGTTCGCGGGCTATGGCGGCGTCGAGGCTGCGTCGGTTCTTGAGGTGACCCGCTACAAGCTGAAGCCGCGCCATTGGCCGGCCGGCCAGCGCATGACCATCACCGTGATCGCCGATCTGCATGCGGGCGGCCCCAATATGGGTCTGGAGCGCATCCGGACCATCATCGACACCGCGAATGCGCTGCGCTCCGATCTGATCCTGTTGCTCGGCGATTACGTCGCCACCCACCGGTTCGTGACCGAACCCGTGCCGCCACCGGTCTGGGCCGCGGAACTGGCGCGGCTCAAGGCGCCGCTCGGTCTTCACGCCATCCTCGGCAATCACGACTGGTGGTTCGAGCAGAGGACCATCCGGCATGCGCTTGCCGCGGCCAATATCCCGGTCATGGAGAATGATGCGGTCCTTCTGGGCGAGGCGGGGGCGCGCTTCTGGCTCGCCGGGCTCGGCGATCAACTCGCGGTCCCGCTCGGTCGCGGGCACTTTCGCGGCGCCGACGATTTGCCCGGCACCATGGCCAGGATCACAACCGACGATCCCGTGATCCTGATGGTGCACGAGCCCGACATCTTCCCGCGCGTCCCGGATCGCGTTTCGCTTACGCTCGCGGGTCATACGCATGGCGGCCAGGTCCGGCTGCCGGTGGTCTGGCCGATCTTCGTGCCTTCGAAATACGGTGCGCGCTTCGCCTATGGACATATCGTCGAAGGCGGCCGCGAGATGATCGTGTCGGGCGGGCTCGGCACGAGCTTCGTGCCGATGCGCGTCGGGGTGCCGCCGGAGATCGTTCACATCGAACTCGGCTGAGCGCGCGAGAATCGGCGCACGAGATGAGCGCATAAAAAAACGGCGCCCGAAGGCGCCGTTTTTGATTCTGGTTATCCGGCCGCCGTCAGAAGGGCAGCGAGCGCTCCGGCATGCGGATCGCCACCTGCGGGTTGTTCGGCGAATCGCCCTGCTTGGGAGCAAGCACCACGACCACCGTGCCTTCCTTGACCCGGTTGTAGAGGTCGATGACGTCCTCGTTGGTCATGCGGATGCAGCCCGAGGAAACCGCCGAGCCGATATATTCAGGCTGGTTGGTGCCGTGGATGCGATAGAGCGTGTCCTTGCCGCCGGCATAGAGGTAGAGCGCGCGCGCCCCGAGCGGATTATGCGGTCCCGGACCCACCTGATTCGGGATGCTTGGTCCGAGCCGTTCCTTGATCGCGGCGGTCGGAGTCCAGGTCGGCCATTCGGCTTTGCGCTGAACCTTGGCGATGCCCGAGAAGGTCAGCGCTTCCTCGCCAACGGTAATGCCGTAGCGGATCGCCTTGCCTTCAGGCAGCACGTAGTAGAGGAAGCGCGAATCGGTATCGACGACGATCGATCCTGGCGTTTCCTTGCGGTGATAATTGACGATGTGGCGCCGATACGGCTCCGGAATCGTCGCCTTGGCGTAGGGGACTTTCGCCAGCAATTCGCGATCGCGTGGCTTGAAATTGGCTTCCGACGCAGGCTCGTAAACCGCGCTGGTCGAGGCGACGCAACCCGATAAACCGATCCCGATCAGGAGAAGCGCGATCAGGCGCATCACCACATCCTATTGTTTCTACACCCGGCGAGATTTCGCGGCGAACATAGCCGAAAAACGCTTTCCATCCAGTGATAAGCCCTGATCGCAGGACCGGTCCTGTGAAAGTGTTGCCGGAAAGCCGCAAGGTGTCGACAAGCCATCCGCACCGAGCGTGGCACGGAACTCATTAAGCGCCAGTTTACCCTGACATCCTCAAGTGATGAAGCGGGGCAGCGCCGGTACAGCCGCACAGCTTTGTGACCGGCCTGCCTCCAACTCTTACCATTGATCGCCCAATTCCGCCGCACTCGGTCCAAATGCTCCCTGCAGGGTGCCTCTTGGACAAAAAGCATCCGTTGAGGAGGAAAACATGACTACCGCCGAGACGTCCGGAGCCGAACAGAAAAGCCGGCGGTCGGAATTGGACCTTGACCGCCGTTACGGCCGTATCGCTATCTCCGCCCTGGTCGCCGCATTGCCTTATGGCAGCGAGTGCAAGCAGGCGGATACCGTCGAAGACCGCAAGGATCGCGCCGCCTGACAAGGTGCGCCAGACAGCTCCGGTGGGGGCTGGTCGATAACCGGCCCCGCCGGGCTCTCGCCGCAATTACCGCTTGCATGCGCCACCGCCTCGTGGCCATGACTTCGCCGCCGCGGCGCGAGCCGCATCCGCGGAGACGTCATGCTCACCGTCTACACCCCGCGCGGTTCATCGCTGGAGCCGCTTCCGCTCAATCCCGGGGAAGCGATTCCTGAGGCAGCGGTCTGGCTCGATCTGGTCAATCCCACGATCGAGGAAGACAAGCTGGTCGAGAAGCTTGTCGGCGTCGCGGTGCCGACCCGCGAGGAGATGCAGGAGATCGAGATCTCCAGTCGTCTCTATATCGAGGGCGGCGCGCGCTACATGACGGCGACCCTGATGTCGCAGTCGGACACCCCGTCCCCGGTGACGACGCCGGTCTCCTTTATCCTCGCCGGCCAGCGCCTCGTCACCGTGCGCTACGACGAGCCGCGCCCGTTTGCGATGACACGGCACAAGCTCGCCCGCTTTTGCCCGGCGAATGTCACCGGCCAGACCGTGCTGATGGAGCTTCTGGATGCGGTGATCGACCGCAATGCCGACATCCTCGAGCGCGTCGGCGCCGAGGTCGACCAGGTCTCGCGGCGCATCTTCGAACAGCGGCGCAATCGCGGAGCGACGTCGCGGACCTATCAGGGGATCCTTTTCACGCTCGGGCGCAAGGGCGACCTGTGCTCGAAGGTGCGCGAAAGCCTCGTCTCGATCGGCCGCCTGGTGTTGTTCATGGCGCACGAAGACGAGTCGATGCGCTGGTCGAAGGAAGTGCGGGCGCAGCTCAAGACGATGCAGCGCGACGTCCAGTCATTGTCGGACCACGCCACCTACCAGACCAACAACATCACCTTCCTTCTGGACGCGATGGTGGGTCTCGTCAGCATCGAGCAGAACAACATCATCAAGCTGTTCTCGGTGGTGGCGGTGGTGCTGATGCCGCCGACGCTGGTGGCTTCGATCTACGGAATGAATTTCGAGCACATGCCCGAACTCAAATGGAGCTTCGGCTATCCGCTGGCGCTGCTGGCGATGATCATCTCCTCGATCCTTCCTTACGTGTATTTCAAATGGAAGAAGTGGCTCTGATCCATTGTCTTTGCCGTTCTTTAGCTGTCATCGCCTTTGACGCTCTTTAGCTGTCATCGCCCGCGAAAGCGGGCAATCCAGTAAACGCAACGGCTTCATCAGTTGACTGGATCCCCCGCCTTCGCGGGGCATGACGAAACGGGCGAAGCGATTCCGCCTCGACAGAAATTGCCTAGACGTGCTGTCCGCCGTTGATGTGGATCTCGGCGCCGTGGACATAGGACGAGGTCTCGGTGCAAAGCACATAGACGATCTTCGCGACTTCGTCGGGCGTCCCGAGCCGATGCATCGGAATCTGCTGCTCGACGATCTTGTCAGTGCCCGGCGAGAGGATCGATGTGTCGATCTCGCCCGGTGCGATCGCGTTGACGCGAATGCCGAGCGGACCGAAATCGGCCGCCATCTCGCGGGTGAGCGACGCGAGCGCCGCTTTCGAGGTGGCATAGGCCGCGCCCGCGAAGGGATGCACCCGCGAGCCCGCGATCGAGGTGACGTTGACCACCGAACCATGGGTCGCCTTCAATTCCTCGATCAGGCCGCGCGCCAGCATGATCGGCGCGAAGAAGTTGACCTGGAACACATGCTGCCAGGTCCTGATGTCGGTCGCGATGGCGCTGAGGCGCTGACCGCCCGCGCCCTTGGGTGAGATCGCGGCGTTGTTGACCAGTGCGTGCAGCTTTCCGTCGGGGAGTCTGTTCTTGATTTCCGCGATCGCTTCCTCGGTGCTGTCGGGATCGGCGAGGTCCACCTGGATGTGATCCTCGGGGCCAGCCTCCCACGGGCAGTTTTCCGGGAAGCCATGGCGCGAACAGGTGATGACGCGCCAGCCGGCCGCCGAAAATCGCTTCACGGTGGCATGCCCGATGCCGCGGCTGGCCCCGGTCAGGAGCAGCGTGCGGCGCGGCGCATTATGGTCGGACATCGGCATCGCAAATCCTGCTCAACTCATTCCCGCGACACGGTTCACGGATAAAGGCGCGTCTTGACCCAGGCCTCATCCGGCTGGCCGCGGGTGAACGCGATCCGGTCGTGGAGGCGGAACGGCCGATCATGCCAGAATTCCATCGCGAGCGGCGCGATGCGAAAGCCGGACCAGAAGGGCGGCCTCGGGATCGTTCCGAGCGGATAGCGCGCCGTCACTTTTGCCACCGCGCCCTCGAAGGCGAGTCGGCTTTCAAGCGGCGACGATTGCTTGCTGGCCCAGGCGCCGATCTGCGCGAGACGCGGCCTCGTCGCGAAATAGGCGTCGGCTTCCGCGTCGCTGACCTGCGTGACGGTGCCGCGGACGCGCACTTGCCGGCGCAGCGATTTCCAATGGAAGGCCAGCGCGGCCTCTGGACGCTCTTTCAGCTCGCGCGCCTTCGCGCTTCCGAGATTCGTATAGAACACGAAGCCCGCTTCATCGAAGCCCTTCAGCAGCACCATCCTCACATCGGGAAAACCGTCTTCACCGGCGGTGGCGAGCGCCATCGCATTCGGATCGTTCGGTTCGCTGCGTTGCGCTTCGTCGAGCCAGGCCGCGAACAACGCGAATGGCTCGGCGGCTTCGGTGAAATCACCGTTCCTTAACAATTCCGGCTGTTGAATGCTTGGTGTGTCTGTCATTCCGTGGAGTACCGATTGGCCGGCCAGTCTCTCGTCCGGGCCTTCGTATATAAGGGAGCGCTCCGCGCGCGACTATGCCGAATGCTGCGCAGCGGCCTGATCGTCGCCGCCGCGGCTCCGCTCGTCTGCGCGTGCAGCGCCAATGTCAAGATTTCGGACGGCGCCGGAACGGACGAGCCCGTCCACACGGGCTCCATCTCGAAACCGCGTGCTTCCGACGGCAACGGCCTGCCGCCAGCCTCCGACCTTGCCTATGCCAAACGCGCGGCGGCGCAGGTCATGAGCCGGGCGAGCGCGGATGACAGTGTGACATGGGAAAATCCGGCATCGGGCGCGAGGGGCACCGTGACCCCGATCGCGCAGGCCTACCGCGTCGAGGGGACATTGTGCCGGGATTTCATCGCAAGCCACGTGCTCGAGGGATCGGAGTCCTGGATGGAGGGGGAGGCGTGCCGGGCCGCGCGCGGTGAGTGGGAAGTCCGCCGGCTGAAGGCCTGGCGGCGGACCTGAAGGGCATCGCGGCGGGGAAGGCGGTGCATAGATCCGGCAACGGCCGCCCGGCGTTGCGAAAATCGGATTACAATCCCAAATAGCCGAAGAACCACAGGCCGGGCCTTAAAGCCCGCGCCGATCGACCGCCGGGGCCGACCCCGGCGCCATGCGAAACAAGGAGAACGTCATACATGCGCGACCCCTACGAGGTGTTGGGGGTGCCGCGGGGGGCTAGCGCTGGCGAAATCAAGTCAGCCTTTCGAAAGCTTGCCAAGAAGCACCATCCGGACGCCAACAAAGACGATCCGAAAGCCTCCGAGCGTTTCGCCGAGGCCAACGCCGCCTATGAAATTCTGGGCGACGAGACCAAGCGCAAGCAATTCGATGCGGGCGAAATCGATGCCGAGGGCAAGCCGCGCTTTCAGGGCTTTCAAGGCTTCGAAGGCGCGCATCCTGGCGGCGGCTTTGGCGGCTTCGGCGCGGGCGCCGGCCCGGACGTCCACTTCGAGACATTCACCTTCGGCCCGCAGGGCGCGCAACGGTCATCGCGCGGCGGGGGCGCGGGGTTTGGCGGCATCGACGACATCCTGAAGGAGATGATGGGCGGCCGCGCGCGGCGCGGCGGCTCCCGCAGCTTCGAGCCGGAAGAATTCGCCCCGCCTCCCGGTCGCGACGCGACGGCATCGACCACGATCACATTGTCCGACCTCGCCCATGGCGGCTCCCGGCGGGTCTATCTGCCGACCGGCAAGGAAGTCGACGTCAAGATTCCCGCAGGGTTGTCGGACGGCCAGCAGATCCGGCTGAAGGGCCAGGGGTTCTCCGATGGCGGCCCGCCCGGTGACGCGATCATCACGGTGCACATTGCCAAGCACCCGTATTTCGAACGCGATGGCTCGAATATCCGGCTGGAATTGCCGATCTCGCTTTACGAGGCGGTGCTCGGTGGAAAAGTGCGCGTGCCGACGCTCGATGGCGCGGTGGAGCTCAACATCCCCGCCAATACCAGTGGCGGACGCACCTTCCGTCTGCGCGGCAAGGGCCTCCCGGACAAGAGCGGTTCGGGCGATCTCCTCGCCACAATCCGCATCGTCCTTCCCGACGCGCCGGATGCCGAGCTCGAAGAGCTGATGCGCAAATGGCGGGAGGAGAAGCCCTACGATCCTCGCCGCAATCTCGGGTAACGCGCGCGAATGAAGACGCGTCAGCCGCCCTTGCGGCTGACCGCCGGGTCCGCGGACGATCTGTTCTGTGGCGGCGGTGGCGCCCGGTTCTCGAGTTGTTCGAAGGCGGCACGCGCCAGTTCCTTGAGGCGCATCTTGTCCGCCGGCCCCGCGACCACGTAGCCGTAGTCGCTCACCACCCAGCGGATCGCCGCGACATTGTCCGAGGTGTAATAGCGGAACGAGGTCTGCGGCTGCTCCAGCTTCGAAATGTAGAAGGTGATCCGGTCACCGCTGCCATTCTCGTACATCAGCAGGGCCGCGGGTCCGGATTCGCCCGGCAACAGGCGGCCGCCGAGAAGCTTCAGATCGAAGGCCGCGAAATCCGGAAACCGCAATTGCGTCCCGACCCGTCGCGACAGCCACGGCGTCAGATGGCTTTCCGCGGCGCCGACCTCAACCGGATGACGAATCTCGCTGATATAGAGCTTGTGCGCGGCAAGCGCCCGTTGCGCGAGATCGTCCGCCGGATCGCCGACCGCTGCGACCACCTCGGTGGTACTGCGCGCCATCCAGCCCGCGATGCCGCCGACGAGGAACGCGACAGCAACGATCGCCGCGGCGATCGCGCGCCAGTTGCGGCCGGAGCGCAGCAGCGTCTCGATGTTCAGACGCGCGGGAACCGTTTCGTTGACGGTATTGCCAAAGCGCGCGCGGATTGCATCGGCCTGGAGACGCCACGCGGAAACGCGTGCCGCATCCTCCGGATGCGACATCAGCCAGGCTTCAACCGCAGCGCGGCGATCGACCGGCAACTCGCCGTCGACATACGCGTGAAGTTCGTCTTCGGTGACCGGTGATGTCCGATCGACCATCATTGCACCTCTCGTCTATTTCACGCGGCGGAGCGCCGGACGCTCGCCGTCGAGATAGACCTTGATCTGCGCACGGGCGCGCGCGAGCCGTGACATGACCGTGCCGATGGGCACGCCCTGGATATCCGCGACTTCGCGATAGGACAGTCCTTCGAGCACCACCAGAAGGAGCGCCTGTCGCTGGTCGTCGACCAGAAGATCGAGCGCGCGCTCGATGTCGCGGCCCCCGGCCTCGGGACCGGCCGAATCCGGAGCGTCGTTGTCCTCGAGCGTCGCGGTCATCGGCCGCCGCGCCAGGGAGCGGAGCCGGTTTCTGTTCAAATTGGTGAGAATCGTAAAGAGCCAGGACCTGATCTCGCCGCCATGGAACAGGTGTTCCGACCGCAGGGCGCGCACCAGCGTGTCCTGGACGAGGTCATCGGCGAGTTCCGCATCGCGGGTCAAAGCCCGCGCATAGCGCCGCAAAGCGGGGACATTCGCCTCCACATCGTGCCGAAAACTGCTCATCGTTCTCACTGTCCCGGTGACGAAACCTTCGCGGCCAAGGCGCCGCGCACGGGCGGACATCACGGAGCGAACACCTGTCCGGTATTCGATATTCCGAAAAGCAGGCCGCCATTCTTCCGGACGGGCCGGTTCTTGATGGCCAGAATACCCTATGCCACAAGGGAATGCACTGAGAGTGCCTTAGAAGGAACAGTGATGGCGGACGGCTCTGGCCTCATGCGCGGCAAGCGCGGGCTGATCATGGGGGTGGCAAACAACCGGTCGATCGCCTGGGGGATCGCCCGGGCATGCCGCAATCACGGAGCGGACCTGGCGTTTACCTACCAGGGCGACGCGCTGAAGAAGCGGGTCGAGCCGCTGGCGGAGGAGGTCGACGGTATCGTGGTCGGCCATTGCGACGTGTCGGAGCCCAAGACTATCGACGCCGTCTTCGACGCGGTCCGTAGCGCCTGGGGCGGCCTCGATTTCGTGGTCCATGCCATCGCGTTTTCCGACAAGGACCAGCTCGATGGCCGCTACATCGACACCACCGAGGACAATTTCGTCAAGACGATGCTGATCTCCTGCTATTCGTTCACGGCCATCGCGCAGCGCGCCGAGAAGCTGATGACGAATGGCGGATCGATGCTGACGCTGACCTATTACGGCGCCGAGAAATGGATGCCGCATTATAATGTGATGGGGCTTGCGAAGGCGGCGCTGGAAAGTTCGGTGCGCTATCTCGCCGCCGATCTCGGCGTGAAGAATATCCGCGTCAACGCGATCTCGGCCGGCCCGCTCAAGACGCTCGCGGCGTCTGGCATCGGCGACTTCCGGTACATCCTGAAATGGAACGAATACAATACGCCGCTGCGCCGTAACGTTACGCTCGACGAGGTGGGCGATGCGGCCGCGTATTTCCTGTCCGACATGTCACGCGGCGTGACCGGCGAGATTCATCATGTCGATGCCGGCTATCACGTCGTCGGGATCAAGCATCCCGATGCACCCGACCTGACGGTGGGCGAGCCGTAGCGCGCCGCATCGAATTTCACGACCGTCGATCTGCAAAAAGGAAACGGCCGGACCTTGGTCCGGCCGCTTCGGTCAACCGAAACGAAGAGGCTGCGATCAGGCGGCGATCCGGTACAGGATCACGTTCTCGGCCTTCTTCGACTTCTTCGCCTTCTTGCCTTTCTTCTTCGCGGCAGCGGAGAAGTCGACGACGTTGGTCAGCTCGGCCTTCTTGGACTTCTTCGCCTTCTTGCCCTTCTTCTTGGCAGCGGCGGAGATGTCGGTCGCGATCAGTTCGGCCTTCTTGGACTTCTTCGCCTTCTTGCCCTTCTTCTTGGCAGCGGCGGAGACGTCGGTCGCGATCAGTTCGGCCTTCTTGGACTTCTTCGCCTTCTTGCCTTTCTTCTTGGCGGCGGCCGAGAATTCGTCGCTCTTCGCAACGCCCGGCGTCGCCTGAGCCGCGATCACCGGCGACAGGGTCGTCGACCCGATGAAGCCGATCGCAGCTATGACGGCGATCAATTTGCGCATGTGTGGTGTCCTTGTTTGGTCATTCATCCCGGTGCGAGCGGACTCGGTGAAAAACCGATGGTGCGCTCCTCCCGAACCGCTGCAATTCTTCTCAGAAAAGACTCCGCCCCGCAAATGAAAAATCAAAAAAACTGCAAGAAAATCAGTAACTTAACGGGCATTCAGTTTGCCATTAATGAGCGTTCAGGGCCCTGAATGTGCATTCACGGCGCGCGCTGGCTTCGCCGCCATGCGGGGCACGTCCGCAGCCGCACCGGCCGGCCTGCCGGTACGGCCGGTCTCATTTGACCCGCCGTAGCCTGCGGGCTACGACACCGCGCATCATCCCAAAAAACGCCCCATGTCGTTCAACACCTTCGGCCATCTGTTTCGCGTGACCACCTTTGGCGAGAGTCACGGGCCGGCCATTGGCTGCGTCGTCGACGGCTGCCCGCCGCGAATTCCGCTGAGCGCCGCCGATATCCAGGGCGATCTCGATCGCAGACGGCCGGGACAATCGCGCTTCACCACGCAGCGGCAGGAGCCGGACGCGGTGCGTATTCTCTCCGGCGTGTTCACCGACGAAGCGACCGGTATGGAAATGACGACCGGCACGCCGATCGCGCTGCTGATCGAGAATGTCGACCAGCGCTCCAAGGACTATTCCGACATCAAGGCCAAGTATCGCCCGGGGCACGCGGGCTATACCTACGACGTCAAATACGGATTTCACGATTATCGCGGCGGCGGCCGCGCCTCCGCCCGCGAAACCGCATCGCGTGTCGCGGCCGGTGCGGTGGCCCGCAAGATCCTGCCGGGCGTCACCATTCGCGGGGCGATGGTGAAGATGGGCCCGCACGAAGTCGATCGCGCGCGCTGGGACTGGAACGAGGTGTCGCGCAATCCCTTCTTCTGCCCCGATGCGAAGGCCGCGGAAGCCTGGGCCGGCTATCTCGACGGGGTGCGCAAATCCGGCTCGTCCGTCGGCGCCGTGATCGAGGTCGTCGCGGACGGCGTGCCGGCCGGCCTCGGGGCGCCGATCTACGGCAAGCTGGATTCCGACCTCGCCGCGGCGCTGATGGGCATCAACGCCGTCAAGGGCGTCGAAATCGGCGATGGCTTTGCCGCGGCGGAACTCTCCGGCGAAGACAATGCCGACGAGATGCGGATGGGCAATGACGGCCGGCCGGTCTTCCTGTCCAATCATGCCGGCGGCATTCTCGGCGGCATCTCCACCGGTCAGCCCATCGTGGCGCGCTTTGCCGTCAAGCCGACCTCATCCATCCTTCAACCCCGCCAGACCGTCGACCGATACGGCCGCGACAGCGAGATCGTGACCAAGGGCCGCCATGACCCCTGCGTCGGCATCCGCGCGGTTCCCGTCGGCGAGGCCATGATGGCATGTGTGCTGGCGGATCATTATCTGCGCCACCGAGGTCAGGTGGGTGAGGGGCCGTCCTGGCCATTCCCGCTTCCGGACCGCCCGACAGGATCATAATGCTCGACACTCATCAGCGCATCGACCAGGCCATCGCGGCATTCGCTCGCGGCGAAATCATTGTCGTCACCGACGACGACGATCGGGAGAATGAGGGCGATCTTTTCGTCGCCGCCTCGCTCTGCACCCCCGAGAAGATGGGATTCATCATTCGCCACACCTCGGGCATCGTCTGCGCGCCGCTTTCGGCCGAAGACGCCAAGCGGCTGCATCTGGAGCCGATGGTGTCCCGCAACGACGCCCCGCTCGCGACCGCCTTCACGGTGTCGGTGGACGTCAAGCACGGGCTGACGACCGGCATCTCGGCCGAGGAGCGCACCAATACCGTGCGCGCGCTCGCCAACGGCAATAGCGGCGCCGGCGACTTCGTGCGGCCCGGCCATGTGTTTCCGCTGGTGGCGCGCGACGGCGGGGTGCTGATGCGGTCCGGCCATACCGAAGCCTGCATCGATCTGTGCAAGTTGGCCGGCGTTCCCGAGGTCGGCGTCCTCTCCGAATTGATGAATGACGACGGCACCGTCATGCGCGGGCGGCAGGTCGCCGAGTTCGCGGACAAGCACGGGCTCAAGCGGCTGTCGATTGCCGATCTCATCGCCTACCGGCAGGCCCGCGAAAAGCTCGTGCAGCGGGTCGGCGAATTCCCGGTGGCCTCGCCGATCGGCCTGCTGCAGGGCTATGCCTATGTGACGCCCTTCGATGCGACCCATCACATGGCTTTCGTCTATGGGCGGCTGGGCGAGGGCCATGACATCCTGACCCGTCTGCATCGGGCCGACGTGATCGGCGATGTGTTCGGCGGCGCCAAGACCATCAACGGGGTGCTGCAGCGCTTCAAGGAGGAAGGCCGGGGCGTCATCGTCTATCTGCGCGACGGCACCGCCGGTGTTCCGGTGACCGCGATCCCGAGCAACGGCGAGACCGAATCCGAGGCGGCGCGCATCCGGCAATGGCGCGAGATCGGCCTCGGCGCCCAGATCCTGAAGGATCTCGGGATCAGCTCGATCCGGCTCGTGACCTCGAAAAAGTTCACCTATGTGGGTCTCGGCGGCTTCGGTATCGAGATTGTGTCCACAGAAGCGGTGGACGGCTGAACCGGCGCTTTCCCGCTGGCTGCGGGCGTGTCACCATTTCCGCCGATGGCGGAGATGGCGATGCTGCGCAGACCGGCTTCCACCGCAATCCTGGCTGTCGTCGCTGCCGTGCTCCTGACGGCCAGCGCGATGCGGCCTGACGCTGCGCCCGCTGCGCGCGGAGGCGCGCATCAGCAGACCACGACCGTCGATGTCGAGCTCGTGCTCGCGGTCGACATCTCCTATTCGATGGATCCGGAAGAGCTCGCCCTGCAGCGCGAGGGTTATGCCAAGGCGCTGACGTCGCCTGAATTCCTCAACGCCTTGCGCCAGGGGATTCACGGCAAGGTCGCCGTCACCTATTTCGAATGGGCCGGCTCGAGCGAACAGCGCGTCATCGTGCCGTGGCGCATCGTCGATGGCCCGGAAGGCGCGGGTTCGGTCGCCAACGAAATTCTCGCGTCGCCGATCCGCCGCGCCGCCCGCACCTCGATTTCCGGCGCGCTGTTGTTCGGAGCTGCCTTGTTCGAAACCAGCGGCCAGCGCGGCATCCGCCGGGTGATCGATGTGTCCGGCGATGGCGCAAACAACAGCGGTCAGATCGTGACGGCGGCACGTGATGAGGTGCTGTCGCGGGGCATCACCATCAACGGCCTGCCGATCATGCTGAAGCGGCCGAGCTACGCGACGATGGATATCGAATTGCTCGACGAATATTACGAGGATTGCGTGATCGGCGGCCCGTCAGCCTTCGTCGTGCCGGTCAAGGATCGCGACAAGTTCGTCGAGGCGATCCGGACGAAACTGGTGCTGGAAATCGCGACGCTGACGCCGGGCAGTCCCGTCATCAAGGCCGCGGCTGCGAACCCGCGCGTGCCCTGCACGATTGGCGAACGCATCTGGCAGGAGCGCTGGGGGAATTGAGCTACGGCCTCGTGCCCCGGACGCGGTGCAGCACGAAGTGATGCACCGCAGAGCCGGGGCCCATGTGGCCGGCGTCCATGTCAATCGGGAAATGTTGATCGGGGCATGCCGATCGCCTGCGCTATGGGTCCCGGTTCTGCAGCGCACCGCTTCGCAAAACGCTCGCGCTGCGCCGCGCCCGGGACACGAGACCATCACCGCACGAACTGCGCCACGATCTCCACATGCGCGGTGTATTTGAACTGATCGACCGGCGTGACACGCGAAAGCTTGTAGCCACCCGCCATCAGGATCGCGGCGTCGCGGGCGAAGGTGCCGGCATTGCAGGACACCGCGACCACCGTCTGCACCTTGCTCTTCGCAATCTCCCGGGCCTGCGCTTCGGCGCCTTGCCGCGGCGGATCGAAGACGACGGCCTCGAACGGTACAAGATCCATGGCCGGCAGCGGCAGCCTGAAGAGATCACGCCGCAGCGCCGTCACCTGTTTCAGGCCGGGCGTCGCCTGTGCCGCCCGCGCCAATGCCTCGATGGCGGCCTGGTCGCTGTCGATTGCGGTGACGCGGATGCGTTCGGCAAGCCGCAGCGAGAATGGACCGAGCCCGCAAAACAGGTCGAGCGCGGATTTCGCATTGCCGACATGGTCGAGGACGAGCTCCGCGAGCGTTTGCTCGCCCAGCGCCGTCGCCTGCAGGAACGGACCGGGCGGCAATGTCACCTTCGCCTTGCCCATCTGCACGAGCGGGGGCGCGATCTGCGCGATCATCTCGCCGTGGCGCGTGATCCGCGCAATCCGGCCGGAGGCTGCGACACGCGCCAGCGCGCTCGCACGCGCCTGATCGAGTGGTCCCGAACCGCGGACATCGATGTCGAGCCCGTTCAGTGTTGCGGTGACATGAATATCGAGCGGCTTCTTCAGCGGCCCGAGCACATCGGCGATCGCCCAGGCGGCATCGATGGCGCCGGCCATGCCGGGCGCCAGCACCGGGCAGCGGTCGATCGGAACGAGCGTATGCGCGCGCAAGGCCGAGAAGCCGACCTCGACGATCTCTTTCGTGCCCTGCCGCGCATGCAGCACCGCGCGCCTTCGGCCCTCGCCATGGGCGTCGATCAGGTCGCCGACCTGTGCATCGATGCCGGCCTGCGACAGCGCCGACACCACGAGGTCGTGCTTCCATGCGCGGTAACGTGGCTCCGCCCAATGCTGGATCGCGCAGCCGCCGCACACACCGAAATGCGGACAGAACGGCGCAACCCGATCGGGTGAAGCCTCGACGACGCGCAGGAGGTGCCGTCGGTCGAGATGGCCCTGTACCGCGTCGGCATCGACGGTTTCGCCCGGCAATGTATAGGGCACGAAGACGGGACCGTCGGGCGTCGGCGCGACGCCGTCACCGCGATGCCCGATATCCGTGATGATGAGCCGGTCGACCATGCGCCTGTCATGCCCGGCTTTTGCGGGCGAGGGCAAGGTTGCTCCCGTCGAGCGCAGGGCCGGTGCCGTGCTAGGTTGCCGTTGCGCGGCCTTCAATGCAGGCCGGCAGGGAAACAGCGATGACCGCATTCGCGACCGTGGCCGGACTGATCGCCGCGCTTCACCTCGTGGCCATGGTGCAGCGGCCGCGCGCAGCCGTGTTCCTGTCGGGCATCCTGTGGGCGCTTTACGCCTGTTGGGAATATCTGATCGCGACCGGGGTGTTGTGCGACGACAAATGCAACATCCGCGTCGATCTCGTCTTCATCTTTCCGATCCTCGCGCTCGCGACCTGGTGCGCCTGGCGGTCGTTCATGGGGCGACCCGGTCAGCTGAAAATCATCGGGGCGGTGCTCGGCGGCGTCGGCGTGCTGGCGCTTGGACTGTACGCGGAGGGCCATGGCTACGGCCTTGTGTTCTGGGCCGTGGTTCTGGCGGCCGTGGCAATCGGCCTCATCTATGCGAAAAGGTCGAAATCCCCGGCCAACTGGTCCTGACGCTCCCGGAGAACGCGGCATGTGCACGCGACGCCGCCTCCGGCAATGCGTTCAATGCGCCGCGCCCGGCACCTCCGGCATATAGCCGCGGCTGGTCAGGATGTGGAAACGCGCGACCAGCATCACCGCATAGATGATGACCGACAGCGACAGCCCGATCCAGACGCCGAGCGCGCCGTATTTCAGGGTGAAGCCGAGTGCGTAGCAGGCGCTGAATCCGATTAGCCAGAAGCAGATGAACGAGAACAGCAGCGGCACGCGGGTGTCGTTCAGTCCGCGCAGCGCGCCCGCCGCGATCGACTGCACGCCGTCGCAGATGAAGAAGCTTGCGCCGACGACCATCAGCGTCGCGGCGAGAATGGCGGTCGGCGCGTTCTCGCTGGTCACCGAGCCGAGGAACAGGATGGGCAGCATCTTGCGAGTCGCGATGACGAGGAGCGTCATGGCGAACATGAAGATCACGCCGAGCCATATGGCCACGAAACCCGCGCTGCGGGTGCCGGCGCTGTCGCGCCGCCCGACCGCATGCCCGACCCGCACCGTCGCGGCCATCGAGATGCCGAACGGGACCATGAACATGATCGAGGCGATCTGCAGGGCGATCTGATGCGCCGCGAGCGCGGTGACCGAGATCCAGCCCATCATCAGGCCGGCCGCGGCGAAGATGCCATATTCCAGCGCGAATATTCCCGAGATCGGCGCGCCGATCACGAGGAGCTTCCGGAAGAGCGGCCAGTCGGGCCGCCAGACGCGGCCCATGACCTGAAATTTCCTGAACGGCCGCATCGCGTAACAGACCCAGATCGCCGCCGCGCACATGCCGAGATTGACGGTGGTGGTCGCGATCCCGGCGCCGAGGAGATCGAGCCGAGGCAATCCGAACGCGCCGTAGATCAATGAATAGGCGAGGCCGGCATTGGCGGGGATTGCAGCAAGGGTGATCCACAATCCGGGCTCGGGCCGGTTTACCGCGCCCATGAATCCGCGCAGCGCGATGAACCACCAGGCCGGAACGAGGCACCAGATCAAGCCAAGGAGATAGCGCGCGGCGAGCGTTGCCGCTTCCTCGGTCTGGCCGAGGGCCATCAGGATCTCCTGGCCGAACAGTCCAACCGCGCTGAGCGGGATGCCGAACAAGGTCGCCGCCCACAATCCGACCCGCAGGGCCCGCCTCACCATGCGCGGATCGCGCGCGCCGAAGGCCTGCGCGGCGAGCGGGGCGACCGCGGAGACGAGACCCATCCCGAGCACAAACACCGCGAACAACACGGTGTGGCCGAGCGCCGAGGCCGCGACCACGTGATCCCCGAGCCGCCCGAGCAGCGCGAGGTCCGTGGTCATCATCGCGATCTGGCCAAGCTGCGTGAGCGCGATCGGCCAGGCCAGCCGCAGCGTCTCGATCAGTTCGGTGCGCCAGCGGGATGGCGTTGCGCCGGAGGCAGTGACCCCGGCGGTCAGGGTATCTTCCATTGTCATTGCTGGTCTGGCCGGTCGGAAACTACGGCACGCAAGGCCTCTCGCAGGTGCGGTCTTTCGACTCAACGCGAAGCTTGCATGACGGCGCCGATAATGGCCAAAAGTGTTGGAAATCGGCCCGCTTCCATTCTTTCAGGTGATGAATGGCGGCGGCGGCGTGAATACGCGGCCAGGAGCTTACGCGTTCGGGGCGTCACCGTCACGTCGTAACGAGAGCCTGCCTTGGTGCAGGCGGAAACGAGGATTGCCGATGGACAAGATTGTCCTCGCCCTGCGCACCTTCCTGCGGCTCGCCTTGCCGTATTTCCGTTCCGAGGAACGCTGGACGGCGCGCCTTCTGTTGCTCGCGGTCATCGGCGCGGAACTCGCGCTCGTTTATGTCGCGGTCGCGGCCGTCAACTGGAATGCGCGCTTCTTCAACGCACTCGAGCAGCGCGACTGGGACGCCTTCCATGCCGAACTGATTTTTTTTGGCTTCATTGTCTTGGCCGCGATAGGCGCGGGCGCCGCGCAATATTACTTCGGCCAGACGCTGCAGATCCGCTGGCGGCGCTGGCTCACCGCCAATTATGTGTCGGTGTGGATGGCGAAAGGCCGGCATTATCGTGTGCGCGTCGTGGCGCCCGAGGTCGACAACATCCATCTGCGCATTGCGAGCGACGTTTATCTTTTCATCCAGCGCACCCATGAGATCGCGACGGGCCTCCTCGGCAGCATCGTCGCACTGGCTTCGTTTGCCTATATCCTCTGGGGCCTGTCGGCAGCGACGCCGGTGCCGGGATTATCCGGCGGCACCATTCCCGGATGGCTGATCTGGGCCGCGCTGCTTTATGCCGGGCTCGGCACCCTGATCGCGCATCTGATCGGCTGGCGGCTGATCCCGCTCAACTTCAACCAGCAGCGTTTTGAATCCGATTTCCGTTTCGCCATCGTGCGCGCGGCCGATCATTCCGAGCCGATTGCGCTGATGCAGGGCGAGCCGGTCGAGCGCGCGGACCTTTATCACCGCTTCACCAATCTCGTGACCAACTGGACGCGGCTCGTCGCCACGCAAACGCGCCTCGTCGGATTCGTCGCGGGCTACGGACAGGCCTCGACCGTGGTGCCAGTGCTGATGACCGCCCCGGCTTATCTCGTCGGGGCGATCCCGCTCGGCTCTCTGATGCAGGCGGCGCTCGCCTTCAACCGGGTGGAAGGCGCGTTCGCCTTCTGCATCAGCTCCTATCCCAAGATCGCGGAGTGGAAGGCGATGGTCGACCGTCTCGCCGGCTTCGAGGATGCCATGGTGATGGTCGACGAAAGCCGTGCCGAGACCAAAGGCACGATTGTGGTGCGGCGTGACAGCGATGGTGACGTGCGGCTCACAGGTCTCACCATCCGCCTGCCGGATGGTTCGGAGATTTCGGGTTTGCCGGCGATGGCGCTGCGGCGTGGCGAGCGTCTGATGATCACGGGTCCCTCGGGGTCGGGCAAATCCACCTTGTTCCGGGCACTCGCGGGGCTGTGGCCGGCGGGTGCAGGGCGGGCCGATTTCCCGAAGGACAGCGAAGTCCTGGTGATGCCGCAGCGGCCCTATTTCCCGCTCGGCACGCTGCGCACCGCGGTCGCCTATCCGAGGCCGGACGACACCGTTCCCGAGACGGAGATCGTCTCGGCGCTTGAGACCGTCGGGCTGTCACATCTCGTGAACCGTCTGGATGAGGAGGCCGACTGGAGCGTGCTGCTGTCAGGCGGCGAGCAACAGCGGGTCGGCATTGCCCGCGCGCTGATCCGAAAGCCGGCCGTGCTCTTGTTCGACGAGCCGGTGGCGGCGCTTTCGGATGTCTCGGGGCGCGAACTCTACAAGATCCTGCTCGACAAGCTTCCCGGAGCGGTGGTGCTGACCATCGACCGGCGAGAGGTGCTGCGCGAGTATCATCCGAAGGCGGTGGAGTTGAGCCGGGACGAAGCCGGCGCCGTGCGCCCAAGCGCGGCGCTGGCAACCCTGCCGGCATGAATTTGGCGGAAACCGAATAGTCAGCGGGGTGATGTCGACATGGATGAAGCGACGATCGCAGCGAACAAGCGGATTGGCCGACTGGTCCTTGAGGACATGTGGGGCAAGGGACGGCTGGACATCGCGGACGCGTATTATGCGCCGGATTACGTCGATCACGTCGGCAAGGGGCCGGAGGCCGGCGAGGTGCGTGGCGCCGCCGGCATCAAGCAGGCGGTCACAATGTTCCGGACCGCATTCCCCGACCTGACTTACACCGTCGAAGACGAGATTGCGGAGGGCGATCTGGTGATGGCCAGATTCTCCGCCCGCGGCACCCATCTCGGCACATTCCTTGGCGTGGCTCCCACCGGGCGCAGCATCACCTATACCGGCATCGATGTGAACCGGATCCGGGACGGACGGATCGTGCAGTCCTGGGTTCAATACGACGCGCTTGGGCTGCTGCAGCAATTGGGCGTGGTCGGAGCGATACCGGGGATGTGAGCTCCTTAAAGGTTGCCGCCGAAGCTCCATACTTTCGCGCATGATCCGGCTTTCGCGCATGATCTGGGCACCGTATGCTATCGTGCCGCCACGCGGTTTCGCCTGATTGTTGAAATGCCTTGCGCGTCGCGCTTTGCCTTGTTCCGGAGGGTCTATGACTGCCAGCCTAGCGATGAATTACTGGACCGATAAATGGGACCTGCACGAGGATGTGTGTCCCTGCGACGTCCATTTCAATGAATGGGTCGCGGACCAGGGCCTGAAGAACAAGACCATTTTCCATTTCGGCACCGGCACGCACCATGTCGTCGGCATCGAGCAGTCGCGCAACGGCTCGAAGAATTCCGTGCTCGCGATCACGGCCTCGATCGAGGAATACGAAGCCTATATCAAGCTGGTCTCGACCAACTCGGCGGTTGCGAAATCATACATCGCCTATTTCGGCGACATCTATCTCACGAACCCGCGCCTCTTGCCCGAATTCGACATCGTGACAATGGTGCATCTGTGCGAGTTCTTCTTCCCGAACACCGCCAGCCCCGAATATGGCGGCATGACCGATCGTCAGGTGCTGGACCTGTTCACCGACAAGACGCGCGCGGGCGGTTACCTGATCTTCTACAGAAATTCGATGGGCAGCGAGCGCACCGCCGAAATCCTTCCCGTGTGGGAGAAGGAGAAGCCGGTCGAGCGCGTCGCCGATTTCAAGACGCTGATCGTTTACAAAAAGAAGTAACCGCGGTCATGCGCGGGCGCGACCCGCGCATCCAGCCCTTTTCGCTTGATGGATTGCCGGGTCAAGCCCGGCAATGACGGCAAGCGCCGTCACTTCACGTCGAGCGGCGTCGTGCCCTTGGCCTTGCCGTCGGCGCCGATCGTGATCTTTTCGACGCGCGCTTCCGCGGCCTTCAGCAATTCTTCGCAGCGGCGCTTCAGGGCTTCGCCGCGCTCGTAGATCTCGACCGATTCCGCAAGCGGCACCTTGCCTTCCTCGAGACGCTTGATGATCGATTCCAGTTCATCGATCGCCCGCTCGAATGGCATGCTTGAGACGTCGGAATGGTTGTTCTCGGCCATGTCGGTCCTGATTTCGAATCTGCCTTACTATAGTCATTCCGGGGCGCTTGCCGAAGGCAAGCGAGCCAGGAATCCATAACCTCCGCGTGTATGGATTCCGGGTTCCGCCGCGGCGCGGCTCGCCCGGAAAGGCGGGGGAATTTACCCCCGCATCAGCGCCGTCACATGCGCATCGACCGAATTGGCGAGGCCCTGCAGGTCATAGCCACCCTCGAGGACCGAAATGACCCGCCCGCCGGCCTTGCGGTCGGCGAGGTCCATCAGCTTCTTGGTCGCCCAGGCAAAGTCCGCTTCGAGGAAGTTCAGGCTGGCCAGCGGGTCGCGGATATGGGCATCGAAGCCCGACGAGATGATGACGAGATCCGGCCCGAAGGCCTCGAGCCGCGGCAGGATCGTGCTCTCCATCGCCTCTCGAAACTGCTCGCCGGTGTCCCCGGCGCGCAGCGGCGCATTGACGATGGTGTCGTGATCGCCGCGTTCGGATTTCGCACCGGTGCCGGGATAGAGCGGCATCTGATGCGTCGAACAATACATCACCGTCGGGTCGCTCCAGAAAATCTCCTGGGTGCCATTGCCGTGATGCACGTCGAAATCCACGATACCGACGCGCGTGACGCTATGCTTCTTCTGCGCGTAACGCGCGGCGATGGCGACATTGTTGAACAGGCAGAAGCCCATCGGCCGCACGCTTTCGGCATGATGTCCGGGCGGGCGCGTGGCGACGAAGGCATTCGCGCACTTCTTCGCCATCACCTCGTCGACCGCGAGCACGGCGCCGCCGGCGGCGCGCAAAGCCGCTTCGAACGAGCCGCTCGACATCGACGTGTCGCCGTCGAGTGCGACCATGCCCTCGCGCGGCGCCGCCTCGCGGATCGCCTCGACATAGTCGCGCGGATGCGCCAGCGCGATCGTCTCCACCTCCGCCATCGGCGCCCGTTCGCGCGCGAGATTGGCAAACTTCTCGTTTTCGAGCGCGCGGTCGATCGCCCGCAGCCGGTCCGGCCGTTCCGGATGGCCGGGCGGCGTCAGGTGATCGAGGCAAGCCGGGTGGCTGATCAGCAGCGTCGTCATTTCAGGTGACAATTCCAAAGGTCAGGATTTGGCGCGCGAGCCTTCAAGGTCACGGATATCGCGCCTTGCGTCAATGACAACGCCGGGAGGCGGGGGCGGTTCGCTCGGTGTGAAGAACACCTCGGCCAAAGGTTGTGTCGGATCGATACGGTAATGCTCGAAATCGCGCACGCCCTCAGCATACAGGAAGTTGTCGTCGATCAGGAAGTGGCCGGTAAAATCCGCGGCCTTCTTGTTGAAGATCGCATAGGCGGCATCCGCCATGATCTCCGGCTTTCGCGACATCCGCATCACCATGTCGCCGCCGAGGAGGTTCTGGATTGCGCTCGTCGCGATGGTCGCGCGCGGCCACAGCGCATTCACCGCGATGCCCTTGGGCCGCAGCTCGCCGGCAAGGCCGAGCACCACCATGCTCATGCCGAACTTCGCCATGGTGTAGGCGGTATGCGGCGCGAACCATTTCTCCTTCATGTCGAGCGGGGGAGAATTCATCAGGATGTGCGGATTGTCCGCCTTTTCCAGATAGGGAATGGCGAATTTCGACACCATGAAGGTGCCGCGGGCATTGACCCCGTTCATCAGGTCGTAGCGCTTCATGTCGGTCTGTTCGACCGGCGTCAGCTGCACGGCGCTCGCATTGTTCACCACGATATCGATGCCGCCGAACGTCTCCGCGGTACGGGCGAGCGCCGATCTCACCTGCTCCTCGTCGCGCACATCGACCACGAGCGGCAGCGCCTTCCCGCCCGCCTTCACGACCTCGGCCGCGGCGGTATGGATCGTGCCGGGCAGCTTCGGGTGAGGCTGGTCGGTCTTTGCGGCAATCGCGATATTGGCGCCATCGCGCGCGGCGCGAAGCGCGATGGCGAGGCCGATGCCGCGCGATGCGCCGGTGATGAAGAGAGTCTTGCCCTTGAGTGACATGCCGGTTCTCCGCTTGCCGCGATGGGACAGCCTGCCGCCTGCCAAGTCAACGTGGGCGCGGGCGCGAGCCGGGGGTTTCCTTTTCGGTCCGCGCGCTTATGTGTGATGCCGCCAGGCGGCGGGCGCGTTTCTCCAACGCCCGCACTGGACCTTGCGAGGGCGTCATGCAACTGACAGGCATTCACCATCTCACCGCGGTCTCGGCCGATGCGCCGGGCAACCTGCGCTTCTATACGCAGGTGATGGGGATGCGGCTGATCAAGAAGACGGTCAATCAGGATGACGTCTCGGCCTATCACCTGTTCTATGGCGACGGCATCGCGTCGCCCGGCAGCGACCTGACGTTCTTTGACTTCCGGGTCGGACCGGAGCGCCGCGGCAATCAGACGATCACGCGCACGGCCTTGCGGGTCGCCGGACACGACGCGCTGCAATGGTGGCATCGGCGCCTGACCGATGCCGGCGTGAAGGTCGGCGACATCGGCGAGCGCGACGGCCGCTTCACCCTCGATTTCGAGGATCCGGAAGGGCAGCGGTTGTCCCTGATCGACGACGGCGGCGCGGGCGAGTCGCATCCATGGGCGAAAAGTCCGGTCCCCGCCGCGTGCCAGATCCGCGGGCTTGGCCCGATCACCATGTCGGTCCCGGACGCTATGCATACCGATATCGTGCTGCGCGAGGCGATGCTGATGCGTCATGTGCGCGATTACCCGGTTCCGGACTCCGATTCCGACATCGTGCATGTTTACGAAATGGGCGAGGGCGGTCCGGCCGCGGAGTTGCATGTCGCGGTGCGTCCGAACCTGCCGCCGGCACGGCCGGGCGCGGGCGGTGTGCATCACGTTGCCTTCCGCACGCCGAACCGCGCCGAATATGATCAATGGGCCGATCGGCTGCTCAAGCTGCGCATCCCGAACAGCGGCAAGGTCGACCGATACTATTTTGAATCGCTGTATTTCCGCGAGCCGAATGGCGTGCTGTTCGAGATCGCGACCGACGGTCCGGGCTTTGCCGCCGACGAGCCGATGGAGACGCTCGGCGAGAAGCTGGCGCTGCCGCCGTTCCTAGAGAAGCGGCGCGCGCAGATCGAGGCGGGACTGAAGCCGCTGGCGGCGTGACCCGATCGTCACCCTGTCATCGCCCGCGAAACCCTGTCATCGCCCGCGAAAGCGGGCGATCCAGCAGGCAATCAATCGGAACGTGAAAAGCTGAAAAATAAAAACGGGGGAGGGACGACCAAGGACCTCCCCCGTTTGACATCGGCCCTGCTGACATCAGGGCCGAGCCGGGACTGTTGACGAACGCGCAACGCGTGAGCGTTGCGCGCCGCCGCTTTTGATCAGGCCGCAGCCGCCTTGGCGCCGGTCGGCACTTCGGAGATCGTCTTCAGGATCTGCGAAGCGATCTGGTAGGGGTCGCCCTGCGAGTTCGGACGGCGATCTTCCAGATAGCCCTTGTAGCCGTTGTTCACGAAGGAGTGCGGGACGCGGATCGAGGCACCACGGTCCGCGACGCCGTAGGAGAACTTGTTCCACGGCGCGGTTTCGTGCTTGCCGGTCAGGCGCATGTGGTTGTCCGGACCGTAGACCGCGATGTGCTCTTCGAGGTTCTTTTCGAACTGCTTCATCAGCGCTTCGAAATACTCCTTGCCGCCGACTTCGCGCATGTACTTTGTCGAGAAGTTCGAGTGCATGCCCGAGCCGTTCCAGTCGGTGTCGCCCAGCGGCTTGCAATGCCACTCGATGTCGATCTCGTACTGCTCGCACAGGCGCATCATCAGGTAACGGGCGATCCACATCTGGTCAGCCGCGGTCCGCGAGCCCTTGCCGAAGATCTGGAATTCCCACTGGCCCTTGGCGACTTCCGCGTTGATGCCTTCGTGGTTGATGCCGGCGGCGAGGCAGAGCTCGAGATGCTCTTCCACGATCTTGCGGGCGACCGAGCCGACATTCTTGTAGCCGACGCCGGTATAATAGGGCCCCTGGGGAGCGGGGTAGCCTTCCGTCGGGAAGCCGAGCGGGCGGCCGTTCTTGTAGAAGAAATATTCCTGCTCGAAGCCGAACCAGGCATCCGGGTCGTCGAGAATGGTGGCGCGCTTGTTGGAGGGGTGCGGAGTGACGCCATCCGGCATCATGACTTCGCACATGACCAGCGCCCCGTTCTTGCGGGCGGCATCGGGATAGATCGCGACCGGCTTCAATACGCAATCGGATGAATGGCCTTCCGCCTGCATCGTCGAGGAGCCGTCGAAGCCCCAGAGCGGGAGCTGATCGAGGGTCGGGAAATACTCGAATTCCTTGATCTGGGTCTTGCCCCGCAGGTTCGGAACCGGGGTGTAACCGTCGAGCCAAATATACTCGAGCTTGAACTTTGGCATTGGTCTCTCTTGATCTTGTCGACGCGGAGAAGAAGGCCCGATCGGGGATCGGGTGCCGGCTCGCGCCCGGCTACCGGCAATGCCCCGATCTGAAGCATTTTGCATGCCAATCGGGGGGCTCACGCCCGATCGCGCGCCATTGCTGCGGCACAGCAACTTGCGGCATTCCCCCGGATGACGGCTCAGACGGCAAATGCCCTGGGCGCACAATTTATAAGCATGCGGTGATTTGATGTGAGGCATGACGGGCATTCGGCGGCCGTCGGGGCTATATTGAAACCAGTCAGATTGAATCGCGTTGACGGCACAACGATCAGAGGACCGATACGATGAGCACCCAGATCACTGGGTCCGCCGAGATCATCGCCTTCCCGCTGCGCGGCCGTTTTGCGGCCGCAAGCCCTGCGGCCGATCCCGCGGACCTGCGCGTTACGACGGCTGTCGCCAAAGTCGCCAGCGGCGGCGCCTGGTATCACGAAGAGGCCATCCGCGAAGAGCGGAAGAAGAACTAGGCGGACCAAACGATCGGCCGGCCTGGCCGGTCCACTCAGAATGCACAGCGCCGGGTCTGTGCGAGGGGCGCGCGTTCTTTGGGACGCGCGCTCCTTTTTTATCCGGCAAAGACCGACCAACCCATGCGGTGGGTCAGCTTCTCCAGCGCGATGCGACCGAGATGCGAATTGCCGCTCGGATCGAGGCCGGGCGACCACACGGCGATCGACGCCTTGCCCGGCGCGATCGCGAGAATCCCGCCGCCGACGCCGCTCTTGCCGGGCAGGCCGACGCGATAGGCGAATTCACCCGAGCCGTCATAATGTCCGCAGGTCAGCATGATGGCGTTGATGCGCCGCGCCCGCTCCGGATTGACCACGGCAAAGCCGGTCGAGGGATTGCGGCCCTGATGCATGAGAAAGCGGCCCGCCAGTGCAAGCTGGCGGCACGACATCGCGATTGCGCAGTGATGGAAATAGACGCCGAGCGTGTAATCGACCGGGTTCTCGATGACGCCGAAGGCCTTCATGTAATTCGCCAGCGCGACATTGCGAAAGCCGGTGCGCTGTTCTGAGGCCGCCACCGCCTCGTCGATCGTGATCGAATTGTCGTCGGCCAGAAATTGCAGGAAGCGCAGGATATCGCCGAGCACCTCGCGCGGCTTGTGTCCGGACAGGATCGCATCGGTGACCGCGATCGCCCCGGCATTGATGAAGGGATTGCGCGGGATGCCCTTCTCGTATTCGAGCTGGACGATGGAGTTGAAAGTGCTGCCGGACGGCTCGCGCCCGACCCTTCGCCACAGCCGGTCGCCGATCCGGCCGAGCGCCAGCGTGAGGGTGAACACCTTGGAGATGCTCTGGATCGAAAACGGCTCGTCGGCATCGCCCCCGCTCGCGACCCGGCCCTGCGCGTCGATCACCGCGAGGCCGAATTTCGACGGATCGGCCCGCGCCAGCTCGGGAATATAGGTCGCGACATCACCGCGATCGGGGCGCTTGCGCATCTCCTCAGCGATTTCGGTGACGACCTGTTGGAGGTCGGGGGCGTAGGTCATGTCAGGCGAGACCATCCGGCGCACAGGCTGGTGCGGACCATAAGCAGCTCTCACAAACTCCGCTCATCTTCTTCCGCGAGCGGTGATTTTTTCCGCGAACGACGATCCAGCCTGTCGGACTGGGTCCCCGCCTTCGCGGGGACGAACGGGTGAAGTCTAAGCGATCGTTATCAATATCATGCGTCGTGCTGCAAGAACGCGTTACAGGATCGAGTCTTGCAAGCGATGCGCCAGACCTAGCGCCGACGTCACGTCCGGCGTC
>Ga0182748_1000731_pt1 | contig 33697 bp, 32 predicted proteins | sample eDN3rd37CKraftOP_FD_128877 | JGI IMG/M metagenome (GOLD analysis project Ga0182748, IMG submission 128877) | Enriched Organic Plus compost microbial communities from Emeryville, California, USA - eDNA 3rd pass 37_C Kraft OP (version 2) (version 2) ...
CAACAAGGAGACGCATCCATGAAGACTCTCGTCATCGCCGCTGCGGCGGCCCTGGTCCTTGCCTCCGCGCCAGCCTTCGCCGGCGGCAGCGGCGGCAAGACCGGGCTGAGCCTCGGTCTCGGCATCGCCACCGGCAAGGGTGGGCTGGTCGGCACCCTGCTCGGCTCGAACGGCCGCAGCGGCGGCAACGGCCTCGCGGTCGCCGCCAATGTCACCACCGGCAAGGGCGGCGTGCTCGGCCTGCTGACCGGCGGCGGCAATTCCGGCCGCGGTCACGGCCACGGCGGTTGGTAAGCCGGGCGGAGCTAATACACCGTCTGAGACGAAATAGACGGCGCGGGCATTGGGTCCTTTAATGGACCTCCGCTTTGGGCAGAGGACGGCATCGCCGCCGTCCTTTTTATTATCGTGGCGGCGGCGTCACGCGGTGGTGTCTTGGCCGTCAGCCCGGAGAGATCGAAGCGACGCGTCAGCGACAAGGTCAGCACGCCGCCATCGGCCGGCTCGCCGCTCAGCGCGCTGGACGCGATCCGCATCAGCTCCGCGCCGGCCGACCAGCCGCCGCCGAGATCGTAGCGGGCGCTGATGCCGTAGCCGAGCACCGAGGTACTGAACGGGGAATCGCGATAGCCGGTGCGCTGCCAGCGCGCCAGCGCCGCCACCGACCACGCCCCGCCCGGCGCATAGCTCAATTTGCCGGAATAGATTTCCGACACCGTGACCGGGGAGATCGGGAAGCTGGTGTCGCCGACCTCGCGCCGCGCCGCGAGGTCGAGCGTCCACGGGCTGCCGCGGCCCTTCAGCGTCAGCGAGAGGTCGAACAGGGTGGTGCGCAGATCGGTGAAATCGATATCGTGCCAGACGCCATAGAGCCGCGACACTGCCGCGGAAAACGCGATCGTGTCCTCATCCAGGCGATAGAACAGATAGGGCTGCAGCCGCTCGTTGTTGCGGCGGAAGCCGAACAGGTCCGGCTCCTGCGCATAGCGCGTCGCCGACAGATTCACCGAGATGCCGGCCTCGCCACGATCCGTCTTGACGCTGAGGCCGGGCACCAGCGTGCCGCGCACGAAGCGCTGGTCCTCCGGCAGGAAGTCGACCAGAATCGCATTGGTCTCGTTGAGCGTCGCATAGCGCAGCTCCGCCACCACGAACGGCTGCACCGGCCCGTCCCGCCGGCGCGCGCGCAGGCTCTGCACTGCGTCAAATGCCCGCAGATTGTAGCTGCGCACGCTCTCGGCGCTGGTGCTCGATTTCAACGTCCAGCCGGCGGCGGCATCGGTCTCCGCCTCGAGCGCGACGCGCGCCCGTTCCGACGGGAGGATGCCGCGCGCGGCATAATCGGCGCGCTGGAATTCGCCGGTCAGCCCGGTCCTGCTGATATCGGCGTCATCGGAGCGGCCGAGCGCGAACGCGGCATCGAGCCCCGCAAAGGCGCTGGCGCGGCCGCCCGGCAAAAGCTGCGGGTTCGCATCGTATCCGCCCCGCAAGCGGAGCGAGCCCACAGCCACATCGTCTGCCCGACTGCCTTCCGGCGCGAACGCCAAAAGACATACAATTGCTGCCAGAGCGGGTGATCGAAATCCCCCGGTCTGCATGAGCCGTTGATGCGTCGTTAATGTTAAAAAAGGCTGAACCCTTCCCCATGACCCCGGACCGCACCACGGGCATCCGCGACGGCGAGATCGCGGTCGCGCTGCCCGACCACGCCGACGCCGCGCTGTATTTCATCGGCCGCATCCGCACGCCGTGGAAAGACCGCAAGGACTGCCCGAAGAACGCCCGCGAATCCGACGCGGTCTGCACCATCGAGCTCGATCCGCGCTGGACCGCGGCGCTGAAGGACCTCGAGACCTGCTCGCATGTCGTGGTGCTGTACTGGATGAGCGAGGCGCGGCGCGACCTCGTGCTGCAGGTGCCCCGCCACTACGGCACCACGCGCGGCACCTTCGCGCTGCGCTCGCCGGCGCGGCCCAATCCGATCGCGATGAGCGTGGCGCGGCTCCTGCGCATCGACGGCAACAGGTTGTCGGTGGTCGGCATCGACTGCCTCGACGGCACGCCGCTCCTCGACATCAAGCCGTATTTTCCGTCGGTGGACAGCGTGCCCGATGCCGTCGTCGGCTGGCATGGCCCGGCAAGGGAGCGCGACCGGGAGTCTGGCGAAAAGCCGGAGTGAAACGGCGCGGCGCGCTCAGTATCAAACGCGCAGAGGCATCATTCGTTCCGTGCGGTCTCGGAACATCGCAGACGATAGATCGGTTGCGCGGATCGCGCATTTGTGACCGGAACCGCGCCCCCCGCCGGCGCTTGTCTCGACAGACATCGGGATATCGCACCGCGAGGGTATCATGCGTAACAGGTTTTCGGTTGTTGCCGGCACGCTCGTCGCCGGCACGGCGCTGATCGCGAGCACTCAGATTTCCAGCGCGCAATCGCTGTTCGCGCCGTTCGACATGCAGCCGCGCGCCGAGTTGCAGCCGCAAGTCGACGAGCCGGAGGCGATCGAGGGCGAGGACGCGCAGCTTCCGCCCGAGTTGCAGCGCCAGATCGTGCACTACGACACGCGTGAGGCGCCGGGCACCATCATCATCGATACGCCCAATACGTATCTCTACTACGTGCTCGGCAACGGCCAAGCGATCCGCTACGGCATCGGCGTCGGCCGCGAAGGCTTCGCCTGGGCGGGCGTCAAGGCGATCGAGCGCAAGGCGGAATGGCCGGATTGGCATCCGCCGGCCGAGATGATCGCGCGCCAGCCCTATCTGCCGCGCATGACCGCGGGCGGCCCCGGTAATCCGCTCGGCGCGCGCGCGATGTATATCGGCGGCACGCTGTACCGCATCCACGGCACCAACGATCCCTCGACGATCGGCAAGCGCGTGTCGAGCGGCTGCATCCGGCTCACCAACGAGGACATCATCGACCTCTACAACCGCGTCCGGATCGGCAGCAAGGTGATCGTGCTGCCGGCGACGGTGCAGGCCAAGCATCAGCGCCACCCGGCCACGACCGTCGCTGCCGGCGCAGCGCAGGATGTCGCGTTGCAAGACGCCTCGTCCTATGCGCCGCAGCCCGCAGCGAGCCGCGCCGCGCGCACCTGGGCCACCATCGGAACCGGGGTGTACTGAGCTTCGGTCTCCACGCCTTCCGCGAGCCATACCGCCCGGCCATGCCTTCGGACATGCGCCGGGCGGTTTCGCTTTGGCGCGGCGGCGCTCTATAACCTGCGCCAGCACAAGGCGGAGGACGGGCGATGCGGATCGCGGTGATGGCGGCGGGAGCAGTCGGCGGCTATTTCGGCGCGCGGCTTGCGGCGGCCGGACATGACGTCGCCTTCATCGCCCGCGGCGCGCATCGCGACGCGATCCGCGCCAACGGCCTGAAGGTCGAGAGCGTGCACGGCGACGTCCATCTGCCAACGCCGACGGTTACCGACGATCCGGCCACCATCGGGCCGGTCGACATCGTGCTGTTCACCGTCAAGCTGTGGGATACTGAGACCGCGGCCGAGCTGGCGAAGCCGCTGCTCGGTCCGGATACGCGCGTCATCACCCTGCAGAACGGCGTCGACAGCTACGAGCGCATCGCGCCGATCGTCGGGCCCGCGCGCGCGATCCCCGGCGTGACCTATGTCGCGACCGTGATCGCGCAGCCCGGCGTGATCCGGCAGACGAGCCGCTTCCAGTCGATCATCTGCGGCACCATCGATGGACGGCCGGATGGTCCGCTCGGAGCCTTCGTCGAGGCCGCCAAGGCGGCAGGCATCGACATCACGCTGTCGGAGACGATCCAGCGCGACCGCTGGCAGAAGTTCATCTTCCTGTCCGCCACTTCCGGCGCCACCACCGTCACGCGCACCACCATGGGACCGATCCTGGCCGATCCCGACATGCGCCGGATGTTCCTCAACCTGATGCGCGAGACGCTCGCGGTCGGCCGCGCCAAGGGCATCGCGCTCGATCCGGACTATGCCGAGGAGCGGCTCGCCTTCAGCGACAAGAACACACCGCGCGACATGAAGGCGTCGATGGCGAACGATCTCGACCGCGGCAACCGGCTGGAGCTCGACTGGCTCGCCGGCCGTGTCTCGCAGCTCGGCCGCGAGCTCGGCGTGCCGACGCCGGTCAACGATACGGTTTATGCGGCGCTGAAGCCGTACCGCATGGGCCGCGGCTGACGCTAGGACTGCGGCTGCGCAACCACTCCACGCTGGCGCCGCATTCTGCTGGCCTCTAGCATTCCGCCATGCCGATTCGGCTCGACCGCACCGCCGTCAAGGAAGGCACGCGCACCGTCGCCCGCACGCTCTATATCGCGCTGGTGCGGCCGTTCCGCCGCTCCGCGCGGCTGCGCCTGATCACCGGCGGAGCGATCCTCGTCATCGTGTCGTTCTTCGGCGCGCTGTGGCTGATCGACGCGCTGTGGCCGAACGACGCCGGGCTCAAGCCCAAGCTCGCTGAGCTGCCGCCGCTCAAGGCGGTGACCCGCGTCTCCTCGATCGTGGCGCCGGTCGTGGTCGCCAACAATGCGATCCGCGCCACGCTCGATGCGGCGGCGCCGCGCGACTTCAGCGGCAGCAACGACAATCCGCTGTCCGGCCTGCTGGCGAAAGCGGATATCGGCCTCACCGTCGGCCGCGGCCCGCTCGCGGTGACCGGACGCACCGACGGCCTCACCATCGCGGCGCCGATCAATGGCAGCCTGAAAGTGACCGGCCAGCTCGCGGCCCAGGCCGGCAACCTGACCGGCCAGCTCGGCGGCCTGCTCAACCAGGCGCTCGGCCAGCAGATCGGCAATCTCACCGGCCGCGTGCTCGACCAGAAGGCCGAGGTGCGCGGCCAGGTCGCGGTGACGGCGCGACCGACGTTCCTGCCGAACTGGCGCATCGAGCCCAATCTCTCCGGCAGCGTGTCGATCGCCGACGGCGGATTGCAGGTCGCCGGCGTCAAGCTCAACGTCGCCAACGAGGTCAAGCCGCTGCTCGACCGCGCGGTGAACGAGCAGATGGCGCGGCTGCAGGAGCGGCTGCGCGCCGATCCGACCATCGAGCAGACCGCGCGACGCGAATGGACCAAGGCCTGCCGCTCGATCCCGCTCGGCGGCGGCCAGACCGGGCTGCCGAGCCTCTACCTGGAGATGAAGCCGGTGCGCGCCGCCGCGGCGCAGCCGCGGATCGATCCGGCCAATGTCACGCTCGTCATCGGCATCGAGGCGGAAACGCGCATCGTGCCGGCCGCGACCAAGCCGGACTGCCCGTTCCCGGCGCAGCTCAACGTCGTGCCGCAGCTCGATGCCGGCCGCGTCGACATCGCGGTGCCGGTCGACATCCCGTTCACCGACATCAACAAGATGCTGGAGCCGCAGTTCAAGGGCCGCACCTTCCCCGACGACAAGACAACGCCCTATCAGGTCGAGATCCTGAAGGGTACCGTGAACGCCATCGGCGACCAGTTGCTGATCGCGCTGCGCGTCAAGGCCACGGAGCGCAAGAGCTGGTTCGGCTTCGGCGCGGAGGCGACCGTGCATGTGATCGGCCGGCCCGTGCTCGACGCCGAGAAGCAGACGCTGCGGCTCGCCGACCTGTCGCTCACGGTGGAATCGGAAGCGGCGTTCGGCCTGCTCGGTGCGGCGGCGCGCGCCGCGATCCCCTATGTGCAGGACGCGCTTGCCGAGAACGCGGTGATCGACCTCAAGCCGTTTGCGGCCGACGCCCGCACCAAGATCGGCTCCGTGCTCGCCGAGTTCCGCCAGAGCAACGAGGCGGTGCGGGTCGATGCCGCGGTCAGCGACCTGCGGCTCGCCGGCATCGATTTCGATTCCCGCACGCTCCGCGTCATCGCGGAAGCGACCGGCACGGTGCGGATCGCGGTCAACAAGCTGCCGGCGCTGTAGCGGCAGCCCGGACCTGCGCCACGCGCCGGTCCGGCGGCCGGCAGGCGCGTTGACACGCCGCCCGATCGGCCTAGATTGAGGGCGTTCCGAGGGGTGCCGCCGGCTATAGCCGGAGGGCTGAGAGATCACCCTTAGAACCTGATCCGGGTCATGCCGGCGAAGGGACAGGACACCATGATGGCAACTTCCATTTTCCTGGCGCGGCTCCTCGGCCCGATCCTGGTCGTGTTCGGCCTCGCTTTTGTCATCAACCGCAAGGGCTACACTGCGATGGCGGCCGAGTTCGTGGCGAGCCGCGCGCTGGTCTACCTGGCCGGCGCCGCGGCGCTGGTGATCGGGCTGTCGATCGTGCTCACCCACAATGTCTGGGCCGCCGACTGGCGCGTCATCATCACCCTGCTCGGCTGGGTCTCGCTGGCCGCCGGCGTGGTCCGGCTGATGTTTCCCGAGGGCGTCAAGCGCATGGGCCGCGACATGTTCAGAAGCGAGAACCCGGTCCTGATCTCCGGCATCGCCTTCGCCGTGCTCGGCGCCGTGCTCTGCTACGCCGGCTATCTGCGCTAATCCGACTGGAGCCTTTTCCCATGAACAAGCCCGTTCCCCCGTCCGATCTCGTCACGCCGAAGGTGACCACCGGACCGATCCAAGGCTCCCGCAAGATCTATGTGACGCCGGAGGCGGCGCCGGATTTGCGTGTGCCGCTGCGTGAGATCGCGCTGTCGCCCGCCGCCAACGAGGAACCGGTGCGCGTCTACGACACGTCGGGCGTCTACACCGACAACGACGCGGCGATCGATGTCGAGCAGGGTCTCAAGCGTCACCGCGCCGCCTGGGTGAAGGAGCGCGGCGGCGTCGAGGAGTATGACGGCCGTCCGGTGCAGCCGGTCGACAACGGCAATGTCTCGGGCAAGCACCTTGCGCGCATGTTCCCGAACACCCCGAAGCCGATGCGGGCGCTTCCCGGCCAGCCGGTCACCCAGCTCGAATGGGCGCGCGCCGGCGTCATCACCAAGGAGATGATCTACGTCGCCGCGCGCGAGAATCTCGGCCGCAAGGCAATGCTGGAGCGCGCGCAGGCTGCGCTCGCCGACGGCGAGAGCTTCGGCGCCGCGATCCCGCCCTTCATCACCCCGGAATTCGTTCGCGACGAGGTGGCGCGCGGCCGCGCCATCATCCCGTCGAACATCAACCACGCCGAGCTCGAGCCGATGATCATCGGCCGCAACTTCCTGGTGAAGATCAACGCCAATATCGGCAATTCGGCGGTGACGTCCTCCGTCGAGGAAGAAGTCGACAAGATGGTGTGGGCGATCCGCTGGGGCGCCGACACGGTGATGGACCTCTCCACCGGCCGCAACATCCACAACACCCGCGAATGGATCATCCGCAATGCGCCGGTGCCGATCGGCACGGTGCCGATCTACCAGGCGCTGGAGAAGGTCAACGGCGACCCGGTCAAGCTCGACTGGGAGGTCTACAAGGACACGCTGATCGAGCAGTGCGAACAGGGCGTCGACTATTTCACCATCCACGCCGGCGTGCGGCTCGCCTATGTGCCGCTGACCGCGAACCGCGTCACCGGCATCGTCTCGCGCGGCGGCTCGATCATGGCGAAGTGGTGCCTGTCGCGGCACAAGGAGAGCTTCCTCTACGAACGGTTCGACGAAATCTGCGACATCATGCGCAAGTATGACGTGTCGTTCTCGCTCGGCGACGGCCTGCGGCCCGGCTCGATCGCCGACGCCAACGACCGCGCGCAGTTCGCCGAGCTCGAGACTCTCGGCGAGCTGACGCAGATCGCGTGGAGCAAGGGCTGCCAGGTCATGATCGAGGGCCCCGGCCACGTGCCGATGCACAAGATCAAGATCAACATGGACAAGCAGCTCAAGGAGTGTGGCGAGGCGCCGTTCTATACGCTCGGGCCGCTCACCACCGACATCGCGCCGGGCTACGACCACATCACGAGCGGCATCGGCGCGGCGATGATCGGCTGGTTCGGCTGCGCCATGCTCTGCTACGTCACGCCCAAGGAGCATCTCGGCCTGCCGAACCGCGACGACGTCAAGCAGGGCGTCATCACCTACAAGATCGCGGCGCATGCCGCCGACCTCGCCAAGGGCCACCCGGCGGCGCAGCTGCGCGACGACGCGCTCAGCCGCGCGCGCTTCGACTTCCGCTGGGAGGACCAGTTCAACCTCGGCCTCGATCCCGATACCGCGCGGGAATTCCACGACGAGACGCTGCCCAAGGAGGCGCACAAGGTCGCGCATTTCTGCTCGATGTGCGGGCCGAAATTCTGCTCGATGAAGATCACGCAGGACGTGCGCGACTATGCCGCGAGCCTCGGCGACAACGAGAAGCGCGCGCTCGGGCTCGATTCCCAACAGGCGAATGGCGCCGCAGGCGCCATCGAGCCGTCTTCAATCAGAGACGCCGGGATGAAGGAGATGTCCGACAAGTTCAACGCCATGGGCGGCGAGGTCTATGTCGATGCCGGGAAGGTGAAGGCGCCGCACACCACCGCACTGCAATCGGAAGCCGATCACGCAGCGAAGAACGCGGCGCTGGTGAAGGAGAGCAACCGGGCGCTGTCGTGAAACGGCGCCCGCGATCTTCCGGCAACGGTTGCGACAGACGGCAATGACCGGCACCGCGGAATTCCAGCGCTGGGAAGCGCGGTTCTCCACGCCTGACTACACCTTCGGCAAGGAGCCGAACGAGTTTCTGGCGGCGTGCCGGCCGCTGCTGCCGCGGCGCGGACGCGCCCTCGCGGTCGCCGATGGCGAGGGCCGCAACGGCGTCTGGCTTGCGAAACAGGGGCTCGATGTTCTGTCGATCGACTTCTCACCGGCCGGGCAAGCCAAGGCGCGGGCGCTGGCGGAGGAGAGCAACATCAAGGTCGCCTTCGAAGTGGCGGACGTGCATGCCTGGCACTATCCCGAAAACGAGTTCGACGTGGTCGCGGAAATCTTCACCCAGTTCAGCACGCCGGACGAGCGCGCACGCAAATGGGCCGGCATGCGGCGCACGCTCAAGCCCGGCGGGCTGCTGATCGTGCACGGCTATACGCCCAAGCAACTGGCCTACGGCACCGGAGGGCCGAAGCAGATCGAGCACCTCTATACGCGGGAGCTGCTGGAACGCGCCTTCGGCGACATGGCCGATCTGGCGATCACCGAAGAGGAGCGCGTCCTGCAGGAAGGCTCCGGCCATTCGGGGATGTCGGCGGTGATCGGCCTGACGGCGCGCAAACCCTGAGCCGGCACCGGCTTGCCCGTCACGGGCAAGCGGCACGCGTCCTAGACCGGCTCACTGCCGGCCGCACCGCTTCTGCGCCGGAACCGCAGGCTGTCGACGGCGCGGGAGGCGCCGGACCTCGCCGCCGCGATCCCGGACTTCGTCACGCCGACGCCCGACCGCACACCGGACACCACGCTGACGGTCACGGCAGCGACGCCGGATTTCGCGGTAGCGACGGTCGAGGTCACGCCGGAGCGCGCCGCATCGAGGCTGGAACGCGCCACGCCGATCGTGTTCTCGCTCACCACCGCGCCGGCCGCCCGCACCGTATCGGCCATCCTGGCCTTGGCGCGGTCGTAGCGCTGCTCGCGCTCCTGCGCGGCGGCAAGGCGCCGCGCCGCCGCTTCGAGCCGCTGCTTTTCGCGCAGGCGGTCGTGCTGCTTCACGCGCCAGTATTGCATGAGCCACATCGCCACCAGCACCACGGACAGCCCGCCGGTGAACGCCGCCGAGATGTAAAGCTGCATATCCGAGAGCAGCGCCGTGACGAAGAACAGCGACAGCATGCCGACGAAAGCCAGCGCGCGCTTGCCGCGTCGCGTCAGCAGGTAGGCGAAAATCTGGCGAGCGAAGGCACCCCACATGGTTCCACCCCTCCGGAGGTCATGCCGGCATCAGATATTTATTCTGCAACCGGCATCAAGAGCCGCCACGCGGCGCCTCGTGTCTGCCCCCTCACCCGAGAGTTCCGCGAACACCGGGGAAATTGCCGTCGTCTTCGCTCCTGCGGCCATCAACCCGTCTTCAGCTTTCGCGCCTTCCGCAAATCCGCATTGATCCGCGTCTGCCAGCCCGCGCCGGTCTTGCGATAGGCGGCGAGCACGTCGGCATCGAGCCGGAGTTTCACCGCCTGCTTCGGATTCTGCAGCGGCGGCCGGCCGCGGCGCACGATCTTGTCACCGCTGCGGATTTCGGCCTCGTCGAAGAACGTGTCGGTCAGCTCCGGCGCGTCGTCGGGATCAACCCATGCGGCGGCGCCAGATTTTTTCTTCCTTGGCATGGCAGTGCCTCATCGAAATGATATGATGCGCTTCGCCGCGCCGGGTCCAGACCATCACGACCAAGCGGCCATCGAGATGACCGGCCGTGATGAAGCGAACCTTGCCGTAATCGAACCGATCATCGATCACCGTGGCGGTGATGCCCGCAAAGACCTCGTCCGCCCGCGCAAAATCAAGACCGCGATGCTTAAGCGTCAGGTCGCGTTTTGCCGGATCGAACGTGATCCTCATCGTGCATTTAATGTACCCCCGATAATACTCACGTCAAGCCATCCGTCGCGTGGGCAGCAAGCGTTGGCCGCGCCCGTCGCCGATCGTCAGCGGGATGTTGCGCCTCGCGAGGCCGCAGGCCGCGGCAGCACGCCGCCGCCTCACACGTGCCGGATCTCCCGCGCATAGCGGGTGAGCGCCAGGAAGCGGTAGAAACCGTGCACGAACTTGCCGTAGGGCATGGTCACGAACAGCGCGAACACCACGCCGAGGTGCAAGGCGAGCAGCACGCCCATCAGCGCCGTCTCGCGCAGCACCAACAACGCGAGGCCGGTCACGCTGGTCAGGAACAGCATGACGATGAACGCGGTGTCCATGCCGAAGCGCGGCTCGTCGAGCATCATCGGGTCGCGCCGCAGCTTGGCGATGAACAGGCCGAGCGGTCCGAAGATCAACCCGATGCCGCCGAGCGTGCCGAGCACGACCGGCAGGTCGTACCAGGGATAAGGCGCCTCGCGGCCGAGCAGGTAGTGGTACAGCGTCGCCACCGAGGTCGAGGCGAAGCACAGCAGGAAGCCGTAGAACGTCAGGTGGTGATAGACGCGGCGGCGGTCGTTGGGCCGCTCGTCGTGGTTCATGCAACCGGCCTCGCCGCCGTCGAGATAACGCAGCCGCGACGCGTCCTTGATCGCCTGCCACAGCGTGCCGACCTGCAGCGTGCCCGGCGGCGCCGAGATGTCGCGCCAGAACGCGCGCATGCCCATCAGCAGCGCGACGATGGCATAGAGGAAGGCCGCGCCGAACAGCGCCACCATGGTGTTGTGCGGCATCAGCCGGTAGAAGGCGCCCGGCCCGGAATGGCGGCCGAACAGCACCGCCGGATCGTGCCAGGCGACGAAGCCGAGGATGAACACCGCGACGCTTATCGCCGCGATCAGGCTGATCGCGAGCCCGTTGCGCGCGAACAGGCCAGACAAAGCGCGCGGCCAAGCATAGGTGGCGTAGCTGTCGTTGCGGACCTTGGCCAGCACCTGCGGCACGTTGACGTTGAACTCGTGCGGCGGCGAGAACTGGCAATCGTAATAGCAGGCGCCGCAGCCGTGGCAGAGATTGGCGAGATAGTTGAGATCGCCCGCCGGGAACACGCGGCGCAATTCCATCGCCGGGAACACCGCGCACAGCCCCTCGCAATAGCGGCAGGAATTGCACACGATCATCACGCGCTCGGCCTCGCCGAGCGGCGTCAGTACGCCCGCGCCCGAGCCGCCGCTATTGGCGCGCCATTCAATTTCTTGCATGAGCCGCGGCCTCCCGTCCTGCGATGCGCCCGAACACGCTGCCGATGGTCATGCCGATGCCGGCGGCATAGCCGCGGCCGAGCACGTTGCCGGACATGATCTCGCCGGCGGCGAACATGTTGGCGGCGGGCTTGCCGTCCTTCATCAGCATGCGCGCCTCGTGGTTCACGCGCGTGCCGAGATAAGTGAAGGTGATGCCGGGCCGCACCGGATAGGCGTAGAACGGCGCGGTCTCGATGCGGCGCGCCCAGTGCGTCTTCGGCGGCGTCAGTCCCTCGGTGCGGCAGTCGTCGAGCTCGGTCGGCTTGAAGGTGCCGGGCCGCACCGCCGCGTTGAAATCGCTCACGGTCTTGTCGAGCGCGTCGGGATCGAGCCCCAGCGCCGCGGCGAGACCGCGGATGCTGTCGGACTTGATCGGCGGGAACAGCGACGGCATGAACAGCTCGAGCGAACTCGCGTCGAAGATGATGTAACCGATCTGGTCCGGCTGCGCCGCGACCAGCCGTCCCCAGATCGCATAGCGCTTCGGCCAGACGTCCTCGCCCTCGTCGTAGAAGCGCTGCGCGTGCTTGTTGACGACGATGCCGTAGACCACGCAGTCGAGCCGGGTGATGATGCCGCCGTCGAATTTCGGCGCGCGCGCGTCGATCGCGACGGCGTGGCACTGGGTCGGATCGCCGATCTCCTGCACGCCGTTGTCGAGCAGCAGCCGCAGCACGGTGCCCTTGTTGTTGGGCGTGCCGCGGATCAGGAAATTGTCGGCGGCGTCGCCCCAATAGCGCTTGAGCCAGTCGATATTGGCCTCGAAGCCGCCGGCGGCGGCGACCAGCGCGCCGGCGCGCACCGCCGCGGTGCCCTCGCCGCGCTTGACCGTGGCCGACAGGAACATGCCGTTCTGGATGTCGAGATCGACCACCTCGGCCTCGTAGGCGATCGCGACGCCGAGCCGCTCGGCGGTCTGGTACAGCGCATTGAGCATGGCGCGGCCGCCGCCAAGAAAGAACGAATTGGTGCGGCCGAGGCTCAGCGTGCCGCCGAGCGAGGGCTGGAACCGCACGCCCTGCTCCACAATCCAGGTCAGCATCTCCTTGGATTCGCGGATCATGTGGCGCGCCAGCGGCTCGTCGGTCTCGCCGCCGGTGATGCGCAGCAGGTCGTCGAAGAACTCCTCCTCGCTGTAGGGGCCGGTCAAGGTGCCGGTGGCGCTGTCGTGGGCGCAGCGCATGTTGCGGGTGTGCCGGGTGTTGCCGCCGCGGTAGAATTTCGACGCGGCCTCCAGCACCAGCACGGAAGCGCCGGCGCGGCGCGCGCTGATCGCGGCGCACAGCGCGGCATTGCCGCCGCCGACCACCACGACGTCGTATCGTTTGCTCAGGTCCGCCATTTCAAATCCGGATGTTGCATCGCGCCTCATGCGGCTCTCATGCCGGCTGGCCCGGAACGAGGCGGCCGCACCACAGCGCCCAGGCGCGGGCCAGCGACGCCTCCGGAAACTTCGCCGCCAGCGCGATTTCCTCGTCGGTGAAGACGTCGATTGCGCCGTGCGCCAGAGCCCGTAGCTGGATATCGGCGTCGCGGCAACTGTAGATCGCGCGAAACGCCAGCTCCCTGATGTCGCGGCCGACCACGGTGGCGCCGTGGCGCTTCATCAGCACCAGCGACGCCTGACCGAGACAGCGCGCCAGCGAGGTCGCCTCGGCCGCGGTCTGCACCAGATGGTTGGTCGCGCCGAACTCGGTGCGCTGGTCCCACAGCGGAACCTGCGGTCCGATCACGGCGCCGAGCTGGGTGACGACGCGCAGCCGCAGATCGCCGAGGCAGAATGGCAGCAGCGCCGGCGCGTGATGGTGGCAGATCGCGTTGACGTCGCGGCGCGCGCGATAGATCGCGGCATGGATGACGCGCTCCGAATACAGCGCCGCCCCGGTCGGGGACAGCGGCTGCGCCTCGAGATCGAAGGCGAGCACGTCCTCGGGCGTCACCAGCTCGGGCGCCAGCGAGCGGGACAGAAAGAACCGATCCGGATTCGCCGGGTCGCGGGCGCTGACATGGCCGAACGCGTCGAGCACGCCCTCGTTGGCCAGGACCCGGTTGGCGAGCGCCACCTGGCGCGGCAGATCATCCATCGACGTCGTCATGATTGTTGCCCCCGGCGGCTTTCCCACAGCGGGCCGCGCCGAACCACAAAGCAGTGTACTAAAATTGGAACGTCTTATACAATCCCGTCCCGACCATCCACAATATCCTTCATTTTTCGTAGCTATTTCGTTGCGCCGCGCGTATCGAAAGTGGCTCAAAGGCCGGAAAGACCGAGCTCCCGCACGATGACCAACACCCTTCTGACGCTGTTCAGCCTGGAGCGGTATCAGCACTATCACCGCGCCGGCTTCTGGCGCGACGACACGATCTACGCGCTGGTGCGCGCGCATGCGCAGCGCACGCCGGACAAGATCGCGGTGCGCACGCGCCATGCGGTCTTCAGCTATCGGCAGCTGCTCGAGGCCGCCGACAATTTCGCCGCCGATCTCGCCGCTCGCGGCCTGCAGCCGGGCCAGCGGGTCGCGGTGTGGCTGCCGGGCCGGATCGAGACCGTGGTGACGCTGGTCGCCTGCTCGCGCAACGCCTATGTGTGCTGCCCGTCGCTGCACCGCGACCACACCGTGGGCGAGATCATCGAGCTGCTCAAGCGTATGCGCGCCGCCGCCGTGGTTGCCGAGACCGGCTATGGCGCTGACGCCGACCGCAAGGACTTCTTCTCGCTTGCCGCGGAGGTCGAGACGCTGCGGCACATCTATCGCCTGGACAAGAGCGGCGCCGTCACCCACCACGGCATCGTCCCGCCGGTGGCCGGACCGCTGCCTGAGCCGGCGCCGAACGATCCCAACCGCGTGCTCTATCTCGCCTTCACTTCCGGCACTACCGGCCTGCCCAAGGGCGTGATGCACAGCGACAACACGCTGCTGGCGAATGCGCGCGTGCTGGCGTCGGACTGGAGCATCACCGATAGCTCGGTGGTGTATTCGATGAGCCCGCTCAGCCACAATCTCGGCTTCGGCGCCACGATCATGGCGCTATGCGTCGGCGGCGAGATCGTGATCCACGACCTGCCGCGCGGCGCGAGCCTGGTCGACCGCCTGATCGAAACCGACACCTCGTTCCTGGTCGGCGTGCCGACGCATGCGATCGACCTGCTCAACGAGGTCAAGGCGCGCAACCTGTCCGGCATCGGCCGGCTCAAGGGCTTCCGCATTTCCGGCGCCTCGGCACCGCGCGAGGTGGTCGCGGACCTGCTCAAATACGGCATCGTCCCGCAGAGCGGCTACGGCATGACCGAGACCTGCTCGCACCAATACACCTTGCCGGACGACGATCCGAAGCTGATCGTGGAGAGCTGCGGCCGCTCCTGCGCCGGCTACGAGATCCGCATCTTCGCGCGCGATAATCCCGACCAGGAGCTGCCGCCCGGCGAGATCGGCCAGATCGGCGGCCGCGGCGCCAGCCTGATGCTCGGCTACTTCGACGACCAGACCGCGACCGAGACCTCGTTCAACAAGGCCGGCTGGTTCATGACCGGCGATCTCGGCTGGGTCGACGAGAACGGCTATCTGCGCATCACCGGCCGCAAGAAGGACGTCATCATCCGCGGCGGCCACAACATCTATCCGGCGAAGATCGAGGCGCTGGCGCTGCGCCATCCCGCAATCCACCGCGCGGTCGCGGTGCCGGTCGCCGACGCCCGGCTCGGCGAGAAGGTCTGCCTGGCGGTGATGTTCCATCCCGGCAAGAGCACGAGCGCCGCCGATATCCTCGCCTATCTCGACCGGCAGGGCCTGTCGAAATACGACATGCCGGAATATTTCATCGCGGTCGACGACATCCCGCTGACCGCGAGCGGCAAGATCCGCAAGCGCGACATCGCCGAGCAGATCGCCGCGGGACAATTGCAGCCGGCTCCGATCCGCTGGCAGGCGAAAGCCGGATGAGCGCCGCCGACGAGCAGGCCGCGGCGCTGGCGCGGCTGCGCCACGAAATGGCGTGGCCACCGTTCCATGAGCTGCTGCGGCCGGAGGCGGTGAGCGCCGATCCGCAGAGCGGCGTCGTGGTCATCGCGCTGCGCTACCGCGACGAATTGCGCGGCTCGCCGGAGGCCAGGTTCTATCATGGCGGCGTGATCGCGACGCTGATCGATCTCGCCGGTCATGCCGCGGTCGCGGTCAGGATCGGCCGCACCGCGCCGACCATCGATTTGCGCATCGACTATCTGCGCGCGGCCGACGGCTCCGATCTCACCGCCACTGCGCGGCTGATCAAGACCGGCCGCTCGGTGGCGCGCGCCGACGTCGAGGTGACCGATGCGCAGGGCCGCCAGATCGCGATCGGCCGCGGCACCTTCAGCACCGGCTGAGCGGCGCAATCAACATCCGAAGGTTGGACTTGTTAAATTTGGTATTTTGTACCAATATTTTTACATTGCTCTGAGTGACGCGAGTGAAGGTTGCGGACGATGGCCTACCGGAAATCTCCTGCTGCGCCGCTGCGCGGTGTCCCGGAATCGCCGGCTGCATCGGTCTCGCGCACGGCCGGAGCGATGAGGTCTCGCGAGGTTTCGCGGACCGCGCTCGGAAGACCAGCTTTCTGAACTGATCAGAAGACCGGCGGCATCATGACCGCGGGTATCGCACCGGCAATTCGTCATCCTAAGACAATGCCGGCAGCGGGAGGGGAGAGAGCAACGTTGAGAGGACACCCGACCATGACCATCAAGCGCGCATTCCTGGCTGCCGCGGCGCTGGCGATGCTGGCATGCCCGTCCGCGGCGCAGGCGCAGGACTGGCCGAACCGCCCGGTACGGATCATCGTCCCGTTCGGCGCCGGCGGCAGCGGCGACGCGCTGGCACGCGTGCTGTCGGACCATCTGAGCGCCAAGTTCGGACAGCAATTCGTCGTCGAGAACCGCACCGGCGCCGGCGGCGCGATCGGCGCGCGCCTGATCGCCACCGCACCGCCCGACGGCTACACGATCGGCATCACCAATCTCTCGGTGCTGTCGCTGGTGCCGGTCATCAACAAGGGCGTCGGCTACGATCCGATGGCGAGCTTCGCCCATATCGCCTATGTCGCCGGCGCGCCGGTGGTGCTGGCCGGCAATCCGAAGACCGGCGTCAAGACGCTCGCCGATTTCGTCAAATACAGCACCGACAAGGGCGCCTTCACCTTCGCGTCCTCGGGCGTCGGCTCCGACGGCCACCTGATGGGTGAAGCGATCGCGGCCAGCCTGAAGCTGAAGATCGAGCACGTCCCCTACAAGAGCACGTCGCAGGCGCTGGTCGACGTGGTCGGCGCGCATGTGCCGTTCTGTACCTTCACGCTGTCGTCGACCGCGCAATTCATGCGTGACGGCACGCTCACCGCGGTCGCGGTGACGACGCCGGAGCGGCTTCCCGAATTTCCCGATCTGCCGACGTTTCGCGAGCTCGGCCATCCGGAGCTCGAAGGCACGACGTGGTTCTCGATGTCCGGACCGGCCGGCCTGCCCAAGGAGATCGTCGACAGGCTCAACGACGAGATCAACCGCATCGTCAGGCTGCCTGAGGTCGAAGCCAAGCTGCGGCGCGACGGCTTCCAGGCGAAGCCGATGCCGGCGGCCGATTTCACCGCCTTCGTCGACACCGAGAACAAGCGCTGGCTGCCGCTGATCGAGCGCGCCGGCCTCGTCGGCAAAGGCGGTTGATCTGCACGGCTGATCCGGCGGCTGATCCGGGCGGCGGCCGCCCGACACGATTTCCGAATTCGGCAAACTCAAGGGGAGCATCATGACGATGAAGACGATGAAATCCGGCCTTCGCGCCCTTGCCGCGGCGGCGCTGCTCTGCGCCGTCTCCGGCGCGACGTTCGCCCAGTCCTTTCCGAACAAGCCGCTGCGGCTCGTGATTCCGTACAATCCCGGCGGCATCGTCGATTATGTCGGCCGCGTGCTGGCGACGCAGCTCGGCAAGGAACTCGGCCAGCCGGTGGTGGCCGAGAACAAGCCCGGCGCCGGCGGCATCGTCGGCACCGACGTGGTCGCCCGCGAGAAGCCGGACGGCTACACGCTGCTGGTGATGGATCCCGCGATCGTCATCAATCCGACGCTGCAGGCGAGCGTGCCTTACGACCTGTTCAAGCAGCTCGAGGCGGTGTCGGTGATCAGCTCGTCGCCCGAGGTGCTGGTGGTATCGCCGCTCCTCAACATCAAGACCTTCGACGAGTTCGTCGCCTACGGTAAGGCCAATCCCGGCAAGCTCAATTTCGCCTCGGCCGGCATCGGCACCACGCCGCATCTCGCCGGCGAGATGTTCAAGCAGCGCACCGGCATCGATGCCACCCACGTGCCCTATAAAGGCATCGGCGCGTCCTATACCGACATGATGGCGAACAAGGTGCAGTTCGCGTTCAGCAGCATCGCCGGCGCGCTGCCGTTCACCTCCGACAACCGCGTCATCCCGCTCGCCACCACCGGCGAGACCCGCAGCAGCGTCTATCCGGACAAGCCGACAGTGCAGGAAGCCGGACTGAAGGACTTCACGGTCGACCTGTGGCTGACCGTCTTCGCGCCGGCCGGCCTGCCGGCCGATGTCCGCGCCAAGCTCAATGCCGATCTGCGCAAGGCGCTCACATCGCCGGAGATCAAGGCCGCCTTCAACAAGGTCGGCGCCGAGCCGCGCGGCACCACGCCGGAGGAAGCCGCCACCTTCATCAAGGCCGACTACGAGAAGTGGAAGAAGATCATCACCGACGGCAAGATCAAGGAGAACTGAGCACGGCTCGAGCGGGCGGGCACGAGCGCGAAAACGGGATCGATAGGCCGAGGATATGACCATGTCGAAACTGCACACCGGCAAGGACTTCTGGTCCGGCGTCATGTTCCTCGGCTTCGCCGCGGTGGCGATCTATGTCGCGCGCGGCTATTCGATGGGCACGCCGGGCCGGATGGGACCGGGCTATTTCCCGATCCTGCTGGCGATCGTTCTCGGCCTGCTCGGCCTGATCCTGGTCGCGCGCGCGATGCTGACCGGCGACGCCGCGGTGTCGCGCATCAAGATCGTGCCGCTCCTGCTGGTGATCGCCGGCGTCGTGCTGTTCGGCTACACCATCCAGTGGCTCGGTCTGGTGATCTCGCTGATGCTCACGGTGGCGCTCGCCGCCGCGGCGGGCCGGGAATCACGGCCGCTGGAAGTGGCGGTGATGGCGGTGGCGCTCGCCGCCTTCTCCGTCACCGTCTTCCATTACCTGCTGCTGCTGCCATTGCCGATCTGGCCCAATTTCTGAGCGCGAGCGGTCTTCGACATGGATTTCCTGAGCCATCTGACGACCGGCTTCAGCGTTGCGGCGGCCGGCCTCAACATCCTCTATTGCTTCATCGGCGTGCTGCTCGGCACGCTGGTCGGCGTGCTGCCCGGCATCGGCCCGGTGACCACGGTGGCGATGCTGCTGCCGTTCTCGTTCACGCTGCCGCCGGAATCGGCGCTGATCCTGCTCGCCGGCATCTATTACGGCGCGCAATATGGCGGCTCGACCACCGCGATCCTGGTCAACATTCCGGGCGAGGCGTCCTCCGTCGTCACCACGCTCGACGGTCACAAGATGGCGCTCGCCGGACGCGCCGGCCCTGCGCTCGGCATCGCCGCGCTCGGCTCGTTCTTCGCCGGCTGCGTCGCCACGGCGCTGATCGTCATCGCCGCGCCGCCGCTCGCCGCGATCGCGCTGCAGTTCGGTCCCGCCGAATATTTCTCGCTGATGGTGTGCGGCCTGGTCGCCGCCGTGGTGCTCGCCACCGGATCGGTGATCAAGGCGATCGCCATGGTGGTGCTCGGCCTGCTGTTCGGGCTGGTCGGCACCGACATCAATTCCGGCGTACGCCGCTTCGATTTCGGCATCACCGGGCTCGCCGACGGCATCGAGTTCGTGGCGCTGTCGATGGCGATCTACGGTCTCGCCGAGATCGCGGTCAATCTCGAGCGCCGCGAGGCCAGCGGCCAGGTGACCACCGCGATCGGCCGGGTGTGGCCGAGCTGGCAGGACATCAAGCACTGCATCCCGGCGGTGCTGCGCGGCACCGGGCTCGGCTCGCTGCTCGGCGTGCTGCCGGGCGGCGGCGCGCTGCTCGCGGCGTTCGCCGCCTATACGCTGGAGAAGAAGGTCGCCAAGCCGCCGCGGCACTTCGGCAACGGCGACATCCGCGGCGTGGCGGCGCCGGAATCCGCCAACAATGCCGGCGCGCAGACCTCCTTCATCCCGATGCTGACGCTCGGCATCCCGTCCAACCCGACCATGGCGATGATGATCGGCGCGATGATGATCCACGGCATCTCGCCGGGGCCGCGGGTGATGACCGACCGGCCCGGCTTGTTCTGGGGCATCATCGTCAGCATGTGGATCGGCAATCTGATGCTGGTCGTGCTCAACCTGCCGCTGGTCGGCATCTGGGTGAAGCTGCTGCGGCTGCCCTATCGCTTCCTGTTCCCCTCGATCGTGGTGTTCTGCTGCATCGGCACCTACAGCGTGAACTCCAGCATCACCGACATCTACGTGATGGCGTTCCTGGCGCTGTTCGGCTACTGCTGCATCAAGCTCGACTGCGAGCCGGCGCCGCTGATCCTCGGCTTCGTGCTGGGGCCGCTGATGGAGGAAAATCTGCGCCGCGCGCTGCTGATCTCGCGCGGCGACGCCATGGTGCTGCTGCAGGAGCCGATCAGCCTCGCGTTCCTGCTGGTCTCGGCAGGCCTGCTGCTGATCGTGGCCATGCCGACGATCCGCAGGAAGCGCGACGAGGCGCTTCAGGAATGAGCTGACGCGTCGATCAGCGCCTTCAGCCGCTGCGGCGTGACCGGAAGCCGGGTGATCAGACCCTTGCCGCCGAGCGCATCGTCGATCGCCGAGGCGATCACCGCGCCGGCGCCGGCGATGCCGCCCTCCCCCGCGCCCTTGATGCCGAGCGGGTTGCAGGCGCTCGGCGCGTCCTCGGCGATCAGGATGTCGATCTCGGGCACGTCCTTGACCGTCGGCAGCAGATAGTCGGCGAAGGTGACCGACAGCGGCTGGCCGCGCTCGTCGTACTGGAATTCCTCGAACAGCGCGCCGCCGAGGCCCTGCGCGAAGCCGCCGACCAATTGGCCCCGCACCAGCGCCGGATTGATCGCGCGGCCGACGTCGAAGGCAATCATCATCTTCTCGATCAGCACCGCGCCGGTGCCGTCGTCGATCTTCACCACCGCGACCTGCACGCCGTAGGGATAGGTCATATGCTTGGTGGTGAACCAGCCTTCCGCGGCGAGGCCGGGATCGCGCTCGCCGCGGGTCGGCGATACCGGCCGCAGATGCTGCGCGATCTCGCCGAGGCTCAGGCTCGGCCCGCCGGCGCCGTCGCGCAGCCGCACCTCGCCGTCGACGATGTCGAGCCGCGCAGCCTCGGTCTGCAGAAGCTGCGCCGCCATGTCGAGCGCCTTGGCTTTCACCTTGCCGGCGGCGACATGGGTCGCGTTCGCGGTCATCACCGTGGCGCGGGTGGCGTGCGCGCCGATGCCGTATTCGATGCGGTCGGTGCGGCCGTGGACGACGCGGATGCGGCGATAGTCGACACCGAGCGTCTCGGCGCAGACCTGCGCGATCACCGTCTCGAAGCCCTGCCCGATCGAAGCGCCGCCGGTGATGACCTCGACCGTGCCGGTGGCATCGACATTGATGCGCACCCCGTCGACCGGGCCGAGCCCGCTCTTCTCGACATACATTGCGATGCCGAGGCCGACATATTCGCCGGCGGCGCGGCGGTGCGCGACCTCGCGTTCGAGCTCTTCCCAGCCGCAGCGCGCCAGCGCCTTGTCGAGCAGCCCTTCGTAATCGCCGGAATCGAGCACGACCTCGTCGCCGAGCGCCATCAGCGGCCGCTCGAACGGCATCTCGCTCGCCGCGATCAGGTTGCGCCGGCGCACCTCGACCCGCGACAGGCCGAGCCGCGCCGCGATCGCATCCATCAGCCGCTCGCGCACGAAATTGGTCTCGTAGCGGCCTGGCGCGCGATAGGTCGCGGCCGGCGTCTTGTTGGTGAGCCGGAAGTGGCCGTTGACCCGGTAATGCGGCAGCCGGTAGGGCCCCGGCAGGATGCCGCACGACATGTCCGCGACGCGGGTGCCGTGGGTGCGGATATAGGCGCCCTGGTCGTGGTAGAAATCGTCGTCGATGGCGAGGATGCGGCCGTCGCGATCCACCGCCGCGCGGATCCTGTGGCGCTGCTGGCGCGACTGGTTGGCCGCGATCATGTGCTCGCGGCGATCCTCGATCCATTTGACCGGGCGGCCGAGCCGCATCGCCGCGACCAGCACCAGGATGTCCTCGGGATAGAGCTCGCCGCGCACGCCGAAGCCGCCGCCGACATGGCCCTCGTAGAGATGGACCGCGGCGGTGCTGCGGCCCAGCATCTTGGCGAGCGATTCGCGGTTGCGGTGCGGCACCTTGGCGGCGCCGTGCAGTTCGAGCACGTCGCGCGCCGCATCGTAGCGTCCGATCGCGCCGCGCGTTTCCAGCGGCACGCCGGAATGACGCCCGATCGCCAGATCGAGCTCGACCACGGCGTCCGCCGCGGCGAACGCCGCATCGACGTCGCCGTAGCCCTGCCGGCAGATGACCGGCTCGGTGGAATGGCCCGGCGAGAATTCGCCGGCCGCCTCCGCCGCATCGAGCACCGGCGCCAGCTCCTCGACCTCAACCATCACCAGGTCGGCGGCATCCTCGGCGACATAGGGGTCCTCGGCGAACACCGCCGCGATCGGCTCGCCGACATAGCGCACGCGGTCCGTGGCGAGCACCGGCTGGCGGAACGGCGACAGCTTCTCGATCGAGCCTTCGCGGAAGTCGATCGGCGGCAGGTCAGCGATGTCCTTGTAGGTCCACACCGCCACCACGCCGGGCACCGCCTGCGCCGCGGCGGTGTCGATCGCGGTGATGATCCCGTGCGCATATGAGGAGCGCACGATGCGCATGTGCAGTTGATGCACGAACGCGATGTCGCCGACGAAGGCGCCGCGGCCGGTGACCAGCGGTGCGTCCTCGAGGCGCGGCACCGAGGCGCCGATCTGCGATTTCGGCGCGGTCACGGAGCAACCTTCATGCTGGCGGCTTTCATCTCGGCGCGGGCGGCCTGCACCGCCTTGACGATGTTCTCGTAGCCGGTGCAGCGGCACAGATTGGACGACAGCAGGTCGACCAGCTCCTCGTCGTCGATATCGGGATTGCGCTCCAGCGCGCCCGCCGCCAGCATCAGGAAACCGGGCGTGCAGAAGCCGCATTGCAGCGCATGGTGCGCGATGAAGGCCTTCTGCAGCGGATGCAGCTCCGGTCCGTTCTGCAGCCCTTCGACGGTGCAGATGTCGCGGTTCTGCGCCTGCACCGCGAACATCAGGCAGGACCGCACCGCCTCGCCGTCGAGCAGGATGGTGCAGGCGCCGCAGACGCCGTGCTCGCAGCCGAGATGGGTTCCGGTCTGCCCGCAATCGTCGCGGATGACATCGGCCAGCGTCCGGCGCGGCTCCACCGCGACGCGATGGGTGCGGCCGTTGATGGTCAGCGCGATCTCGACCTTGTCCGTCATGCCGCCTGCTCCAGCGCCCGCTTTGCGAGCGTCGCCACCAGCGAGCGGCGGAATTCGATCGTGTTGTTGTGATCGTCGAACGGCATGATCGCCGCCGCCGCGGCCCTGGCGGCGGCGTCGAAAGTGGCGGCCGATGCCGGCTGGCCATTGAGCGCGGCTTCGGCCTCGGCGATGCGCCGCGGCGCGCCTTCGGCGCCGCCGACGCCGATCCGCGCCTCTGCGATGCGGCCGTTCTCGATCCGGTAGGCGGCCAGCACCATGGCGATGGCGAAATCGCCGGCGCGCCGGCTGAACTCGCAGAAGCCGCTGCGCGTCGCGTCGTCGAGCAGCGGCAGTTCGACGCGCACCACCATCTCGTCCTCGTGGAGATCGGTCGCCATCACGCCCTGATAGAAATCGCCGGCGGCGATGCGCCGCGTGCCGCGCGCGCTCTGCGCCACGATGACGCCATCGAGGGTCGCGGTGGTGCAGCACCATTCCGATGCCGGATCGGCGTTGGCCACGCTGCCGCAGAACGTACCGCGGGTCCGGATCGGCTGGTGCGCGATGTGGCGCACCACCTTGCGCAGCAGCCGGCCGAGCGCGCCGGGCACGCGGTCGCCCTCGAACCAGGCGTGGCGCACGCCGGCGCCGATCCGCAGCCAGCCGTCTACGACCTCCAGCCGGCGCAGTTCCTCGATGCCGTTGATGTCGATCAGGTGCGCCGGGCGCGCCATGCGGAACGCCATGGTCGGCACCAGCGTCTGCCCGCCGGCCAGGATGCGGCCGTCCTGCGGCGCCAGTTCCGCCAAGAGGCCGAGCGCTTCGTCCAGCGAGGCGGGCGCGTGATAGGTGAAGGATGCCGGCTTCATGCTGTCGATGACGGTGAAAGGCGCTCGCAGACCGCCTTGCGCGGCTTCGTACACTTATTGGTACAGGCGTCACCGGCCCATTGCAAGACAAGGCGTTGCGGCGAAGTGCCGGATTTATGGTGAGATATCGCCATATTTGCCGCGGCTGCGGCAGATAGGAGTTGTGCGGCCGAGACCACCGTACTAAAAACGGGATAAGCGGGGCAGGACCAGCGGATGATGCGCGCGGCAGTCGTCAAGGAGTTCGGACCGATCGAATCCCACGCCATGGGCGAGCTACCCGATCCGCAGGCGGGGCCCGGCCAGGTAGTGGTGACGATCCGCGCCACCGCGGTGAATTTCGTCGACATCCTCGTCGTCACCGGCAAGTACCAGTTTCTTCCGCAACGGCCGTTCGCGCCCGGCAAGCTGCCGGTCGGCGTCGTCAGCGCGCTTGGCGCGGGCGTGTCGCAGCTCAAGGTCGGCGACCGCGTCCTGACGCTCGCCGAGCAGGGCGGCTATGCCGAGAAAGTCGCGGTCGATGCCACGCAATGCTTCAAGCTGCCCGACGCGCTGAGCTTCACCGACGCGGCGGCAATGTCGCTGATCTATGATACGTCATGGTTCGCGCTGCGGGAACGGGGCCGGCTCGCCGCCGGCGAGACCGTGCTGGTGCTGGGCGCGACCGGCGGCATCGGGCTCGCCGCGATCCAGCTCGCCAAAGCGTTCGGCGCGCGGGTGCTCGCCGCCGTATCGACGCCGGACAAGGCCGATCTGGTGCGCAACGCCGGCGCCGACGACATCATCGACCTGTCGCAGCCCAATCTCCGCGACAGCCTGCGCGAGCAGGTTTATGCCAAGAACGGCGGCAAGGGCGCCGACGTGGTGATCGACCCGGTGGGCGGCGACATCTCCGATGCGGCGTTGCGCGCGGTCGCGTGGCGCGGCCGCATGGTCATCATCGGCTTCGCCGCGGGCCGGATTCCCAGCATCAAGGCCAACTACCTGCTGGTCAAGAACATCGAGGTCAGCGGCCTGCAGGTCAGCGACTACCGCAAGCGCATGCCCGCCTTGATGGCGGAATGCATCCGCGACATCTTCGCGCTGTTCGAGGCCGGCAAGCTCAAGCCGATCCCGGTCGTCACCTATCCGCTCGATGAGTTCGCCCGCGCCTTGAAGGATATCGAGACGCGCCGCGTGCGCGGTCGAATTGTGCTAATCCAGAACCCGTAAGCGTTCCGGGAGAGGACAATGGCATTTCGCTACGACGAGATCGGCAGCCGTCTCAAAGCCTATCGCATGGGCTCGGGCCTGAGCGCCGACGAGATCGCCAAGCAGATCGGCATTTCCCGCACCGCGCTGTACCGCTTCGAGAAGGGCGAGCTCGCCAAGATCGAGACGCTGGAGCGGCTCGCCGAACTGCTCGGCGTCTCGATCCCGACGCTGCTTGGCGTCGGCATCGAATATATCCCCTCGGCGGTAAGCTATTTCGAGCGGATGCGGCAGATCGAGGAGACCGCCGAGCACATCGTGGTGCTCGCCGGCCCGATCTCGTTCCTGCTCGCGTCCGACAATTTCGAGCCGACGCTGCAGGAGGTGCTGACCGAGAATATCGGTAAGAACGTCGTCAACCGCGCCCGCGCGCTCGCCGACGTGCCGAAGATCATGGAGATCCTGCGCGAGCGCAAGCAGCTCTACCGCCGGCGGCGGCCGACCATCGTCAACCTGATGTCGGCGCTGGAGATCGAGCGGTTCCTGCATCACGGCTTCATCGGCTGCAACGGCCTGCCCGACAGCGTGGTGCAGAAGCGCCGCGCGCTGGCGCGGGCCGAGATCGAGCATTTCGCCAAGCTGGTCGAGGAGCAGCCGATCGGCGTGCAGATCGGCATCGTGCCCGACACGCTGCCGCACACCGGCTTCCAGCTGTTCCGCCAGCCGGACCGCAAGCTCCTGGTGCTGAGCCCGTTCCGGCTCGGTGGCGAGCCGAATGTCCGCGTCGGCGTCGCGATGATCACCTCGGCGCCCGACGCGCTGGCGCTGCACGAGAAATCCATCAGCGAGATGTGGGGCCGCGCGCTGAAGGGACAGGCGGCGCTGGCGTGCCTGCGCCATCTCCTCGCCAATGACGGCAAGCCGGTCGACACCGACGAACTGGTGAAGTTCAGCAATTCGGCGCTGAAGCGCCCGGGGCGCGGCAAGACCCAGACCTCGCTGATGTAGGCGATGAAACCTCCGGTCTTCCAGTATCATCAGCCGCAAACGATCGAGCAGGTGGTCGCGCTTCTGGGGTCGCTGGAGAACGGCCGGCTGCTCGCCGGCGGGCAGTCGCTGATGCCGATGCTGAACATGCGCTATGCGATGCCCGACCATGTCATCGACCTCAACCGCGTCGCCGGCCTCGCTTCGATCGCGCTCGACGGCGGCGAACTGCGGATCGGCGCGATGACGCGGCAGCGCGACATCGAGTTCTCCGCCGAGATCGCGCGCGTCTGCCCGATCATGGTCGAAGCGATCCGCCATGTCGGCCATCGCCAGACCCGCAACCGCGGCACCATCGGCGGCTCGCTGTGCCACCTCGATCCCTCGGCCGAGCTGGTGACGATCTGCGCGCTGCATGACGCCACGGTGAGCGCGGTCGGCCCTACCGGGCGGCGCGACATCCCATTCTCCGCCTTCGTCGCCGGCTACATGACCTCGAGCCTCAAGCCGGACGAATGCCTCACCGAGGTGCGGATCCCGCTCTGGCCGCCGGGGCACGGCTACGGCTTCGTCGAATTCGCGCGGCGGCACGGCGACTTCGCGATCGTCTCGGCGGCGGCGCTGATCGAACTCTCGCGCGGCGGCACGATCGCGCGCGCCGCGCTGGCGCTCGGCGGCGTCGGCCCGGCGCCGCTGCGGCTCGCCGCGGTCGAGGCCTCGCTCGCCGGCAAGATGCCGGCCGATGAGGTCTGGGCGGATGCGGCGGCAGCCTGCGCCACGATCGAGCCGCTCGACGACATCCATGCCTCGTCGGCCTATCGGCGCCGGCTCGCGGTGGTGATGGCGCAGCGTGCGCTGCAGGCGGCCGGCGCGCGGGCGCTCGCCGCGCGGCCGCATTGAGAGGCCGCGGGGACACCGCATGGAGCAGCGCACCATCACCATCGAGGTGAACGGCAAGACGTTCAAGGAGACCGTCAGCACGCGGATGACGCTGGCCGATTTCCTGCGCCACCAGCTCCGCCTCACCGGCACGCATCTCGGCTGCGAGCACGGCGTGTGCGGCGCCTGCACCGTGCTGATCGACGGACGCTCGGCGCGCTCCTGCCTGATGCTCGCGGTGCAGGCCGAAGGCCATGCCGTCACCACCATCGAGGGCCTTGCCGCGGCCGACGGCACGCTGCATCCGATCCAGCAGGCCTTCGCCGACAAGCACGCGCTGCAATGCGGGTTCTGCACGCCGGGCATGCTGACCACCCTCACCGAGCTGCTGCGCGACAATCCGGACCCGAGCGAGGCCGATATCCGGATCGCGATCTCCGGCAATCTGTGCCGCTGCACCGGCTATCACAGCATCGTCGCGGCGACGCTCGAGGCGGCGAAGCGCATCAGAGCGGAAGGCAGACCGTGACGGCGAGGACGTTCGGACGAAGCGTGCCGCGGGTCGAGGATCCGAACCTGCTGCGCGGGCGCGCGCGCTTCGTCGACGACCTGCACCCGCCGGGCCTGCTGCAGGCGACGTTCGTGCGCTCGCCGCATGCGCATGCCGCGATCCTTGCGATCGACAAGAGCGCGGCGCTGGCGATGCCCGGCGTGGTCGCGGTGCTGACCGCCGACGATATCCGCGCCAGCACCACCACCGACCGGCTCGTGGTCGCCCTGCCCGACCGCAACTACCGCCAGCAACGCGACCGGCCGATCCTCGCCGACAAGGAAACCGTCTATGTCGGCGAGCCGATCGCGATGGTGATCGCCGAGGACGCCTATCTGGCGGAGGATGCCGCCGCCAGCGTGTTCGTCGATTACGACGTGCTGCCGGCCGCCGCCGACTGCCGGGCTGCGCTGGCGCCGGACAGTCCGCCGGTGCACAGCGACGCCGCCGACAATCTGGTCGCGGAGTTCGTCAGCGCCTATGGCGACGTCGATGCCGCCTTCGCCGGCGCGGCGCATGTGTTCCGGGAATCCTACTGGCAGCACCGCGGCTGCTCGCACGCGATGGAATGCCGCGGCTGCCTCGCCACCATCGACACGGTGGAGGACCGGCTGACGGTGTGGAGCTCGACGCAGACGCCGCTCGTCGCAGCGCGGCTCATCGCCGAGATCCTCGGCCGCGAGGAATCCGCGGTGCGGGTCGTGTGTCCCGAGATCGGCGGCGGCTTCGGCCCGAAGCTGGTGTTCTATCCGGAGGAGGCCGCGGTCGCGGTCGCCGCCATCGCCCTCGGCCGGCCGGTCAAGTGGATCGAGGATCGCCGCGAGCATTTCGTCGCCACCACGCAGGAGCGCGACCAGTATTGGGACGCCGAGATCGCACTCGATGCCGACGGCCGTATCCTCGGCGTGCGCGGCGAGCTGATCCACGACCACGGCGCTTATACCGCGCGCGGGCTCACGGTGCCGCAGGGCGCGGTCGCGGCGCTGACGCTGGCCTACGACATTCCGGCCTACCGCATGGCGGTGAAGGTCGCGCTGACCAACAAGGTTCCGGTCACGCCGATCCGCGGCGCCGGCCAGCCGCAGGGCATCTTCGTGATGGAGCGCCTGATCGACCTCGCCGCGCGCGAGCTCAAGATCGACCGCGCCGAGCTGCGCCGCCGCAATCTGGTGCCGCCGGAGGCGATGCCGTTCAAGAAGGGCTTCGTCACCCGCGGCGGCATCCCGATCGTGCTCGACAGCGGCGACTATCCAGCCTGCCAGGCCGATGCGCTGGCGCGCGCCGGCTGGAGCGACTTCGCCGAGCGCCAGGCGCAGGCGCGCCGCGAGGGCCGCTATCTCGGCATCGGCCTTGCCAATTATGTCGAGGCCACCGGGCGCGGCCCCTATGAGCCGGCGAGCGTGCGCATTGCGCCGAACGGCAAGATCCACGTCGCCACCGGCGCCTCGGCCATGGGACAGAGCACCAAGACCATGCTGGCGCAGATCGTCGCCGAGCAGCTTGGCGGCGCTATGGACCAGGTGGTGGTCACCACCGGCGATTCCGCGACGGTGCGCATGGGCTTCGGCGGCTTCAACAGCCGGCAGACGGTGATGGCCGGCTCATCCGCGCACGCGGCGGCGGTGAAGGTGCGCGAGAAGGTGCTCAAGATCGCGAGCCACCGGCTCGAGGCCGATCCCGGCGACCTCGAGATCGAGGGCGATCATGTCGTGGTCAAGGGCGCGGCCGACATGCGGGTCTCGCTGGCCGAGCTGGCGCGATCGATGGCGGGCGCGCCGGGCTTCCTGCTGCCGGGCGGCCTGCCGCCCGGCATCGAGGCGACCGAGAGCGTCGTCATCGATGCCATGACCTATGCCAACGGCACCGCGGTGGCCGAGGTCGAGGTCGATATCGAGACCGCCGAGGTCAAGGTCACGCGCATCACCTTCGTCCATGACGCCGGCAGGATCGTCAATCCGATGATCGTGGACGGCCAGGTCACCGGCGCCATCGTCCATGGCATCGGCAATGCGCTGTTCGAGTGGATGGGCTACGGCGAGGACGCGCAGCCGCTCACCACCAATCTCGCCGACTATCTGCTGCCGACCTCGACCGAGATGCCGCAGATCACCATCGGCCATCGCGAGACGCCGACCCCGCTCAATCCGCTGGGAGTCAAGGGCGTGGGCGAATCCGGCGTGCTGCCGATCCCGGCGGCGATCGCTTCGGCAGTGGAGGATGCCTTGTCGCCGTTCGGCATCCGCATCCGGCAGGTGCCGATCCGGCCGACCTATCTGGCCGAGCTCCTGGACGCGGCCGGCGTGCGTCCCGGCGTCAAGGCGTGATCCGGAAAAGTGGGAACCGGTTTTCCGACACGATCACGCCCAAACGTAAGAAAAGCGACTCCGGGCGGCTCGATCTCAACAAGTCCGACTCTAAGTCTGCGCCCCGAACAGGCGGCGCAGCGCATTCCAGACAACGCGCGCCATCAGCGAGAATCCCGAGATCGGCTTGGGTGGTGCGGGCGGCGGCGGCAGCTCCGGTGCCGGCGCGCCAGGCGCGGCGGCGGGCGCCGCCTGGGCGGCCTTCACCGCCTCGTCATGGCGCAGCATCGCGCGCAGCGCTTCGGCGAACTGGCCGATGATCTGGCTGGCGACGTCCTGGATCATGCCGGTGCCGCGGCCATATTGCGCGACCGAACCGGTCAGGTTGAGATTGGTGTCGACATCGACGCGGGTGCCGCCCTCGATCGGCGACAGCGCGAAGGTGACGGTGCCGCTCGCGCCGCCGCGGCCCTTGGCGTCGGCGCCCTGTCCCTTGACGCGGGCGCGGTGCGCGGCCTCGTCGATCTCCTCGAACCGCGCGGTGCCGACGAACGACAGCGCCACCGGGCCGAGCCGGACCGCGACCTTGCCCTTGTAGGTCTTGTCGTCGACTACTTCGAGCAGCTCGGCGCCCGGCATGCATGGCGCGATTTTGCGGATGTCGAGCAGCGTCTTCCAGGTCTGATCGACGGGGAGCGGGACTTCGAAGCTGTTCTTGATATCCATCGTCACCAATTCCTGCGTTCAATGCCGGCCCGGGTCGATCACCGGACCGCGGCCGAGCCGCTGCAACACCAGCCGCGCGGCGGCGAGCAGCTCGCGGTCGCGGTACGGCGCGGCCACGAGCTGGATGCCGACCGGCATGCCGTTGGGCCCGGCATGGGTCGGCAGCGTCACCGCGGGAACGCGGAGCTGCGTCCAGATGCTCTGGAAGCGGTGATCTCCGGTCCATGACAGGCCGACCGGCGCCTCGCCGGCCACGGTCGGCGCCAGCAGCACGTCATGACCGGCCAGCACGTCGCGCAATTCGTAGCGGCAACGCTCGACATGGCGGCAGGCCTCGACGTAGCGGTCCAGCGACATCGCATAGCCGTTGCGGATGGTCTTGGCCAGACCCTCGCTGATCTGTCCGCGGTGGGTCTGCCATTCGTGCGCCATGCCCCGCGCGCGCTCGTAATCGTTGATGATCTCGCGCGTGACGGGAAGCTCGCTGAACGCCGCCGGCAGCGTGACGTCGCGGACGGTGAAGCCGAAGCCGGCGAGCCGCCGCGCCGCGTCCTCGACAGCATCGCGCGTCGCCGGCTCGGCGCTGTCCCAGGCATAGGTCCGGCACAGGCCGATCCGCAGCGTGGCATCCGCCGGCAGCCAGGACACCGGCGCGCCGCTCACGAGCACCTGCAGCGCCAGCGCCACGTCCTCGACGGTGCGCGCCATCAGGCCGACGGTGTCGAGGCTGCTCGCCGCCGATTTGACGCCGGTGATGTTGATGAGATCGAAGGTCGGCTTGTAGCCGACGATGCCGCAATAGGACGACGGCCGCTGCACCGAGCCGCCGGTCTGGGTGCCGAACGCCAGCGGCACCATGAAATCGGCGACCGCCGCGCCCGAACCGCTCGACGAGCCGCCGGGCGTACGCGTCGGATCGTGCGGGTTGGTGGTCTGCGCCGGGGTCGCGCCGGCGAACTCGCAGGTCACGGTCTTGCCGAAGATCAGCGCGCCGGCCGCACGCAGCAGCGCGACGCAGGCGGCGTCGGCCGGCGGGCGATGCCCCCGATAGATCGGCGAGCCCATCTCGGTCGGCATGTCGCAGGTGTCGATCACGTCCTTGACGCCGACCGGCACGCCATGCAGCGGGCCGCGCTCGCTCGCGCGGTCGAGCTGCCGCGCGGCGGCGAGCACCTGTTCCGGATCGAAATAGGACCATGCCTTCACCTGCGGCTCGCGGCGCGCGATCCGCTCGATGCAGGAGCGCGCCACCTGTTCGCAGGTGATGGTGCCGGCTGCGACCTGCGCGGCGATCTCGGTCGCGGACAGCATATGCAGCGGGCTTTGTTTCATCGCGCTCACGAGACGCTGGTCACCTGCCATTCGATCATCTCGCCGCCGCGATAGATCAGCGCCTTTTCCTCTGGCCCCGGCACCGGCATCTCTTCCGGCGCACGCCACGGCTTGCGCTCCAGCGTGATGGTGCCCTCGTTCGGCGGCAGCTGGTAATGCGCGGGTCCGTTCAGCGACGCGAACGCTTCGAGCTTGTCGAGCGCGCCCTCCTCGTCGAACACCTTGGCATAGGTCTCGATCGCGACCGGCGCATTGAACAGCCCGGCGGCGCCGACCACCGCGAGCTTCTTGTGGATCGAATGCGGCGCGGAATCGGTGCCGAGGAAGAAGCAGCTCTCGCCGCCGGTCGCCGCCTTGCGCAAAGCGAGGCGGTCCTGCTCGGTTTTGATCACCGGCATGCAATACATATAGGGCTTGTTGCCCCAGCCGAGCCAGTCGGTGCGGTTGAGCTCGAGGTGATAAGGCGTGATGGTGCCGCCGACCTGCCCGGCCTTCGAGCGCACGAAGTCGCAGCCGATCTTGCTGGACAGATGTTCGTGGATGAAGCGCAGTTCCGGGAAGTCGCGGGTCCACGGCTCGAACGTGCGCTCGATGAACACCGCCTCGCGGTCGAACACGTCCACTGTCGGATCGACGGATTCAGCATGGATCAGGAGCGGCATGCCGATGCGCTGCATGCGCTCGAGAACGCGGCGGATCTTCTTGAAATCGGTGACGCCGGCCGCCGAATTGGTGGTGGCGTTGGCGGGATAGAGCTTGACGCCGGTGAACACCTTCTCGGCAAATCCGCGCTCGACGTCGTCGGGATCGGTGTCGTCGGTGAGATAGCAGGTCATCAGCGGCTCGAACCGGTTGCCCGGCGGCAGCGCGGCGAGGATGCGCTTGCGGTAGGCGATCGCGTCGGCCGTGGTGGTGACCGGCGGCACCAGATTGGGCATCATGATGGCGCGGCCGAACTTGGCCGCGGTATAGGGCAGCGCGACCTTCATCATCTCCTGATCGCGCACATGCAGGTGCCAGTCGTCGGGCTTGCGGATGGTGATGCGGTCGATGCGTTTGCTCATGGTGCCGGGTGCTCTCTTGCGGGAGCCCTCACTCTAGCCGGCAGTGAGCCAAAAGGGAATACAAATACCAAATTTGGCACAACTGGGAGCCGTGCTGTCCCGACGCGATGGGTCCGGGCTTTACGCGCGTCTCCACCATCCCGATTTTCTGTCCGGACCGTCGAGACGCGAATGGCCGGAATAAATCCGGCCATGAGACGGGAAAGAGCATGACGGCGGCAAGGACGTGGGTCCCCGCCCGCGCCGTCATTCGCGGTGCTCGCTCTCCATCGCGGTCATGCCGAGTTTGTCGAGCAGGGCCATGTCCTGGTCGCGGCCGGGATTGGGCGTGGTGAGGAGCTTGGGGCCGTAGAAGATCGAGTTCGCTCCGGCGAGGAAGCACAGCGCCTGCGTTGCCTCGCTCATCGCCTCCCGCCCCGCCGACAGCCGCACCACCGAGCAGGGCATGGTGATGCGCGCCACCGCCACCGTGCGCACGAAGTCGAGC
>Ga0182748_1000736_pt1 | contig 33588 bp, 22 predicted proteins | sample eDN3rd37CKraftOP_FD_128877 | JGI IMG/M metagenome (GOLD analysis project Ga0182748, IMG submission 128877) | Enriched Organic Plus compost microbial communities from Emeryville, California, USA - eDNA 3rd pass 37_C Kraft OP (version 2) (version 2) ...
GAAGCCCTGGGTCAGCGTGTCGATCTTGCCGCCCTTCGGGTTGGCGTTGAGGATCGCCTGCGCCGCCGCGCGCGGATTCTTGGACGCTTCCTCCAGCGACTTGGTGGCAGCCGCCATGAAGCGCTTCACCAGATCAGCGTTCTCCTTGACGAAGTCCTTGTGAGCGATGATGCCGGACGACACCAGGTTGACGCCGTAGTCCGAGAACTTGATCGGGAACACGTCCTTGCCGGTGGCATCCTTGATCTTCATGCTCTGGTCCATGACATAGCCGAGCAGGAGATCGGCCTGGCCATTGATCACGGCATTGAGCTTGGTCACGGCGTCGCCGGATACGGTCTTGAAGTCGGATTCCTTGAGGCCGGTCTTCTTCAGGAACAGCGGCCAGATCTGCGACATCGAATCGCCGGGCGTGGTGGCCACGGTCTTGCCCTTGATGTCCTCCGGCTTGCGGATGTTCTTTTCGGCGAAGCCCATCGCCGACATCGGATTGGTCTGCAGCGCGACGCCGACCGCAACCACCGGCGCGCCCTTCACCGCCGCGCGCATCATGGTCGGCACATCGACATAGCCGAACTGCACGGTCTTGGCGCCGACCACCTGCGTCACCGTGGCGGAGCCGCGGCCTTCCTGGATCTCGAGGTCGATGCCGGCATCCTTGAAGAAGCCTTTTTCCTTGCCGTAGTAGAACGGCGCGTGCTCGCCGTAGACGTACCAGTTGAGCATCAGCGTCACCTTGTCGGCCGCGAAGGCCGGACCGGCGAGCAGTACGGCGAACACCGCCGCGAGAAAGCCCTTCATCATTGTCATCCTCCCTTTTTTGATCCTGAGACTCAGGCGGCGATCACCAGGTCCTGGCGCTGGCTGGCATGCCAGGGAATCATCAACCGCTCGATCACGTCGAGAATCCAGAACAGCACCACGCCGATCAGCGACAGCACCACCAGCGCCGCGAACATGGTCGGCAGCTCGAAATTGCCGATCGAGCGCTGGAGCACGAAGCCGAGACCGTTGTTGGAGCCGACGAACTCGCCGACCACGGCGCCGACCACGGCAAGCGTGATCGACACCTTGAGGCCCGCGAAGATCGCGGGCATCGCGTGCGGAAACGCCACCATGCGGAAAATCTGCAGCCGCCGCGCTTCCATGGCGCGCGCGAGGTCGAGCATGTCCGGCTCCACCGACTTGAAGCCCTGCACCGCCGACACCACCACCGGGAAGAAGCCGAGCAGGAACGCGCACAAGACCTTCGGCAGCATGCCGAAGCCGAACCAGACCACCAGCAGCGGCGCGATCGCGATCTTCGGCACCGACTGCGAGAACACCAGGAGCGGATAGACATAGCTCTCGATGGTGCGCGAGCCGGCGATCAGCACCGCGGCGACGACGCCGAACACCGCCGACAGCAGGAAGCCTTCGATGGTGGCGACCGTGGTCGGGATCGCCTGTTCGAGGAGCTGCGGCCAGTCGTTCCACAGCGTCATCAGCACGTCTTCCGGCTTGGGGATCTGATAGGGCGGAATCCGGAACACGCGGATCACCACGTCCCACAGCACGATCAGAAATACGAGGAACAGCACCGGCCGCAGCCAGGAGGCGTTCAAAACCGATACGACGCGGGCTCCGCGGCTGCGGCCTGCCATGGAATCGTCTCCTCCCGCCGCAGCGCCCCAGCACCGCAACGCGGCTTTTAACTCAACGGTTAAATTCTAGGAGCTTTGGCGGGGCGCGGTCAAGCGCGGGCTGGGACGGCCGCAGCGCCGCCTCCAGCATGTCGGTCATGTGCGCGAGCCGCGCCTTTTTCGCTTCCGGATCAAGCAGGTCGCGGCCGAAAATGGTGCTGAGCGTGCGATTGTTCGACAGGTAGAACCAGCACAGGCTGGCGATCGAAATGTAGAGCTGCACCGGATCGATGCCGGGGCGCAGCGTGCCGTCGGCCTCGCCGCGGCGCAGGATGTCGCGGATCAGCGCCACGAAAGGGGAATGCAATTCCTTGACGCGCCGCGATTTCTTCAGGAACCGGGCGCGATGCATGTTCTCGATGCTGAGCAGCGCCAGGAATTCCGGATGGTCGAGATAGTAGTGCCAGGTGAATTCGAGCAGCCGGATCAACGCCTGCAGCGGCGCCAGCGTTTCGAGATTCAAGAGCCGCTCGGCAGCGCGGATGCTGTCATAGGTGTCCTCCAGCACTTTGAGATAGAGGCTCTCCTTGTTGCCGACGTGATAATAGATCATGCGCTTGTTGGCGCCGGCGACCTTGGCGATGCGGTCGATGCGCGCGCCGCCGAAGCCGTGATTGGCGAATTCCGCGGTCGCGGCTTCCAGAATGCGCCGGCGCATGCCCTCGGGATCGCGCTGCCAGCTCGTCTTGCGTGTCCTTGCCGTCAAAAGCCACCACCCTCGCCATGCTGCCGCGCCCTGGTGCGGCAGTTTAGCGCAACCCACAATGCAAAGGATAGCGACGCCGCGACCCGCGCCGTCAGATCTGGAGATATCGCTGACGAATCGACTCGTCGGCGACAAGCGCGGCGGAGCTGCCGGTCCACACCACATGGCCTTTTTCGATGATGACGTGGCGGTCCGCAAGCTTGAGCAGCGCATCGAGATGCTTGTCGACCAGGAGGATCGACTGGCCTTCGGCCTTGAGCCGCGACAGGCAGGCCCAGATTTCGTTGCGGATCAGCGGCGCCAGACCCTCGGTCGCCTCGTCGAGGATCAGGAGCTTGGGATTGGTCATCAGCGCACGGCCGACCGCGAGCATCTGCTGCTCGCCGCCGGACAACTGCCCGCCCAGGCTGGCGCGGCGCTCCGACAACTTCGGGAACAGGTCATAGACCGCTTCGCGCGTCCAGCGCGGCGGACCGTGGCGCGCCGCCGCGGTCGCGATCAGGTTCTCGTCCACCGTCAGGGTCGGAAAGATCTGGCGTCCTTCCGGCACCAGCCCGATGCCGGACTGCGCAACGCGGTACGGCGGCAATCCGATCAACGACACGCCGTCGAACGCGGCGCTGCCGCCGCGCGCCGGCAACAGGCCCATCAGCGCGTTGATCGTCGTGGTCTTGCCCATGCCGTTGCGGCCGAGCATGGTGACGATCTCGCCGTTGCCGACCGTAAAGCTGATGTCGAACAGGACCTGGGCGGGTCCGTAGGCGGCCTGAAGCTTGTCCACGGTCAGCATGGCCGTCTCATCCCATTACGCCATCTCGTCGCCGAGATAGGCCGCGACCACCTGCGGATCGCGGCGGACCTCGTCGGGCCGGCCGCAGGCCAGCACGCGGCCGTAGATCAGCACCGAGATGCGGTCGGCCAGCGCGAATACCGCGTTCATGTCATGCTCGACCAGCACCATCGGGAAACGGCCTTTCAGGCTGGCGAGCAGCGCGATCAGCCGGTCGGATTCCTCCCGGCCGGTACCGGCCATCGGCTCGTCGAGCAGCAAGAGCTTCGGCTCCATGGCGAGCGCGATCGCAAGCTCCAGCGCGCGCTTCTCGCCGTGCGACAGATGGCCGGCAGGAACCGCGGCGCGACCGTCGAGCCCGACCTCCGCCAGCGCCGCGGCAGCACGTTCGTTGAGCGCCCGCTCGTGCGCGGCATTGCCGAAGAAGCGGAAGCTCGAGCCGGAGCGCGCCTGCACCGCCAGCGCGACGTTCTCGAGCACGGAAAAGCCCGGCAGGATCGAATTGATCTGGAACGAGCGCGCCAGCCCGCGCGCCGCGCGGCTGTGCACCGGCACGTGAGTGACGTCCTCGCCGGCGAACAGCACGCGGCCCGCATCCGGCGCCAGCAGGCCGGAAATCTGGTTGATCAGCGTGGTCTTGCCCGCCCCATTGGGGCCGATCACCGCGTGCAGCTCGCCCGGCATCACCACGAGATCGACATCGTCGGTGACGCGCAGGCCGCCGAAATTCTTGCGCAGCGCTTGCAGTTCAAGGGCCGGCTCAGCCACGGCGCAGCCTCCCGGTCAGTTCCGACAGGATGCCGCCGAGCCCGCGCGGGAAGAACAGGATGATCAGCACCAGGAGCGGGCCGAAGATCACCTTCCAATGCTCGGTGATGTTGGACAGCCATTCCTCGCTGAGCAGGAACGCGACAGTGCCGAGAATGGCGCCGGTGAGCGAGCCCATGCCGCCCAGCATCAGCATGATGATGAGTTCGCCGGACCGCTGCCACGACATGTAGGCAGGGCTGACGAACTCGGTGGCGTTGACGAGCAGATAGCCCGACAGGCCGCCGAGCGCGCCGGCGATGGCATAGGCGGTGAGCTGATAGCGGTAGACCTCGAAACCGAGCGTCTCCATCCGCGTCGGGTTCTCCTTGGCACCGCGCAGCACGCGACCGAACCGCGAAGCGACGATGGCGCGGCACAGCAGGAACGACCCGACCAGGAAGGCCAGCACCACGTAGTAGAACGCGGTGTCGTCGCGGAACGCGGCAAAGCCCATCACCGTGTTGCGCGCCGCGAGCGTCAGGCCGTCGTCGCCTCCATAGGGCGCGAGCGAGCTCGCGGTGAAATACACCATCTGGCTGAACGCCAGCGTGATCATGATGAAATAGACGCCGCGGGTGCGCAGGATGACGAGACCGGTGAGCCAGGCAAAGGCGGCGGACACCGCAAGGGCGACCGGCAGCGTGATCACGGCATCGCCGATGCCGTGGGATGCCAGGATGCCCGCAGTATAGGCGCCGAGCCCGACGAAGGCGGCGTGGCCGAACGAGATCATGGCGCCATAGCCGACCAGGAGATCGAGCGCGAGCGCGGCGATGGCGACGATCATCACCCGCGTCACCAGGCTCAGGATGTAGCTCTCATGCGCCAGCGAGGCGACCGGCACCACCGCGAAGGCAAGGAAGATCAGCGCCGGGATGACGGCGCCCGGCACCGAACGCCACGGCGGCACCTCCGAGGGCGCGATTAGCGCGTTGCCGCCGCCCGCCGCATCGCGCCGGCCCTTGGCCGGAAACAGGCCCGCCGGCCGCGCATAGAGCACGACCGCCATCAGCAGATAGATCAGCATCGAGGCGATCGCCGGTCCGACGGTTCGCGCCTGCGACGGCCCCATGACCAGCCGCAGGATATCGACCGCGAACGAGCGGCCGAGCGTATCGACGAGACCGATCAGCAGCGCGGCGAGGAAGGCGCCGCGGATCGAGCCGATGCCGCCGATCACGATCACCACAAAGGCGAGGATCAGCACGGTGTCGCCCATGCCCGGCTCGACCGACAGGATCGGCGCGATCATGATGCCGGCGAAGCCCGCCAGCATCGCGCCGAACCCGAACACGATCATGAACAGCCGGCGGATATTGACGCCGAGCGCGGACACCATCGCGGCATTGGTGGCGCCGGCGCGCACCAGCATGCCGGTGCGGGTGTAGCTGACCAGCACATAGAGCAGCGCCGCGACCGCGAGCCCGCTCACGATGATGACGACGCGCCACATCGGATAGAGCTGGCCGGTCGGCAGCATCAGCATGCCGGAGAAGGCCTCCGGCATCGGCAGCGTCAGCGGCGCCGCGCCCCACAAGAGCTTCACCCCGCTGTTGAGGAACAGGATGATGCCGAAGGTCGCGATCACATGATCGAGGTGATTGCGGTGGTAGAGATGGCGGAACACCACGAATTCGAGCACCAGCCCGAACGCCAGCGCGACCACGAGCGCGAGCGCCAGCGCCGCGAGGAAGCTGCCGGTCAGCCCGTAGAACATCACGGCGAGATAGGCGCCCAGCATGTACTGGACGCCGTGCGCGAGGTTGATGAAATCCATCACCCCGAACACCAGCGTCAGCCCGGCGGCGATCAGGAACAGCAGCACGCCGAGCTGAAGGCCGTTGAGGAACTGAACGACGAATAAGGAAAGAGACATGAGGAAAGGCTCTTTACCTCCCCCGCTCGCCGGAGAGGTCGAGAAGCGATGCTGGTCGGGTGGCGGCTAACGCGGAAGCAATTTCCGGATAGCGCACCTCCACCCTGACCTCCCCCGCAAGGCGGGGGAGGAACGCATCGTCACCGGCCACCCCCACTCACTTCATCGGGCAGTCCTTGACGTGCGGATCGGCGTAGTTCTCGAACACCTTCTGCGCGATCTCGGTCTGGAACTTGCCGTCGGCACGCTTGGCCACCTTCACCAGGTAGAAATCCTGGATCGGATAGTGGTTGGTGTTGAATTTGAAGTTGCCGCGCAGCGACTTGAAATCGGCCTTCTTGAGCGCGGCCTGCAGCGCCTGCTTGTTCTTGGTGTCGCCCTTGGTCTGCTTCAGCGCGCTGTCGATCAGGAGCGCGGCGTCGTAGGCCTGGAACGCGTAGCTGCCGGGCACGGCGTTGAACTCTTTCTCGTAGGCCGCGACGAACGCCTTGTTCTGCGGATTGTCCATGTTCGGCGCCCAGTTGGAGCCGCCATAGAAGCCGACCGCGGCATCCTGCTGCGCCGGCAGCGTCGACTCGTCCACGGTGAAGGCGGACAGGAACGTCGTCTTGTCGGCGAGCCCGGCCTGACGGAACTGCTTGACGAAGTTCACGCCCATGCCGCCGGGCAGGAATACGAACACCGCGTCCGGCTTGGCGGCGGCGATCTTCGACAGCTCGGCGGAGTAATCGAGCTGGCCGAGCGGCACATAGACCTCGTCAACCACCTCGCCCTTGAAATAGCGCTTGAAGCCGGCGAGCGAATCCTTACCGGCCGGATAGTTTGGCGCCATGATGAACGCCGTCTTCATCCCCTTATCCTGCGCATATTTGCCGAGCACCTCGTGCACCTGGTCATTCTGGTAGGAGGTGACGAAGAAATTGGCGTTGCAGTCCTTGCCGGCGAAGTTGGAGGTGCCGGCATTGGGGCTGATCAGGATCGCGCCGCCGTCCGTGACCGGCTTCATGATGGCGACCAGGATATTGGAGAAGATCGGACCCACCACGAAGTCGACCTTGTCGCGGTCGACGAAGGCCTTGGCCTTGGTGACGGCGACGTCGGGCTTGAGCTCGTCGTCCTGGACGATGATCTCGGCGTCCCGGCCGCCAAGCTTGCCGCCGAGCTCCTTGACCGCGAGCTGGAAGCCGTTGCGCGCCTGCTGGCCGAGCACCGCCGGCGGGCCGGACAGCGTCACCAGCACGCCGACCTTGACTTTGTCCTGTGCCGTCGCGGCCGACGCGCCGGCGACCAGAATGAACGCGGCGGCTGCCGCGGATAGAGCCTTGGTGTGCATGTCCCTGTGCATGTCCCCTCCTGTGCGATTACCCCGTCGGAATAGCCCGGTAGAGGGCGTTTTCAAACCAGGGTCTTTTCAAACCACGCGCCTGGGATATTTTAGGTTTAAAAGAATGCCGCTGTGAAGCCCTCTTTTGCGGCAGTTTGCGCGGCATTTAACGTTGACGGCCGATAAAGCGCGGCCCACGGCGGCCTGACCGTATCAGCCTCGCCGCGGGCATGGTTGAATGCGGTGCAGAATGAGGGGGAATACGGCATGCAGGTCATGACCGCAGGGATTACCAAGGCCAATACCGGCCTCGACGGCATCGTCTGGAATATTCTCGGCCAGACCTATGTCCCCAAACAGTTGAGCGAGCAGTCGTTCGCCTGGCACGCCACCTTCCCGCCGGGCACCTTCGTGCCGCCGCACATCCACCCGACCCAGGACGAGTTCATCTACATGCTCGAAGGCCGGCTCGACGCGGTGATCGACGGCAAGGACTATGTCGCCACCGCCGGCGACCTCATCCGGCTGCCGATGAACATCCCGCACGGACTGTTCAACAAGTCGGAGCAGCCGGTCAAATGCGTGTTCTGGGTGACGCCGACGCGCAAGCTCTACGACCTGTTCTGGGCGATCCATTCGATGAAGGAGCAGAACCCGCCGGACGTGGTGGCGCTCTCCGCCAAGCACGAGGTGATGTTCCTGCCGCCGCCGGAGTGAGCCGGGGCGGCTGACGGAAGACTTCGGAGACTACCTGCTCCCGCGAAAGACCGTCCCGCTCACCCCCGCGAAAGCGGGGGGCTAGCTCACGCCGCCTTGCCGGACGCGTTGACCTGCTCCTTGGCGAAGCCGGCCTTCGAGGCATAGCCGCGCACGATCGCCTTGCGCTCCTCGAACGACAGCACGTCGTCGATATTGGTAAAGCCATCCGGCGCCCGCGCCTCGACCGCATCGATCACGCCCTCCGGGCCGCCGGCGCGGTTCGACTGCACGATCTGCGCAGTCATCGGCAGCCGCTCCTGCTCGTAGGCCCATAGCGCCTGATAGACATGCTCGGCGTCGCGCAGCCGGTCGGCGAGGCAGCGCGCGTCGAGGATCGCCTGCGAGGCGCCGTTGGAGCCGACCGGATACATCGGGTGCGCGGCATCGCCGAGCAGCGTGACGCGGCCGTGCGACCAGCGCGGCAGCGGATCGCGGTCGCACATCGGATATTCCCAGAACTCCGGCGTCGCTTCGATCAGCGCCTTGGCATCGACATAGGGAATGCTGAAGCGCTGCACGTGCGGCATCAGGTCCTCGAACCGTCCCGGTCGCGACCAGTCCTCCTTCTTCGGCGGCGCGCCGCCCTCGCCGACCTTGACCAGCACCGCCCAGTTGGTCAGCCGCCGGTCGTCGCGGCTGCCCTCGCCGATCGGATAGATCACCAGCTTGCCGGCCATGCCGCCGGCGATCACCATCGAGCGGCCGGTCAGAAATTTCGGCCAGTCGGTGGCGCCGCGCCACAGCATCGAGCCGTTCCAGCGCGCCGGCCCTTCGTTCGGATACAGCGTCTCGCGCACCAGCGAATGGATGCCGTCGGCACCGATCAGCACGTCGCCCCGCGCCGTGGCCCGGTGCGATCCGTCGCGGCCGAAGAAATAGGCGGTGACGCCGGCCTCGTCCTGCGTGAAGGCGCCGAGCCGGTGGCCGGTGTGGATGCGGCTTTCGCCGAGCTGCGACCGCACCGCCTGGTAGATCACGGCCTGCAGCCGTCCGCGGTGGATCGAGAACTGCGGATAAGCGAAACCGGCATCGGTGCCGCGCGGCTCCTCCCAGATCACCTGGCCCATGCGGTTGGTGTAGAACAGTTCGCGGGTGCGGATGCCGACCGCGTCGAGCCGCGGCAGCAGGCCGAGCTCGGCCAATTCCTTGATCGCATGCGGCAGCGTGTTGATGCCGACGCCAAGCTCGCGGACGGCGTCGGCCTGTTCGTAAAGCTCGCAGTCGAGGCCGCGCGCCTGCAGCATCAGCGCCATGGTCAGCCCGCCGATGCCGCCACCGACAATGATCGCCTTCATCACACAACCGCCCGCACGCGCGCCGCTCCCCGGCTCTCATTCTCATAATGAGAAAGCCGGGCGCGGCGGGCAACCGTTAACCCTGGTCGTGGTTGACGGATGGCGGCGCCAGCGCGGCGTCGATGATGACGGGATATTCCAGTCCACAATCATCGCACTTGAAGACGCAGAGATCGTGGCCCGGCTTGGTGTAGCGCCGGATCTCCTTCACCGCCATCGGCTTGGCGCACAGCACGCAATTCGGCTTCGGGATGGAGCGGTGGTCGATGTGGTGCGACATGCGCGTCCTCCTTCTGCGAAACGGCAGCGTAGGCAGATGCTGGCTGGAAGGATTTGCGGCCCGACGCCGCGGAATGAGCGGGTTATCAACGCCGCAGCCGCGGCGCGGCTCCCTCACGTTGCATTACAGATGATGCAAGACGTGACCGTGACGGCTGCAACCAATTGAATACTTTAAGATTTTCAGGCGGCGAGGAAGCGCTTGAGGTCAAAAGCCGGATCGGCGGCCTGCGCCGGGGTCGGATGGCGGGTCAGGCCGAGGCAGCGGCGCCCGAACATGTGGTCGCCCGGACGGTTGACGGATTCGATCGCGATCAGGCGCTCGCCGCCATAGCAGAAGATCGAGAACGCGCCGGCGGCGATGTCGCCGCGGACCACCGTCGCGTCGTGGCCGTCGGCAAGGCCGACGATCTGCAGCTTGCGGTCGCCCTGATCGCTCCAGAACCACGGCACCGCGGCGTAGCGCGACGGCTTGCCGGTGAGGCGGTCGGCGACGGTCTTGGCCTGGTCGTTGGCATTCTGCACCGATTCGAGCCGCAGCATGCGGCCGCCATGGACGCTCGGAAACAGCACGCAATCGCCGATCGCGGAAATGTTCGGATCGGACGTGATGAGCCGTTCGTCAACGATCACGCCATCGCCGACCCCAAGTCCGGCGGCCTGCGCGAGCTCGATATTCGGCACCACGCCGATCGAGGCGATCACCAGGTCGGCCGGAATGGTGCCACCGTCGGCGGTCTCGACCGCAACGGCGCGGCCGGCGTCACCAATGATGCGCGTCGCGCGCGCGCCGAACAGCAGGCGCGTGCCGGCCTGCGCATGCCACGCCGCGAAATACTGCGACATTTGCGGCGACACGACGCGGCTCATCACCCGATCGGCCATTTCGAGCACCGTCACGGCCTTGCCCTGGGCCGTGGCGACCGCGGCGAACTCCAGCCCGATGAAGCCGGCGCCGATCACGACGATGCGCTGCGCCGCGGCCAAGCGCGGCTTCAGCGCATCGGTCTCGGCCAGCGTGCGGATATAGAGCACGCCATCGAGATCGGCGCCCGGCACCGGCAGCAGACGGTTGCGCGCGCCGAGCGCGAGCACGAGGTGGCCGTAGCCGAGCGTCCCGCCGCCGCCGAGCGTGACGCGGCGCTCGCGCGGCGCGATCGCGGCGACGCGGGTCCCGCTCAACAGCTCGATGCGATTGTCGCGATAGAACGATTGCGGCCGCAGCCAGAGCGTGTCGAGCGCCATCTTGCCTTGCAGATAGGCTTTCGAGAGCGGCGGCCGCTGATACGGCAGGCCGGGCTCGTCGCCGATCAGGACGACCCGGCCGTCGAAGCCGTTCTGACGCAGGGATACCGCAGCCTGCACCCCGCCATGGCCGGCGCCCACGATGACGATGGTCTGAATCATTTCAACGATGCCGCCCGGTCAACCCCCGCCCCGACACGGTGGTGTCGATCGTCCGGCAGCTTGCGCCGCGACGGGAACAAATCGGCGGCACTATGCGTTCCATGGAACTGTATCGCAAGCTGATGGTCAAGCTCATGGCGCCCAGGTCGGTCAACGCCGACGACATCCTGCCCTTTTCCCGGACGACGACCGCGCTGCTGCTCGATATCGACGGCACGCTTTTGGATTTCGCGCCGACGCCGCGCGAGGTCTGGGTGGCGCCGCAGCTGCTGCGCACGCTGCGCACGCTGTACGAGGCGCTCGATGGCGCCGTCGCCTTCGTCAGCGGCCGCGCCGTCGCCGACATCGACCTGATCTTCTCGCCGCTGCTGCTGCCGGCGGTCGGCGGTCATGGCGCCGAATTCCGGCCGAGCATCGCGGACCAGGCCAGCGCCGGCCCCCCGCCGCTGCCGGCCCCGATCAAGCGGGAGTTCGCGATGGCGGCCAAGCTCGGCCCGGGCATTCTGATCGAGGACAAGGGCTATGCGCTCGCGCTGCACTACAGGCTGGCGCCCGATCTCGGGCCGCGGCTGATCGAGACCGTCGAAGCGCTGCGCGACCGGCTGCCGGCCGATGCCGTCGACATCATGCGCGGCAAGTTCGTGGTGGAGATCAAGCCGGCCGGCTTCACCAAGGCGAGCGGGGTCCAGGCCCTGATGCAGGAGCCCGCTTTCGCCGGCCGCAAGCCGATCTTCATCGGCGACGACATCACCGACGAGGCGGTGTTTCCCATCATCCCCGATTACGACGGCCTGTGCTTTTCCGTGGGACGGTCGATCGAGGGCACCAACGGCTGCTTCGACGATCCGCGTGCCGTGCGCCGCTGGCTGGCCCGCGCCGCCGCCGCTTTCGATCCGGCCACGGCGGCAACGGAGACGTCGTCATGAAGAAGAAGCAGAAACGCAAGCGCGCCACCGGCGGAGCCGGCCGACGCTGGTCGCGCCGCGTCACCGAGCGCAGCGACGCGCTCGACCTGCAGGGCGGCGTGTTCACCCTGAACGATCCCAAGGCGATCGCACGCTCGCTGAAACGGTCGGCGGAACGCAGCCACCGGCGCAAGAGCGCGCCGTTGCGCTCGGCGATGTCGATGCTGACCTTCTACATCAACCGCGGTGGCCGCGAGCTGCCGGCGCGCCGGCGCAAGGTGCTGGACCAGGCGAAGGACGAGCTGCGTCGCCTGTACGGACGCGACGGCGCAAGCCCCGGCAGGGCGACGAAGAAGAAAAAGAAGAAGGCCACGAGGCGCCGCACCGCGAAACGATCGGCCAGGCGTCATGCGCGCTGACATTCGTGCCGCAGCGTCGCGCCGGCAACACACCAGGAGGAATGAGGCAGAGCATGGCGGGACCCGCGATCGCGGCGCATGGCGCCTCCCGGCTGCCGTCGGTGGAAATCGACAGCTACAATATCGAGCTGCGCGATGACGACGGCTTCGTCGGCGACCGTGCCAACAAAGGCGCGTTCCGCGACATTCTCGAGACGCTCCGCAAGGCGCTGCGCAAGAACGGCGAGGATCCGATCGGCGACGACGACACCTCGCAGATGACGAAGAAGCAGATCGACGACCTGCTCGCCGAAGGCGATCCGCAGGCGGCGGGCCTGGTCCATGGCGCGATCGAAGAATTCTCGCAACAGCTGGCGGCGGTGATCCGCCGCTATCTCAAGACCAAGGCGTGGCGCGACACCGAACGCATCGTGATCGGCGGCGGGTTGCGCGACAGCCGGGTCGGTGAGCTCGTCATCGGCCGCGCCGCGGTGCTGTTGAAGACCGCGGACATCGCCGTCGAGCTCACGCCGATTCGCCACCATCCCGACGAAGCCGGGCTGATCGGCGCCGCCCATCTGGCGCCGGCCTGGCTGTTCAAGGGCCATGATGCCATCCTCGCCGTCGATATCGGCGGCACCAATATTCGCGCCGGCGTGATCGAGCTCAATCAGAAAAGGGCGCCCGACCTCGCCAAGGCCAAGGTGTGGAAATCGCTGCTGTGGCGCCACGCCGATGAGAAGCTCACCCGCGATGCGGCGGTGGCGGAACTCGTCGGCATGCTCGACAAGCTGATCGCCGCGGCGAAGAAGCAGAAGCTGGCGCTGGCGCCGTTCATCGGCATCGGCTGCCCCGGCGTGATCGAAGAAGATGGTTCCATCGAGCGCGGCGCGCAGAACCTGCCCGGCAACTGGTCCGGCAAGGATTTCCACCTCCCTGACGAGATCCGTGACGGCATCCCGCGAATCGGCGATCAAGAGACCGCGGTGCTGCTCCACAATGATGCCGTCGTTCAGGGATTAAGCGAGGCGCCGTTCATGACCGACGTCGCGCGCTGGGGTGTATTGACGATCGGCACCGGCCTTGGCAATGCACGCTTCACCAACCGGCGGGCTGGCGACTGAGGCATGCGCGGGAGGACACACGAATGGCCCGCTTGGATCACCGCTCGTCGTTATCGCCGCGGCCGCAGCCCGAACGCGGCGAGGTGCGCGCGCTGCGTGACGCGATCGCCGACAAGCTAACCTATGCGATCGGCACCGAGCCCGCGTCGGCGACGTCCGAGGACTGGTATAACGCGACCGCGCTCGCGGTGCGCGACCGCGTCGTCGACATCTGGATGCGCAGTTCCGCCAAGGCGGCGCAGCAACGCGCCAAGCGCGTCTATTATCTGTCGATCGAATTCCTGATCGGCCGCCTGCTGTTCGACACGCTCGTCAATCTCGGCCTGCTGGAGCAGGCGCGCGAGGCGGTGGCGGAATTCGGCATCGATCTCGACCAGCTGCGCGATTGCGAGTCCGACCCCGGCCTCGGCAACGGCGGGCTCGGCCGATTGGCGGCGTGCTATCTCGACAGCATGTCGGCGCTCGGCATTCCTGCCTTCGGATACGGCATCCGCTACGCGCACGGCTTGTTCGAGCAGCGCTTCCACGACGGCTGGCAGGAGGAGCTGCCGGACCAGTGGCTGGCGCGCGGCAATCCGTGGGAGTTTGCGCGGCGCGCCGTGAGCTACCCGATCGGCTTCGGCGGCGCCGTCGAATATGCCGGCGGCGACCACGAGACCGCGCCCGCGGTCTGGTATCCCGCGGAGACCGTGCTGGCCTGCGCCTATGACGTGCCCATGGCGGGCTGGCGCGGTCGTCACGCCAATACGCTGCGGCTGTGGCGCGCGCGCGCCGCCAAGCCGATCCAGCGGCTGGCGTTCCAGCGCGGCGGCAGCGTCGAAGCGCCGATGCAAGCGGAAGCGATCTCCGACGTGCTCTATCCGAACGATGCCACCCCGGAAGGCCGCGAGCTGCGGCTGCGCCAGGAATATTTCTTCACCGCGGCTTCGCTGCAGGATCTGGTGCGGCGCCATCTCGACGAGAATGGCACGCTGGAAACGCTGCCCGACCACGCCGCCATCCAGCTCAACGACACGCATCCGGCCATCGCCGTCGCCGAGCTGATGCGGATTCTGGTTGACGAGCACGGCTTCTCCTGGAAGCGCGCCTGGGACATCACCCGCGCGACGCTGAGCTACACCAATCATACGCTGCTACCGGAAGCGCTGGAGAAATGGCCCGTGGCGCTGCTCGGACGGCTGCTGCCGCGGCACATGCAGATCATCTATCTGATCAATTGGCTGCATCTGAAAAGCGCGACGGAGCGCGGCCTCAGCGACCCGGCGCTGATCGCGCGGCTGTCGCTGATTCAGGAGGAAGGCGAGCGCAGCGTGCGCATGGGGCATCTCGCCTTCATCGGCTCGCACAGCGTCAACGGCGTGTCGGCGCTCCACACCGAGCTGTTGCGCAAGACCGTATTCGGCGAGCTTGCCACGGTGTCGCCGACCCGCATCGTCAACAAGACCAACGGCATCACCTTCCGGCGCTGGCTGTTCGAGGCCAACGAGGGGCTGACCGCGCTGCTGCGCGAGGAGCTGGGCGAGCGCGTGCTCGACGACCCGGCGGTTCTGGAGCGGCTCGCCGACCGATCGAGCGACCCCGCCTTTGCCGATCGCTATGCGGCGGTGCGGGCGCGGAACAAGGTGCGGTTGGCGGCGCTGCTGCGCGGACTGACCGGCATCACGATCGAGCCGACCGCGATGTTCGACATGCAGATCAAGCGCATCCACGAATACAAGCGGCAGCTTCTCAATATCCTGGAGACCATTGCACGCTGGCAGGCGATCCGCGCTGCGCCCGACGCGCCATGGCCGCATCGCGTCAAGATTTTCGCCGGCAAGGCCGCCGGCAGCTATCAACGCGCCAAGCTGATCATCAAGCTGGCGCACGATGTCGGCCGCCTCGTCAACAACGACCCGGTGGTCGGCAACCGGCTCAAGCTCATATTCGTGCCGAACTACGGCGTCACGCTGGCAGAGCATTTGGTCAGTGCCGCCGACCTGTCGGAGCAGATTTCAACCGCCGGCATGGAAGCCTCCGGCACCGGCAACATGAAGCTCGCGCTAAATGGCGCCATCACCATCGGCACGCTCGACGGCGCCACCGTGGAGATCCGCGAGCGCGTCGGCGCCGACAATGTGGTGATCTTCGGTCTCACCGCCGCCGAGGTCGAAGACCGCCGGCGCGCCGGCTATCGCGGCAGCGACGCGGTATCGCCGGCGCTCGCCGCGGTGATCGACAGCCTGGAGAGCGGCGCGGTGTCGCCCGATGATCCCGGCCGCTATGCGCCGATCGTCGCAGCGCTGCTCGACCGCGATCCTTTCATGGTGGCCGCCGATTTCGCTGCCTATCAGGCGGCGCAGCAACGGATCGATGCCTTGTGGCAAGACCCCGCCGGCTGGTGGAAGGCGAGCATCGAGAACACCGCACGGATGGGCTGGTTCTCCTCCGATCGCGCGATCCGCGAATATGCCACGGACATCTGGCACACGGCGGCCCCGACATGACGAAGCCCCCGCGTGCGCTGTTCATCGGCCATACCTATATCGACGTCACCTTTCTCACCGATCGCATCCCGACCGGCGACGAGAAATATGTCGCGCAGGACTATGCCGTGTCATTCGGCGGCAATGCCGTCACGGCGGCGTTCTGCTGCGCCAAGCTGTCGGCGCAGGTCGATTTGATCACCACCCATGCCGACGACTGGCTCGGCCGCATGTTCATGGAGATGGCGAACCGTTACGGCGTCACGGTGCATCCGCGGGCGGTCCGGGAATCCTCGCTGTCCTTCATCATGCCGAGCCATGGCAAGCGCGCCATCGTCCGCTGCCGCGATGATGATTACCGCGAGCCGTTCCCCGAGCTCGATGTGACGCCGTTCGCAGCGCTGCATCTCGATGGCCACCAGTCCGACGCCGCGCTCCATTACGCCAAGGCGTGCCGCGCCGCCGGCATCCTGACCTCGCTCGACGGCGGCGGCGTGCGCGCCAATACCGCCGAGGTGCTGAAATACATCGATGTCGCCATCGTGTCGGAGCGCTTCTGCGAGCAGATGGACATGAGCGCATCGCGCATGCTCGATCATCTGCGCCGCTGCGGCTGCAAGGTCGGCGGCGTCACCCGCGGCGAGCATGGCCTGTTATGGTACGAGGATGACGGCCCGGCGCAGATCATGCCGGCGCTCGACGTGCCGCCGCAACGGGTGATCGACACCAGCGGTGCCGGCGACATTTTCCACGGCGCCTATGTGTGGTCCTATCTGGCACGGCGGGAGCTCTCCTGGACGGAGCACTTCCGCTTCGCCAGCGCCGCGTCCGCCTTCAAGGTGCAGAAGCTTGGCAACGAGGCCGGCCTGCCTTCGCTCGCCGATATCGAGGCGGTGGTGCAGGAATTTGGCGGTCAGCGGCAGCTCCGGCCGGTCTGAGCGAAGGCCGCGGCGACGCGGTGAAAATCCTCGGTCGCGGCGATCTCGCCGAGCGTCAGCGGCAGCCGCCGGCGCCAGTTCGGATGCGCCGTGACCGTGCCCGGAACATTGACCTGATCGGCCATGCCGGCGATGTCCTCGAGCGCCACCATCACCAGCCGCGCCGGGCTGCGCCCGAGATAGCGCGCCACGGCGGCGAGGTCGTCGCCACCCTGCGCATGAAGCGCCAGCGCCTGCCGCAGCGCGCGGCGCGCCGCGTCGCGCTCGGCATCGCTCTCTCCGGGATCGACACCGATCGCGCGCTTGACCGCGAGATCGTGCCCCGACATCCAGCCGCGCAAAGTCGGCAAGTCGTGGGTGTTGAAGGTGGCGAGCGCGTTTGCCGGATAATGGTCGGGTGCGCGGAACGCGCCGTCGGGCTCGCGCTCGAACAGCATCACCCGGTACGACCACAACCCGTAGCGCGCGACCGTGTCGCGGAAACCTTCCGGCACGGTGCCGAGGTCCTCGCCGATGACGACGCAGCGATGGCGCGCGCTCTCCTCAGCCACCGCGGCAAGCAGGCTCTCGAACGGATACCGCACATAGGCGCCGGCGGCGGCGCCTTCAGCCGCGCCGCCGGGAATCAGGAACAGCCGCATCAGGCCGAGCACATGGTCGATGCGTATCGCGCCGGCCGCGCGCATCGCCACCGCCAGCATGCGCCGCAGCGGCGCGCCATTGGAAGCGGCAAGCGCGTGCGGGTTGAATGTGGTCAGGCCCCAGTTCTGGCCGGCCGGATTGTACTGGTCGGGCGGCGCGCCGACCGTGACGCCGGCCAGCATGTCCTCCTGCGCCGTCCAGGCATCGGCGCCCGCCGGATCGACGCCGACCGCGAGGTCGAGATAGAGCCCGACCGGCAGGCCGTGCCGGTGCGCCGCCTCGCGGCAGCGATCCAGCTGGGTCGCCGCGATCCATTGCACATATTCATGAAATTCGAACGCGGCGGGATCTTCGGCGCGCAGCCTGTCCAGCATCGCCGGGTCCGGCCGGCGCCACTGCGGCGGCCATTCCCACCACCGGCCATGGCCGCAGCGGGCGCGCAGCACCTCGAACGCCGCGAAGGCGGTGAGATCGGCGCCCTGCGCATCGCGGAACCGCGCGAAATCCTGTCGCCGCATCGGACCGGCGCCCCGGCGGAAGCGCGCGTGGCAGGCCCGCAGCGCCGTCATCTTGGCCCGCGCCACCCGCGCATAGGCGACCATGTCGCTATCGCGAAGCGCCGCGACCTCCTGCTCGAGCCCCAGAGCGGCGAGGCCGGGAAATTCCGGCACGGCCTCGAGATCGATATAGAGCGGGTTGAGGAACAACCTGCTGTTGGGCGAATATGGACTTGCAGCCTCCGCGTGTTCAGGAAACAGTGCATGCAGCGGATTGAGGCCGACCGCGGCCGCGCCGGCCTCGGCGGCGAGTGTGATCAGCGCCATCAGGTCGGTGAAATCGCCATGGCCCCAGTTGCGCTCGGAGCGCACCGCATAGAGCTGTGCTGCAAGTCCCCACAACCGCTGCGTGCTGCATTGATAGGCGAATGCTTGCGCGGGTGGCAGCGCCGGTGCCGGCTCCCCACGACCGGCGCGCAGAGCCGCCGTGAGGGCTGCCAGCGTTGCCGGGCTGGCGGCATGCCAGGCGCCGAACACGTCATGATAGCCGGGCTCGATGCCCCAGCGGGCCGCCTCGTCGTCCTGCATGATTGGCCTCGAGCCATCCCCGCCCTACCAAGGCACAGAGCCGTCTGCGGTTCCGCCCCGGAACCAAAGCTCCGCGGTGCGGTTCTTCTAGCGCCCCCTTTCAGGAGAAGCATCGGATGCGGCAGCCTAGGGCAGCCTGGACACGGGATGATATTGCGCCGAAACAGCGGCCAATGCTGGCGCCCGACTTGTCGCCGGCGGACCCGACCGGCCCCCGTTTTCGGATCGAGGACATCTATCCGAGCGTCGAGGGCGGCCGCTATGCGGTCAAGCGCATTGCCGGGGAAGAGATCGAGGTCTGGGCCGACATCATCCGCGAGGGCCACGACCTGCTTGCCGCCGCGCTTCTCTGGCGCCGTGAAGACGAGGCCGAGGATGCATGGCAGCGCGTACCGATGCAGCTCCACGGCAACGACCGCTGGCATGGCCGCTTCACCCCGGCGCAGCCCGGCTACTATGTGTTCGCCATCGAAGCATGGACCGATCAGTTCGGCACCTGGCGCAAGGACACGCTGATCAAGCAGGAGGCCGGCCAGGCCATCGGGCTCGAACTCCAGGAGGGAGCGGCGCTGGCCGCGGAGCTGATACCCTCGCCGCTCCCTGAGCCGGTCGCGGCCGCGATCCAGCAGGCGCGGCTTGGCCATGCCGAGGCGCTGCTCGACGAGGCGCTGGCGGCGACCATTGCCGCCAGCGAGGTGCGTCCCGACCTCACCCGCAGCGCTGCCGTGCCGCTGATCGTCGATCCGCCGATCGCGCGCACCGGAGCCTGGTACGAGATGGTGCCGCGCAGCCAGAGCCCGGTGCCCGGCCAGCACGGTACTTTCGACGACTGTATCGCGCGCCTGCCCGAGATCGCCGATCTCGGCTTCGACGTCGTCTACCTGACGCCGATCCATCCGATCGGCACCACCAACCGCAAGGGTCGGAACAATTCCCTCACCGCCGCGCCGGGCGATCCCGGCAGCCCCTATGCGATCGGCAGCGCCGAGGGCGGCCACGATGCGGTGCATCCGGCGCTCGGCACGCTCGACGACTTCCGCCGCTTCGTCGAGGCCTGCGCGCAGCACGGCCTGCAGGTCGCGCTCGATTTCGCGATCCAGTGTTCGCCGGACCATCCCTGGCTCAAGCAGCACCCGGAATGGTTCAACTGGCGGGCCGACGGCTCGATCCGCTTTGCCGAAAATCCGCCGAAGAAATACGAGGACATCGTCAACCCGGATTTCTATTGCGCCGAGCGCATTGCGCTGTGGCAGGCGCTGCGCGACGTGGTGCTGTTCTGGGCGGCGCAGGGCGTGCGCATCTTCCGCGTGGACAATCCGCACACCAAACCGTTTCCGTTCTGGGAATGGCTGCTGCGCGAGGTGCGCCACCGCGAGCCGGAGGTGATCTTCCTGTCGGAAGCATTCACGCGGCCGAAGGTGATGAAGGCGCTCGCCAAGATCGGCTTCAACCAGTCCTACACCTATTTCACCTGGCGCACCGGCAAGGCCGAGCTGCAGGAATATCTGAGCGAGCTCACGCGCTATCCCGAGCGCGAATACTTCCGGCCGAACTTCTTCGTCACCACGCCGGACATCCTGCCGCTGCAGTTGCAAAGCGGCGAGCCCTGGCTGTTCAAGGCGCGTTTCGCGCTCGCCGCCACGCTGTCGTCAAACTATGGCATCTATAATGGCTTCGAGCTGATCGAACACGAGGCCATTCCCGGCAAGGAGGAATATCTCAACTCCGAGAAATACGAGATCAAGACGCGCGATTGGAACAAGCCGGGCAACATCAAGCCCTATATCGCGCAACTCAATCGGCTGCGGCGGGAGAACCCGGCGCTGCTGCAGACCAACGACCTGCGCTTTGCGTTGATCGACGATCCCAATGTCATCGGCTTCGTCAAACAGTCGGCGGACGGCGGCAATGCTGTCGCCGCTGCGATCGCGCTGACCGCCGGCGTCCACGACTTCTGGTTCCACTTCGGCGATCTCGAGGTCGGTCCGCCCGGCGCGCGCGGCGCGGTGCGCACCGTCGAAAATCTCGTGACCGGCGAACGCCACGTCCTGCAATGGGGCGGCCTCCGGCTGCGGCTCGATGCCGCCGCCGACCCGCTCGTGCTGCTACGCTGTCACCGATAGGTCTCTGCCGTGAATGTTGCCTCCAAAGCCGAATTCGCCGTTCCTGCCGCCGCCGAGGAGGACGACGGGCTGTGGTACAAGGACGCGATCATCTACCAGCTTCACGTCAAGGCGTTCTTCGACAGCAACGACGACGGCATCGGCGATTTCGCCGGGCTGACCGAGCGGCTCGATTATCTGCAGGATCTCGGCGTCACCACGCTGTGGCTGCTGCCGTTCTATCCGAGCCCGGGCCGCGACGACGGCTACGATATCGCCGACTATGGCGACATCAATCCGCAGTTCGGCTCGATGAAGGATTTCCGCCGCTTCATGAACGAAGCGAAGCGGCGCAAGCTGCGCGTCATCACCGAGCTCGTCATCAACCACACCTCGGACCAGCACCCCTGGTTCAAGCGCGCGCGGCGCTCGCCGCCGGGCACCAGCGCGCGCAACTGGTATGTGTGGAGCGACACCGACCAGAAATATCTCGGCACCCGCATCATCTTCACCGATACCGAGAAGTCGAACTGGACCTGGGACGACGAAGCCAAGGCGTTCTACTGGCACCGCTTCTTCTCGCATCAGCCGGACCTCAACTATGAGAATCCGCGGGTGGTGCGCGCCATCGTCCAGGTGATGAAGCGCTGGCTCGACACCGGGGTCGACGGCTTCCGGCTCGACGCCGTGCCCTATCTGCGCGAGCGCGACGGCACCAACAACGAGAATCTGCCGGAGACCCACGAGATCCTGAAGGTGCTGCGCCGCGAGCTCGATTCCTACGCGCCCAACAAGGTGCTGCTGGCCGAGGCCAACCAGTGGCCCGAGGACGTCCAATACTATTTCGGCGATGGCGACGAATGCCACATGGCCTATCACTTCCCGCTGATGCCGCGCATCTACATGGCGATCGCACAGGAGGACCGCTTTCCCATCACCGACATCATGCGGCAGACGCCGGAAATCCCCGACAACTGCCAATGGGCGATGTTCCTGCGCAATCATGACGAGCTGACGCTCGAAATGGTCACCGACAGCGAGCGCGACTATCTGTGGTCGACCTACGCCTCCGATCCGCGCGCCCGCATCAATCTCGGCATCCGCCGCCGCCTCGCGCCGCTGATGGACAACAGCCGGCGCAAGATCGAGTTGATGAACTCGCTCCTGTTCTCGATGCCGGGCACGCCGATCATCTATTACGGCGATGAGATCGGCATGGGCGACAACATCTATCTCGGCGACCGCAACGGCGTGCGCACGCCGATGCAATGGACGCCGGACCGCAACGGCGGCTTCTCCCGCGTCGATCCGGCGCGGCTCTACCTGCCCTGCATCATGGACCCGGTCTACGGCTTTGCCGCGGTCAATGTCGAGGCGCAGACCCGCAGCCTGTCCTCGCTGCTGAGCTGGATGAAGCGGCTGATCGCGGTGCGCAAGTCCACCAAGGTGTTCGGCCGCGGCACGCTGAGCTTCATCAGGCCGAAGAACCGCGCGGTGCTGGTCTATGCGCGGCAGTATCGCGACGAGGTGATCATCTGCGTCGCCAACCTGTCGCGCTCGGCGCAGTTCGCGGAGATCGACCTCAGCCCATGGAAGGGCCGCGTGCCGCAGGAGATGCTCGGCCGCACCCGGTTCCCGCGCATCGGCGAACTGCCCTACCTGGTGACGCTCGCGCCCTACGGCTTCTTCTGGTTCCAGCTCTGCGACGAGACCGACAGCCAGCCGGAGGTGACGTTGCCGAAGGAAGTGACGACGCTAGTGGTCGGCGAAGGCTGGGAGGCGCTGCTCAGCGGCCGCGCCCACCGCACGCTCGAGGCCGACGTGCTGCCCGGGTTCCTGCGCGAGCAACGCTGGTTCGCCAGCAAGACGCAGCGCCACATCCAGGTGCGCTTTACCGGAATCCCGCTCGAACATGCCAACGACCGCTTCCTGCTCGGCTTCATCGACGTCACCGGCGAGGAGCATACGCGGCGGTATCAATTGCCGCTGACCATCGTGTGGGAGAATTACAACCGCATCCAGCGCAACGCAGCCTCGATCCTCGCCGCGGTGCGGCGGGGATCGCGCGAAGGCACGCTGCTCGACGCCGTCGATGAGCGCGAATTCGTGGCAATGCTGCTCGCCAAGCTGCATGCCGGCGAAACCGTCAGCGACGACGGCCGCAGCCTCGCCTTCCGGCCGACCGATATCTTCCGTGCGCAGCCCGCCCCGATGGTCAATGCAGTGACGGCCAGCAACCGCGAGCAGTCCAATTCCACCGTGGTTGCCGACAACCGCTACGTGGTGAAGCTGCTGCGCCGACCGGTGGCGGGCGAGCATCCGGAGCTGGAAATGGGCCGCTTCCTCAGCGACTGCGTCCATTTCCCGAATGCGCCGGCCATGCTCGGCGCGGTCGAACTCAACGAGAGTGGCTGCAAGAGCGCGCTCGCCGTGGTTCACGACTTCATCGAGAATCAGGGCGATGCCTGGTCGGTGACCGCGAACTCGCTCGACCGCTTCATCGAGGAGCATCGGCTGCTGTCGAATGACAATCAGTTCGACAATGCCGAGCATGCGCCGCTGCTGCAGCGCATCCGCCAGATCGGCCGCCGCACCGCCGAGCTGCACCAGGCGCTGGCCTCGCGCAGCGATATCCCTGCTTTCGCGCCGGAGCCGGTGACCGAGTATGATCTGCAGACGTGGGGCGACCGGCTGGTCGGCGCCGGCACCGCGGTGTTCGACATGCTGGCGCAGCCGCACCGCACCTGGCCGGACGAGATCGCAGCGCGTATCGCCAGCCTGATCGAGCGTCGCGACGCCGTGCGCGCGCATCTCGCCTCGGTCGCGCCGACCGGGATCACGGCGTTGAAGATCCGCCATCACGGCGACCTGCATCTCGGCCAGATCCTGATCGCAAAGGACGATGCCTATATCCTCGATTTCGAGGGCGAGCCGCAGCGTCCGCTGGAGCAGCGCCGCGCCAAGGCGCCGGCGGCACGCGACGTCGCCGGGCTGATCCGCTCGCTGGACTATGCCACCGCAGCCGCGATCGGCCGCATCGACGACCTGAAGTCGGAAGAGGCGCCGGCCTTGCTCGCCAGACTCGCCGAGCTGCGCACCGAACTCACCGATGCCTTGTGGCGCAGCTATCGCGATACCGTCACCGACCCGAAGCTGTGGCCGGAGAGCGAGGACGACAATCGCCGGCTGCTCCACTTCTTCGTGCTGGAGAAAGCGCTCTACGAGATCATCTACGAGGCCGAGAATCGGCCGGCCTGGCTGCACATTCCGCTCGACAGCGTATGGCGCATCCTGGCGGAGGCGGGCGTGGTGTCATGATGCTGAACGCCGAAGCCCGCGCCATCCTGGAAGGACGGCACGCCAATCCGTTCCACTATCTGGGGCCGCACACCGAGGATGAGACCACGGTGGTGCGCGTGTTCCTGCCCGATGCCGAGCGCGTCAGCGCGCTCGACGAGGCCGGGGTGCCGCACCCGCTCGAGCGGCTGCATCCCGCGGGCCTGTTCGCAGGAACGCTGGGCAATGCCGGCGCTGCCGGACGCTACCGGCTGCGCGCCCGCTACGGCGAGCAGGATGTCGAGCTCGAAGACCCCTACCGGTTCCCGCCGCTGCTGTCCGACTTCGACCTGCACCTGCTCGGCGAGGGCCGCCATCTCGATCTCTACGACAAGCTCGGCGCCCACCCGATGACCGTGGACGGCGTGGACGGCGTCGGCTTCGTGGTGCTTGCGCCGAACGCGCAGCGCGTCAGCGTGGTCGGCGATTTCAATTTCTGGGACGGCCGCCGCCATCCGATGCGGGTGCGCGGCAACGGCTACTGGGAACTGTTCGTGCCCGGCTGTCGCGCCGGCGACCGCTACAAATACGAGATTCTGGCGCAGAACGGCGAGTTGCTGCCGCTCAAGGCCGATCCGCTGGCATTCGCCAGCGAGATGCGGCCCTCGACCGCTTCGATCGTGATCGATCTCGCGCACCAGCCGCGGCCGGCGCCGGCGCGCGCGGGCATCAACGCCGTCGACGCGCCGATGTCGATTTACGAAGTGCATCTCGGCTCGTGGCGACGCACCCACGACAACCGCTGGCTGAGCTATCGCGAGCTCGCGGAGCAATTGCCGGCCTATATCGCCGATATGGGCTTCACTCATGTCGAGCTGCTTCCAGTGATGGAGCATCCGTTCGACGGCTCGTGGGGCTATCAGCCGACCGGACTCTATGCGCCGACCAGCCGGTTCGGCTCGCCGGCCGATTTCGCAGCATTGGTCGATGCGCTGCATCGCGCCGGCATCGGCGTGCTGCTCGACTGGGTGCCGGGGCATTTCCCCGACGACCCGCACGGGCTCGGCCGCTTCGATGGCACTGCGCTCTACGAGCACGCCAATCCGATGCAGGGCCGCCATCTCGACTGGGGCACGCTGATCTACAATTACGGCCGCACCGAAGTATCGAACTTCCTGCTCGCCAATGCGCTGTTCTGGCTCGATTGCTACGGCGCGGACGGGCTGCGCGTCGATGCCGTCGCCTCGATGCTCTATCTCGATTACAGCCGTCCGGCCGGCGGCTGGGTCCCGAACAAGTTCGGCGGCCGCGAGAACATCGAGGCCATCGAATTCCTGCGCGCGATGAACCGCGAGGTGTTCGGCCGCTTTCCGAACGCGACCACCGCGGCGGAGGAATCGACCGCCTGGCCGCAGGTGTCGCGACCGATCGAATGGGGCGGCCTCGGCTTCGGCTACAAGTGGAACATGGGCTGGATGCACGACACGCTGAACTATATCGGCCGCGACCCGATCTATCGCCGGCATCATCACGGCTCGATCCTGTTCGGCCTGCACTATGCGTTCTCGGAGAATTTCATCCTGCCGCTGTCGCACGACGAGGTGGTGCATGGCAAAGGCTCGATCCTCGGCCGCATGCCCGGCGATCATTGGCAGCGCTTTGCCAATCTGCGCGCCTATTACGCCTTCATGTACGGCCATCCCGGCAAGAAGCTGATGTTCATGGGCAGCGAGTTCGGCCAGCCGACCGAATGGGCGCACGACTTCAGCCTGCCGTGGCACCTCATCGATCAGCCGGCGCATGCCGGCATCCAGCGGCTGGTGCGCGATCTCAACCGGCTCTATCGCGATACGCCGGCCTTGCATCAGCTCGATTGCGCGGCCGAGGGCTTCGAATGGCTGGTGATGGACGACGCCGACAACAGCGTGTTCGCCTGGCTGCGCAAGGGCCGCAATATCGGCAGCGATCCCACCGACTGCTGCGTCGTCGTCGTCAACTTCACCCCGCAGGTGCTGCATCACTATCGCATCCGCGTGCCGTTCGCCGGCCGCTGGAAGGAAGCGCTCAATTCGGACGCCGGCGTCTATGGCGGCAGCAATGTCGGCAATGGCGGCAGCGTTTCCGCGACTGTGACGCAGACCACTCCGGAGCTCGACCTTGTCATTCCACCGCTTGCTGCCCTCTTTCTCGTTCCTGAACGGTAACGGCCGGCTCAGTGCCGGCCTGCCGCATCCGCTCGGCGCGACCTGGGACGGCCGCGGCACCAATTTCGCGCTGTTCTCCGCCAATGCCACCAAGGTCGAGCTGTGCCTGTTCGACAAGGCCGGCCGCCGCGAGCTGCGCCGCATTACGCTGCCGGAGCGCACCGAGGACATTTGGCATGGCTATCTGCCGAACGTGACACCGGGCCAGCTCTACGGCTATCGCGTTCACGGCCCCTACGACCCGGACAACGGCCACCGCTTCAATCCGCACAAGCTGCTGATCGATCCTTACAGCAAGCAGCTCGGCGGGCACTTCGCCTGGACCGACGCGCATCTCGCCTATCGTCCCGGTCACAAGCACCAGGACTTGGCGATGGACCGCCGCGACAATGCGCGCAGCACGTACAAGTCGGTGGTGGTGGACCCCGCCCATACCTGGGAGCGCGCCCGCGGCCCGCGCATTCCCTGGGAAGACACCATCATCTACGAAGCGCATGTCAAAGGGCTGACGCAGCGCCGCGCTGACGTGCCGGACGAGTTGCGCGGCACCTATCGCGGGCTCGCCGATCCAGCGACGATCAAGCATCTGCGCCGGCTCGGCGTCAACGCGGTCGAGCTCCTGCCGATCCATCTGTTCCTTGACGACCGTCACCTCGTCGAGCGCGGGCTCAGCAACTACTGGGGCTACAACACGCTGTGCTTCTTCACGCCGGAAATGCGCTATGCGCGCACCAGCGCAATGCACGAGTTCCGCGCCACGGTGGCGGCGCTGCACGATGCCGGCATCGAAGTGATCCTCGATGTCGTCTACAACCACACCGCGGAGGGCAACCATCTCGGCCCGACGCTGTGCTATCGCGGCATCGACAACGCCTCCTATTACTGGCTGATGCCGGACAATCCGCGCTTCTATGACGACTTCACCGGCTGCGGCAATGCGCTGAAGCTTGCGCATCCGCGCGTGCTGCAGATGGTGATGGACTCGCTGCGACACTGGGTCGAGACCTTCCACGTCGACGGCTTCCGCTTCGATCTCGCGAGCGAGCTCGGCCGCATGCCGGCATTCGACCGCAATGCGCCGTTCTTCGCCGCGATCAAGCAGGATCCGGTGCTGGCCGACATCAAGATGATCGCGGAGCCGTGGGACCTCGGGCTCGGCGGCTACCAGGTCGGCGGCTTTCCCAATGGCTGGTCGGAGTGGAACGACATCTACCGCAAGACGCTGCGCCGCTATTGGCGTGGCGACGGCGACATGCTCGGCGATCTTGCCGGCGCCATGACCGGCTCGGCGCCGCAGTTCAACCACGACAGCCGCGGGCCGCGCAGCAGCATCAACCACATCACCGTGCACGACGGCTTCACGCTCGCCGATCTCGTCAGCTACGAGCACAAGCACAACGAGGCCAATGGCGAGGACAACCGCGACGGCTCCGACGACAATATCAGCACCAATTGCGGCGCCGAGGGTCCGACCGACGATCCGGCAATCCGGGACTGCCGCCGTCGGCTGCGGCGCAACCAGTTCGCCTGCCTGATGCTGGCGCAGGGCGTGCCGCTGATCCTTGCCGGCGACGAGGTCGGCAACAGCCAGAACGGCAACAACAATGCCTATTGCCAGGACAACGAGATCGGCTGGATCGACTGGTCCGCGCTCGGCCGTGCCGGCGACGACATGACCGACTTCATCGGCGCGCTGGCGGCGCTGCGCCACCGCTTCGCGCAGCTCAAGCCGCACCGCTGGCTCGAAGGCCGGCGTCCCGATGGTTCCTACGACGTGCAATGGCTCACGCCGCACGGCAGCGAGATGACCGAGCAGGACTGGAGCTTCCCGGGCGCGCGCTTTCTCGCCTATGTGCTGGGGCCGGTCGGCAACGGCGGCGAGCCGCTGCTCATCGTCATCAACGGCGCTGCCGAGCCGCTGCCGGTGATGCCGCCGCCCTGGCCGGAGATCACGCGATGGACGCGCGTGCTCGACACCGCCGCCGAGAATCCCTTCGCCGGCGGTGACGACGTCGCGGCCGGCGCGACCTTCGAGGCACCGGCCAACGCGGTGCTGGCGCTCGCGGGCGTGCCATGATCGCCGCGCCGCGCTTCGGGCCCGTGATTTCCGACGCCGGCGTCACCTTCCGATTATGGGCGCCGGCGGCCCGCAGCGTGACGCTGCGGAGCGACCGCGAACATCCGATGCAACGCCGCGACGCGGGCTGGCATGAAGCCTTCGTGCCCGGGGCCGGGCCCGGCACGCGCTATGGCTTCCGTATCGATGACGAGATCGACGTTCCCGATCCGGCGTCGCACTTCCAGCCCGACGACGTCCACGGCCTCAGCGAGGTGGTCGACCATCGTTACGCCTGGCAGGCCGCCGGCTGGCGCGGGCGGCCATGGACCGACAGCGTATTCCTCGAGCTGCATGTCGGCACCTTCACGCCGCAGGGCACGTTCCGGGCCGCGATCGACAGGCTCGACCATCTCGTCGCGACCGGCATCACCGCGATCGAGCTGATGCCGATCGCCGATTTTCCCGGCCGCTGGAACTGGGGCTACGACGGCGTGCTGCCGTTCGCGCCGGACGGCCGCTACGGCCGCCCTGACGATGTCAAGGCGCTGATCGATGCCGCGCATCGCCGCGGCCTGATGGTGTTCCTCGACGTCGTCTACAATCATTTCGGACCCGACGGCAATTATCTCGGCCGCACCGCGCCGGCCTTCTTCACTGCGGCGCAGACGCCATGGGGCAGCGCGATCGATTACCGCGTGCCGCAGGTCCGCGCCTTCGTCATCGACAATGCACTGCACTGGCTGCACGACTACCGCTTCGACGGGCTGCGGCTCGATGCGGTGCATGCCATCGTCGAGCCCGGAACGCCGGATCTGCTGGTCGAGCTGTCGCAGCAGGTGGCGGCGCTGGCGCAAGCCGAGCAGCGCCACATCCACCTCGTCCTGGAGAACGACGACAACCGCGCCGCGCTGCTCGATCCCGCCGGCACGCCGGGCACCTATCGCGCCCAGTGGAACGACGACTATCATCACGCCTGGCACACGCTGCTGACCGGCGAACACTCCGGCTATTACCGCGACTATCGCGCGCCGGCGGAGCAGCTTGCCCGCGCGCTCGCCGAAGGCTTCGTCTATCAGGGCGAGCCGTCGCCGCACCGCGGCGGCGCGCCGCGCGGTGAGCGGAGTGCCCATCTGCCGGCGACGGCGTTCGTCAACTTCCTGCAGAACCATGACCAGATCGGCAACCGCGCCCGCGGCGAACGGCTGACCGTGCTCGCGCAGCCTGCCGCGCTCGCCTGCGCGCTCGCGGTGACGCTGCTGGCGCCCTCGCCGCCGCTGCTGTTCATGGGCGAGGAATGGGGCGCGACCGAGCCATTTCCATTCTTTTGCGACTTCAAGGGCGAGCTTGCCACCGCCGTGCGCGAAGGTCGCCGCCGCGAATTCGCCGAGAGCTATGCCGCGCACGGCGACGACATTCCCGATCCGCTCGGGGAAGACACCGTGCGTGCCGCGACGCTCGACTGGAGCGCCCGCGAGCGGCCGCCGCACCAGGAGCGGCTCGACCTCGTCCGCGCGCTGCTCGCGGCGCGGCACCGTCACGTCGTGCCGCTGCTCGCCGCGCTGGAGCCCGGTGGACGCGCCACGGTGAAGGACGGCGTGCTCGACGCCTCATGGCGGAGCGGCACGCGGACGCTGCGCATCGTCGCCAATCTGTCCGACCGCGCGGCACCGGCGCCGCCAGCCGGCAGCGGCGCCACCGCGATCTGGGGCGGCGACCTGCCGGCGATGCTGCCGCCATGGGCGGCGCATGGCTTCACGGGAGCGGCGTGATGGAAGGAGTGCCGCTCGCGACCTATCGCCTGCAATTCAGCGCGCGCTTCACCTTCGACGATGCTGCGCGAATTGTGCCCTATCTCAAGGCGCTCGGCATTTCCCACGTCTACGCCTCGCCGTTCCTGAAGGCGCGCGCCGGCAGCACGCACGGCTACGACATCGTCGATCATAACGCCTTCAATCCCGAGCTCGGTGGCGAGGCGGCGTTCTATCGTTTCAGCGACGCGCTGCGCGGCGCCGGGCTCGGCCTGATCCTCGACTTCGTGCCCAACCACATGGGCATCGGCCACGCCGACAATCCGTGGTGGCTCGACGTGCTGGAATGGGGACAGCGCTCGCCGTACGCCGCCTCCTTCGACATCGACTGGAATGCACTGCCGCACCGCCGTCAGCCCGGCGTGCTGCTGCCGATCCTCGGCAAGCCGTATGGCGAGGCGCTGCGCGACGGCGAGCTCGCGCTGAAATACGACGCGGCCGAAGGCACGTTCGCGGTCTGGTACGCCGATCACAAGCTGCCGATCGGACCGCCGCGCTACGGCGACATCCTGCGCCAGATCATCGGCATCGAGAACGCGGCAAACACCGAGACCGGCGCGGCGCTGCTCGCGCTTGCGGAGCGCTACAATACGCCGGCCACGCCCGGCTATCGCGACGCACCGGCGTTCAAGCACGCGCTGGCGGCGGTTCCCGGCGCTGCCGCGCTGATCGAACGCGGCCTGCGCGCCTATCGCGCCGACCATGCCGAAGGAATGGTGCTGCTGCATCGTCTGCTGGAGCGCCAGCATTACCGGCTGGCCTACTGGCGCGTCGCGTTCTCCGCCATCAACTATCGCCGCTTCTTCGACATCAACGATCTTGCCGGCGTGCGCATGGAGCATCCCGCGACCTTCCGTGCCGCCCACGGGCTGGTGGCACGGCTGATCGCGGAGGACCGGCTGCAAGGCCTGCGGATCGACCATATCGACGGCCTGCGCGACCCCATGCAGTATATACGCCGGCTGCGCCAGCTCACCCGCCAGATCGGGCAGCCGCGCTGCTACGTCGTGGTCGAGAAGATTCTCGAAGGCGACGAGCCGCTGCCGCGCCGCTTCACCGGCGTGCATGGCACGACCGGCTACGAATGGCTCAACGTGATCGCGCGGGTGCTGGTCAAGGACGACGGTCTGGCGCCGCTGGAGGCGACCTGGCGCGATTTCACCGGCGAGCGGCAGACGCTCACGCAGATGCTGGACCGCGCCAAGGCGCGGGTGCTCGACACCATGCTGGCGAGCGAATTCACGGTGCTGACGCAGCAGCTCTCGCGCATCGCCGCCGGCCATTACAGCACCCGCGACTACACGCTGGACCGGCTGCGCGCGGCGCTCGATCTCTATGTTCGCGAATTTCCCGTGTACCGCACCTATGTCGCAACGACCGGTCCCTCGCCGCGCGACCGCGACACCATTCTCGCCACCATTGCGCGCGCCCGCGCGCGCTGGCAGGGACCCGATCCCGATATCTTCGCATTCCTGCGCGATTGCCTGACCCTCGATCTCGCCGGCAGCACCGGCTACAGCGCGGCGCGGGTGCGCAACTTCGCCGCCCGCCTGCAGCAGTTCACCGGCCCGCTGATGGCGAAGGCGCTGGAGGACACCGCGTTCTACCGGCACCACCGCCTGATTGCGCTCAACGAGGTCGGCGGCGCGCCGGCTGCCGCCGGGCTGTCGGTCGCCGAATTTCACGCACGCATGCAGGCGCGGCTGCGCAACGCGCCGCTCGGCCTCACCGCCACTGCCACGCATGACACCAAGCGCGGCGAGGATGCCCGTGCCCGCATCCTCGCGCTGTCCGAGCTGGCGCCGGACTGGAGCGCGGCCGTGGAGCGCTGGCGCGCCCTCAATGCGCCGCTCGTCGAACGCCGCGGCGTTCGTCGCGCCCCCTCCGCCGCGCACGAATACATGCTGTATCAGACGCTGATCGGAAGCTGGCCGGCGGATGGGCCCGATGACGACTTCGTCGAGCGGATCGTCGCCTATGCGGTGAAGGCGGCGCGCGAGGGCAAGCAGGAGACGAGCTGGATCAACCCGGACGCCGACTACGAGGCGGCGCTGACGCGTTTCGTGCGCGGCCTGCTGTCCCGCGACAATGCCGCGTTCCTCGCCGCGTTCGGAGACTTCGCCGCGCGCGCGGCCCTGCTGGGCGCGCTCAACGGGCTCTCGCAGCTCACGCTGAAGGCGACCATGCCCGGAGTTCCCGATTTCTATCAGGGCACCGAGCTGTGGGACCTGTCGCTGGTCGATCCCGACAACCGTCGGCCGGTCGATTTCGCCACACGCGCGCAACGGCTGCGTGAAACGCCGGACTGGTCGGCACTGACACGCGACTGGCGGTCCGGCGCGGTCAAGCTGCATCTTATTGCGCGGCTGATGCGACTACGCACCGCGCTGCCCGCGCTGTTCCTCGGCGGCGGCTACGAGCCGCTGACCGTGACCGGCGACGACGGCGGCAGCGTCGCCTTCCTGCGATTCGATCGGCGGCATCGCGTGATGGTTGTCGCGGCCGGGCATTGCGCGGCCGTCAGCGACGGCGGCCGCATTTGGCCGCAGCATTGGCGCGGCCGCATCACTTTGCCCGCGCCGCGCAGGCCGCTGTTCGACGCGCTGCGGCAGGGACATATGCACGATTCCGAAACTGTGGAACTCGGATCGCTGCTGATGGAACTTCCGGTCGCGGTGCTCAGCACACTACGCCTGGATTGAAGACGCACAATTCGGACATAAATTCGGAACCATCCCCGCAACAACGACGTTGTCGGCTGAACCCCTTAAACCGGAGCCGTCATGAGCGTTGTCGTTGTGTCCAATCGCGTGGCCCGCGTCTCTGCGGGAGAGCCGGTGGCGGGAGGCCTCGCCTCAGCGTTGCTGCCGGCGGTGAAGAGCTTCGGCGCGGTATGGGTGGGCTCGAGCGGCAAGTGCCAGAAGGCCTCGGACCGCGATGCTTTCGCGGAGGTCGAGGCGCTGGGCAAGGGCGCGCTCGCCACCGTCGACCTGCCAGAAGCGCATTACACGCACTATTATGAAGGCTATTCCAATTCTGCGTTGTGGCCGGCGCTGCATTCGCGCATCGACCTGCTGCGGGCCGATACCCGCTATTATGCGTCCTACCGCGAGGTCAACCGCTACATGGCGCGGGCGCTGCTGCGCTTCGCCAAGCCGGATGCGATGTTCTGGGTCCAGGACTATCACTTCCTCTGCCTCGGCGAGGAGCTGCGCAAGCTGCAGATCCGGCAGCCCATCGGCTTCTTCCTGCATACGCCGTGGCCGGAGCGCAGCACCATCATGGCGATTCCCCAGCACCGCGAGCTGGTGCGCGCCATGCTGGCCTACGACCTGATCGGCTTCCAGACCGAGGACGATGTCGCCAATTTCGTCTCCTATGTCGAGACCGAGCTCCGCCTGCCTTGCCCTGACAATATCGTCGACGCCCGGCACGGCCGCTGCCGCATCGCCGCCTATCCGATCGGCATCGATACCGACGAGTTCGCTGCGATTGCGCAACAAGCCTGTGACAATGCCGAAGTGCATCGGTTGATGCGCAGCCTGCAGGGCCGCAAGCTGATGATCGGCGTCGATCGCGTCGACTATTCAAAAGGACTGCTCAACCGCTTCAAGGCGGTCGACAAGCTGCTGTCGGATTATCCGAAGTTCAAGC
>Ga0182748_1000739_pt1 | contig 33471 bp, 27 predicted proteins | sample eDN3rd37CKraftOP_FD_128877 | JGI IMG/M metagenome (GOLD analysis project Ga0182748, IMG submission 128877) | Enriched Organic Plus compost microbial communities from Emeryville, California, USA - eDNA 3rd pass 37_C Kraft OP (version 2) (version 2) ...
GCACCCGTTTGGAACCATCAAACGAATGACCGCAGGCGGGCGCTTCCTCACAAGAGGCCTCGCCAAAGTCAAAGCCGAAGCCGCCCTCAGCGTGCTCGCCTACAACATCCTGCGCGCCGTCAATCTCGTCGGCCCCGCAAACTTCCGAGCCAAGCTCGCCTGAGCCCAAAATCAGAGAGGCTCCGGACCCGCCAGAGCCTCTCGTTTCCACACGGCCTGCCCGGAGCCCGCCTTTTCTTTTTACGTTCCTTTTACGTGATTCCGAATTTCTCATATATTGAGAAATTTGTTATGATCTTTTGCGCTTTCATCGTCCCTGTGGTTGTCAAGATGACAGCTGACAAGGAGATGCCTCATGTCCGTGGCTGTCGCTGGCGGCGCCTTTCCGCATCCGATCGCGCCGTCCGGCGCCGAGCCCACAGTGCTTTCCGTGTTCTAGCCCGTGGGGCCCGGCGATCATGCGGATCTGAGCGCGATGGCCGCAGCGAACGATGGACGGCAGACCAGTGCCGAAAAAGTGCTCGGAGTATTGGCGCTGTTCACGCCTGAGCGCCCGGTCTGGTCGCCCGAACGGGCCGCCAAGCGGCTGAACGTTTCGCTGGCCACCGGCTACCGCTATTTCAATTCGCTCGTCGCCGCCGGCCTGCTCGAGCGCCTGCAGCGCAATCAATATGTGCTCGGTCCCGCGATCGTCGAACTCGACCGCCAGATCCGCGCCGCCGATCCGGTATTGCGCCAGGCGCGCCCGGTGATGAACCGGCTGCTGCGCCGCATTCGCGAGCCCGCCGCGGTGCTTCTGTGCCGTTACTACCGGCAGCAGGTGATGTGCATCCACCAGGAGACCAACCGGACCGAGGATCCGGTGAGCTCCTATGAACGCGGCGCGCGTCGCCCGATGTTTCGCGGCGCGACCTCGAAGGTGATCCTGGCGCATCTGCCGCCGCGCACCATCGCCAATCTCTGGCGTGACCATAAGGCCGAGATCGTCGCTGCCGGCCTCGGGGACACCTTCGACGACTTCAAGGCGAACTTGCGGGCGCTGCGGCGCGAACCGGTGAATGTGAGCGCCGGCGAGGTCGACCCCGGCCGCGTCGGCATTGCTGCGCCGATCTTCGACGCCAGCAGGCGCGTCACCGGGAGTCTCAGCATCGTGCTGTTATCGCCTCATCCCAACGAACGCACCATCGCGCGCTTGCGCGTCAACGTGCTCGCCGCCGCGCGCGAGATCGAGCGGCTGCGCGGCCGCGCCGCGGCCCCGGAGACCAGAATATGACGCAACTGCCGCATTATTCCGTCGCCATCGTGGGGGCCGGGCCGACCGGTCTGACGCTGGCCAATCTGCTCGGCGTCTATGGCATTTCTTGCGTTCTCCTCGAACGCAACGCCGCGACCGTGCACGAGCCGCGCGCCGTCTCCATCGACGACGAGAGCTTGCGCACCATGCAGGCCGCCGGCTTGGTCGAGGAGGTGATGCGCGAAACCGTCACCGGCTACGGTTCGCACTATCACTCCGCGCGCGGTCGCTGTTTCGCCAAGGTGCAGCCGACCGAGCAGCCCTACGGCTTCCCGCGCCGCAATGCCTTCCGCCAGCCGATCCTGGAACGGCAATTGCGCGACGCGCTCGCGCGTTTCCCGCATGTGACGCCGCTGTTCGAGCACGAGTTCCTGTCGTTCACGCAAAACGCCGCGGGCGTTTCGCTGCGGGTGCGGCACGGCGGCGCCGAGCGCGCGATGACGTGCGACTATCTCGTCGCCTGTGACGGCGCCTCGAGCCCGGTGCGCCGCGCGCTCGGCATAAACCTCTCCGGCTCGACCTTTCGCGAGCGCTGGCTGATCGTCGATCTGGAGGATTCGCCGGTCGCCTCGCCGCACACCAAGGTGTTCTGCAATCCGGCCCGGCCCTGCATCGCGCTGCCGGGGCCGCATCTCACGCGCCGCTACGAATTCATGCTGCACGATCATGAACGCGAGGAGGACATGCTCGCGCCCGCCACGGTGCGGCATCTACTGGACACGCACGAGGCCGCGCCCGAAAGCCGCATCGTGCGCACCGTCGTCTACACGTTCCATGCGCGCCTCGCCGACCGCTGGAGCGACGGCCGCGTGTTCCTGGCCGGCGATGCCGCGCATCTGACGCCGCCATTCGCGGGGCAGGGCATGAATGCAGGGCTACGCGACGCCTTCAACATCGCCTGGAAGCTCGCTGCCGTGCTGGGCCGCCGGCTCGGCCCCAAGCTGTTGTCGAGCTACGAGCCGGAGCGCCGCGATCACGCCTGGTCGATGATCGAATTCGCGCTCAATATCGGCCGGGTGATGTCGCCGCCCAATATGCTCGCTGCCTGGGCGACCGAGACCGTCTTCCGCCTGCTGTCGCTCTACCCGAAGGCGCGCGACTACATTCTGCAGATGAAGTTCAAGCCGCCGCCGCGCTTCGCGCAAGGCTTCATCGTGCCGGACGGCGAAAGCGCGCGGGATACGCTGGTCGGCCGCATGTTTCCGCAGCCGCGCGTGACGACGGTGGACCGGCGCGGCGTTCTGCTCGACGACGTGCTGGGTGCGGGCTTCGCGATCCTGGTGCACAGCAACCGCGCGGAAAAGGTCTTGCCCGTTCTGGCGGCGGGGCCTTTCGACAAGCTCGATGCACGGATCGTCGCGCTGCGTCCCGATGGCGGCGAGGTGAACGCGCCGAGTGCCGTTTGCGTGCTCGACAACGGCGCACTCGGGCCCCGCCTCGCGCGCTATGCCGACCACGTCATCCTGTTGCGGCCGGACCGTTATGTGGCGGCCTGCATCAAGGTGGATGAGCTGGAGCAGGGGGCGAAGGCGGTGGGCGAATTGATTGCGGGGACTTTCCGCGACTAGCCGGCCGGGCAATGCCTTTATTTCTGTCGTCCCCGCGCAGGCGGGGACCCAGTACTCCGCCGTCTATCGAGCGTATGCGGAGTACCGGGTCCCGGGCCGGCTTCGCTGCGCGCGGCCGCCCGGGATGACCGTCTGAGGATTACTCCGCCGCGGATTTCGCCGAAGTGCCAATGGCCGCGTTGACGCGCGGCATCACTTCCTCGGCCATGAGCTGCATCGAGCGCTTGCCGAGATGCGGATCGACCCAGTCCATGCCGGCATAGACGAGTTCGCCGAAATCGCCGATCTCCTCGCGCATCTTGAGGATCTCGTCGACCACCTTGTTGACCGTCCCGTAGATCACGCAGTTGTCCATGACGAAATCGTGCGTGATCTCCTCGTCCGGCTGCTCCTTGTGGCTCTTGAACACGTAGAGCCGGCCGCCGCGCTTCATCTTCCCGCGCATCTGCGAGAAATAGAAATAATACGGGCTGTTGGGATCCTCACGGCCGTAGCGCAGCGCGGTCTTGTCGTCGTCGGCGACGAAGATCGTGCGCGCGACGCGCCAGTCCTTGACCTCGGCCTTCTCGCCGACCTCGGCCTTGCCCTTGGCGTAATTCTGCCAGTGCGACTTCATGTGCTTTGCCAGAAGGAAGTTGGCCGACAGCGGATGGAAGTCGCGTTTGCCCATCAACACGACGCCCGGCGAGAACGGCGCCACCACGGTGCCGACGATTTCCGGGCGCGGCTTCTGAAACGGCTTGGGCATGTAGCCGACGCCGAGCTCGAGCGCCTTGGTGCGGCTGGTGGAGACCTTGAACCGGTTGTTGGGGAAATCGATGTCGTAGGGCGGGTCGCGCTCCCAGATCGCCAGGATCACGTCGATCGCCTCGGCGAACATCTTGTTGCGGTCTTCCTCGAGGAGGCCGAGCGCTTCGGCGTCCGAGGTGAGCGCGCCGGCGGACACGCCCATGATGAAGCGCCCCTGCGCCAGATGGTCGAACATGGCCACATTGGCCGCGATCACCACCGGATGGATCTGCGACAGGTTGCAGGTGCCGGACGCGAGCTTGATGTTCTTGGTGTCGTGGATCAGCGTGGCGTGAAACAAGAGGCTGTTGGTGACGTTTTCGCAGGCATCGGTCAGGTGTTCACCGACGAATGCGTCATAGAAGCCGAGCTTGTCGGCCAGAATGATCGCCTCACGATCCTCGCGCAGCGTTTGCGACCAGTCGCGCCCGAGAGGATGCACCGGCATGGTGAAGTAGCCTAACCGCATAGTTTGCTCCGATTGGGATGTTCTTGGTTGGCCGCAAACTATCGCAGCCCGGCCGCGGATGCAGCAGTTTCTCGAATTGATGCGGCGTGTTGGCGCGGGGCGGACCGCCGAAATCGCGGCCGCGACGCGCGTGTAGTTTGACGGGGCGAAACTTAGGGTCGTTCTACGCCGCCACGCGCGCGAGGAAGCCTTCCACTTCGTGGCGCAGCTCGGTCGCGGCCTGTTCCACGGCCTGCGAGGCGGTGAGCACGCTTTCCGCCGATTGGCGTGTTTCGGCCGCCGCGCCGGATACTTCGTCGAGCACCGAAACCACCATCTTCGCGCCGTTGGCGGCGCTGGCGACGTTCTGCGAGATTTCGCCGGTGGCCGTGCTCTGCTCCTCGACCGAGGCCGATACGGTCGTCGCGCAATGGTCGATTTCCTGCATGCGCGCGGCGATGGTTCCGATCGCGTCGACCGCGCTCGTGGTGGCCGCCTGCACCGCCATGATCAGGCGCGCGATGTCCTCGGTCGCCTTGGCGGTCTGCACCGCCAGCGATTTGACCTCCGCCGCCACCACGGCGAAGCCCTTGCCCGCCTCGCCGGCGCGCGCGGCCTCGATGGTGGCGTTGAGCGCCAGCAGATTGGTTTGCCCGGCGATCGCGCGAATGAGCTTGATCACGTCGCCGATCTTCTGCGCCGCCTGTGCCAGTGCGGCGATTTCGCGATTGGTCTCTTGCGCCTCGCCGACCGCGGCGCGCACGATATCGGTGGTGGTCGCGAGCTGCCGCCCGATCTCGCAGATCGAGCCGGAGAGTTCGTCGGCGGCGAGCGCGGCGGTCTCGACATTGGCGGAGGCCTCGTTCGAGGCCGTCACCGCGCTTTCAGCGCTTTTGGCGGTCTGCGCCGAACTGCCGAGCAAGGTGGCGGCGGTGGAGCGCATGGCCATGGCGCCCTCGGTTACCGTGCGCAGATGGTCCTCGACGCTGCGCCGGAATGCGGCGATGGCCTGTTCAATCGCCATGCGGCGCTGCTGCTGCTCCTGCATGGCGATGCGCTCGCGCTCGGCGTCGCGCCGGTCGGTGATGTCCTCGTGAGTGGCCACCCAGCCGCCATCCGCCATCGGCCGGTTGATGACGCAGACCGTGCGCCCGTCGGCCGACTTCACCTCGGTGCTGATCGCCTTGCCCTGCGCCATGTTGGTGGCGAGCGTGCGCACATAGTCGTCGATCTTGCTGGAGAAAGTGCCGTTGGCCGTGCGGTATTCGAGCAGCGACGTCAATGTGACCCCGCGCTTGGCCACGGTTGCGGGCAGCCGGTACAGCTCCTGATAGCGCCGGTTGCACACCACCAGCCGGCCATTGCGGTCGAACATGCACAGGCCTTGCGACATGTTGTTGAGCGCGACCCGGATGCGCCGGTTGTGCAGGCGCAGGCTGCGTGTGATGACCAGTCCCGCGAGCGCCATGGTCAGCATGGCGGCGACCGCCGCGAGGAAGAGGGACACGGCGAGCGGAGGAGCGGATTCGGCCCATTCGCCCGCCGGCAGCAGATAACGAAACAGCACGAATCCCAGCGCAAAGCCGCCGATACCGGCGAGCGCGATCAAGCGCGTCTCGCGCGCAGTTGCGGATGCTAGGGGATTCTCGCTCATTCTCGCGTCCCGACCGAGCGGCAAGGTATTCCCCAACCCGTTTTTTTGCGGTTAATTGCGTGGCCTTTGTTGGTTAACGAGGAATGAACGGAATTCGGGAGGAATGGTCGAAATGGCGAAATTGCGTGCGGTCGAGTGCCGCGAGTTCATCAAGGCGGTGATCGAAAAGGCGGAAGCCATGGCCGTTCCGGTCTCGATCGCCGTGGTCGGGCCGGAAGGCCATCTGATCGCGGTCGAGCGCATGGACGACGCCGGCTTCATCACGCCGGAAACCGCCATCGCCAAGGCCTATACGGTGGCGGCCTTCCGCTCGATGAGCCCGCGCTTTCCGGACGGGCTCGTGATCCAGCAGTGGTTCAAGGAACGTAATCCGCAGCTGCTCATCAGCCTTGCCGCCATGACCAATGGCCGCATCGCCGCCTCTGGCGGTGCTGCGCCCGTGTTCCGGGGCAACGAAATGGTCGGCGCCTACGGCATCAGCGGCGGCACCTCGCAGCAGGACGAGGAAATGGCGATCTATGCGCGCGCCAAGGTCGGCTGGGCGCATCAGCCGCAGGACGACACCACCGACCCGGCCGTCAAAGAGCATATCAACGCGCTCTACGCCGCGGCGGGGGTCAAGGACCGGCTTTGAGATCGCGACGCGCACCGATGCCGGGTTGTCCCGGCATCGGATCAAAAGCGCGCAAGTCGGCCAAAGCCGATTTATGATGGCTCGCGCGCCCTTCGGCGCGCTTGCATCTCAGGATGACGGATAGCGGGCTCGCTCTCCCGACGAAAACCCTAGCGGAGCTTCCGATGAACCCACCGACCGCCGCTCGTACCGCCGATTTCTCGCATTGGGAAGGCCGCATCGAGGACGACGCGCTGTTGCGCGGGCAAGGCCGCTTCGGCGACGACGTGAAGCCGGAAGGCGCGCTCGCCGCCCATTTCGTCCGCTCGCCGCACGCCTTCGCAAAAATCGAGCGTGTCGACGTCGAGGCGGCGAAAAAGGCCAAGGGCGTGGTCGCGGTGTTGACCGGGGCCGATCTCGCCGCCGCGCATTATCACTCGATCTCGCATCCGGTCCCGATCCCCGGTCGCGGCGGCAAGACCGCGGTCGGCCCGCATCGGCCGGCGCTCGCCGACAAACGCGTGATGCATGTGGGCGAGCCGGTGGCTATGGTGGTGGCGACCAGCGCGGCCCTGGCGCAGGACGCCGCCGATCTGATCGCGGTCGATTACGAGCCGCTCGACCCGGTGATCGACATGCGCGCGGCGATCGCGCCCGGCGCCCCGCAGCTCTGGGACGAGGCTCCCGGCAATATCGGCTTCGACTGGACCGCGCCGCCCGATCCCGAGGGCAAGGTCAATGCCGCGCTTGAGCGCGCCTTCGCGGAAGCCGCGCATGTCGCGCGCATCGAGCTCGTCAACCAGCGGCTGGTGGTGGCCGCGCTCGAGCCGCGCGCCGCGACGGCGAGCTACGACGAGAAGGCCGGACAATACGTGTTGCGTGTGCCCACGCAGGGCGTCGGCGGCATGCACATGCACATGGCACAATGCCTCGGCGTCAAGCCGGAAGAGCTGCGCGTATTGACCGACGATGTCGGCGGCGGCTTCGGCATGAAGCACGCGACCTATCCGGAATACGTCGCGCTCCTGCATGCCGCGCGCGCGCTCAAGCGCCCGGTGCACTGGGTGGCGAGCCGTTCGGAATCCTTCGTCACCGACAATCAGGGCCGCGACTCGCTATGGTCGGTCGAGCTGGCGCTCAACAAGCGCGGCCGTTTCCTCGCGCTGCGCGTGAACGCGCTCGGCAACACCGGCGCCTATTTCACCGGCGTGGCGCATTTCATCGTCACCACGCATGTGTCCGGCTGCCTGCCGACGGTCTACGACATTCCGCTCGCGCAGGTGAATGCGCGCTGCGTGTTCACCAACACGGTGCCGACCGGGCCCTATCGCGGCGCCGGGCGCCCGGAGGCGAGCTACCTGCTCGAGCGCGTGATCGACGTTGCCGCCGACATGACCGGCATCGACGCCGCCGAATTGCGCCGGCGCAACATGATCGGGCCCGAGAAGATTCCGCACACCACCCCCTTCGGCAACACTTATGACAGCGGCGACTTCACCGGCGCCTTCGAGCGCGCGCTGACCCTTGCCGATTACGACGGCTTCGCCGCGCGCAAGAAGGCGGCGAAGAAGGCCGGCAAGCTGCGCGGCATCGGCATCGGCTGCTATCTCGAAATCGCCGGCGCCATTCCCGACGAGGCCGCGCGCATCACCTTCCCGGGCGGCGGCAAGGTGAATGTCAGCATCGGCTCGGGCGCGAGCGGGCAGGCGCACCGGACCGTGTTCGGCCGTCTCGCCGCGCAACGGCTCGGCATCGATGCCGCGGCGGTGACGGTGACGGCCGGCGATTCGGCGCGCGACGTGCCGGGCTTCGGCGCGGTCGCCTCGCGCAGCGCCTTCATGGTCGGCAGCGCCGTCGCGGAAACCGCCGGCCAGGTGATCGCCAAGGGCAAGCGCGTCGCCGCCATGCTGCTGCAGGCGGCGGAGGACGACATCGCTTATGCGCAAGGCAAGTTCGCCGTGAAGGACACGGGCCGTGAGGTCACCCTGTTCGAGGTTGCCGAGCGGGCGACCGAACTCGTCCGCCAGGGCGTCATTCCGGAAAGCCTCGACACGCTCGGCGAGGTGAAAGTGCCGTCCTCGTTTCCGAACGGCTGCCATGTGGCCGAGGTGGAGATCGACCCCGAAACCGGCGCGCTCGAGATCGTCTCTTATGTCGCGGTCGGGGACTGCGGCAACATGCTCGACGACGTGGTGGTCGAGGGCCAGGTGCACGGCGGCGTGGCGCAAGGGCTCGGCCAGGCGCTGATCGAGAATACGGTCTACGACGAGAGCGGCCAGCTCGTTTCCGGCTCGTTCATGGATTACGGCATGCCGCGCGCCGATCTGGTGCCGGCGATGAAGGTCGAGCACTTCTCGGTGGCCTGCAAGACCAATCCGGTCGGCGCCAAAGGCACCGGCGAGGCCGGTACCACCGCCGCGCCGCCGGCGCTGATCAACGCGATTCTCGATGCGTTGCCCGCCGGCGCCAAGCTCGACATGCCGGCAACGCCGGCGCGCCTATGGGAGGCGTTGCAGGCGGCGAAGTAGCGCCGCCGCACCTCTCCCCGCCGAGGCGGGGAGAGGGAATTGCGCGGTCTTACTTCACTTCGAGCTTCACCGTGCTGGTGATCTTTTCCCAGTGCTTCATCTCGGCCGCGAGCCATTTCTGCGCATCGGCCACCGACTTGCTCGGCACGATGTTGTAGTTCTGCTTCTTGAACTTCGCCTGCACCTCGGGCGAGGCGAGCGCCTTCGCGACCGCGGCATAGAGCGCGTTGAGCACCGGCTTCGGCGTGCCGGCCGGTGCGAACATCGCGTTCCAGGCGATGGTGCCGACATCCGGGTAGCCGATTTCCTTCATGGTCGGGATGTTCGGATAGTCGGGGAGCCGGGTGTGATTGACCACGGCCAGCGCGCGGAATTTTCCGGCCTGCACCATGCCGGCGGTGCTGCCGGTGTTGAGGAAGGCGGCCTGGGTGTCGCCGCGCAGCAGATCCTGGATCACCCCCGAGGCGCCGTTCTTGTTCGGCAGGGCCGACATGTCGAGATTGCCGGCGCGCTTGGCGAAATAGGCCATGTCGTAGTGCGGATAGGAGCCGGTGCCGACGGTGCCGTAGCGGATCTTGCCGGGGTTCTTCTTGGCATAGGCGATGAGCTCGGGGACGGTCTTGACCGGGAAGTCGTTGGCGGTCGTCACCAGCAGGAAGGCCGGCACGTCGACCAGGTTGGTCACCGCCATCACCTTCTTCCCGAAGTCGAAGGCCAGCTTCTTCTTGTAGATGATCGGCGTGATCGCATTGGTCGACACGTTGCCGACCATCAGCGTGTAGCCGTCCGGCTCCGCCTTCGCCAGTTCGTCGAGCGCCAGCATGCCGAAGGCGCCGGGCTTGTTGATGACGACGAAGCCCTGGCCGGTGATCTTCTGGAATTCATCGCCGATGATGCGGGTGGTGATGTCGGTCGCTCCGCCCGGCGCGTAAGGCACGAGCACCTTCACCGGCCGGCTTGGATATTTGTCTTGCGCGGACGAGGCCGTCGCGCCCAACGCGAGCATGACGGTCGACATCAAAATTAAGCCGAGACGTTTCATTCTATCCTCCCAGGTTGATTGAAAACGATGATTGTCGTCGTGGCTGCACGGCCGGCCGCTTCTCAGGCGGCCTTGATTCCGTGCAGGCTGTGCGAACCGTCCTTGCAGGTGAAGAAGACGACGTCGCCGTCCGCTGTCGCCCCGCCGGAATGGATGGTGTTCGCCGGAATGTAGATCAGCGAACCGGGCTTGGCCTCGATGCTCTTGCCGTCGATGACGGCGCGGAAAGTGCCCTCGAGGATGTAGATCCACTGTTCGTTCGGATGCGAGTGCGGCTCGGCGCCGGTGCCGGCCTTCATGCGCATGAGTCCGACGATGATACGGTCGCCTTCGACGCAGGGACCCTGTGCGGTCGAATAGGCCGGGCCGCCCATGATCTCGGCGACGGTGCCGAGATCGAAAACATATTCACCCGGCGCGGCGCGCTTGGCGCCCGGCGTACGGGCAGCCGGTGCATTTGACATGAGTCTCTCCCCTTGGGCGTGCCGTATGTCGGCTTGTTATGCGCGCGATGTTAGTTGATGGTTTGCGCACGCGCCAGTGGATGACGATGACTTCTGTATCGGCATGCGGGCGCTTTCGCCGGTAGAAAGTCGGGAAAGGTTATTGCTGTCGCCTGCGTGCAAGCAGTGCCTAAATAGGCCGCAGCCCAGCGTGGGGATACGGCCAAGCGGCTCCCGTTCTCGCGGTCGCCGGGGGACGGCAACGGGACTTTCATTTTTCTTCACCACCGTTCGGCCATGGTCGGCTGACTAGGTGCGTCGGCCGTTCCCGAATCGGAGCTCGTTCCAAAATGAATGCGTTGCGTCTGTTTGCCCTGTTGCTGGGCCTGTCCGCGCTGGGCGCCTGCGCGCTGCCCGACAAATACGAGCCCAAGGGCGAGCCCAGTTTCTATCGCAGCATGGCGCGGCCCGGCGCCGAGCTCGATGCCGCCGCCGCCGCCTCGATGATTTCCGGCTACCGTGCCAATAACGGTCTGCCGGCGGTTACGCTGGATCCCGAACTGATGCGGCTCGCGCAGGCGCAGGCCGAGGTGATGGCCAAGCGCGACAAGCTCGATCATGCCGCCGGCAAGCCCTTCATTGTCCGGCTGAAGGCTTCCGGCTACGACGCCAAGGCGGCGGCCGAGAACATTAGCGCCGGCTACCACACGCTGGCGGAAGCTTTCTCGGGCTGGCGCGATTCGCCGCCGCACCGCGCCAACATGCTGCTCAAGGGCGCCACCCGCATGGGCATCGCGGCGGTCTATACGCCCGCCTCGAAATACAAGGTCTACTGGGCGCTGATCCTGGCGCAGCCGGAGGACGGGAAGAGATAGCGCGGGCGCGTCCGGCGCACGACGTCCGACATAACGGAAAACCCGGCTTGCGGGCCGAGAGGCTGGCAAGCCGGGTCAATCGTTCTGGCTGGGCTCAAGCCGTCTTGTCGACGACAGTACCGGTGCCGGGAGCAGGCGCGGCCTGTACCGGGGCCTTTGCGCCGCCGACATCATCGGCATCGCCGTCATGGTCGGGTCCCGGCCCTTCGGCCCGTTCCGGCGTCACCGGCGTAGCTTGGTTTGCGCCAACGACCGAAATGCTCATTGTGAAAACCTTTCACACATTTGGCGCCCCCTCGGAATCCTTCTCACGGAGTCCTTAAGGAACTTCCAGCAAGGGGGTGCGCGCGGGCCAGGCGCCGCGAATATTGTTATGCATTGGCTCGCCGAACGGCGCGGCAATGCGCGCGCCGGCTGCCTCAATCCCCTTGCCCCGGCTTGGGCGAGAAATAGCGCGCCCGTTTTCCCGGCACGCCATCGAACGCCTTGGCATCGGCTGGCGGATCGCGCTTGACGGTGATATTGGGCCAGAGCTTCGCGAAGTCGGCATTGAGCTTGAGCCATTCGGCGAGATTGCCTTGCGTGTCGGGCACGATGGCCTCGGCCGGGCATTCTGGTTCGCATACGCCGCAATCGATGCATTCGTCCGGATGGATGACGAGCATGTTCTCGCCTTCGTAGAAGCAGTCCACCGGACAGACTTCCACGCAGTCCATGTATTTGCACTTGATGCAATTGTCGGTGACGACGAAGGTCATGACGCTCTGATCGGCGGCCACGGCCGGTCGGGCCGGTAGAACAGCGCGAGCTTGAGACTTTCGGCGATGCGGCCGGCCTTCCCGCGAAAGGCGTCGGCGCGTTCGTCGTCGAACAGCTCGCGGCATGTTTGGTCGAAAAGCGCGAGCCAGCGCGCGAACAGTTCCTGCTCCATCCCCGCGACCTGCTGATGCACGGCCACCGGATTGCCCTTGTAGCGGCCGCTGGTCAGCATGACCGAGGACCAGAAGTCGCACATGGTCGCGAGATGCCGCGGCCAGTCGGCAACCGCGCGCGCGAAGACCGGCCCCAGTTCGGAGTCGGTCCGCACCTTGGCGTAGAACGCGTCCACCAGACGCGCAATGTCGTCCTCCGATGGGCGGCCGACGCGGCCGCTGCTCGTAGCGGGGCCCGTCATGTCACCGCCGCCGCGAACACCATGCCGACGACGATCCACACCAGCGAATTGACCAGCATGCGTACCAGCTCGCGCTTGTCGTCGCGGCCGAGGCCGAGAGCCTCGCAGGCGAGGTCGCCCGGCAGCAGGAACAGCCGCGCCAACGCGGCGGCCAGGGAAGCGGCGTAGGACATGCACCAAACCTCCATTCGACTTGCATCCGCGATCTAGCGCCGCGCCCGCCTAAAAGCAATATCCAAAATATATCTATTGCCATGCATGGCGCGACGGGCTGCCCGCGCGCAAAGGCTTGCCCGGTCCGGCCGACCGGGTTCGGTCCTTATCTTCGCCGCTGGCGCGCAGCGGAAAACCGACGGCTCCGGCCGGCAATCGCGCGCCCGCGCCCGATCGGCGGTGCCCCCGGCAGGCCCTGGACCTCGGGTGCGGCACTGACTAGCCTTGCACGCCATGCTGGGACCATCCGACGTTCGTGACTACGACACGCTGTACCGCGCATTCCGCTGGGCCATTCCGGCGCGCTACAATATCGGCGCCGACATCTGCGACCGCTGGGCGGCGCAGGACCCCGGCCGGCTCGCCATCCTGAACATCCGCGCCGACGGTCGCGAAGAGAGAATCAGCTACGGCTGGCTGCGCGAAACCTCCAACCGCCTGGCCAATGCGTTCGCCGCGCATGGCGTTGCGCGCGGCGACAGCGTGGCGATCTTCCTGCCGCAGGCGCCGGAAGTGGCGGCCGCGCATATCGCGATCTACAAGCTCGGCGCGGTGGCGCTGCCCATCGCCATGCTGTTCGGGCCGGATGCGTTGTCCTACCGCCTGCAAAATTCCGGCGCCAAGGCGTTGCTCACCAATGCGCAGGGACTCGCCAAGCTCGATCAGGTGCGCGCCGACGTGCCGGCGCTCGCCTGCGTCGTTTCGGTCGATGGCGCGGCCAGCGGCGCGCAGGGCTTCGCCGAACTCGTCGCGCGCGCGTCCTCCGACTTCACCCCGGTCGATACCGGCGCCGACGATCCGGCGATGATGATCTACACCTCGGGCACCACCGGCCAGCCCAAGGGCGCGCTGCACGGCCATCGCGTGCTGCTCGGCCATCTGCCCGGCGCCGAACTGCCGCATTTCCCGTTTCCGCAAGCGGGCGACCGTTACTGGACGCCGGCCGACTGGGCCTGGGCCGGAGGGCTGCTCGATGTGCTGCTGCCGAGCCTGCACCACGGCGTGCCGGTGGTCGCGCGCCGCGTCGACAAGTTCGACCCGGAGGAGGCCTTCGCCCTGATGGCGAAAGCCGAAGTGCGCAACGCCTTCATCCCGCCGACCGCGCTGCGCATGATGCGCGCGGCGCCAAATCCGCAGGGCCGATACGCCATCAACCTGCGCAGCGTCGCTTCCGGCGGCGAATCGCTCGGGCTCGAGGCGCTGGAATGGGGCAAGTCGGCCTTCGGGCTCACCATCAACGAGTTCTACGGCCAGACCGAATGCAATCTCGTGATCGGCTCCTGCGCGCAACTGGGCATGCTCAAGGCGGGCGCCATGGGCAAGCCGGTGCCGGGGCATGTCGTGGCGGTGATCGGCCGCGACGGCCATCCGGTGAAGCCGGGCGAACTGGGACAGATCGCGGTGCGGCGGCCCGACCCGGTCATGTTCCTGGAATATTGGGGCCGCCCGGAAGCCACCCGCGACAAGTTCATCGGTGACTGGATGACCACCGGCGACCAGGGCATGATCGACGAGGACGGCTACATCACCTTCGTCGGCCGCGACGACGACGTCATCACTTCGTCCGGTTTTCGGATCGGGCCCGGCGAGATCGAGGACTGCTTGATCCGCCATCCGGCGGTGGCGCTCGCCGCCGCGGTGGGCAAGCCCGATGCGATCCGCACCGAGATCGTGAAGGCCTTCATCGTGCTGAAGAAGGGCTATGTCCCCTCCGAGGCGCTCGCCGGCGAGATCCAGGGCTTCGTCAAGACGCGGCTCTCCGCGCATGAATACCCGCGCGAGGTCGCCTTCATCGACGACATGCCGATGACGACGACGGGCAAGGTGATCCGGCGGCTGTTGCGGGAGAGGGCGTGACTATCGCTGCCGTTGCGGACGCGCTCGCTGCGCGCGCCCCGGCATGCGGTCAAGTCATTCAGGTCCGGCGCCGGCGCAACAGCCGGTCGCGCACCGCCTTGGCGTAACCGATGCCGGTGTGGCGGACCGTTTCGAGCGCGCGCGCGATCTTGAATGTCGCATGGCACTCCGGCCGCACCGCAAACAGGCGGTCGGCAATGGCGCGCCGGCCCCGCCATAAATGATCGATCATCGGATGGTTGGACACCGCACAGGAATCCATCGCCGTGATGCTGGCGTCGGCCAGTACCGCCTCGCTGAGGTCGAGCATCAGCAGCGCGCCGGGCGAAAACTTGCCGTATGTCTCGTCATAGGCCGTCTTCCAGCCGAACATCATGTCGCCGCTCCTGATCGCGACCGTCGCCGCGATCGGCTTTTCGTCGAGCCGCATCAGATCGACGCGCGCCTTGCCCTCGCGCGCCAGGCCAGAAACCGCCGCGCGGAAAAAGTCGCGCAACGCCTCGCTCTGAACCGCCGCCGTGCCCGCTCTGCCCTTCCAGCCGCTCGCTTCGATCGCAAAGAAGCACTCGAGCGCCGGCAGGATATCCGGTTCGGCTTTGGCGGCGTCGTGACTGATGGCGCCGATTTCGGAGAGCCGTCGCCGCCGGCGCGGCAGTTCCTTGCGGTGCTTGGCGCCCAGCGATTGCGTGAGGTAGCCGGCGCGGTCACCGTCCGGCGCGAGCATCGCGCGCCGATGCAGGCCGAACTCGGCTTGCGGCGCAGAACGCAGCGACAGCACGCGGTCGAGCGCGGCGACGAAGGGACCTTCCACCGCGACTTTCGGCAATAATCCAATGCTCGGCATGGCGCGGTCGGCCGCCACGTGGTCGAGCCAGGCCGCGATTACCGCCTCGGCCAGATCGCGATCGACGAGGGGGATTCCGAGCGGCGCGAACGGGTGGCTCCAGCCGCCGAGCACGCGCGGCCAGATCCCGTAACGCCACTCGACCGTGCAAGGAAAAAGCCCGACGAGCCGCGCCGGCGTCCGTCGCGTCCATACCAGAAAGACTTGTACATGGCGGCCGAAGACCGGCGCGGCGGCGAGCGCGAAAGCCGGCTCAAAGAAGGCGTTGGGCTCGATCGCGCGACCGGCGAGCGCGCGCCAGTCGGCGGCGAGCGGCGCGAGGCTTTCAAGCGGCCGCCGTTCGACGTGGAACATGGCTTCGATAGTGCCGTGCACGGTCAACGTTCCGCATGACGCAGGATGAAGACGTGATGGTGGAGCCGCCGCCGCGTCGTCACGAAGAACAGGATCGACTCGACGACGATGGCGGCCGAGGTCGCGATCGCCGCGCCCTCGATGCCGAAGCGCGGGATCAGCAGCACGCAGCCGCCGAGATTGATGGTGAAAGCGATAGCGTAGATGATCGCGCAGTGCCTGCGGTCGCCCAGCATGTTCAGCAGCCGTTCGGCCGGCCCGACCGCCGCGCGCGCGAGCAGGCCGATCGCGAGGATGAACATCACGATATAGCCCGACTCGAACCCCGCGCCGAACAGCGCGAGCAGGGGCTTGCCGAAGATCAGGATCAGCACGCAGGCCGCCAGCGACGGCCAGAAGGTCCAGCGCGCGGTCTCGCTGAAGAAGCGGGCCAGCCGCTCGTGGTCGCCGGCGACGTGATATTGCGTGAACCGGTGGGTGGTGGCGCCCGCGATCGCGAAATAGACGAAGGCGATGATCGCCAGGATGCGCGCCGCCGCATAATAGACCGCCACCTCGTCGGGCGGCCGGAAGCGTTCGAGCGCAAGAATGTCGACATAGGTGAGCAGGAGATAGAAGCCTTCCACCATGAAGATCGGCAGCGACGTGCCGAGCCAGGTCTTGACCACGAAACGTTTCGGTCCCGCGGGGACCTGGGTCTTGAGCTTGCGGTTGAGCGCCACGAACTGGCCGATCGTGACGGCCCAGGTGGTGACGACCGCGACGATCATCGCGGTCACCGCATCGGTCGGCGCGCCGAGCGCATAGGCAAGGCCCATGAGCGCCGTGAGCGCGAGCTGCCGCCAGATGTAGAACGGCATCATCGCGAGGTTCGACCAATTGTAGGAAATCGCGATGCCGCCCTGCGTCTGCACCAGCCCGTAAATCGGCAGGGTGGCGCAGGCGAGATAGAGCGGAGTGAGCGTGAAGGAGTCGATCCAGGGCCGCAGCAAGGTGACCGCGATCGCGCCGAGCACGGCGATGCCGGTCGCCGTGGCGAAGGCGAGCCAGCGGCTGCCGACGAGAAAGCCGCGCAGGAGATCGAAGCTCTTGAATTCGGTGTATTCGGGAATGAAACGCCGCGCCGCCGACGACAGCCCCATGTCCGTGATGGCGCCGATCATCAGCACCCAGGTCCACACATAGACGTAGATGCCGAACTCGAACCGGCCCATCCAGCGCGCCAGCAGCACTTGGCTGACGAACGCCAACAACGCACTCGCGACGCGGGTGAGAAATACCTTGCCGGCGACGAGCTGCGCCAGCCGCGAATCGCTGCGATCGTTGAGGAACGTCTTCACGCGCGCGATCAGGCCCGTCGCCGCATGGCGCGGCGCGGCTGCAACCTCTTCGGAACCGACCAGCGTCACGGGTTTCCTCCGCGCCGGCGGCAGCCGGGATGCATACGGCATCAAAGCCATTGCGCTTGCCTAGCAATAAACCGTTAAGAATCGGTTGGACGCGCTGTGCCGATTCGGGACGCTTCGATCATGTCGTCCCGCGCAAGCGCGGGCCCAGGTCTCTGCCCAGGTCTTCGCTGCCTATCGAGAGGACGCGCAGCACCGGGCCCCCGGCCTCGCGCGCCGGCGGCGAAGCGTCAGAGCCTCGCCATTTCGTCCAATATGCCTTCGACGACTTTCCGTTCCTCGATGCTCAGAGCCGCTTGCGGCGAAACCGGATCGCCGACCGGATAGCCCTGGATTTGCAGGCCGGCTTTGATGCAGGCGGCGAGGTTGAAGCGCGCGAAGGCCTCGTTGATGCGCCACAAGTCGCGCTGCAGCTTCATCGTGGCGGGCCAGTCCTGAGCGCGGCACAGCTCGTAAAGCTTCACGCTCTGGCGCGGCACGATGCAGGCGGGGCCCGCCATCCAGCCGACGCCGCCGATCAGCATCACCGCCGCCGGAATATGCGCCGAGGCCGAGAACACCTTCATGTCCGGCGCGCGGTTCATGATCGAGAGCAGGCGGCCGGTATTGGTGGAGGCATCCTTGATGTAGCCGATGCGCGGGTGCGCCGACAGGCGCGCGATCACGTCGAGCGTGAGATCGCTGCGCTGGAATTGCGGGTTGGTATAAAGCACCACGGGAATATCGACCGCATCGGCGATCGCGCGGAAATAGGCTTCGATCTGCGCGTCCTTGAGCGGAAAATAGGCTTCGAGAATGGCGAGGATGCCGTCGGCGCCGAGCTTCTGGTAGCTCACCGCCTGTTCCACCGCGTCGGCAATCGAGGTCGAGGCGACACCGGCGACGACCGGCACGCGCTTGTCGGCGGCTTCGATCGTCGCGCGCACCACCGCCTCGCGCTGCGCGCGGTCGAGATAGGCGAACTCACCGGTCGAGCCGAGCGGGGTGAGACCATGCACGCCGGCGGCGATGAGATCGGAGGCCAGCCGCCCGAGCACATCGGTGAGGATGCGGCCCTGCGCGTCGATGGGGGACACGAGATAGGGAAAGACGCCGTGGAAGCCGGACATGCTTGATATCGCTCTCTGCTGTCATGCTCCGCGAATGCGGAGCATCCGATAACCCGTAGCATGGAGGGGTTGTCGCAAGAATAACGCCGCCGCGGAGGACCGGGGCGCCCTTGCGCGGAGATGGCCGTTGCGCAGCCTACCCCGTGAAACCGCCTTCATCCAGAAACGCCTGCTCCTCCGCCGTCGTCGCCCGGCCGAGCGCGGCGTTGCGGTGCGGAAACCGGCCGAAGCGGCGGATGATGTCGGCATGTAATTCGGCCCATTTCAGGCCCTCGTCATCATCCGCGGCCCTGAAGAGGGCGAGCGCACGCTCCTGGTCGGCCATGTCTTCGGAATGCTCGAACGGAAGATAGAAGAAGGCGCGCATGTCGGCCGGCACTTGCGCATCGAATCCGCGTGCCAGCGCGTCCGTCGCCACCGCGCGCGCCAAGGCGTCGGTCGCGAAGGCACGCGCCTGGCCGCGAAACATGTTGCGCGGGAATTGGTCGAGCAGAATGAGCAGGGCGAGAGCGCCCTCCGCGCTGGCTTCCCATTCGCGCAACATTCCCTCGGCGGCGGCTTCGTGGATGGCCAGGAAGCGAAGCCGGATTTCTTCGTCGAAGGCGGCGTCCTTCATGAACCAGCGCTTCGGACCGGCCTCGCGCCAGAATGTCACGATGTCGGTAAATGTCAGGCCGTCGGCCATGGCGGTTGGGAAGCTCCCTTCAGGCGGTCGGCGGCCCGCCGCTTTCTTCGCGCAAGGCCCGCCGCAGGATCTTGCCGACATTGGTCTTCGGCAATTCGTTGCGGAATTCGATGTGCTTCGGCACCTTGTAGCTCGCGAGACGCGCGAGCAGGAACGAACGCAGCTCGGCCTCGGTCAATTCCGGCTTTTTCCTTACCGCGAACAGTTTGGGTGCCTCGCCGGAATGCGCGTCCGGCACGCCGATCACAGCGCATTCCATCAACCCGCCCTGGCTCATCGCCACGTCCTCGACCTCGTTGGGGAATACCTTGAAGCCGGACACCGAGATCATGTCCTTCTTGCGGTCGACGATGCGCACGCGGCCTTGCTCGTCCATCACGCCGATATCCCCGGTGCGGAAGAAACCGTCCGCCGTCATCACGGCCGCGGTCTCGTCGGGCCGCTGCCAATAGCCCGGCATCACTTGCGGGCCGCGCGCGCAGATTTCGCCCTGCTCGCCGATCGGCAGTTCGCGGCCTTCGTCGTCGCGGATCGATATTTCCGTCGATGGCATCGGCATGCCGATGGTACCGGTCCATTCGTCGATGTCGCCGCGATTGCAGGTGAGCACCGGCGCGGTTTCCGACAGGCCGTAGCCCTCGATGATCGGGCGGCCGGTCGCCTTCAGCCAGGCATCGGCCACCGCCTTCTGCACCGCCATGCCGCCGCCGATGGCGCATTTGAGCATGCTCCAGTCGAGCTTGCCGAAGTCGGGATGATGCAGGAGCGCATTGTACAGCGTGTTCACCGCCGGGAACGAATTCACCTTGTAGGGCGCGAGCGCCTTGATCAGCCCGCCGATATCGCGCGGATTGGGGATGAGCAGGCACAGCCCGCCGAGGCGCATGCCGAACAGGAAACAGGCCGTCAGCGCGAAGATATGGTAGAGCGGCAACGCAGTGACGATCACCATCTGCTCGGTCCGCGGCGGACGATCGATGATCGGCTGCTGCCAGGCCTCCACCTGCAGCATATTGGCGACCATGTTCCGGTGCAGCAGGATGGCGCCCTTGGCGATGCCGGTGGTACCGCCGGTATATTGCAGGAAGGCGATGTCGTCGGGGCCGACCGCGACCGGCGTGAAGGCGAGCTTGCGGCCGGCCGCCAGCGCGGCATTGAAGCGGACGGCATGCGGGATCGAATAGGGCGGCACCATCTTCTTGACGTGCCGCGCCACCGCATTGATCAGCGCGCCCTTGGCCTTGCCGAGCATGTCGCCCATGCGGGCGATCACCACATGCTTCACGCGGGTCCGCGGCAGCGCCTGCTGCAGCACCGAAGCGAAGTTTTCGAGCACGATGATCGCTTCCGCGCCCGAATCGCCGAGCTGGATTTCCAGCTCGCGCGGCTTGTAGAGCGGATTGACGTTCACCGCGGTCAAGCCCGCGCGCAGGATGCCGACCAGCGCCACCGGATATTGCAGCAGGTTCGGCATCATGACGGCGACGCGCGCGCCGCGCTGCAGGCCGCGACTCTGCAGAAAGGCGGCGAAAGCGCGCGATGCCGCGTCGAGCTCGGCATAGGTCAACGTCTTGCCCATGCAGGCGAAGGCTGCACGGCCGGGATGCGTCTTGAAAGTCTCCTCGAACATCGCGACGAGCGAAGGGTACCGTGTCGCGTCGATGTCCGCGGGGACGCCCGGCGGGTAATGCCGCAGCCAGAGCGGTTCCATGCGGTCTCCCCCTGAGCCGGCGCTTGGTCCGGCCGGCATCGATTCACGTGCCGCTTTGCGATTTGAAGATCCTGATCGAGTTTGTTGCAAGTGGCGCAGGAACGTCAAATCGGCGGCACGAGGCCCAAGCATCAGGCCAATAAGCGCGCCATGCAAGGGCGCCCAAGGCCGGTCAGGTGCGGCTGTCGGCGCCGCCGAACGGGACCAGGGGATTGTCGGTCAAAGCCGTGCGGTCGGGCCGATCGATCACGGGCGTGCCGAGGAAGGCGTCGAACAGGTCGCGGATGGTGCGTTCGGGGAGATCGCGGGTGATGAACACCAGGCGCGAACGGTGGTCTTCGTCCGGCCAATGCTCGAGCCGCGCGGTCGGGTGGAAGATGTGCTGCACGCCGTGCACAACCACCGGCGTGTCCGGCATTTCGGCGAGCTTCACGATGCCCTTGAGCCGCAGGAGCTGGGCGCCGTAGTTCGCGCGCAGGAGTTCGAGGAACATTTCCAGCGTGCCGGACGGGATCGGCTTGTCCGTCGTCAGCACGAACGAGGCGATGTGCTCGTCGTGCCGGTTGCGGTCGAGATGCGCGTGGTCATGGTCGTGGTCATGGCCATGCGGGTGACCGTGGTGGTGACCGTGACCGTGATCGTGGCTGTGCCTGTGCGCGCCCGCGTCCGCATAGGCCTCGGCGGCGAGCCACTTCTTCACGTCGGGGATCTTGCGCTCGGGATCGTAAAGACCGCAGCCGAGCAGACGGTCGGCTGTCGCCTCGCCCTTGGCGGCATCGAGGATGGGCGCCGCCGGGTTGAGCGCATGCAGGCGTTCGGTGATCGCCGCGTGCTGTGCGCTCGTGGCCAGATCGGTCTTGGTCAGAACCAGCCGGTCGGCCACCGCGGCCTGCTTGACCGCTTCCGCGTGCGCGTCGAGCGTCTTCTCGCCGTTGACGCAGTCGACGACCGTCACCACGCCGTCGAGCCGGTAGCGCAGCAGGAGATAGGGGTGCGCCATCATGGTGTGCAACACCGGCGCCGGATCGGCGAGGCCGGTGGTTTCCAGCAGGACGCGGCGGAACGTGCAGCGCCGATTGTCGAGGTCGCGCAGCAGGGTTTCCAGCGCATCCACCAGATCGCCGCGCATGGTGCAGCACAGACAGCCCGACTGCAGCAGCACCATGTTGTCGCCGACATATTCGACCAGCAGATGGTCGAGCGACACGTCGCCGAATTCGTTGATCACGACCGCGGTGTCCTTGAGCGCCGGGTCCTTCAGCAGCCCGTTGAGCAGCGTGGTCTTGCCGGCGCCGAGGAAGCCGGTGAGGACGGTCAAGGGAATGGGGGCCGGCGGCCGCCGGCGCGCGGCGCTATCGTCGCTGTCGTTCATTGGCTGGCCGACGAGGTTTTCGGCTTTGCCGGTTTCTTGGCCGCGCGCGCGGGCTTGGCGTGCTTGCCGCTCTTGCCCTTGGCCGCCCGCGCGGGCCTTCGCGTGGCCTTCTTTTTCTTCTTCGTTGTCGGGGTCGCGGTTTGCGGGACCGCGTCGGGATGGCCGGCCGGGCCGGTATAGACGACGACCGGCGGTTCGGTTTCCACCGGCGGCCCGAGCACGAATTTCTCGGTCACCGGCTTCAGGCTGGAGAGCATGTAGGCCCGGCTATTGTCGGTTTCGCCGGCCGCGATCGTGCCGTCTTCCGGCTGCTCTTCTTCGTTGGCCTCGGAGGGCGGCTTGCGCCGGTGGCCGCCGCACATTTCCTCGCGCAGGTTCGGCGGTTGCGCGTCGATCGGGACCAGCGCATCGACGGTGCCGAGCGAAGGCGTCAGCCAGGACAGGTTGGCGCCGGCGAAGCCGCGTTCGAGCAATTGGCCCGCCTGCTGCGCGCGCACCGCGCCCGACCAGGCACCGAGCACGATCGCGATCAGCCGCCTGCCGTTGCGGGTGGCGGAAGCGACCACATTGTAGCCGGAAGCGCAGATGAAACCCGTCTTCATGCCGTCGGCGCCGGGATAGCGGTCGAGCAGCGTGTTGTAATTGCGCATGACCCGATTGCCGTAGCGGATGGCGTGAATGTGCCAATAGGAATCGTATTGCGGAAATTCGACGATCAGCGCGCGCGCGAGAATGCCGAGGTCGCGCGCCGAGCTGACGTGATTTTCCGCCGGCAATCCGTTCGGATTGACGAAATTGGATTGCGTCATGCCGAGCCGGCGGGCATTCGCATTCATCATGTCGGCGAAGCCCGCGATCGAGCCGCCGACGCCTTCGGCGATGGTCACGGCGATGTCGTTGGCCGACTTCACCATCAGCATTTTGAGCGCATTGTCGACCGTGACGATGGTGCCCACCTTGAAGCCCATCTTGGTCGGCTGCTGCGCCGCCGCGTCGCGCGTGACCGTGAGCGGCGTGTCGAGCGTGAGCCGCCCGGCCTTGATCTCGCGCAGCACCGTATAGGCGGTCATCAGCTTGGTGACGGAGGCCGGATACCAGGGAAGCGTGGCGTTCTCGGCGTGCAGCACCTTGCCGGTCGATGCCTCGATCAGGAGTTGTGCTTCGGCATGGGCGCGGGGCGCCGCGAACGACAAAACGCCCCAGGCGATCAGGCCGAAGGTCAGGGCAAGGAGGCGGGGACTGGGAAAAACGCGCATCGTTCGCGGTCCGGTCGGGTTCTCGGGCCTCGGAAACGGGTGAGTCCCACGCGCTCTGGTGTCCCGGTTCCGACGCTTGTATCCCTTTACGGCACGTTCGTTTACAAGCGTCGGGTTCAAAGGGACACTAGCAAGTCTATGATTCTAGTGCGGCTTTGGATTTGATGTTCCTATGAAGGCCTCGCGGCAACGCTGATAGGAACACCAAGTCCGCCGCACTGATGCTAAACTAGCCAAGCCCGGGACCGGAGGCAAAGGCGTTCCCGTCCTCAGCTAAATAATTGATGACTCGGCGTCAATCGCCAAATAATGCGACCAAAGTTCGGCAAAGGAGGCTTCGATGACCGCAGCAATCGTCGGTTGGGCGCATACTCCCTTCGGCAAGCTCGACGGCGAAAGCGTTGAAAGCCTGATCGTGCGCGTGGCGACCGCGGCGCTCGCAGATGCCGGTGTGGCGCCGCAGGACGTCGACGAGATCGTGCTTGGTCATTTCAACGCCGGCTTTTCCCCGCAGGATTTTACCGCGTCATTGGTCCTGCAGGCCTCGCCGGATCTGCGGTTCAAACGCGCGCTCAGGGTCGAGAATGCCTGCGCCACCGGCTCGGCCGCCGTGCATCAGGGCATCAAGGCGATCGATGCGCGCACAGCGCGCATCGTGCTCGCGGTCGGCGTCGAGCAGATGACGACGACGCCCGGCCCCGAGATCGGCCGCAACCTGTTGAAGGCGTCCTATGTGCGCGAGGAGGCGGACATCGAGGGCGGCTTCGCCGGCATTTTCGGCAAGATCGCCTCGCTCTATTTCCAGAGGTGGGGCGACCAGTCCGACGCGCTCGCGATGATCGCGGCCAAGAACCACAAGAACGGCGTCGACAATCCCTATGCGCAGATGCGCAAGGACCTAGGCTATGAATTCTGCCGCACCGAGAGCGAGAAGAACCCCTTCGTTGCGGGTCCGCTCAAGCGCACCGACTGCTCGCTGGTGTCGGACGGTGCCGCCGCCGTGGTACTTGCCGATGTCGAAACCGCGCTCAAGCTCGGCAAGGCGGTTGTTTTCCGTGCGGCCGAACACGTGCAGGACTTTCTGCCGATGTCGAAGCGCGACATTCTGAAATTCGAGGGCTGCGCGCAGGCTTGGGCGCGCGCCTTCGATCGATCCGGCACGAGCCTCTCCGATCTGTCGCTGGTGGAGACGCACGACTGCTTCACCATCGCCGAATTGATCGAGTACGAAGCGATGGGCTTGACGGCAGAGGGCCAAGGCGCGCGCGCGATCTTGGAAGGCTGGACGCAAAAGGATGGGAAGCTACCCATAAACCCGTCGGGTGGATTGAAAGCGAAGGGCCATCCGATCGGCGCCACCGGCGTGTCGATGCATGCCTTGGCCGCGATGCAGCTCACCGGCACGGCCGGGGGAATTCAGGTGAAAGATGCGAATCTGGCCGGAATTTTCAACATGGGCGGCGCCGCGGTTGCCAATTATGTGAGCATTCTCGAGCGCATACGCTAGCGAATCGGTTCGGGCCGGCAGGTTCGATCGGAAGTTCTAGGGTTCCCGGACGCTCTGCAATCCGGTGCCGCCGGTCTCATCCATGATGGGAACGAGGCGGCAGTCCGGTAGGCGACGTCTATTGGCGCCGCGAAAAAGTCCGCCGATACAAATTGCATGCTTCCGACGACCTGCTAAAATTTTACATTGAAACAATGTAGGTTTTATTGGCATGCATATGAAAATTTCGATGTCCTTAGCGCGACGGATGAGGCAAAGAAAGGTATGACCAATATACCGACTGATCTGTTACGTACTTTGGTTGCCGTTGTCGATTTGCGCAGTTTCACCAAGGCGGCCGCCATGCTCGGCGTCAGCCAGCCGGCCGTGAGCGCCCAGATCAAGCGGTTGCAATTTCTCCTCGGCGCGGATCTGTTCGATCGCAGCCTGCAAGGCGTGAGTCTCACGCCACACGGCGAGGCGGTAGTCAATTATGCGCGGCGTCTGCTGGCCATCAACGATCAAATTCTGTCGTTGCAAAACAGCGGATCGCGGCCGGAACTGGTGATCCGCCTCGGAACGTCGAGCGATTTTGTCGCGTCGGCATTGCCCGATACGCTTGCGCGTTTCCGCGCCCGCTGGCCCGAGGTTCGCTACAGGGTGCGCACCGATTTCACCGATCCGCTGATGCGCCAGCTGCGCAGCGGCGAATTGGACATCGTGATCGCGCTTTGGGAGACACGGCCGCACGACGCGCGCCATTCCAACGATCATGAAACCGTCTGGGTGCGGGGCCCCGCGACGCGCTGGGATCCGCACCGTCCGGTGCCGCTCGTCTCCTATGGCGAGCCCTGCACCTATCATCGGGCGGCGGTGAAGACTCTGCGGTCGGCCGGGCTGGAATGGGAAAGCGTGTTCACCGGGTCAAGCCTGAACAGCGTCTCCAATGCCGTTGCGGCTGGCCTCGGCGTGATGGCGATTACCCGGACGCGTGCGATCACCATGGGCCTGAACATCTGGGAAGATGCGCCGCTGCCGAAGCTGCCGGATCTCTACAGCGGGATCTATGTGCGCGAAGACGGCGCGAACCTCATCTACGAGCAACTCGCCGACGACATCGCCACCGTCGTTTACAAGCCAGCCGAGCCGCCCGCTAATCGTGTCGCGAGCAGCAGGAACGCGCGCGTGGCCAATTCGGCGGCATGACGCGCGCGCCATCCGCGCGCGCTGACGTCAGCGCGCGCGCCGCACTTCGGCCGGTGGCAGGTAGGCGGAATCGAAAATGTCCGACGGCTTCGGCTTGGCGTTCTTGAACTTGTAGGCGAGCGCGAGCTGGTCGATCGCGCGCGCAAAGCGTGCCGCGTCGATGCCGCCGTAGCCGTCGGCCTTCACCTCCGGCGTGACGATATTGTCGCGGATGGTCATGGTAAGCCGCTCGAGCTCGATCGCCTTGCTGGCGGCGTCGCTGCGTTTGAGAACCGTCTCGATTGCGCCCGCCGGCTGCCGTACCGTTTCCTTGATCCCCTTCAGCAAGGCGCGCAGGAAACCCTTCACCGCATCGGGATGTTCGGCGGCGAATTTCGGATTGGCGATCACGGCGTTGCCGTAGAGTTCGACGCCATAGTCGGCCATTTTCATCAGCACGATGTCGTCGGCCGGAACGCCGCCGTCCTTTAAATTGACATATGAGACGAATGAGAGGCCGGTGATGGCGTCGACCTGGCCGGCCGCGAGCATCGGAACGCGCACGGCGGGACCGACATTCACGATTGCCACCTTGGCCGCGTCGATGCCGCTGGTTTTCACAAAGATCGGCCATGCCGCATAGGCCGGATCGGCGGCCGGCGCGCCGACTTTCTTGCCTTCGAGATCCTTGGGGGTGGCGGTGCCGCGGCTCTTGCGCCCGATCACCGCATAGGGCGGCCGGTTGTAGACCATGAACACGGCAGTGACCGGCTGCTTCGGGTTGGCGTCGCGGTATTTGATGAGCGCATTGATGTCGGCAACGCCCATCTCATAGAGGCCGGAGGCCACGCGCGCGATCGGATCGTCCGTCGCCGGTGACGGATCGACCGCGACATTGAGGCCCTCCGCTTTGTAGTAGCCTTTGTCGAGCGGCAGCAGGAACACGGCCGCGGGCCCGTCGATGCTGCTGTCGAGCGTAAAACCGATCTTGGTTTGCGCGGCGGCGCCGGTCGCCAGCAGGGCGGCGATGGCCAAGCCTGCCAAAGCCGAACGGCCGGCGTGGTGTGCGCCCATCACGACATCCTTTTCTGACGGGCATGCAATCGGCGACGCATGTCCGGCCGGTCACGGAGTTTCCTGTCTGATGGCAGCAAAAAGCAACGCGCCGCAAAGCGCAAGATTTCACTGCATCAAGTGACGCATTCCGTGCTGGTATGGCTAATCCGCATTTGCCTGCGGGTGCGGTATCATTCCCATCACGCGAGAATCGCCGACGATTGCGTTAAGCTCACAAGCGGAAGTCGGAGGCTCGAGCCATGCAAGCGGAACCCGCCGCGGCTGAACCCTGCGACATTGCGTCCTTTACGGCGCCCTATGCTCCGGCCGACGAGGCTCTCGCCGCAGCCCTTTTGGCCGATGCCGGCCGTCCCGACGCCGTCGAGGCCGCCATCGATCGGCGCGCCACCCGGCTCGTCAAGGCGATCCGCGCCCGTGTCGGCGGCCTCGGCGGCGTGGAGGATTTCCTGCATGCCTATGCGCTCTCGACCAAGGAGGGCTTGGCGCTGATGGTACTGGCCGAGGCGCTGCTGCGGGTTCCGGACTCCCGCACCGCCGACCGGCTGATCGAGGACAAGCTCCGGAGCGGCGACTGGACCCATCACGACCCGCGCTCGACCGCATTCCTGGTATCGGCCTCGGCCTGGACCCTCGGCATCACGGCGCGCGTCATTCACCCGGGTGAGACTCCCGAAGGGATCGTCGAGGCGCTGGTCAAGCGGCTCGGCATGCCGGCGGTGCGGACGGCGACGCGCCAGGCCATGCGGTTGCTCGGCTCGCATTTCGTCATGGGCGAGACCATCGAAAAGGCGCTCGAACGCGCGCGCGCGCATCGCGACCAGCCCTATTCCTTCGACATGCTGGGCGAGGGCGCGCGCAGCGCGGCCGATGCCGCGCGCTATTTCCAGGCCTATGCGCATGCCATCGCCGCCATCGGCGCGCAGGCATCCGCCACCGCGTTCGCGAAGCGGCCGGGCATTTCGGTCAAGCTCTCGGCGCTGCATCCGCGTTATGAGCCGCTGGCGCGCGAGCGGGTGCTCGCGGAACTCGTCCCGCGCGTGCTGGAACTGGCGCGGCTGGCGAAGCGGCACGCGCTACATTTCACCGTCGACGCGGAAGAGGCCGACCGCCTGGAATTGTCGCTCGAGGTGATCGCCCGGGTGCTGCGCGATTCCTCGCTTGCCGGCTGGGACGGCTTCGGCCTCGCCGTGCAGGCCTATCAGAAGCGCGCGCGCGCCGTGATCGACTGGATCGCGCAGGCCGCGGAAACGCTCGACCGCCGGCTGTCGGTGCGCCTGGTGAAGGGCGCCTATTGGGACAGCGAGATCAAGCGGGCGCAGGAGCGCGGGCTGGCCGATTATCCGGTGTTCACGCGCAAGGCGATGACCGACCTTTGTTACGCCGACTGCCTGCGCCGGCTGCTGGCCGCGCGACCGCGGCTCTATCCGCAGTTCGCCACCCACAATGCATTGACGGTGGCAAGCGCGATCGAGGATGCCGGCGGCACCGAGGGCTATGAATTCCAGCGCCTCCACGGCATGGGCGAGGCCCTGTACGAGGAACTGCTGAACGAACTGCCCGCGCTCACGGTGCGGGTCTATGCGCCGGTCGGCGGCTATTCCGATCTGCTCGCCTATCTGGTGCGGCGGCTGTTGGAGAACGGCGCCAATTCCTCCTTCGTGTCGGTGGTGGCCGATCCCAACGTGCCGATCGAAACGATCCTGCGGCGTCCGCGCGACGCGATCGGCGATGCGGCGCATGCGCGCCATCCGCGCATTCCGTTGCCGCGCGCCCTGTTCGCGCCAGAACGCGGCAATTCGGCCGGCGTCGAATTCGGCGAACGGGCCGCGCTTGATGCGTTGCTGGCGGAGATCCGCGCCGCGCCGCGATTTGCCGAGGCCGCGCCGCTGATCGACGGCGTCGCGGTGGCCGGGCGCGTCCGCGACGTGGTTTCGCCGGTCGACGGCGGTCCGATCGGCACGATCCAGGAGGGCGATGAGAGTACCGTCGAGGCCGCGATGTCAGCCGCGGCGGCGGGCTTTGCCGGTTGGGACGCCACGCCCGTCGCTCGACGCGCCGGCGCGCTCGAACGCGCCGCCGATCTGATCGAGGAGAACCGCGCCCGCCTGATCGCGCTCCTGCAAACGGAGGGCGGCAAGACGCTCGACGACTGCGTGGCGGAAGTGCGCGAGGCCGCCGATTATTGCCGTTATTATGCGGCGCAGGCGCGCCAGGCGCTCGTGCCGCAGTCCCTGCCGGGCCCGACTGGCGAAAGCAACGAACTCCGTTATCGCGGACGCGGCGTCTTCGTCTGCATCAGCCCGTGGAATTTTCCGCTGGCGATCTTCACCGGCCAGATCGCCGGCGCGCTCGCCGCCGGCAATACGGTGGTGGCCAAGCCCGCCGAGCAGACGCCGCTCATTGCCAGTGAAGCGGTCAAGCTCCTGTACGCGGCCGGCATCCCGCCCGGCGCGCTGCATCTGGTGCCGGGCGACGGCGCAATCGGCGCCAAGCTCACCGCCGACCGGCGCGTGGCCGGCGTCGCCTTCACCGGCTCGACCGAGGTCGCCCGCCGCATCAACCGCGCGCTGGCGGCCAAGGACGGGCCGATCGTGCCGCTGATAGCCGAAACCGGCGGCATCAATGCCATGATCGTCGATGCCACCGCGCTGCCGGAGCAGGTGACCGACGACGTGATCGCCTCGGCGTTCCGCTCCGCCGGTCAGCGCTGTTCGGCCCTGCGTTTACTGTGCCTGCAGGACGACATCGCGGAGCGTGTGCTCGACATGGTCGCGGGCGCCGCGCGTGAACTGGCCTTGGGCGATCCGCGCCTGCCTGCGACCCAGATGGGGCCGGTGATCGATGCCGAGGCCAAGCAAAGGCTGGATCGCCGGATCGCCGAGATGGAAACGCGCGGCGCCGTGCGGTTTCGTTGGGACGCGGAACGGCCCTTGCCGGCAGCGGGCACCTATGTCGCGCCTTGCATCATCGAGCTCGACCGCGCACGCGAGCTCAAGGAAGAAGTGTTCGGCCCGCTGCTGCATGTCGTGCGCTGGACGAGCGGCGGGCTCGACGCGCTCATCGACGACATCGCCGGCAACGGCACCGCGCTCACGCTCGGGGTCCATTCGCGCATCGAGGGCGCGATCGAGCGCATCGTGGCGCGGCTTGCCAACGGCAATGTCTATGTGAACCGCAACATGATCGGCGCGGTGGTGGGTTCGCAGCCGTTTGGCGGCAGCGGCCTGTCGGGCACCGGGCCCAAGGCCGGCGGGCCGAATTATCTGCGCCGCTTCGCCCGGGAACAGGTCGTCACTGTCAACACCGCCGCCTTGGGCGGGAACGCGATGCTGTTGGCGGAGAAGGAGTGAGGGTCTCTGTCATTCCGGGGCGAGAGCCATCGGTCCGCGCACAGCGCGGGCCGTTGCGAGCGAGCCCGGAATCCAGGAACCAGAGCAGAGCGCTCCACTCTGGATTCCGGGCTCACGCGCCGCGCGCGTGCCCCGGAATGACCATAAATAGTCGCCCGCGCTCGCGGTAAGCCTAACGCCGATTTTGCCGGTCATCGGCCCCAAACATTAACCGGAATGATCGACAGATCGGCTAATCTCCGCTTCATGGCTGATTCGGTTACCCGGCTCTATGACGCTGTGATCGCGGTCCGAGGCGAGGATCCGGCGAAATCGCGGACCGCTCGGCTATTGCGTGCCGGCCGGGCCAAGATGGCCAAGAAACTGGCCGAGGAAGCGGTCGAGGTCGTCATTGACGCCATGCACGGCCAGCCCGAGGCGGTCGTCCGGGAGAGCGCCGACCTGCTTTACAATCTGGTCGTCCTGTGGGTACACGCTGGCGTCCGGCCCGAGGACGTCTGGGCGGAAATGCGGCGGCGCGAATTGATGTTCGGAATTGCCGAAAAAGTGCCAAAGGATCTGGTACAAGCCTCGCCGCGGCGGAAAGTCTTGGGCCTGGAACCCGGGCGCGTCCGCCGGCGCCGTTGATCCCTCACCCTTCTGTTGTGAGCGTACCCTATGACCGTTGAGGCCACCGCGCCGCGTTCCTTGCTACGCCGTCTCTACGACTGGTGCATCGAGGGCGCCCACAAGCCGCACGCCATGTGGAGCATGGGCGCGATCGCCTTTGCGGAAAGCTCGTTCTTCCCGGTTCCGCCCGACGTAATGTTGATACCGATGGCGCTGGCGCGCCCGCAGCGCGCCTATGTCATGGCCGCCTGGTGCATGGTGGCCTCGGTCGCGGGCGGGTTGGTCGGCTATGCGATCGGGGCATTGCTTTACGACTCGGTCGGAGCCTGGCTCATTCACCTCTACGGCTATGGCGACAAGGTCGAGGCGTTCCGCGCGGCCTATGCCCAATGGGGCGCCTGGATCATCCTGCTCAAGGGCCTGACCCCGATCCCCTTCAAGATCGTCACCATTACGTCGGGCTTCGCCGGCTACAATCTCGGCCTGTTTCTCCTGTTCTCGATCATTACGCGCGGCGGGCGCTTCTTCCTGCTCGCCTTCCTGCTGCACCGTTATGGCGAGCGCGCCCGTCACATTATCGAAAAGCGCCTGGGATTGTGGGTCACTTTGGGCGCCGTGGTGCTCGTCGCCGGCATCGTTGCCGCGCTATATTTGATCTGATCCAATCGGTGTTCCTCATTTTTGCCACCCGGCGGCCGTAACGATGATTCCGCCCGGGGAGGGGCGCTGCCGGTCGCCGAAAGAGCCTCTTCGGAAAAAAACGGCGGACGGCGGTTTCTGACAGGACCAACCGACAAGGCCATTTGACAAGGCGATGGGCATCGGACGCAACTCGAATTGTCAGCCAAGGCACGCGGCGGCGCCGGCGCTGTCGGCCTGCCTTGCCGCGGGCGCATTTATGCTGGTCTCGGCGCTGGCGGTCGCGCAGGAACAACAGGTGCCACCGCAGGCCGCGCAGCCGCCACAGAGCAGCGGGCTGCTCGGTGCCGTGGTGCGCTGGTTCGACGAGCAGGCCGCCAAGCTTCATTCGACATTCCAGGATGCCGGTCGTCAGGTCGAGACCTTGGGTCATCAGGCCGGCGTTGCCGCGAGGGACACCGCCAGCGGCGCCAAGGATGCTGCCGACGTCGTCGCGCGAATTCCCAACACCCGCGTGGTCACCGGCCATGAGAAATGCCTGATCGCGCCGAATGGCGCGCCCGATTGCGTCGCCGCCGCGAATGCCGTGTGCCGGGCCAAAGGCTATCAGTCCGGCAAGAGCGTCGACATGACCACGGCCGAGGTCTGCCCACCCAAGGTCTATATGGCCGGCCGCTCCGCCGGTCCGGGCTGCACCACCGAGACCTTCGTCTCCCGCGCGCTTTGCCAGTAGCCGATGGTCATGCCGGAGCGCTCCGAGCAGGGGGCGCCGGCATGCGCGTCGGTGCCATACGGGATCAAGTGGCAAGATTGCCCCGGACGCCGCCGACGCTCGCCCAGGCTACAGTCCCGGCACCCACCGCGGAGTGACGGGTGCGCTTGTCTCCCGCGCCGGCCTGTGTTTCGGTCCGGCCTGCCAGAAGAAAAAGCCTAGGGAGCAACGCCGGTGAATCTTCATTCCAAGCTGCTTGAGCGTGCGGCGGCCGGACGGCCGGTCACGGTGGGCCTGATCGGAGCCGGCAAGTTCGGCACCATGTTCCTCGCGCAGGGGCGGCTGACGCACGGCATGCATGTTGTCGGTGTTGCCGACATCGACGTTGCCCGCGCCAGAAGCCAGCTCGCCACCGCCGGCTGGCCGGCCGCGCTCTACGGCGCCGCCTCGCTCGACGACGCCCAGCAAAAACGCGCCACCTTCGTCACTGACGACGCCATGGCCCTGATCGCCGACCCGCGCATCGAGGTGATCGTGGAGGCGACCGGCGTGCCCGGGGCCGGCATCGCGCATGCCCTGGCGGCGATTGGACACGGCAAGCACATCGTCATGGTCAATGTCGAGGCCGACGCGGTGGCCGGCCCCTTGCTGGCGCAGCGTGCCAGGGCGGCCGGTGTCGTCTATTCGCTGGCCTGGGGCGACCAGCCGGCGCTGATCTGCGAACAGGTGGACTGGGCGCGCGCGGCCGGCTTCAAGGTGATCGCGGCCGGCAAGGGCACGCGCTACGAGCCGCATTACCACAAGTCCAATCCCGACAATGTCTGGGACATTCTCGACAAGTATCTGAACATCACCGACCGCAAGTCGATCAATCCGAAGATGTTCAATTCCTTCGTCGACGGCACCAAGTCCGGCATCGAGATGACGGCGGTGTGCAACGCCACCGGCCTTGTGCCGCAGTCGGACGGCCTGCATTTCCCGCCCGCGACGCGCTTCGAGCTCGCCGACATCTGCAAGCCGAAGAGCGAGGGCGGCACGCTGGAAAAGGCCGGCGTCACCGAAGTGACGTCCTCGGTCTATCGCGACGGAACCGACGTGCCGCACCATCTGGCGCTCGGCACCTATGTGGTGTTCGAGGGCGAGACCGATTACGCCCGCCGCTGTTTCAAGGAATACGC
>Ga0182748_1000740_pt1 | contig 33466 bp, 35 predicted proteins | sample eDN3rd37CKraftOP_FD_128877 | JGI IMG/M metagenome (GOLD analysis project Ga0182748, IMG submission 128877) | Enriched Organic Plus compost microbial communities from Emeryville, California, USA - eDNA 3rd pass 37_C Kraft OP (version 2) (version 2) ...
CCTGATCCCCGGCCCTGTAGGAGCGGGCCCTGCCCGCGATTTCGCGCGCAGGGCGCGCTCCTACATGGGAATGCCGCAGGTGGCGCTTTTCGTAGGATGGCGTTGAGCGAAGCGATACCCATCGCCATGACCGCATGGGGTTCGCAAGCTCAACCCATCCTACGAAGAGCGCCTTGGCGCAATCGCGGAGGAATCCGCGCCGGGGAATACGCGGCCAAGTCGCGCCAGCTCACGTATAATGGAATTTCAGCCCCTGAAGCGAGGCATCGACTGGTGAAAACCCCCAGCCTGGAAGCCAAGAAGGCCTACTGCGCCAAGACCCGTCGTTCCAACTACGCGGCCAGCCTGCGTCTGGAAGGCTACGAAGTTACTGAGAGCGACGCCGCCCGCGAATTGCCCAGCCGCGAAGCGGTCCTGCGCGCCTACCGCAAGCAGGCCTGAGCCTGGACAAGTACGGCGCCGGCCAGGACCCGTACTGCTATCCGGGTACGAGCGTCCTGCGCAATCGCCTCGATCTTCACAGCGATGACCTGCTGTCCCGCGCCGAGCGCGACCTTTCCGAAATCGCCGCCAGCCATCTCGATTTCGAACCGCCGCCTTACGACCTGGCATACCTGAAACGCATCCACCATGCCCTGTTCCAGGACCTCTACGACTGGGCCGGGCAGATTCGCAGCGTGGATATCTCCAAGCGCGACACCCATTTCTGCAACGTCAATCGCATCGAACCGGAGGCCGACAAGATTTTCCGCGCCATGGCGCGAGCCAACTGGTTCGAGGGCTACGAGCGTGAGCGACTGATAGTGGCCGTGGCCGAGCATTACGGCGACCTCAACATGATCCACCCGTTCCGCGAGGGCAATGGCCGGGCCCAGCGCATCCTGTTCGAGCACCTGATCGTCAACGTCGGATTCGAGGTCAACTGGTGGGCGGTGGAAGAGAACGAGTGGATTGGCGGCAACATAGACGCAGTGCTCTGCGACTACAGGGCGCTGGAATGCATCTTCGCTCGCTGCATCGGCCAACCCATCGGATCGTAGGGCGGATGACCGTTCGCGGTTATCCGCCGGTGGCGTTGGCGCGGTGGCGGATAACGCCTGGGGCGTTATGCGCCCTACGGTTTCCGCAGATATGAAAAAGCCCGGCGCATGGCCGGGCTTCTTCCTAGCGCGAAAGCGAAGGCTTACTTCACTTCCACCGCCAGGCTGTGGGCGATCTTGTCTTTCCAGATCGCCGGACCGGTGATGTGCACCGACTCGCCGTTGGTGTCGACCGCCACGGTCACCGGCATGTCCTTCACGTCGAACTCGTAGATCGCTTCCATGCCCAGTTCGGCGAAGGCCAGGACCCTGGACTTCTTGATCGCCTGGGCCACCAGGTAGGCGGCGCCGCCGACGGCCATCAGGTACACGGCTTTGTTGTCCTTGATCGCCTCGATGGCGATCGGGCCGCGCTCGGACTTGCCGATCATGCCCAGCAGGCCTGTGCTTTCCAGGATCTGCCGGGTGAACTTGTCCATGCGGGTGGCGGTGGTCGGGCCGGCCGGGCCGACCACTTCGTCGCCTACCGGGTCGACCGGGCCGACGTAGTAGATGAAGCGGCCCTTCAGGTCCACCGGCAGTTCTTCGCCCTTGTTCAGCATGTCGACCATGCGCTTGTGCGCGGCGTCGCGGCCGGTGAGCATCTTGCCGTTGAGCAGCAGGGTCTCGCCCGGCTTCCAGCTCTGCACTTCTTCCGGGGTGATCTTGTCCAGGTCGACGCGGCGCGCGGAGGGGCCGGCTTCCCAGACGATTTCCGGGTAGGCGTCCAGCGACGGGGCTTCCAGTTCGGCCGGGCCGGAGCCGTCGAGCACGAAGTGGGCGTGACGGGTGGCGGCGCAGTTGGGGATCATGCACACCGGCAGCGAGGCGGCGTGGGTCGGGTAGTCCATGATCTTCACGTCGAGCACGGTGGTCAGGCCGCCCAGGCCCTGGGCGCCGATGCCCAGCTGGTTGACCTTGTCGAACAGCTCCAGGCGCAGTTCCTCGATGCGGTTCTGCGGGCCGCGAGCCTTCAGCTCGTGGATGTCGATCGGGTCCATCAGGACTTCCTTCGCCATCACCGCGGCCTTCTCGGCGGTACCGCCGATGCCGATGCCGAGCATGCCCGGCGGGCACCAGCCGGCGCCCATGGTCGGGACGGTCTTGAGCACCCAGTCGACGATGGAGTCGGACGGGTTGAGCATGGCCATCTTCGACTTGTTCTCCGAGCCGCCGCCCTTGGCCGCGACGTCCACTTCCACGGTGTTGCCCGGGACGATGGAGTAGTGGATCACCGCCGGGGTGTTGTCCTTGGTGTTCTTACGCGCACCGGCCGGGTCGGCCAGGATTGAGGCGCGCAGGACGTTCTCCGGCAGGTTGTAGGCGCGGCGCACGCCTTCGTTGATCATGTCGTCGACGCTCATGGTGGCGCCGTCCCAGCGCACGTCCATGCCGACGCGGACGAACACGGTGACGATACCGGTGTCCTGGCAGATCGGGCGGTGGCCGGTGGCGCACATGCGCGAGTTGATGAGGATCTGCGCCATGGAATCGCGGGCGGCCGGCGATTCTTCGCGCAGGTACGCCTCATGCATGGCCTGGATGAAATCGACCGGGTGGTAGTAGGAGATGAACTGCAGGGCATCGGCGACGCTCTGGATGAGGTCGTCTTGCTTGATCACGGCCATGGAGCACGGTCCTCTTCAGGCGGGTATGTCAGGCGGGAATCTCAGGCGGCTAAGCCACGTACACCGAACGCGTCCGGTCAGGCACCGGCGCAAAAAGGGCGCCGTAGTATAGCGCCGTGCCAGGGCCGGGCGCACGCGCCGGCGATCCGACCTTGGTCGGCAGGGGCGGCAAGCGCCCACTTTCCGGTCGGCTAGGCATGCTGTGGCTTTGATAGTAGAGTGAGGGCTAAGTGCCATTACGGGATGGAGCCCCCATGAGCACACCGAGTTCCCCGCTGAAGCAGCGCGCCCTCCAAAAACTATTGTTCAGGCGGTTCGGCATGGCCCTCGGCACCTACGCGATGGCCCTGCTGCTGCTCTGGCTGACCGTGATCGGCGACTTCTACCATGGCTCCCCGGCGTTGGCGCTGGCCGCCACCCTGTGCGCCGTGGCCAGCCAGGCGGTGTTCTTCTGGCTGTTCGCCAGCGGCCGCAACCAGCGCTTCGTCGACGCCAGCCTGACCGAGCCGCAGGTGCTGGTGGCGCTGGTCTGGACCACCTTCTTCCTGGCCCACGTGGACAGCGTGCGCGGCACCCTGATGGTGCTCTACGTGCTGATCCTGCTGTTCGGCGTGTTCCAGTTGCAGCCGCGGGTGTTCGCCCGTTGCGCGGGCCTGGCCTTCATCGCCTTCGCCGGCCTCAATCTCTGGGAAGCCTTCCGCCAGCGCCTGCAATTGCCCGGGCAGGCCGTGCTGCAACTGCTGGTGCTGTTCATCGTGCTGGTCTGGCTGACGCTGTTCGCCGGCTACGTGCAGGCCCTGCGCCAGCGCATGCGCCAACGCCGCTACGCGCTGCAGGCGCACCAGGACACCCTGCGCGGGATGATGCGCCAGCTGGAAGACCTGGTGGCCACCGACGAACTCACCGGGTTGTTCAACCGCCGCCATTTCCTGCGCCTGGCCGGGCGCGCGCTGGACGATCTGGACGCGGGGCAACGTCATGGCCTGGCGCTGATCGACCTCGACCACTTCAAGCGCATCAACGACGTCCACGGCCATTCCGCCGGCGACCGCGTGCTGCAGACCTTCGCCGCGGTGGCGCGGGCCTGCCTGCGCGAGGGTGACGTGCTGGCGCGCTACGGCGGCGAGGAGTTCGTGCTGCTGCTGCCCGAGGCCGACAGCGACCGCCTCGCCGCCTGCTGCGAGCGCCTGCGCCAGGCCTATGCGGCGGCCGAGCCGATGGGCGTGGAAGTGCCGGTGCTGAGCCTTTCCGCCGGCATGACGCTGCTGCACAGCGGCGACGATCTCGACGAGGCCTTGCAGCGGGCCGACCAGGCGCTCTACCGTGCCAAACGCAGCGGACGCAATCGCTGCGAGGCGGCATGGGAGGAGAGCGATGCCTGAACTGCGTGCCGGCGGCCGGCACTGGGAAGTGGCCACCGGAAGCAACCTGCTGGATGCCCTGCGCGCCGAGGGGATCGCCATTCCCTACAGCTGCCGCGCGGGCAGTTGCCATGCCTGCCTGGTGCGCTGCAGTGGCGGCGAGCTGCTCGACGAACGCCCCGAGGCGCTGGACGCCGCGCGTCGCGCCGAAGGCTGGCGCCTGGCCTGCCAGTGCCGGGTGGTGGCGGACTGCGCCGTCGAGGTCTTCGACCCCCAGCGTGACGGCCTGCCGGCGACGGTCGCCGAGCTGCACTGGCCGGCGGCGGACATCCTGCGTCTGCGCCTGCAGCCGCAACGCCCCCTGCGCTACCGCGCCGGCCAGCACCTGGTGCTGTGGCTGGGCGAGGTGGCGCGTCCTTATTCCCTGGCCAGCCTGCCGGGCGCCGAGCCCTGGCTGGAATTCCACATCGCCTGCCAGGCCCCCGGCGCCTTCTGCGACGCGGCGCGCCAGCTGCGGGTGGGCGACGAACTGCGCCTGGGCGAACTGCGCGGCGGCGCGTTGCATTACGACGCCGAATGGCAGGAGCGACCGCTGCTGCTGATGGCCAGCGGCACCGGCCTGGCGCCGCTGTGGGGCATCCTGCGCCAGGCCCTGGACGAAGGGCACCAGGGGCCGATCCGCCTGCTGCACCTGGCGCGCACGCCGGCCGAGCACTACCTGGCGGCGGAACTGGCGGCGCTGGCCGCGGCCCATCCCGACCTGCAGGTGGCGCTGGCGCTGCCGGCCGATCTGGACGCGCATCTGGCGCAATTCCGTCTTGTCTCGCGGCGAAGCATCGCCTTACTCTGCGGCCAGCCCGCCAGCGTCGAGCGCTTCGCCCGCCACCTGTACCTGGCCGGGGTGCCGCGCGGCCAGACCCTGGCCGACCTGTTCCTCTCCCACGCCTGAGCCGGGCCGCAGAGCCCGGCCGCCACAGCCTGCTGCCAAGGAGTTGCCATGAGCCAACCGATTCTCGTCGAGCGCGAACAGGGCCTGCTGACCCTGCGCCTGAACCGCGCGGACAAGATGAACGCGCTGACCCGGGAAATGTACGCGGCCCTGGCCGACACCCTGGAGGCCGCCGAGCACGACCGCGGCGTGCGCGTGGTGCTGATCGCCGGCAACGCCGAGTGCTTCACCGCCGGCAACGACATCCACGATTTCCTCCAGTACCCGCCCAGCGGCCAGGACAGCCCGGTGTTCCGCTTCATGCGCGCGCTGATGGAGTTCAGCAAGCCGGTGCTGGCGGCGGTGGCCGGCCCGGCGGTGGGCATCGGCACCACCCTGCTGCTGCACTGCGACCAGGTCTTCGTCGCCCGCGGCGCCAAGCTGAAGATGCCCTTCGTCAACCTCGGCCTGTGCCCGGAGTTCGGCTCCAGCTTCCTGGTGCCGCGCCTGCTCGGCCACGTCCGCGCCGCCAGCCTGCTGATGCGCGGCGACGGCTTCAGCGGTGAACAGGCGGTGGCCTTCGGCATCGCCAACGAGGCCCTGGCCGACGGCGCCGCCGCCCTCGAACGCGCCCGCGAAGTGGCCCAGAGCCTGCAGGCCCTGCCGCCGGCAGCCCTGGCGCTGAGCAAGCGCCTGCTCAAGGCGCCGTACATGGACGAGCTGCGCAAGGTGGTGGCGGAAGAGGGCGAACTGTTCGTCCAGCGCCTGAGTTCGCCGGAAGCCCTGGAGGCCCTGAGCGCCTTCACCCAGCGCCGCCAGCCGGACTTCTCGCGCCTCGCCTGAGCTGGCCAGCTGCCCACAGAAACTGTGGGCAGAGCTGTGGACAACCTTGGGGCCAACTGCCCGGGCGCCCGCCGGGCCTGGGTTGGGCGATGTTGTGCGGTATTTGATCCATCGCCCGTTCCGCTGCCGGCCGGGGCCTTCGTAAGTGCCTGATTTGCTGGAATTGTCCTACAGTCAGCCGGTGGCGCGAGTTGTGCGATCAGCGCACCGGGCTTGCCCACAATAACTGTGGGAAGGCCTGTGGATAAGCTTGGGGCGGAAGGGCCGGGGGCGCGTGGTTGCTAGGGTTGGGCGGCGCTGGCCGGGTTTTGATCAACTGACTTGAAGGCGGCGCCGAGGTGCTCTCGTAGGATGGGTTGAGCTTGCGAAACCCATGCGGTCGTGGCGATGGGGGCGCACGCCGGTTGGTCTTGGATGGTGGCTTGGCCGCTGCCCTCTCCCTAACCCTCTCCCTGAAGGGAGAGGGGACTGATTCGGCGCGAACTGTAACCTCGGTGCTTTCCGGCAACTTCGGTGTTGCCGGCGAAAACCATTATTTCCCACTTGCACGGACGGCCCCCTCTCCCTTCAGGGAGAGGGCTGGGGAGAGGGAACGGAGCCGAGCCAACGCCGCGATACCCCCGGCGAAATCCCCAAAAAAACAAAGGCCGCCCAAAGGCGGCCTCCGTCACCCACCATCCCACTCAGACCAACAGGTCCCCCACATGCAGCACCTTCATGGTGTTGGTGCCGCCCTGGGTGGTGTAGCTGTCGCCCTTGGTCAGGATCACCCAGTCGCCCTTGGTCACCACGCCGCGTTGCAGCAGCGCGTCCACGGCTTCCTGGCTGACGCGCTCCGGCGGCAGCGCGGCCGGGTCGAAGGGGATAGTCTCGACGCCGCGGAACAGCGCCACGCGGGCCTGGGTCTCGCGGTGCGGGGAGTAGGCGAAGATCGGCACCGAGGAGCGGATGCGCGACATGATCAGCGGGGTGTAGCCGCTCTCGGTGAGGCAGATGATCGCCTTGATGCCCGGGAAGTGGTTGGCGGTGTACATGGCCGCCAGGGCGATGCTCTCGTCGCAGCGCTCGAAGGTTTGGCCCAGGCGGTGGCTGGATTTCTTGGTGGTCGGGTGCTTCTCCGCGCCCTGGCAGATGCGCGCCATGGCCTGGACCGCTTCCACCGGGTACTCGCCGGCGGCGCTCTCGGCCGAGAGCATCACGGCGTCGGTGTAGTCGAGCACGGCGTTGGCCACGTCCGAGACTTCCGCGCGGGTCGGCATCGGGTTGTGGATCATCGACTCCATCATCTGCGTCGCGGTGATCACCGCCTTGTTGTAGCGGCGGGCGTGCAGGATGATTTTCTTCTGGATGCCGACCAGCTCGGCGTCGCCGATTTCCACGCCGAGGTCGCCGCGGGCCACCATGACCGCGTCGCTGGCGCGGATCAGGCCGTCCAGCGCCTCGTCGTCGGCCACGGCTTCGGCGCGTTCGATCTTGGCCACCAGCCAGGCCTTGCCGCCGGCCTCTAGGAGCAGGCTGCGGGCGTATTCCATGTCCTTGGCGTCACGCGGGAAGGACACGGCGACGTAGTCCAGGTCCATGCTCGCGGCCAGCTTGATGTCGGCCTTGTCCTTTTCGGTCAGGGCCGGCGCGGTCAGGCCGCCGCCGCGGCGGTTGATGCCCTTGTGGTCGGACAGCGGGCCGCCGATCAGCACTTCGCAGACCAGCTCGTCGGCCTTCACCTGCTTCACCACCATGACCACGCGGCCGTCGTCCAGCAGCAGCTCGTCGCCCACGCCGCAGTCCTTGACCAGGTCCGGGTAGTCGATGCCCACGACTTCCTGGGTGCCGGCGTCGCGCGGGTGGCTGGTGGAGAAGCGGAAGCTGTCGCCCACGGCCAGTTCGATGCGCTTGTTGGCGAACTTGGCGATGCGGATCTTCGGCCCTTGCAGGTCGCCGAGCAGGGCGACGAAGCGGCCATGCTTGGCGGCCAGGTCGCGCACCAGTTGGGCGCGGGCGCGGTGCTCGTCGGGGGTGCCGTGGGAGAAGTTCAGACGGGCGACGTCGATCCCGGCGAGGATCAGCTGCTCGAGGACTTCGGGGGACTGGCTGGCTGGGCCGAGGGTGGCGACTATCTTGGTGCGGCGGACGGACATGCGGGACTCCTTGGAAGACGAGCGTGCGGGCCGGCGGCGGGAGCCGGGCCGGCCCGGCGGCCATCTTACCCCTTTTCCGATGACGGTTCGCCTGCCGGCTTGAGCACCAGCAGGTCGCACTCGACTTCTTCCAGCACGCGCTCGGCGGTGTGGCCGATCAGCGCGCTCTCCAGCTGGCCACGGGCCACTGCGCCCATCAGCAGCAGGTCGATGCCCTGGTTGCGGACGAACTCGGGGATCACCTCCTCGGGGAAGCCCTGCAGCAGGTGGGTGTCGCCGGCGGCCATGGCCGGGTGGGCGGCCATCAGCATGTGCAGGGCCTGGCGGTGGTGCGCCTCGGTGGCCTTCAGGTGTTCGTCGTAGCTGCCCAGCAGCTGGGCGTCGAAGGCCAGGGTCTGCGGCAGCGCCACGTAGGCGTGCAGGTAGCTCGCGTGCAGGCCCAGGCGGCGGTTCAGCTCCAGCGCCGTGGCGATCAGCCGGCGGTCCAGCTTCGCCGGCTTGTCGCCCTCGTGCAGCGGGTCGAGGGCGGCGCACAGCTTGCGCCCTTCCCAGGTGCCGTGGTGGACCAGCCACAGCGGCGTCTCGCAATGGCGGATCAGCTGCCAGTCGGTGTTGGTCAGGAACAGGCGCTTGAGCAGGCCGTGGCGGCTGCTGGACTTGAGCACCAGGTCGGGCTGGTGTTCGGCCACCGCGGCGAGTATCTCGCGGTACAGCGGCTTGCCCCAGCGGGTGTGGCAGCGCACGTCCAGGCCGGCCTGGCGCAGCGGCGCGGCCAGCTTGTCGAGCCAGTCCAGGCGCTCGGTCTGCTGCAGGATGCGCACCCGTTCCAGTTCGTGCTGCGGGATCAGCAGGCCGTTGTCCAGCGCCGGGTTGTAGTCGCACACCAGCAGCGCCACGCTGGCGCCGCTGCGTTCGGCGATCCACTGGGCGCGGGTCAGGGCTGGCTGGTCGTCGCGGGTGGGGTCGATGACCACCAGCAGGTGCTGCAGTTTCATGGTCGGCTCCTCGCTTGGCTGCTGCCATTGCAGTGCAAGCGTAGCCGGCCCGGCTTGACCTGCGTCAGTCGCCGCCCTGGTTCAGCGCCTGGTCCAGGTGGCGCGCGGCCTTGTTCGCCAGCTCGCCGTCGGGGTAGTCCACCAGCAGGTGGCGCAGGTAGCCGATGGCCTTGGCGCGGCTGGGGTGCGGGTTGTCGGGGGCCATGTACATCAGGCCCAGCTGGTACAGCGCCTTCTGCTTGATGTCGGCGGGGATGGCCGGGTCGTTGACCGCCAGCAGGTACAGCTGCTCGGCCTCGGCGACGCGGTCCTTGAGCACCGCGCGGCGCGACAGCAGGGTCATGTCCGGGTCGAGGCTGGTCTTGTTCAGGTCGAGGTTCTGCTGCGGCTTCCAGGTGGCCAGCAGCTCGCGGGCGTTCTTCTGCACCGGCTCCTTCGCCCGCTGGCGGATCATCAGGATGCGCGCGTCGGCGTGGCTGGCCGCGGCGGTGCCGGGGAACTCGCGGTCGATGCGCTGGAAGTAGTCCAGGGCCTTGGCGTCGTCGCGCTGGTCGTTGTAGCGGCTCATGTAGATCAGGCCGATCTGGTACAGGGCGATGGCGCGCACGTCCGGGCTGTAGCGGCTATTGTCGTAGCCGCTGAGGTAGAGCCGCTCGGCCTCGGCGCTCTGGTTGTCGCGGATGGCCTGGGCGCTGTAGGTGAGCAGGTCGCCTTCCTCTTCCACCGCGGCGGTCATGCGGTCGCTCTTGAGCTTCTTGTACTCGGCGACTTCGCCGGTGGTGACCTGGGCGACGAACAGCGGGGTGGTCGGCGAGCAGGCGGCCAGCAGGCCCAGCAGGACGGCGAGGGGCAGGGCGGGGTGCAAGCGCATGGCATCTCCTTGGCGCCGGGGCGGGTTCCCTGCGCAGTCTAGTGATGCCCTTCAGCGCGGCCAAGGCGCGCCGATACAGTTCCCAACGGAGGATATGCCCCATGCGAACCCTGTGCATCCTGGCCCTGGCGGCGAGTGTTACCGGCTGCAACAGCTGGTCGACCAACAAGAACCTGGACAACGCCTACCGCGCCTACGAGCGCGGCGATTGCGAGCAGGTGATGCTCGACCTGTCGCGCGCCGAGCGCAAGAGCCGCGCGCGGCCCTGGCTGCAGCCGGAGATCTCGATGCTCCGCGGCCTGTGCCTGGAGCGCCAGAAGTACTACGTCGACGCGGCGCAGACCTACGATTTCATCATCGCCCGCTACCCGAGCAGCGAATATGCCTACCGCGCCAAGGCGCGCCTGGAGACGCTGCGCCAGAATGGGCGCCTGACGGGCGAGGCCGCCCAACCGTTGCCGGCGCGTCCCTGACCGCCGGTCGTTGCCGGCTTGAGCGGGCCCGGGTGCTCGCTAAGCTCAAGAGGCTGCCTTCAAGGAGGAGGTTGCGATGCGTGCGTTGCTGTGCCTGTGCATGGCCCTGGCCCCCTTGCTGGCAGCGGCCGACATCTATCGCTGGACCGATGCCCAGGGCAAGGTGCATTTCAGCGAAACCCCGCCGCCCGGCGCCCAGCGCGTCGAGGTCCGGCCGCAGGTGGTCGAGCGCGATGCCGCCACGCGCGAGCGCGAGGAGCGTACCCGCCAGTTCTACCAGGCACGCAGCGAGGAGCAGGCCGCGGCGCGCAGCCGTGCCGCCGAGCAGCAGGCCAAGGCGGGCGCCGAGTGCGATCGCCTGCGCGACCAGTTGGCGACCTTGCAGCGCGGCGGCCGCTACTACTCCACAGATACCAAGGGCGAGCGCCTCTACTATAGCGACGAGCAGATCGATGCCGCTCGTCGCTCGCTGGCCGACCGGGTGGCCGAAGGTTGCCGTTAATGCTGGCCGCAGGGCGGTTGCGCCGTCATACTGGGTAAAACTCATAGCGAATAGCCATTATGCGTCATCAACGACACATAGAGCGCCATCAGCTGCCGTACTACCTGAAGGTGTTCAATAGCATCACCGACAAGCCCATGGGCTACCTGGGCAACGTATCGCTGGACGGCATGCTGCTGATCAGCCAGCTGCCGATGCTGGTGGGCGGGCGATTCGACATGCGCCTGAAGATTCCCGGGCAGGACGGCAAGCTCCAGCACATCGACTTCAGCGGCACCTGCCAGTGGTGCCACGAAGACGTCACCCCGGGCAGCTTCGACTCCGGCTTCAGCCTGGTGGCGCCGCCGGCGGAGTACGTCGAGCTGGTCGAAGCGCTGCGCCGTTATTTCAGTTTTCGCCGCCAGGTGGAGTCGGTCTGAGCCGCGGGATGCGCTGAACCGACCTGGGCGGTAGTGAAGGAAAGGGAAACATCGGCGGTACGCAAATGATACGTGTAGGAGCGGGCCCTGCCCGCGATTCGCGCGCAGGGCGCGCTCCTACATGGGCGTGGCGTGTGGGGCGACCCGTAGGAGCGGATCTCATCCGCGAATCGCGCCGATACGCCAGGCTATCGCGGACAAGGTCCGCTCCTACGAATGTGGGAGAAATGCCGTCGTAGGATGGTGTTGAGCGAAGCGATACCCATCGCCACCGTCGGCCGTGCCACCGGGACGTCCGGCGGGGCCGGCGCCCTACGCGCAATGCAAGGCGCTGGTTACAGAGTCCCGGCGCGCTTCCAGCCCAGGTAGCGGCTGACCAGTTCCGGGCCCAGTTGGCTGGGCCTGGCGTCCAGCACCGGCACGCCGTTGGCCAGCAGTTTCTCGTGCAGGCCGGCGCGGGCGTTCAGGTAGTCCAGGGCGCCGCAATAGGTCAGCGCTTCCTCGTAGCCCTGCACCGGCGTTTGCCGCAACTGGTCGAGCACTTCCTCGCGCAGGCTGGCGACCAGCACGCGGTGCTGGCGGCCCAGGCGGCGCACCGCGCCCAGCAGTTCCTCGTCGTCCTCGTCGCGCAGGTTGGTCACCAGCACCACCAGGGCGCGGCGGCGCTGGCGCGTGAGCAGGGCCTGCACGGCGGCGGCGTAGTCCGCCGGGCGCTGGCTGCTGTCCAGGTCGTAGACGGCGTTGAGCAGCGCGCCCAGCTGGGCATTGCCCTTGGCCGGCGGCAGGTGGCGCGGCCGCTCGCCGGCGAAGGTCTGCAGGCCCACGGCGTCGCCCTGGCGCAGGGCCACGTAGGCCAGCAGCAGGCTGGCGTTGAGGGCGTGGTCGAAGTGCGAGAGGTCGCCGTCCTTGCTGCGCATGTGGCGGCCGCAGTCGAGCAGGAAGAGGATCTGCTGGTCGCGTTCGTCCTGGTACTCGCGGGCGATGGGCGTGCGTTTGCGCGCGGTGGCCTTCCAGTCGATCTGGCGCAGGGTGTCGCCGTCGCGGAATTCGCGCAGCTGGTGGAATTCCAGGCCCAGGCCGCGGCGCTGGCCGGGGCGCACGCCGATGCGGCTGAGCCAGTGGTCCACGGCCATCAGCTCGGCGCCGTAGATACGCGCGAAGTCGGGGTAGACGCGGGTTTCGTCGCGCACCTCGAGGAAGCGCCGGCCGCGCCACAGGCGCAGCGGGCTGGGCAGTTCCAGCTCGCAGCGGGGGAAGACGAAGTGGCCGCGCTGCAGCGGCCGCACGCGGTAGCCGAGCTGGGTGGTCTCGCCCGGATGCAGTTCCGCGGCCAGGGGCAGGTGCTCGAAGTCCATGCCCGAAGGCAGGTGGTCGAACAGCGTCACCCGCAGGCGCTGATCGAAGCCATGCTGCAGTTGCAGGCGCACCTCGCTCCAGCGCCCCAGCGGCAGGTTGCCGGCCAGTTGGCGTTGCAGGCGCGGGCTGGGCAGGCGGCGCAGCCACAGGGCGTCGCCCAGGGCCAGGCCGAGCAGGGCCAGCAGCAGGCCCCACCACAGCTGTTGCAGCCAGGCCGGTGCCGGGCTGCCCAGGGCCGTGGCGCTGCCCAGGCCGATGGCGGCCAGGGCCAGCGCGGCGAGCAGCGCGAGCAGGACGCGCGATGGCTTCATAGGCGCGGCGCCGGTACCTGGTCGAGCAGCTGTTGCAGCACCTGGTCCACCGACAGGCCTTCGATGTCCAGCTCCGGCGACAGCCGCACGCGGTGACGCAGCACGGCCAGGGCGCAGCCTTTCACGTCGTCCGGAATCACGAAGTCGCCGCCGCGCAGCAGCGCGCGGGCGCGGGCGCAGCGCACCAGGGCGATGGAGGCGCGGGGCCCCGCGCCCAGGGCCAGGCCCGGCCAGCTGCGGGTGGTGCGGGCGATGCGCACGGCGTAGTCGAGCACCTGGTCGTCGATGGCCAGGTCGGCGGCGATCTTCTGCAGCGCCAGCACGTCCTTGTCCTTGAGCAGCGGGCGCAGCGGCGCCACGTCGAGCATGTCGCTGCGCGCCGAGCGCGTCACCTGGCGCACCAGGGTCTGTTCCTCGGCCTCCTGCGGGTAGTCCATGCGCAGCTTGAGCATGAAGCGGTCCAGCTCGGCCTCGGGCAGCGGGTAGGTGCCTTCCTGCTCGATGGGGTTCTGCGTGGCCAGCACCATGAACGGCTGCGGCACCGGCAGGGCGCGGCCTTCCAGGGTGACCTGGCGTTCCTGCATCACTTCCAGCAGCGCCGCCTGGGTCTTGGCCGGGGCGCGGTTGATCTCGTCGGCCAGCAGCAGGTTGGTGAAGGCTGGGCCCTTGCGCAGCTTGAACTGCTCGCTGGCCAGGTCGTACACGGCGTGGCCGGTGACGTCGCTGGGCATCAGGTCGGGGGTGAACTGGATGCGCGCGAAGGCGCCGTCGAAGCAACGGGCCAGGGCGCGCACCAGGAGCGTCTTGCCCAGCCCCGGCACGCCTTCGACCAGGATGTGGCCGCCGGCGAGCAGGGCGGTGAGCACGTCGTCGATCACCCCGACCTGGCCGATCAGGGCCTTCTGCAGTTCGTGGCGCAGGGCCTGGGCCAGTTGGCTGGCGCGCTGGCGCTGGGCCGCCGGGTTGGCGGAGGGGGTGGCGCTGGGTTCGGGCGTCTGTTCGCTCATAGGGCATTCCTGAGGCTTTGCAGGTGGGCGACCTGGCGGGTGAATTCGGCGGCGCTCATGCGTGGCGCCGGGTAGGGCCGCATGGCCTGGCTAATGGCGCTGACCGGCAGGCGCGTCATGCGCCCGAGCAGTTGCCACTGTTCGGCGATCGGCAGGCGTTCGAAGCCCGGCTGGCGCTGCCGCGCGCGGCGCAGCACGTCGCGCTGCAGGCCTTGCACCAGGGCCACGTGGCCGCGCTGGCGGAGCAGGAAGTCGGCGCCGGCGCGCAGGTGTTCCACCAGTTGCCGGCGGGCGCGGCTGGGCACCGGTTGCAGCGGGCCCTGGCGCTGGCCGGCGCGCCACAGCAGCAGCGCCAGCAGCAGGGCGAGGGCGACCAGCGCCTGCGGGTAGTTGCGCAGAAGTAGGTTGAGCAGGCTGTCGCCGTCGGCGCGGTAGACCAGGGTGACGGCGCTGTCCTGGGTCAGGTACCAGAGCAGCCAGGCGTTGTCGTAGGCGTCGAGGTTGGCGGTCTGCCAGATCCAGTTGTCGGTCAGCACCGTGACCAGGCCGTCGCCCAGCTGCAGTTGCAGCAGGTGGGTGGCGTCGTGGCTGTTGGCCCAGGCGTAGGCGAGGTTCTTCGAGTCGTAGAGGTGGTACTCGGTGTCGAAGCCGATGTAGGCCGGGGCCTGCTCGTTCTCCAGGTAGAGCTTGGTCAGGTCCGGGTAGGCGTCGGCGTCCTCTTCTTCGCCGGCCTTGGCCGGGTCCGCCGCGGGGGACGCTGGCTGCTCGACGCCCTTGGGCGGCGGCACCTTGGCCGGCGCCGTGGCCTCGCCATCGGCCTCGGGCTTGTCGGCGCTGGCGCCCTTGTCCAGGTCCTCGGTCAGGTATTGCTGGATGCCCAGTGGGTCGAGCAGCAGGTCGCCGCTCTTGCCGTCCTTCTCGTCCCACAGGCGCTCGGCGGTGACGATCAGGTGGCCGCCGCGGCGCGCCCAGTCGAGCAGGGCGCGGTTCTGCGCGGGGGTGACGTTCTCGCGGCCGCCCAGCAGGATCAGGGTGTGGCCCTGGCTGGGGAGGTTGTCGAGCACCTCCAGGCCCTTGGCGCTGTCGACCCGCAGGCCGCGGCCGCGGAGGAAGCGCTCGGCGGCCAGGTAGGGGTTGGCCCGCACCTCGGGGGAGGGGCCGTGTTCGATCTTCTCCGGGTAGGGCCGCAGGTTCAGGTACAGGTACCAGGCCACGGCGGCGCCGACCAGCAGCACCAGCACGCCGAGCAGCCAGCGGGTGGAACGGCTCATGCCGGCGCTCCCGGGCCGAACAGCCGGCGCCAGCCGTCGCACAGCGCCTGGCGCAGTTCGCCGGGCGGCAGGCGGTGGCCATAGGCGAGGGCCTGCCAGTGGCCGGTCAGTTCCCGCGCGTAGCTGTCCAGCTCGGGTTGCTGCAGGCCTTCAACCTGGCCCAGCACTTCGCCTTCGGTGCTGGAGTCGCGCAGCGGCACCTGGTAGTCGTGCAGCAGGCGGCTGAGCAGGGCGCGGTAGAGCAGGCCCAGCGCCGCGCGGGGCTGCTCGTCCCAGAGCCGCTCGGCGGCGCTGGCGACGTCCTCGGGCAGGCTTTCCGGCGCCAGTTCCAGGCCGAACAGCACCGCCGGCGCCTCGCGCGGGGCCTTCTGCGGCAGGCCCAGGCGGCTGGCGAACAGGCGCAGCCATTCGCGGTAGCGCCACAGCAGCAGGACCACGGCGGCGATCAGCGCGGCCCACAGCAGCGTCTGCAGCGATTGCAGGATCAGGCCCAGCGGCCGCCAGTGGGCCAGGGCCTCGAAGAAGGCCTTGAGGTCGTCCTCGTTGCCCTTGCCGGCCTTCTCCTTGGGCGGCTCGCCCAGGCGCCAGCGGGTGACCGTCTCGCTGTTGCGGAAGGGCGGGGCGTCGAGCAGGGCGTCGACGGCCTGGCGCGACTGCTCGCTGGTCAGCTTCTGGTGCAGCAGGCGCGCGGCCTCGGGGCCGTTCGGGTCCTGGTTGGGCAGCGGGCAGCTGGTGGCGCTTTCCGCGGCCCAGGGCGCGCTGCCGGGCAGCATCGCCAGGGCGCCGGCGCACACCAGCAGCAGGGCGTAGGCGCTGCCCACCAGGCGCTGGCGCAGGCGGCGGAACACCAGTTCGATGTCCCAGGCCTCCAGCTCGGTGCGGCGGTTGAGGTAGAGGGTGAATCCGCAGGCCACGTAGACCGGCTCCCAGACCACCAGGACCAGCGCGTAGAGCAGGTTGGACAGGTGCTCCAGCCATTGCCAGTCGCCCTGCAGGGCATCCAGCAGGGCCTGCCATTTCCAGTCCGACAGCCATTGCTGCGGCAGCATCAGGTAGAGCAGCGCCATCAGCCCCAGGTACAGGGCCAGCTCGAAGTGCATGCCGACCACCGTCAGCCAGGTGGCGCCGCCGGCGTTGCGCTGGCCCAGCACCACCAGGCGCTGGCTGCGCGCCGCGCCGGCCAGGCCTTCCAGTTGCAGCACCGGCAGGTCGAAGCTGCGCGTCGGGCTGAAGCGCCGCCACAGCAGGCTGGGCAGCAGCTGGCGCCGCAGCAGGCCGGGGAAGGCGCGCAGGGCTTCGCGCAGCGTCGGGGTGTCGGCGAACAGGGCGCGGGAGAGGATGTACAGCGGCAGGCGCTCGAAGGCCGGCTTCAGCCACCAGAAGATCAGGATGGCCAGGCTGGAGTAGTCCCACAGCAACAGGCTGAGCACGGCGAACACCGGCAGCGTGACCAGCGCCCAGCTGGCCATCAGCAGCCCGGCATGCCGCCGCGCCAGAAGCACGCCGAGGTCCAGCGCCTCCCAGGCGCTGCGTGGGCGGATCGCCACGCTGGCGTCAGTCAGGCGCATGGCGCTGGCGTCCGGCGAACAGGAAGTAGCTGCCGACCAGCAGCCAGAGCGCGGCGCCGACGCCGTACTTGACCGTGGCCGGGAAGCGCGTGAGCGAGGACCAGTAGCCCTCGACGAAGGCGGCGACGAGCAGCAGCAGGATCACCCCGGCGACCAGTTGGATGGCCTTGGCCGCGGCCTGGCGCAACGCCTCGCCGCGGCTCAGGCGCCCTGGGGCGAGCAGCGCCCAGCCGAGCTTGAGCCCGGCGGCGCCGGCGAAGGTGACGGCGGTCAGCTCGAAGGCGCCGTGGCCGATGACGAAGGACCAGAAGGTCTGCACGTAGCCGATCTGCGTCAGGTGGCCGGCCACCGCGCCTATCATCAGGCCGTTGAAGAACAGGAAGAACAGGCTGCCCAGGCCGAACAGCAGACCGCTGGCGAAGGTCTGGAAGGCGATGCCGATGTTGTTCATCACGTAGAAGGCGAACATCTGCCAGTTGTCCCCGGCGCCGCGCTCGCCCAGCGGGCCCAGGCGCGCGGCGTCGGGGGCGTACATGCTTTCCATCTCCGCCACCCGTTCGGCGCTGAGCACGCTGTAGACCAGGTCGGGGAAGCAGTACACCAGCACGCCCATGAGCAGCAGGGTGCCGTAGAACAGCAGGCTGGCGACAGCGATGGCGCGCCACTCTTCGCGCACCAGGCGCGGGAAGCCGGCCAGCAGGAAGCCGATCAGCCGCGAGCCGAGGTGGCTGCGGTGGCGGTAGAACTGCTGGTGGCCGCGCATGGCCAGCTGTTGCAGGTGGTCGATCAGGTGGCTGCTGTAGCCGCGGTCCTGGGCCAGGGCCAGTTGCTGGCAGAGGCTGCGGTAGTCGCTGGCGAAGTCGCCGTCGCGGGTGGATTCCTCGCGCTTGCCGCTCTCCAACTGCTCCAGGCGCTTGGCGAAGCGCTTCCAGTCGTTGCGGTGGCGCTGCTCGAACAGGCTCTGCTTCATGGCGCCAGGCCTCCGCCGAGCAGGCCGCTGGCGATGCCGGCCAGGCGCGCCTCGGCCTGTTCCGCGGGCACGCCCAGGGGCTCGGCGAGAATCCCCGCCAGCTCCTCGCGGCGCGCCGCCGACAGGCCCGCGGCACGTTCGCTGAAGCCGGTGACGGCGCGCTGCTCGGCCAGGCTCAGCGGGCACGGCGGCAGTTGCGGCGGCACCTGGGGAACCGGCGGCCGGCTCGGTGGCGGGTCGCGGTAGATCACCAGGGTGCCGGCGGCCAGGTCGCCCAGGCGCTTGAACGCCGGGTTGGACAGGCAGGCCAGCAGGCCCAGGGTATAGCCGAAGGGCAGGATGTCGGCGAAGCGCAGCAGGTTGCGCAGCAGCGAGGCGGGCCAGCCGACCGGCGTGCCGTCGTCGTGGACCACGCGCAGGCCCATGACCTGCTTGCCGGGCGAACGCCCCTGGTTGAGCACTTCGAACAGGACCATGTACCACCAGGTGACGAGGAAGGTGAGCAGCAGCCCCAGGCCGGTGCCCAGTTGGCCGAGGAAGGCCAGCAGGATATACATCACCAGCATCAGCAGCACGCGGATGCCCAGGTCGATCAGGTAGGCCAGGGCGCGGGCCACCGGCCCGGCCGGGCGCAGCAGCAGGTCGATGCCTTCCGGGGTTTCCACCTGGTAGCGGGTGTCCAGCGGTGGGCTGGCGGGGCGTGGTGGCGCGGCGGCGATCAAGGGCGTTGGCAGTCGCTAGAGGGAAAGTCCGATGCTAGCCAGCGCCGCCCTGCTAGGCAACCAGGGCGGCGGGCAATTCCGGGCTGTTTCTCAGTTGGCCGGCGGCAAGACGCCGAAGATGGTGCGGTAGAGCACGCCGATGGCGATGAAGGCCAATGGCAGCGTCCAGACCAGGCCGATGCCCAGGGGGATGGCGCTGAGCAGGAGCATGAGGCCGAGAGTGAAGAACAGCCCGAAGACCTTGAACCAGTGCTGGCTGATGGCCTTGCGCGAGGCCTCCATGGCTTGCCAGGGCGATAGGCCGCGCTCGGCCACCAGGGGAACCGCAAGGGCGTAGGCGACCCCCAGGTAGATGCCCGGCAGCAACAGCAGCAGGATGCCCAGATAGAACAGTGCGCTCACCGCCAGGGCGGTCAGGAAGATCGGTGTGAAGCGGCTGAAGTAGACGAAGATTTCGTTGATGGTCGTGGGCTGGCCGGCGGCGCGGCGGATGCCGATCATGTTCAGCCCGACCAGTAGCGGGGAACAGAGGGCACTGGAGATGACACCGACGCTGACCTCCAGCGCCTCGTTGCCGAGCGGCGCCGCACCGCCCATGGCGAGGTGGGCGAAAGACAGGATGAAGCCCAGGACGAAGCCGGTCAGGTTGACCGCCACAAAGTAGACGATGGCGCCGGCGATCAGGGTGCCCTTGCTGCCTTTGACGAGGCGCCAGGCCTCGTTGATCAGCCCGTCGACGCTGAAGTTATAGCCGCGTGCCAGGGCCTCCTCGATGCCGGGGGCGCTCGGCCCCGAGGCTGGCTGCTGCAACTGGCTGGCCGGTGTCGCGTAGGGGTTCTGTTCGAATTCCTGGTTCATATGAGCCAATCCCTGGTGATGTGAAAGAAACCGCGCCTACACCATAACCCATACCGAGGTTCCGGGCAGCCCGCAGGGGGATGGTAGACTGCCCGGCCAGGCCAAGGGAGAGCGTCATGACCGCCAGCATCTTCTGGTACGACTACGAGACCACCGGCATCGACCCACGCCGCGACCGCCCGTTGCAGGTCGCCGGCATCCGCACCGACGAGGCGCTCAACGAGATCGAGGCGCCGCTGAATTTCTACTGCCGCCCCAGCGACGACATATTGCCGCACCCGGCAGCCTGCCTGATCACCGGCATCACTCCGCAGCGCCTGGAAGAGCAGGGCCTGGGCGAGGCCGAGTTCATGACCCGCCTGCACGCCGAGCTGTCGCGTCCGGGCACCTGTGTGGCCGGCTACAACACCCTGCGCTTCGACGACGAAGTCACCCGCTACAGCCTCTACCGCAACTTCTTCGACCCCTACGCCCGCGAATGGCAAGGCGGCAACAGCCGCTGGGACCTCATCGACCTGGTGCGCACCGCCTACGCGCTGCGCCCGGAAGGCATCCAGTGGCCGCTGAACGACGAGGGCGTGGTCACCCTGAAGCTGGAGCGCCTGACCGAGGCCAACGGCCTGGAGCACGGCCAGGCCCACGACGCGCTGTCCGACGTGCGCGCGACCATCGCCATGGCCCGGCTGCTCCGCCAGCGCCAGCCCAAGCTCTACGACTTCCTCTACCGCCTGCGCGGCAAGCACGCGGTGCTCGACCAGGTGCAGTTGCTCAAGCCGCTGGTGCATGTGTCCGGGCGTTTCTCGGCGGCGCGCAGCTTCCTGTCGCTGGTGCTGCCGCTGGCCTGGCACCCGCGCAACCGCAACGCCCTGATCGTCTGCGACCTGGGGCTGGACCCGGCGCCGTTGCTGGAACTGGACGCCGAGACCCTGCGCCAGCGCCTGTACACCCGCCGCGAGGAGCTGGGCGAGGGCGAGCTGCCGGTGCCGCTGAAGCTGGTGCACGTCAATCGCTGCCCGGTGCTGGCGCCGCTGGCGGTGCTGCGCGAGCAGGACCAGGCGCGCCTGGGCATCGACCTGGCGGCCTGGCAAGCGCGCGCGCAGGTGCTGGTCGAAGGCAAGCCGCAGTGGCAGGACAAGCTGGCCGCGATATATGAACAAGAGAACTTCCCCGGCGTCGCCGATCCGGAACAGCAGCTATATGACGGTTTTATCGGCGACCGTGACCGGCGGCTCTGCGAACAGGTACGCCAGGCGGACCCCGTGCGCCTGGGACGAGAACAATGGCCATTCGACGATCCGCGCCTGGTGGAACTTCTGTTCCGTTATCGCGCGCGGAATTTTCCGGAAACTTTGTCTACGGCCGAGCAGGAACAATGGCGGGAGTTCTGCCGTTGCCGGCTGATGCTCGACGAGTACGGCGCGCCCAATACCCTCGCGAACTTCGAAGTGGCTCTGGCCGAACAGCTCGAAAATACTGGGCTGCAGGGCAGGGCATTGCTGCAGGAGTGGCAGGCATATGCCGCGGCTTTGCGTCAGCGTTATTGCCTTTAGTGTTCCGCGAGTTCTTCGCGGGCAATAAAAAACGCCAGCCGAAGCTGGCGTTTTCGCAATGCGCGTGACGCGGCGGGGCGGGCTCAGCCCAGCAGGGTGGCCCAGCTCTCGACGGTGTCGGCGCCCCACTTGGCCTTCCATTCCTTGAGCGTCTTGTGGTTGCCGCCCTTGGTTTCGATGACTTCGCCGTTATGCGGGTTCTTGTATTGCTTGACCTTGCGCGCGCGCTTGCTGCCGGTGGCCTTGGCGGCACGCGGGGCCTTGCTCAGTTTGGCGTCCGGATCGAGCAGCGCGAGGATGTCGCGCAGGGACTTGCCATAGCTGCCCATGAGCGTGCGGAGTTTCTCTTCGAACTCCAGTTCCTTCTTCAGCTTGTCGTCCTTTTCCAGGGACTTGAGGCGCTCTTGAAGTTCCTTGATGGCTTCTTCGGTGGCGCGGTACTCATTGATCAGTGACATGTCGGCGTACCTTGTCTTGAGGTCAAGCGTTGCTGGAATATTAGTACTCCCAATAATAGTCAGCCGATTTGTTCGAGTAAACCATTGGATAAAGTTTTCTGGCTACTTAACGTAATATTTAAGTTGCTTCGATAGACGTATTGTCCGCGCACTTAAATCAGGACCTGTCCGAATGTCCCTTGGCGGCGGTCGCGGTTTTCCCGGGCAACCGCTAGAATGGCGGCCTTCGCGAAGTATCTGGAGCCACACCCATGCGCACTTTCCGACTGGTGATCGCCTGTCCCGACGGGGTCGGCATCGTCGCCAAGGTGAGTAATTTCCTGGCCACTTACAACGGCTGGATCACCGAGGCCAGTCATCACTCCGACAACGACAACGGCTGGTTCTTCATGCGGCACGAGATTCGCGCCGACTCCCTGCCGTTCGACCTCGACGGGTTCCGCCAGGCCTTCGCCCCCATCGCCCGCGAGTTCAACATGGTCTGGCGCATCACCGACTCGGCGGTGAAGAAGCGCGTGGTGCTGATGGCCAGCCGCGAGTCGCACTGCCTGGCCGACCTGCTGCACCGCTGGCACAGCGGCGAGCTGGACTGCGAGATCCCCTGCGTGATCGCCAACCACGACGACCTGCGCAGCATGGTCGAATGGCACGGCATCCCCTACTTCCACGTACCGGTGGATGCGAAGAACAAGCAGCCGGCCTTCGACGAGGTGTCGCGGCTGATCGACGAGCACCAGGCCGACAACGTGGTGCTGGCGCGCTACATGCAGATCCTGCCGCCGGACCTGTGCCAGAAGTACCGCCACCAGGTGATCAACATCCACCACAGCTTCCTGCCCTCGTTCATCGGCGCCAAGCCCTATCACCAGGCGTCGCTGCGCGGCGTGAAGCTGATCGGCGCGACCTGCCACTACGTCACCGAGGAACTGGACGCCGGCCCGATCATCGAGCAGGACGTGGTGCGCGTGAGCCACCGCGACAACGTCGAGGAGATGGTGCGCCTAGGCAAGGACGTGGAAAAGATGGTGCTGGCGCGCGGTTTGCGCTATCACCTGGAAGACCGCGTGCTGGTGCACGATAACAAGACCGTGGTGTTCGACTGAGGACCTGTCCACGATCTGCTGCGCGTCGGCATAACGGCGTTAAAAACAGGCGAGCGATGCTCATTTAGCGGACTAAACTGCGCTCTCTCGCCTGTTTCTGCCTTGTTCTGCTCTAGCTCGCGAGATCGTAAACAGGCCCTGAGCCGCGTCGGCCGGGCGAACCCGCATTGCAGGAGAGCCCGGCCATGTCCGACGAGAAAGCCCCCGGCACAGCCACCCCGCCGCCCACCCTGGGCGAGGGCTGTACCAGCCGCTACGACATCGATGCGCTGAGCGAGGAGGACGGCACCGAGTTCCCCGGCGCCGCCGAACTCTGGCGCGAACTGCAGGACGACGGGCCGCGCCCCGAGGCGCCGCCGAAGAAACCCTAGCCGATTCGCCCGTGTGGAGGTGACCCATGCGCGCCATGCTGCTCGAACAGGTGGGCCAGCCGCTGCGACTGCGCGAGCTGCCCGTGCCGCAACCCGGCCCAGGTGAGCTGCGCGTGCGCGTGGCGGCCTGCGGGGTGTGCCGTACCGACCTGCACGTGGTCGACGGCGAGCTGCCGGCGGTGCCCCTGCCGGTGATCCCCGGGCACGAGATCGTCGGCTACGTCGATGCCCTGGGCGCGGGCGTCGAGGGCTTCGCCCTGGGCCAGCGGGTCGGCGTGCCCTGGCTGGGGCATACCTGCGGTCACTGTCCGCCCTGTACCCGCGACCAGGAAAACCTCTGCGACGCGCCGCAGTTCACCGGCTACACCCGGCCGGGTGGCTATGCCGAGTACGTGGTGGCCGATGCGCGCTTCACCTTCGCCCTGGGCGAGGCGGGCGACGACGCCGAGCTGGCGCCGTTGCTCTGCGCCGGGCTGATCGGCTGGCGCTCGCTGGTCAAGGCCGGCGACGGCCGGCGCCTGGGCCTGTACGGCTTCGGCGCGGCGGCGCACATCGTGCTGCAGGTGGCGCGCTGGCAGGGGCGCGAGGTCTATGCCTTCAGCCGTCCCGGCGACCACGCCGCCGAGGCTTTCGCCCGCTCACTGGGCGCTGTCTGGGCCGGTCCGTCCGACCAGGCGCCGCCGCAGCCACTGGACGCGGCGATCATCTACGCCCCGGCTGGCGAACTGGTGCCCGCCGCGCTGCGCGCCGTGCGCAAGGGTGGCCGGGTGGTGTGCGCCGGCATCCACATGAGTGACATTCCGAGCTTTCCCTATTCGATCCTGTGGGGGGAGCGCGAGCTGGTCTCGGTCGCCAACCTGACCCGCCGCGACGGCCTGGAGTTCTTCCCCGTCGCCGCCCGGGCCGGGGTACGCACCGAGGTGCAGCGCTACCCGCTGGAGCAGGCCAACCAGGCTCTGGACGATCTGCGCCACGGGCGTTTTCAGGGCGCGGCGGTGTTGGTGCCGTAAAGGGTGGGGGCCTGGTGTGGAGGCCCGGCCATCGCGGACGGAGTCCGCTCCTACGACCGTGCCTCCCTGGCGCTGTCTCGCGGTGGCGCTGATGGGTATCGCTTCGCTCAACACCATCCTACGAAAAGCCATGCTTGCTCATGCGCTAGGAGCGGACTCCGTCCGCGATAGCCGGAGGTTCCGGCGCGATTCGCGGATGAGATCCGCTCCTGTACCTCCCCACCCGCGCCATTCCCCTGTAGGAGCGCGCCCTGCGCGCGAAATCGCCGGCAGGGCCGGCGCTAGGCGTCGCGGTTGCGCAGGCCGATCAGGCGGCGCAACAGTGGGCGTCCGGCCATGATGGCGAACACCGGCGCGCCCGCCACCAGGTAGAAGTAGTAGGTCACCACCCGCCAGACCAGGATGGCCGCCGCCGCGGTCGGCTTGCCCACCAGCGGACTGAGCATCGCCAGCGAGGTCAGCTCGGTGCCGCCGGCGCCGCCCGGCAGCAGGGTGGCCAGGCCGGCGGCCAGGGACAGCAGCTGGATCAGGAAGGTCCAGGCCCAGTGCAGTTCCACGCCCATGGCCTGGAGGATCAGGTAAAGCACCGAGAAGCGCAGCAGCCAGTGGCTGCTGGTGAGCAGGAACACCAGCGCCAGGCGCCGGCGCGGCTGCTTGAGGCTGGTGGCGATGCTGTCGCGGAAGTGCAGCAGCTTGCGCGCCCAGTGCAGGCGCCGCCGCGGCTTGACGCCCAGGCGCGCCAGCAGACGGCCGTTGGCGCGGATCACCCGGCGCTGGAAGCGCGCCAGCAGCACCACGCCGAACAGGATGCCGCCCAGCAGCACGGCGCTGACCAGCAGCGAGGATTCCAGGTTCGGGCTCAGGCTGTGGGACAGCGTGTAGCACAGCACCACCAGCAGGGCGCTGAGGAAGAACAGCAGGTCGCTCAACTGGTCGACGGCGAAGATCGCGCTGCTCTGCGCCGGGCGCAGGCCGCGGCGGGCCAGCAGGGCCATCAGCGTCAGCGGCGCGCCGCTGCCGCCGGGGGTGGCGTAGAAGGCGAATTCCGAGGCCATGATGATGCCGATCGACTGCCGCTGGCTCAGCGGCCCGGCGCGGCCGGCCAGCAGCACGCGCAGCTTCTGGGCGTTGATCAGCCAGCACAGCAGGATCATGCCGAGCAACAGCAGCAGGTTGTCCAGCGGGAAGCTCGCCAGTTGCTCGAGCATCGGCCGGCCGCCCAGCACCAGCGGCACCAGCGAGGCGCCGAGCAGGGCGATCAGCAGCCACCAGGCGCGGCTCATGGCCGGGCCTCCGGGCTGGCGGGGCGCGCTCCGTTCGGGTCGGGGCGCAGGATGTTGCGGCAGACGAAAATAACGGTTACCTCCGGGACTGTGCGCTTCCCTCTTCTGTGGACTACCGCTTCGGGCAGGCGTTCGCAGTCGCTGAGGGGAGTCTACGGCAGCCTCGGCAGTGGCGCCCCGGTCCTTTCGTCGGTCCGGGGCATCCGGGGCTCACGGGTGTTCGGTTTCCTTGGCGCCTTCCTCCAGCGCCTTGTTCTGCCAGCCTTCCTCGCCGGGCAGGATCAGGTTCAGGACGATGGCGACGATGGCGCACAGGGCGATGCCCTTCAGGCCGAAGTCGTCCGGGCCGGTGCCCGAGCCGATCAGCACGCCGCCGATGCCGAACACCAGGGTCACCGAGACGATGCACAGGTTGCGCGCCTGGGACAGGTCGACCTTGTGGCGGATCAGGGTGTTCATGCCCACCGAGGCGATGGTGCCGAACAGCAGGCAGAGGATGCCGCCCATCACCGGCACCGGGATGCTCTGCAGGATGGCGCCGAACTTGCCGACGAAGGCCAGGCCGATGGCGAACGCCGCCGCCCAGGTCATGATCTTCGGGTTGTAGTTCTTGGTCAGCATCACCGCGCCGGTGACTTCGGCGTAGGTGGTGTTCGGCGGGCCGCCGAACAGGCCGGCGGCGGAGGTGGCGATGCCGTCGCCCAGCAGGGTACGGTGCAGGCCCGGGGTCTTCAGGTAGTTCTTGCCGGTCACCCCGCCCACGGCGATCACCCCGCCGATGTGCTCGATGGCCGGGGCCAGGGCCACCGGGACGATGAACAGGATGGCCTGCCAGTTGAATTCCGGCGCGGTGAACTTCGGCAGCTCCAGCCAGGGCGCGGCGACGATCTTGGCCACGTCGACCACACCGAACATGAACGACAGCGCGTAGCCCACCAGCACGCCGCTGATGATCGGCACCAGGCGCAGCATGCCCTTGCCGAACACCGCGACTATCAGGGTGGTGATCAGCGCCGGCATGGAGATCAGCATGGCGGTGCGGTAGGGGATCAGCTCGGTGCCGTCGCCGGCCTTGCCCATGGCCATGTTGGCGGCGATGGGGGCCATGGCCAGGCCGATGGAGATGATCACCGGGCCGATCACCACCGGCGGCAGCAGGCGGTCGATGAAGCCGGTGCCCTTGATCTTCACCGCCAGGCCCAGGAAGGTGTAGACGAAGCCGGCGGCGACCACCCCGCCCATGGTCGCGGCCAGGCCGAACTGGCCCTTGGCGAGGATGATCGGGGTGATGAAGGCGAAGCTGGAGGCCAGGAACACCGGCACCTGGCGCCCTGTCACCAGCTGGAACATGAGGGTGCCGAAGCCGGCGGTGAACAGCGCCACGTTCGGGTCCAGGCCGGTGATCAGCGGCATCAGCACCAGGGCGCCGAAGGCGACGAAGAGCATCTGCGCGCCGGCGATGACCTGGCGCCACAGCGGGTCATGGAATTCGTCGGCCATGGATCAGTTTTCCTTCTGCTTGGTGCCGAAGATCTTGTCGCCGGCATCGCCCAGGCCGGGGATGATGTAGCCGTTCTCGTTCAGCCCCTGGTCGATCGAGGCGGTATAGATGATGACGTCCGGGTGCGCCTCGGCCACCGCCTTGATGCCCTCGGGCGCGGCCACCAGCACCATGGCGCGGATTTCCCTGCAGCCGGCCTTCTTCAGCAGGTCGATGGTGGCGACCATGGAGCCGCCGGTGGCCAGCATCGGGTCGATGATCAGCGAGCGGCGCTCGGCGATGTCCGGCGCCAGCTTCTCCAGGTAGGTGTGCGCCTGCAGCGTCTCTTCGTTGCGCGCCACGCCCACGGCGCTGACCTTGGCCCCGGGGATCAGGCTGAGCACGCCGTCGAGCATGCCGATGCCGGCGCGCAGGATGGGCACCACGGTGATCTTCTTGCCGGCGATCTTCTCCACCTGCACCGAGCCGGCCCAGCCGGGGATCTCGTAGTTCTCCAGCGGCAGGTCGGCGGTCGCCTCGTAGGTCAGCAGGGCGCCCACTTCCTGGGCCAGCTCGCGGAAATTCTTGGTGCTGATATCGTGGCGGCGCATCAGTCCGATCTTGTGGCGGATCAGGGGATGGCGAATCTCGTGCACGGGCATGGACGGGGTCTCCGGGAGAGGGCTGGCAAAAAATTGCGGTAGCGTAAAGCATCTTAGGGGCAGTTGGCAGTCGGTGCGCGACAAATAGCCGCCGGCCGCCTACTGCCGGAACCCGCCTGGCCTGGCGCGGGATTGTCGGCGACTTTCGTCCGCCGGTACTTGCTCCAGGGCAGAGGGATGGGTACCTTTGCGCACTTTTTCCGGGAGAGCCCGCCAATGTCCGTCGATCTCGCGCACATCCGCCAAGTCATGGCCGAAGCCGATTGCCTGTACAACGACGCCGAAGTGGACGCCGCCATCGGCCGCGTCGCCCAGGCGATCAACGCGGACCTGGCCGAGCGCAACCCGGTGGTGTTCTGCGTGATGAACGGCGGGCTGATCTTCTCCGGCAAGCTGCTGCCGAAGCTGGACTTCCCCCTGGAGCTGTCCTACCTGCACGCCACCCGCTACCGCAACGAGACCACCGGCGGCGAGCTGTTCTGGAAGGCCAAGCCGGAAATCTCCTTCATCGACCGCGACGTGCTGATCGTCGACGACATTCTCGACGAAGGGCACACCCTCTCGGCGATCATCGACTTCTGCCGCCACGCCGGCGCCCGCGAAGTGCACACCGCGGTGCTGATCGACAAGGACCACGACCGCAAGGCGCGCCCGGACCTGAAGGCCAACTACGTCGGCCTGTCTTGCGTGGACCGCTACATCTTCGGCTACGGCATGGACTACAAGGGCTACTGGCGCAACGCCCCGGGCATCTTCGCCGTCAAGGGCCTCTGAGCCGTGGCCGGGCCGCGTTTCCTCGACCAGGCCCTGTTCGCCGGGCTGGCTGGGCAGGCGGCCGCCAGCCCGCGCCGCCGCCAGCACCACAACCTGCACGCGATGGAAGAGCCCTGCCATCGCCTGCTCAATGCGCTGCAGCCGGACACCTACGTGCAGCCGCACTGCCACCGCAGCCCCGACAAGGCCGAGAGCATCATCGTGCTCAGGGGGTGCCTGGGCCTGCTGATCTTCTCCGAGACCGGAGAACTGCTCGCCACCCGCGAACTGTCGGCCGAAGGCGACTGCCCCGGCGTGGACCTGCCGCCGGGCACCTTCCACGCCCTGGTGGCGCTGGCGCCGGACAGCCTGATCTTCGAATGCAAGGCCGGCCCCTACCAGGCCCTGGCCGACGACGAACGCGGCGCCTGGGCCCCGCGCGAGGGCGAGCCCGGCGCGGCTGAATACCTGGCCTGGATGCGGGCGCAGTTTCCCGCCTGAGTGCGAGGCTTTTCGCCGCAGGTAGTGTTCCCGCAGACCTCCTGGGGCGGCGGCAAGGCCAGCGGCATAGGGCGCGAGCTGGGGCCCCGGGGGCTGTCGGCGTTCCTCGGCATCAAGCACATCACCGCGCCGCGCTGACACATCGTAGGAAGCACGGTCTTGCAGGCTGCGCCGAGATGCTCTTCGTAGGATGGGTTGAGCTTGCGGTACCCATCGGGCCATGGTGATGGGTATCGTTTCGCTCAACACCATCCTACGGGGGTTCTGTGTTTGCCGGAGGGCATAGCAATGTAGGGCGCATAGCGCCTACGCCCCTCTTGCAGGCAGCGCCGAGCTCGCCTGCAACGTAGCGGACTTTGTCCGCGATAGCCGGATTCCTGAGCGTGTTTAAAGGCTAGGGCAGGGACACGCCATGCACGGCGCAAAGGTCCTCCACCAGCGCCTGCAGGGCCTGGTTGTGGCCCGCATCGTCGCACAGCAGCAGGCTGTGCTCGATGCCGTAGCCGAGCCGTTCGGCGAGCAGCGGGCGCAGGTCGAGGTCGGAAACGTTGTGCAGCATGGGGCCTCTGCATCCGTCTGGCGGCATGTGAGCGAGCGAATGCATCGAATCTTATCGATGCGTGAAAGCCCCCGCCACGTACCTGTACGAGTGCCGCCGGGCCCGTGCTAGAGTGCCGGACGAGTTTTCCCGCGGGGTTCACGATGACGTTGCGCCACCTGTTCTGCCTTGCCTTCCTGGCCTTCTCCGGGCCGCTGTTCGCCGCCGCTGCGCCGGTGGCCCACGCCCAGTTCCTGCCGCCGGACGACAACAACCTGCGCGGCGAGGCGCCGGAACAGCAGCAACTGCTGCAGGTTACCGAATACAGCGTGGTGCTGGGCAACCAGCGCCAGTCCAACCAGCAGCCGATCCCGATCACCACCCCGGCGCTGCTGCGCCTGAAGGGCAAGCCGCTGAACAAGGGCGGCGCCGTGACCCAGGTGCTGATCAGCTTCGACAGCGAGGGCAAGAGCCTGAAGAAGCCCAGCTACGACTCCGCCAGCCGCACCCTGAGCCTGTCCTATCCGGCCTCGTCCTATACCCAGTTGCTCGACCTGCTGCGCCATGGCCCGGTGTTCTGCCAGTTCCTCAGCTATCCCAACGGCCACGTCTGGGCCGACCTGCACAGCGGCGCCGTGCGCCTGCGTTGAGCCGGCGCCCGCCGCGGGGTTACACTGCCCGCCTTTGATGACGGCCGGGCCGTCGACTGGTGCCGTAGAGAGAAGCGAGCGATGCGTAAAGACAAGAAGCAGGTGATTGGCGAAGAGATCGGCGACGAGTCGATCAAGCTGTTCCTCGAGGTCGAACCGGCCGACGACACCCCGCCGTCGCTGCATAAGCTGATCAAGGCCTACCGCGGCCTGCGCATCGACGATTTCGAGCGCTTCGTGAAGTTCTTCGTCGAGGCCGGTTACGACCTCGGCGCGAAGAACGCCAAGGGCGAGGACTTCGTCGCGCTGATCCGCGACCAGCGCCAGGCCGAGCCCTACATCGAGGTGATCGAAGCCGCCCGCGGCTGATCGACCTCGCCGTGATGAAGCCCGCCGCGTGCGGGCTTTTTCGTGCCTGATGCCTGGCCCCGTAGGATGGGTGGAGCGAAGCGATACCCATCGCCATGGCCGCGTGGGTTTCGCAAGCTCAACCCATCCTACGAAGAGCGCATCGGCGCAGATCCCCCGCCCCCCGCCTAGACTTGCAGGTAGAACAACGACAAGGTGAGGACGCCGACATGCATGTACAGCCCTATCTGTTCTTCCACGGCCAGTGCGACGAAGCCATCGCCTTCTACCAGCAGGCCCTCGGCGCGCAGCTCAACGCGCTGATGCGCTACGAGGAGGCGCCGGGGCCGCTGCAGGTGCCCGACGGCTGGTGCGAGAAGGTCATGCATGCCAGCCTGCAGATCGGCCAGACCGAGGTGTTGATGTCCGACGGCCGCGGCGAGCACGAGGCGCCGTTCAATGGCTTTTCGCTGCACCTGGCCCTGCACAGCGTGGCCGCCGCCGAGAAGGCCTTCGCCGCGCTGGCCGAGGAAGGGCAGGTGGACATGCCGCTGGAGAAGACTTTCTGGGCTCAGCGCTTCGGCATGCTCCACGACCGCTTCGGCGTCGGCTGGATGATCAGCGCTCGCTGAAACGAAGGCTGCACAAACGAAAAGGCCCGCCGGATGGCGGGCCTTTTGCGCTGGCGGTGGATCACTGATCCAGCTGCAGCTTCTGCCAGGTGTAGGCGTTGATCTCGCGGTAGGCCGAGGCATCGGTCTCCAACTGCTTCTCGCGGGCCGGGAAGATTTCCTTGAGCTTGGCGCCCCAGGCTTCGGACTTGTACTGCTGCGGGAAGCAGCGCTCCAGCAGGCCGAGCATGATCGATACGGTGACAGACGCGCCCGGGGAGGCGCCCAGCAGGGCGGCGATGGTGCCGTCCTCCGAGGCCACCAGCTCGGTGCCGAACTGCAGGATGCCGCCTTTCTTGGCGTCCTTCTTGATGATCTGCACACGCTGGCCGGCGGTTTCCAGGCGCCAGTCGGCCGGGTTGGCCAGCGGGTAGAACTTGCGCAGGCTTTCCAGGCGCTGGTCCATGGACTGCATGACTTCGCGCACCAGGTAGCGGGTCAGGTCCATGTTGTCGCGGGCGACCGCCAGCATCGGCATCAGGTTGCTGCCGCGCACCGACAGCGGCAGGTCGAGGAAGGAGCCGTGGCGCAGGAACTTGGTGGAGAAGCCGGCGTAGGGCCCGAACAGCAGGGACTTCCTACCGTCGACCACGCGGGTGTCCAGGTGCGGCACGGACATCGGCGGGGCGCCGACCTCGGCCTGGCTGTAGACCTTGGCCTGGTGCTGCTTGACCACCTCGGGGTTGTCGCAGCGCAGCCACTGGCCGCTCACCGGGAAGCCGCCGAAGCCCTTGCTTTCCGGGATGCCGGACATCTGCAGCAGCGGCAGCGCGCCGCCGCCGGCGCCGAGGAAGACGAACTTCGCGCGGATCTTGCGCGACTGGCCGTTCTGGGTGTTCTTGATGTCGACGATCCAGTCCTGGCCGTCGCGCTCAAGCCCCACGACCTTCTGGAAGTAGCTGACCTTCGCGCCGTCCTGCTTGCCCAGGCGGGCCAGCAGTTGGTTGGTCAGGGCGCCGAAGTTGACGTCGGTGCCGTGCTCGACGCGGGTGGCGGCGACCTGCTCGTCGGCCGGGCGGCCGGGGATGGTCAGCGGCGCCCACTGGCCCAGCTGCTCGCGGTCCTCGGTGTAGACCATGGACTCGAAGGCGTGGTGCTGGCTCAGCGTCTCGAAGCGCTTCTTCAGGAAGGGCACGTCCTTGCCACGGACGAAGCTCAGGTGCGGCACCGGGTTGATGAAGTTGCGCGGATTGCCGAAGCCTTCCTTGTCCACCAGGTGCGCCCAGAACTGCTTGGACACCTCGAACTGGGCGTTGATCTGCACCGCTTTCTTGATGTCGATGGAGCCATCGGCGGCCTGCGGCGTGTAGTTCAGCTCGCAGAGGCCGGCGTGGCCGGTGCCGGCGTTGTTCCAGGGGTTGGAGCTCTCGATGGCTCCGGACTCCTGCAGTTCGACGATCTCCAGGCGGGTGCCGGGTTCGACTTCCTTCAACAGGGTCGCCAGGGTTGCGCTCATGATGCCGGCGCCAACCAGCAGCACATCCAACGCTTCGTGTTCGTTCGCCATTCTCGCTCGCCACACTCTCGTGAAGTAGTGAAAAACCTTCAAATCACGCTCTTATGGAGACGTGAAGCTCAAAGGGGGTCGTCGCTGCGGGCGGGTCCGGACTCGGTACGGAGGGGACTCGCGGCAATCCTTGCCTGAAAGTGTCGTCGCAACGATCGGTACAAAGCGCGGGACCGGTGGCCACGGCGCAATTGGCGACTCTCTAGGAGGGTGTGACAGGCCGACGGGCGCAAGGCTGTCGTGCTGTGGGACCCGATCAGGAGGCGTCCTTATAATCGGGGCGCGATTATAACGACGAAAAGCAAAAAAAGCCCTCGTACTTAGACTTTTTTCCGAGTTCCAGTCACCGGATTTCCTATTTTTGCACCAATATGGTGCGACATGCCCTTGCGCATGTCGCCGCCAAGGAACCTGTAACAAAGTGCCAGCGTCCAAGCTGCAGAGCGCTATCAGGGCGCTCCGACGGCCGGTATACTGCCCGCCGTTCCGAGCCCAACCCATGGAGACACGAACATGTTGCAGCGTCTGTTGCTCAGTCTGATCGCCGCCGGCACCCTGGCCTTGTCCGGCTGTGCCCTCAGCCCGCAACAACTGAACCCGGACCCGGTATTCAAGGGCCAGCCGGTCGCCGTCGGCCAGGGCCAGCCGGTGGTGGTGAAGGTGGTCGACGGCCGCCAGAGCACCGAGCTGGGCACCCGTGGCGGCCTCTACTCGGAGACCAGCGCGGTCACCGTGCGCAGCCAGGACGTGATTCCCAAGCTGCAGGCGCAGACCGAGGCGGCGGTGCGCCTGCTCGGCTTCACTCCCTCGCCGAACGCCTACAACGCCCCGACCCTGACCCTCACCCTGGCCGAGCTGAAGTACCAGTCGCCCAAGGACGGCATCTACGTCACCGAGGCCACCATAGGCGCGACCTTCCGCGTCGACGTGCAGGCCGGCGGGCGCCGCTACAACGGCCGCTACGGCTCCAGCCTGAACCAGCGCTTCGGCATGGCGCCGAACCAGCAGACCAACACCAAGCTGGTCAGCGACGTGCTCAGCGACGCCCTGGACCGCGTGTTCAAGGACCCGACTATCGGGCAGACGCTGAACCAGCGCTGATCGTCCTGGCGCGAATGAAAAAGCCCGGCGAGTCAGGCCGTGTGAAAACACCCTGACTGCAGGCCAAGCCAACGCCCCGACTGGTTCGGGGCGTTGGTGTTTCTGGGCTATGGAAAAAGGGTGGGCTTTAGCCCATCAGCTCGATCAACCGGCGAGCACCGAGCACATTGAGGGCCCGTTTCA
>Ga0182748_1000741_pt1 | contig 33464 bp, 29 predicted proteins | sample eDN3rd37CKraftOP_FD_128877 | JGI IMG/M metagenome (GOLD analysis project Ga0182748, IMG submission 128877) | Enriched Organic Plus compost microbial communities from Emeryville, California, USA - eDNA 3rd pass 37_C Kraft OP (version 2) (version 2) ...
CAGCGCGACGGTGTCGCCGCGGGTCACGCCGTTGCGGCGCAGCGTCGCGGCGAGGGCGCCCGCCTCACGGGCGAAGCGCTCGTACGTCCAGGTCTCGCCGTCGGGGGTGCGGATGGCGGGGCGGTCGGGCACGGCGCGGGCGACGGCCTGCCACAGGTCTGCGTAGTGCGCGCGCATGGGTCAATCCTGCGGGGGGCCGGAGTGCTGCGCCTGCGCGGCCAGCTCGGATCGCCAGGCCGTGTCGATCTCCTCGGGGCTCCAGCCGCCGTCGTGGTCGAGCTTGCGCAGGGCTGCGGGGTGCGAGTACAGGGTGAGCCGGTCGCCGCCGATGCCGATCGCCTGGCCGGTGACCTCGGACGCCTCGTCCGACGAGAGCCACACGATGAGCGACGCGACATCCTCCGGCGTGCCGAGGGCGTGGTCGCGGCGGTACTCGACCGGGATGCCCTTGCCGGCGACGTAGTCCTCGTACACCTGGGTGTACTGCGGGATCGTCGCGGTCATGGGCGACAGGGCGGTGGGGATGACGGCGTTGGCAGTGATGCCGGCGCGGGCGAGCTCGAGCGACCACGTGCGGGCCATCGCGACCAGGCCCGCCTTGGCTGCGGCGTAGTTCGTCTGGCCGAAGCTGCCGTACTGGCCGGCGGGGGACCCGATGAGGATGATGCGGCCGCCGTCGCCCGCCTCGCGCATGTGCGTCGCTGCGGCGCGTCCGGTCGTGAACGATCCGCGCAGGTGGGTGTCGATGACGGCGTCGAAGTCGTCGTCGCCCATCTTCCACAGGACGCGGTCGCGCAGCACGCCGGCGTTCGCGACGAGGATGTCGAGCCGCCCGAACTCCTGCACCGCGGCGGCGACGAGCGCGTCGGCGGTCTCGGTGGGGCCGACGGGGGCGACGACGGCCGTGGCCTTGCCGCCCGCCGCGCGGATGTCGTCGACGGTCGCGCCGGCGGTGGTCGCGTCGACGTCGTTGACGACGACGGCGGCCCCGGCGTCCGCGAGGGCGAGGGCGTAGGCGCGGCCGAGGCTGCGTCCGGCCCCCGTGACGATGGCGACCTTGCCGTCCAGGCGGATGCCGGCGCTCATCGGTAGTACCTCAGGACGAGCTCGGCGGCGCACGCCGGCTTCTCGGAGCCCTCGATCTCGAAGATCACGGGGACCTCGACCTGGTAGCCGCCGCCGATGTCGGTGACGGAGGTGATGGAGCCGTGGACGCGGACGCGCGAGCCGACCGGGACCGGTGCGGGGAAGCGCACCTTGTTGAGGCCGTAGTTGATGCCCATGCCCACCTCGGTGATCTGGAAGATCTGACGCATGTGGGGTACCACGAGGCTCAGGGTCAGCAGTCCGTGCGCGATGCGGGTGCCGAAGGGCGTCGACGCGGCGAACTCCTCATCGATGTGGATGGGGTTGTCGTCGCCGGACACCTTCGCGTACAGGTCCACCTCCTCCTGTGTGATCTCGCGCCAGTCGGAGGGGCCGAACGTGCGTCCCTCCAGGTCGGGCAGTTGGTCGATCGTCGCGGAAACCGTGTTCTCGGCCATGGCACCTCTCATCGCTTCGTTGCGTCGCGTGTCGGTCGGAGCGGCTGCGCTCCTCGTATGAATGTCAGGCTACCTGAAACTAGATCAGGATGCCACCCCCCCTCTGCGGAGTGCCGACGGCCCCGTTCTGCGGAGTGCCGACGGCCTCGTGCGCCGCCCCCTAGGATGACTGCGTGACCGCAGAGCGTACAGACAGGTCCCGCGATCGCGTGCAGAGCATCGAGCGGGGGATCGCCGTGCTGCGCGTCTTCGACGGGCGCTCGGCGGCGCTCTCGGCGAGTGACATCGCGGCGCGCGCCGAGCTGCCGCGCCCCGTCGTGCGCCGCATCCTCCTCACCTTCGAGCATCTCGGATACGTGCGCGGGTACAAGGGGCTGTGGTCGCTCACGCCGCGCATCCTGGAGCTCGGGGCGGCGTACTTCGCCGACTCGTCGCTGCCCGAGATCGCGCAGCCGGCGATGGACGACGTCGTCGGCCAGCTCGGGGAGACGTGCAGTCTCGGGGTGCTCAGCGGAGCGGACGTCATCCACGTCGCGCGCGTCGAGGACCACCGCCCGCTCCCGGGCTCCGTGCGCGTGGGCATGAGTCTCCCGGCGTCGGCGACGGCGATCGGCAAGGTGCTCCTCGCGGAGCTGTCGGACGCGGCGCTGGACCAGGTGCTCGCTCACGTCGACTGGGAGCCGCACACCCCTCACACGATCACGGATGCCGCGGTGCTGCGCCGTCGCATCGAGCTCGTCCGCCGGCAGGGGTACGACGTCTCGATCGAGGAGCTCAACCCCGGCATGGTCGCGGTGGCGGTGCCCATCGTCGCGGCGGGATCGGCGGTCGGCGCGCTCGGCGTGTCGTCGACGACGCTCCGGCAGACGGAGGCGTCGCTGGTCCGCGACGCCGTGCCGGTGCTCCGCGCGGCGGCGGACCGCATCGCCCGCGCCTACCTCGGGGCCAATCCGCACCTCAACCGCCGCGGCCCTGCCCCCGCCTGACTCGCGCGCCGCGGCGCCGTCGCGGCATCCGCACTCCTCTTATATGTGTGCGCCCCCGTGCGCGCGAGTGGACGCCCTGCCGCCGAGTGCACGACTTCCCCGCGTCGGGATGTCGTGCACTCGGCGTGAGGGCGTGCACTCGGGGCTGTTACGTGCGAGAGGAGATCGCGGGGTCGATGCCCCGGTGGGGGCGTGCTGGTGCGGCGCTGCGCGCGGCATCCGCACACTTCTTATATATGCGCGAGTGCACGACGTGCCGCCGAGTGCACGACGTCGCCACGCGGGGATGTCGTGCACTCGGCGTGAGAGCGTGCGCTCGGCGACGAGCCGCAGGCGACGGGCCGCCACCGCGCGGGGCCGCCCGAGGCGGTGCTCAGAAGAGGATGCGGCCGCGGATGTTCTTGCCCGCGATGAGGTCGTCGTAGCCCTCGTTGATCTCGTCGATCGTGTACGTCGCGGAGATGAGCTCCTTGAGCTTGAGCTGACCGTTCTCATACATCTGGATCTGGCGCGGGATGTCGGCGCGCGGGTTCGCGTGCCCGTAGATCGTGCCCTGGATGCGCTTCTGGTAGCGCGTGAGCTCGAGCGGCGAGACCGGGATGCCCTCCTCGGCATCCGCGGCGATGGAGGTGACGACGGCGACGCCGCCCTTGCGGATCGCCTCGACCGCCTCGGCGACGTGCGCGCCCTTCAGGACCCCGACGGTCACGATCGCGCGGTCCGCGCCCTGCCAGTCGGTGATCGTCCGGGCGAACTCGGCCGCCTCCTGCATCGTCGCGAACGCGTGCGTGGCGCCGAGCTCGAGCGCCGTCTTGCGCTTGAACTCCACCGGGTCGACCGCGATCACCGCGGTCGCGCCGGCGTGCTTGGCGCCCTGGACGGCGTTGATGCCGGTGCCGCCGATGCCCATCACGATCACGACGTCGCCGGGCTGCGTCTCGGCGGCGTAGACCGCCGAGCCCCACCCGGTGCCCACGCCGCAGCCGAGCAGCCAGTACGTGTCGAGATCGGCGTCCTCGGGAAGCTTGATGGCGGAGTCGGTGCTCACCAGCGTGTACTGCGAGAACGTGCCGAGTGCGCACATCTGGCCCGCCTGCGACCCGTCGGGCAGTGTGAAGCGGAAGCTCTCCGTGTCGTCGAAGCGCGAGCCGAGGAGGAGGAACTGCCCGAGCTGGCACAGGTTGGTCTGGCCGGAGTTGCACCAGCGGCACTTGCCGCAGGTGGGGATCCAGGAGAAGACGACCTTGTCGCCGACCTCCCAGCCGGGGGTGTTCGGCCCGACGGCCTCGACGACGCCGGACCCTTCGTGCCCGCCGATCATCGGCAGGTGGGTGAGGGCGCTGTCGCCGGTGACGAGGTGGTGATCGGAGTGGCAGAGGCCGGCCGCGTGCAGCTTGACGCGGATCTCGCCCTGACGGGGGTCGTCGACCTCGACGTCCATGACGTCGAATCGGCCGTTCTGCTCGCGGATCACGGCCGCGCGGGAAGTGATGGGCATCGGTTCTCCTTCGGACCAAAGCAGGGATGACGGCAACGCCGCCGTAGTGTCAGGCTACCTGAAAATAACGCGGACTTCGAGGAGTTTCGGGACCCGCGCGGCATCGGGACGCGCGGCATCGCGACGCGCGCGGCATCGCGCACGACCCGCCGGAGTCGTCAGAGGAAGATCGACGTGCTCTCGCGGTAGTTCTCGATCGCCTCGGGGCCGAACTCGCGCCCCAGGCCCGAGTCCCGCACCCCGCCGAACGGACTGCCCAGGTCGGGACGGTAGCCGTTGAGGCCGATCGAGCCCGTCCGCACGCGTCGGGCCACGGTCAGCGCCGCGTCCTCGTCGGCGCTGAAGACCGAGCCGCCCAGGCCGTAGCGCGTGGCGTTGGCGATGTGCACGGCGTCGTCGACGTCGCGATAGGGGTGCACCGTCACGACGGGGCCGAAGATCTCGTCCTGCGCGATGTCGCTGGCCGGGTCGGCGCCGGTGATGATGCGCGGCGCGTAGAACCATCCGTCGGTGGGCGCGGGCGTGTCGCCGGCGAGGACCGCCGCGCCGGCCGCGCGGGCGGCATCCACCATCCCGGTCACGCGCGCGAGCGCGCGCTCCGACACGAGCGGCCCGATCTCGGTCGCGGGATCCTGCGGGTCGCCGACGCGCAGGTCGCGCGCGAGCGACACGAGGCCCTCCGTGAACTCCGCCTCGCGGGAGGCAGGAACGACGATGCGCGACAGCGCGATGCAGTTCTGGCCGGTGTTGCCGAAGGATGCGATGCGCAGGCCGGCGAGGACCTGATCGAGATCCGCGTCCTCGAGGACGATCGCCGCGGACTTGCCGCCGAGCTCGAGCGTCGCCGGGATGAGGCGCTGGCCCGCGACCGCGGCGATCTGTCGACCCGCCGCGGTCGAGCCGGTGAAGGCGACCTTGTCGACATCCGGATGCGCGACGAGGGCCTGGCCGGTCTCGCGCCCGCCCGTGACGATGTTGATGACGCCCTCGGGGAAGCCGATCCGCTGCGCGGCGGCGGCGAGGACGAAGATGTCCAGCGGCGACTCGGCCGCGGGCTTGATCACCACGGTGCAGCCGGCGGCCAGGGCCGGCGCGAGCTTGAGCGTCGTCGAGGACTGCGGGTGGTTCCAGGGCACGATGAGTGCCGCGACGCCGAGCGGCTGCCGGACGTGCAGCGAGGTGCCCTCGCGGTCGTTGTTGGGGCGGTCCTCCTCGACCATCAGGTCGCGCGCGAGGCGCGCGTAGTAGCGCAGGTGCTGGACGGGGCGGATGCCGTTCATGAACCGCGCGACCGCGATAGGCTGCCCGATCTCGTCGGTCACGAACGCGGCCGTCTCGGCGGCGCGGGCCTCGAGCTCGTCGGCGAGTCGGTCCATCCACTCGCCGCGCTCGGCGGGGGACAGGCGCGGCCACGGACCGTCGTCGAACGCCGCGCGCGCCGCGCGCACGGCGCGGTCGACGTCCTCGGGCGTGCCGTCGACGGCGGTGCCGATCGGCGAGCGGTCGTAGGGGTTCGTCACCTCGATCAGCGCGGAGCCGGTGGAGTCCGCGAAGTCGCCGGCGATGAAGAGTCGTTCCTGGATGCGAGTCGCTTCGAGCACGTCGGCAGGCTAGCATCGGCATCCGATCCATTGCTACGCATTGCGACCAATCGACCGCAATGCGTACACTGACCGGAGATCGCCCCGACGCACACGCCGACGACGACGATGAGGAGCACCGGAATGACCCAGCTGCGCAGCAACTTCTCCCGCGGGTCGGCCCTGGGTATCGCTCGGCGGGCGCAGTGGAAGGCGCTGGGGATTCCGGCATCCGATCTTGACAAGCCGAAGGTCGCGATCGTCAACACGTCGTCGGACCTCGCCGCGTGCTACGCGCACCTCGACGACATCGTCGCCGTGCTCAAGGACGAGCTGCGCGCCCTCGGCGTCCTGCCGTTCGAGATCCGCACGACCGCGCCGTCCGACTTCGTGACCAGCGTCGGGCGCGCCGGCCGCTACATCCTGCCCAGTCGCGACCTCATCGTGAACGACATCGAGGCGGTCGTCGAGGGCGCCAAGCTCGACGCGATGATCTGCCTGAGCTCGTGCGACAAGACCACGCCCGCCCACCTCATGGCGGCGGGCCGCATGAACATCCCCACCGTCGTCGTGCCCTGCGGCTACCAGCACAGCGGGCTCGCCGAGGGGCGGGAGGCGGATGTCGAGGAGGTCTTCCTCCAGGCCGCCAAGGCCGCTGTGACCGGCGAGCCGACCGACGAGCTGCAGGAGCTGGCCGACGACGCGATCCTCGGCCCCGGCGTGTGCGCGGGCCTCGCGACGGCGAACTCGATGCACGTCGCCGCCGAGGCGCTCGGGATGGCGGTGCCCGGCGCCGCTCCGGTCCGCGCCAACAGTGAGCGGATGTGGGACTCGGTGCGCCGCTCGGCGGCGGCGCTCGTCGACCTCATCGAGCGCGACATCCGTCCCCGCGACATCATCACCGCGGCCTCGATCCGCAACGCCGCGCGCACGATGCTCGCCGTGGGCGGCTCGATGAACACGATCAAGCACCTGCAGGCCGTCGCCGTCGAGTCGGATGTCGACATCGACGTGTGGGAGGAGTACCGCACGCTCGGCCGCCAGACCCCGCTGCTGTGCTCGGTCCGCCCCAACGGGCCGTTCCTCGTCGAGGAGCTCGAGGACGCCGGCGCGGCGGCGACCGTGCTGCGCGAGCTGATGCCGCTCCTGGACGGGGACCAGCTCACCGTCACGGGGCGCACCCTCGCCGAGAACGCCGCTGCCGCGCGGCCCGCCGACGGCACCGTCATCCGCACGCTCGCGGACCCGTTCGGCACCGACCCGGCCATCACGGTCCTGCGCGGCACGCTCGCCCCCGGCGGTGCCGTGGCCAAGCGCCCCGTCCCGGATCCGGGCCCCTTCCGCTTCACCGGCCCCGCGCGCGTCTTCTCGAATCGGGAAGAGGCGATCGACGGCATCTCCAGGGGCCGCCTGCAGCCCGGCGACGTCGCCGTGATCCGCGGCATCGGCGTCTCCGGCGGGCCGGGCATGGGGCTCACCAGCGCGTTCATCTTCGCCCTGCACGCGCGCGGCCTCGCCCAGAGCGTCGCGCTCGTCACCGACGGCCAGTTCAGCGGTCTCGTCAACCAGGGCGTCACGATCGGGGAGGTCTCGCCCGAGGCCGCCGCCGACGGCCCGCTCGGCCGCGTCCAGGACGGCGACGTCATCGACATCGATCTGGCCGCCGGCACCGTCGACCTCCTGGTCCCCGCCGACGAGCTCGCCGCGCGCCCGCGCTACGCGCCGCCCGCCGACGACGACACCGGCGGCGGCTACCTCGACCAGTACCGCGAGCTCGTGCAGCCGCTCGCCTGCGGCGCCGTGCTGTGCGCCCGACCCGCCCGCGCGTGCGCCGAGCGCACCGTGCCCGCCTCGTAAGGAGAGACGATGACCGACACCCTCACCCTGCCCGCCGCCGAGGTCCCCGTGATCGGCGAGTACGACGTCGTCGTCATCGGCGGCGGCCCCGCCGGCCTCATGGCCGCCACAGCCGCATCGCGTGCCGGGCGCTCGACGCTGCTCATCGAGCGGTACGGCTTCCTCGGGGGAGCGGGCACGATGGGCGGGCTCTCGACGTTCTGCGGCCTGCACGCGAACGTGCACGGCGAGCATCGTCTCGTCGTGCACGGCTACGCCGACGAGCTGTACGGGCGCCTCGACGCGATGGAAGGGCTCAACGCGCCGCACCTCTCGGTCGAGGACCGCATCCAGGCCGTCGCCTTCGACATCTCCGCCTACAAGATCGCCGCCGACGAGCTCGTCCTCGCGGGCGGCGGCGAGATCCTCTTCCACGCCTCCGCCGTCGACGTCGTCATGAAGGACGACGCGACCATCGACGCCGTCGTGGTGGAGTCGAAGTCCGGCCGTGCCGCGATCCGCGGGCGCTTCTTCATCGACGGGTCCGGCGACGCCGACGTCGCGGCCTGGGCGGGGGTGCCGTACGAGCGCGCCGAGCACCTCCTCTACCCGTCGCTCATGTTCCGCATCAACGGCGTCGACCACGAGAAGGCGGGCCCGGCGTGGAAGACGATCCGGCGCCTCATGGAGGAGGCCGAGGCCGCGGGCACCCACCGCTTCCCGCGGAAGAAGCCCATCGTGCGCCCGCAGATCAACCCGCTCGAATGGCGCTCGAACCTCACGCAGCTGAGCAACGAGGACGGCTCGGCCATCGACGGCACCGACGTGCGCCAGCTCACCCGCGGCGAGCTGCAGGGCCGTCAGCAGGTCAAGGACACCTTCGCGTTCATCCGCGACAACACGCCCGGGTTCGAGAACTCGTACGTCGTCGACATCGCGCCGCAGATCGGCATCCGTGAGACGCGCCGCATCGTGGGGGAGTACCAGCTCACCGAGGACGACGTCCTGGACTGCGTCGACTTCGAGGACACGATCGGTGTCAACGGCTGGATGGTCGAGGCGCACGTCGCCGGCGACGTCGAGTTCCGCTTCCCGCGCGCCGAGGACAGCCGCGGCTTCAACCAGCTGCCCTATCGGATGCTGGTGCCCCAGCGCGTCGACAACCTCCTCGTGGCGGGGCGCTGCGCCTCGATGACCCAGCTCGGCCAGTCGTCCGGCCGGGTCACCGGGCCCTGCTTCGTGATGGGGCAGGCGGCCGGGACGGCGGCGGACCTCGCGCTGGGCGCCGGGGTCGCGGCGCGGGACGTCGCCGTGCCCGCCCTCCAGCGCCGGCTCGAGGCCGAGGGCGCGTACCTGGGCACCGACCTGCCCGCGGATGTCGTGCTCGCGTCATCCTGAGCTGCGCGTGAGCCGTGCACTAGCCTGATCGGGACCGAAGGGCCCCGATGAAACAGAGCAACTTCACCTACGTCATCAAGCAGCTCGAGCTCGCCCTCCGTCCCTACATCGACGGCGCATGCGCAGCGGCGGGCATGACGACGGCGCAGTACACGGCCTTGACGGTGCTGGACCGTCGCCCCGGGATCACCAGCTCCGAGCTCGCCCGGCGCTCGTTCGTGCGCGCCCAGACGATGGCGCAGACGATGGATCCGATGCTCGAGGAGGGCCTCGTGCGCCGCGAGCAGGATCCGCAGCACGCGCGACGGCTCCTGCTGTTCCTCACCGACAAGGGACGGGCGGCGATGGCGGAGGCGGAGCCCCGCGTGCGCGAGCTCGAGAAGCTCCTCATGAGCGACTTCACCGAGGAGGAGGGCGAGGCGTTCGCCGATTACCTGCGCCGTGCCCGCCGTGCCCTCGAGGCCGGCCACCCCGTCCGCAGCTGACCCTTCGGCGCCCCCGCGCCCGGCGGGCGACGCGCCCGCGCCGACGCCGGACACGCGGAAGGCCCGGCCATGCGGCCGGGCCTTCCGGGGAAAGCGATCAGAGCGTCCCGGTGGTGCGCCACCCGCCCTGGTACTCCTGACGCGCGGTCACGGCGTAGGGCACGGGGCTCACGACGGCGCGCACGGCGATCTGCTCGTGCGGCTCGACGGTGGTCTTGCCCGAGCCGCCGTCCGGCTCGCCCCACACCACGCGGACCTCGGCGCCGATCGGCACGTCGCGGTCGACCGTGGCCAGCGACAGGCCGCGCTTCTCGTTCGCGGTGACACCCGTGAACAGCGACAGGCCGACGTTGTTGCCGTCCGCGTCGATGACGGCGTCGTAGTTGGACGAGCCGTAGTTGGCGTTGGGCAGGTCGAAGAACTGGTAGCCCGGGCCCTCGCGGTCGAGGACGCTCGCGAGGATCTTGGTCAGGTCCTCGTCGTTCCAGGCCAGGGTGACCTTCTTGCGCTGCTGCTCCGGGTCGATCTTCTCGAGCGCGTCGCGACCGATGAAGTCGTGGTCGAACTTGACGAACGAGCCGTAGCCGAGCTCCCACGGGTTGAGGTAGTAGTCCTCGATGTTGTCCGAGACGAACGAGCCGGCGAGGGCGTTGATCGCCTCGTAGCTGTTCGCGGGCAGCCACTCGCGGTACTTGCGCTCGACGTCGCCGCCCGTGTAGATCGCCGGCAGCGGGGAGGGGATCCAGCCAGACTCGAGGGTGTTCGACGAGTAGGCGCGCGAGCCGCAGGGCTCGATGCCGAACTCGGCGCCGGCCTCGAGGATCGCGTCGCGGATCTTGCCGTGCTGCTCGTAGGGGCCCCACAGCTCGAGGCCGGGCGCGCCGGCCATGCCGTGACGGAGCGTGCGCACCTGCTCGCCCGCGATGGTCAGGTGGCCCATGTGGAAGAACTTGACCTTCTCGAGCGTGCCGCCGTTGAGCTTCTCGATGATCGCCCACGCGTTCGGTCCCTGGATCTGGAACCGGTAGTACTCGCGATGCACGGCCTGGCCGTACGGGCGCGAGGGGGAGCGGTCGTCGTAGCGGTACTCGACGTCGTACCCGCCGGTCTCGGCGTGGAACTGCAGCCAGTTGGCGCCCGGGGCGCGACCGACGTAGACGTACTCGTTCTCACCCTCGCGGAAGAGGATGCCGTCGCCGATCACACCGCCGTTGGAGGCGGTGGGGACGAACTGCTTGGCCGTGTCGACCGGGAAGTTCGCGAACGAGTTGATCCCCGTGTCGGAGAGGAGCTTGAGAGCGTCCGGGCCCGAGACGAAGAAGTTGACCATGTGGTGCGTCTGGTCGTAGAGCACCGCCGTGTGCCGCCACGCCTTCTGCTCGCGGCGCCAGTTGCTGAACTCCGCGGGGACGACCGGGTAGATGTACGTTCCGAGCTGCGAGTCGCGCAGCATCTGAACGGTGTTCCCCTTCTCGTCCAGAAGTTCCTGAAGATTACGTGCCATGTGAGTGCTCCTGACTTCCTCGTCCTGTGGCCGATGTTACGGGTGGAATTTACCTATGTCCAGAGGTATATCGGTAACCAAGATTGTAGACAATATCTTGACCATTGCGCCAGAGGTGTGATTCTCTGGCTCTCGGGCGCACAGACGAGTGGAGGAGTGCGATGTCCGAACACGTCGTCGTGACCGATATCCGGCGAGCGGATCCCGCCGTCGTCGACGCGCTCGCGGAGTTCGGCTCCGCGACCGTGCACGAGGCGATGGGCCGCATCGGCTATGTCGGCGCGCACATCCGTCCCATCCAGCAGGATGCCGCGATCTCCGGCTCCGCGATCACCGTGAGCGCCGCGCCCGGCGACAACCTCATGGTGCACGTCGCGATCGAGCAGGCGCAGGAGGGCGACGTCATCGTCGTCGTGCCGGTGACCGACTCGGCGTTCGGCTTCATCGGCGAGCTGATGGCGACCCAGATGCAGGTGCGCGGCGTGCGCGGCTACGTGACCTCCGGGGGTGTCCGCGACACCGCCGAGCTGCGCTCCATGGGCTTCCCGGTGTGGACCGCGCATGTGAGCGCGCAGGGCACCGTCAAGGACACCGCCGGATCCGTCAACGTCCCCGTCGTGCTCGGCGGCGCCGTGGTCGCCCCGGGCGATGTCGTGGTGGCCGACGACGACGGCGTCACGATCGTGCCGCGCGCGATCGCCGCCGAGACGCTCGAGGCCGCGCGTGCGCGCGCCGCCCGCGAGGCCGCGAACCGCATCCGATACCAGGACGGCGAGATCTCGATGGATCTCAACAAGCTCCGGCCCGTCGTGGCGGAGCTCGGCATCCGCTATGTCACGCAGGCGGAGCACGATGCCCGCTGACCCCACCGACGCCGCGCGCGCCGGCATCCGCTGCATGCTCATGCGGGGCGGGACCTCGAAGGGGGCCTACTTCCTCGCGGAGGACGTGCCGGACGATCCCGCCGCGCGCGCCGAGCTCATGCTGCGCGTCATGGGCAGTCCCGACCCGACGCAGATCGACGGCCTCGGCGGCGCCCACCCGCTCACCAGCAAGGTCGCGATCGTCTCGCGCTCGCCCCTGCCCGACGTCGACGTCGACTACCTCTTCCTGCAGGTGGTGGTCGACGAGCCCGTCGTGAGCGACGCCCAGACGTGCGGCAACCTGCTCGCGGGCGTCGGGCCGTTCGCCGTCGAGCGCGGCCTCGTCGATCCCCGTGGCGACCGCACCGAGGTGCGGATCCGCCTGCTCAACACGGGCGACATCGCGACATCCGTCTTCGCGACGCCCGGCGGCCGGGTCGACTACGACGGCGACACCGCGATCGACGGCGTGCCCGGGCTCGCCGGACGCATCGACCTCGAGATCGGCGGCGGCCCCGACAAGCCGCTCCTGCCGACCGGCAACGTCCTCGATGAGGTCGGCGGACACCGCGTCACGCTCATCGACAACGGCATGCCCGTCGTCCTCCTGCGGGCCGACGAGTTCGGGGTCACGGGTCACGAATCGCCCCAGCAGCTGGAGGAGGATGCCGCGCTGAAGGCCGAGGTCGAGCGCGTGCGCCTCCTCGCGGGACCGCTCATGGGACTCGGCGACGTCGCCGAGCAGACCGTGCCGAAGATGTTCCTGCTGTCCGCTCCGCGCTCCGGCGGCGCGGTCGCGACGCGCGCGTTCATCCCGGCCCGCGTGCACACCTCGATCGGCGTGCTCATGGCCGCATCGGTCGCCGCCGGCATCCGGATCCCCGGCTCCGTGGGCGCGGAGATCGCCGTCGTCCCGGTGGATGGGGCCACGGTTCTCGAGCACCCGTCCGGCGCGTACTCTGCCGACGTGCGCGTCACGCAGGACGCCGACGGCACCTGGCGGGGGACCTCCGCCTCGGTGCGCACCGCCCGCAAGATCTTCGACGGCGTGGTCTTCCCACGCCCGCGACTGTAATCCCGTCAGAGAGGACATCACATGGCATCCAGTGAGAACTTCGACCTCGCCCACCTCGGCGGCGTCGAGCTGTACACCCCGAAATTCGAGGAGAGCCTGCACTTCTTCCGCGACCTGCTCGCCATGCGCGAGGTCGCACGCATCGGCGACTCGGTCTACCTGCGCTGCTGGGACGAGTACCAGCTCTACACGCTGAAGCTCACCGCCTCCGACACGAACGGCGTCGGCCGCACGCTGTTCCGCGCGACGAGCCCCGAGGCGCTCGAGCGCCGCGTCGCCGCCATCGAGAAGGCGGGCCTGGGCCACGGCTGGCGCGACCCCGAGGTGGGCGTCGGCCGCTCGTACGAGTTCGAGGACCCGGACGGGCACCTCATGGGCATCTACTACGACACCGAGCACTACGTGCCGGACGAGCAGGACACCCCGGCCCTGAAGAACCAGGCCTCGGCGTTCCCCGGCCGCGGCGTGAACGCCCGCCGCATGGACCACATCAACTACCTCGCCTCCGACGTCAACGCCGCCGGCGAGTTCTGGCGCGACGTGATGATGGCCCGCGAGTCCGAGCGCGTGCGCCTGGACGACGGTCGCTACGGCGCGTGGTGGTTCCGGTTCCAGCAGAAGTCGTACGACGTCGTGTACTCGGACGACTGGTCGGGCGCGCGCGGGCGCTTCCACCACTTCGCCCTGGCCCCGGACACGCGCGAGGACATCCTCAAGGCGGCCGACATCTTCCTCGAGAACAAGATCCACATCGAGTTCGGCCCCTACAAGCACGCCATCAACCAGACGTTCTTCATCTACGTGTGGGAGCCGGGCGGCAACCGCATCGAGCTCGCGAACGCCGGTGCGCGCCTCATCCTCGACCCGGACTGGCCGGTCGTCGAGTGGAGCCAGGCCGAGCGCGCCAAGGGTCAGGCGTGGGGCGCCAAGACCGTCCCCACGTTCCACACCCACGGCACGCCGTTCGTCGAGAACCAGGAGGAGATCGACCGCAAGGCCATGGAAGGGCGCTGAGCCCCCGACACGGAAGCGCCGCCCCCGGATCGGGGGCGGCGCTTCCGTGTCACGGCGGAGATCAGGCCGCGGGCAGCCACCGCTCGATGCGCGGGTACACGCGGAGGGCGTTGCCCTCGAAGATCGCGGTGCGCGCGGCATCCGGGATGTCGGCGTTCTCGATGTACACCTTGGTGTCGTCCCAGTAGCGGCCGGACTCCGGGTCCTTGCCGCGGACGGCGCCGATCATCTCCGAGCCGAAGAGGATCTGCTCGGCCGGGACGACCCGCAGCAGCAGATCGATGCCGGCCTGGTGGTACACGCACGTGTCGAACCAGATCTGCGACATCGTCGCGTCGAAGTCCCAGCCCTGGTCCTGGGCCATGCCGCGGAAGCGGCCCCAGTGGTAGGGGACCGCGCCGCCGCCGTGCGGGATGACGAGGCGCAGCCCGGGGTGGCGAGCGAGGAAGCCGGAGCTGAGGGCCTGCACGAACGCGGTCGTGTCGGCCGCGAGGTAGTAGGCGCCCGTGGTGTGGATGACGGGGTTGTCCGACGCGCTGACGTGCACCATCCCCGGCACGTCGAGCTCCTCCATGGCCTCCCACAGCGGCGTCCAGTACGCGTCCGACAGCGCGGGGCTGTCCCAGCGCCCGCCGCTCGGGTCGGGGTTGACGTTGCAGCCGATGAAGCCCAGCTCCTCGACGCAGCGGCGCAGCTCGGCGACCGAGGCGGCGAGGTCCGCCCCCGGGCTCTGCGGCAGCTGCGCGACGGGCGCGAAGCTGCCAGGGAACAGCGTGCACACGCGGTGGATGAGGTCGTTCTGCCGGCGCGTCCACTCGAGCGACGTCTGCGCGTCGCCGATGTGGTGGCCCATCCAGCTCGCGCGCGGCGAGAAGATGGTGAGGTCCGTGCCGCGCTCCTTCTGCTGCGCCAGCTGGGCGCCGCCGACGGCCTCGATCAGCTCGTCGTCGCTCACCTCGTACTCGCGGGAGGCCACCTCGCGCAGCGCCTCGGCGGTCGTCGCCGCGAGCTGCGCGTCGCGCCAGGCCGCGACGCCCGGGGGAGTGGTGGTGAAGTGGCCGTGGCAGTCGATGATCACGTGCGCTCCGATTCTCAACGGCGGGCAATTGTAGACAATTATGGCTACACGATCGGCGTGACGTCTACCCTCGGCCGCCCCCCCGATGTCACGGAGTCGTGAACAGCCCCCTCGCCGCGTCGTCGGGCGCCTGCGCCTTGAGCTTGAAATGCTGCTTCTTGCCGGTCGCGGTGTAGGGCAGCTCGCCCACGAACGTGTAGCGGCGCGGCCGCTTGTAGTCCGCCAGCGCGACGCTCTCGCGCAGGTGCCGATCGAGCTCGCGCGCCGCCTCCGCGGGATCGGCGAGCGCTCCCTCGCGCGGCTGCACGTACGCGACGACGAGCTCGCCCCACTGCGGGTCGGGCAGGCCCACGACGATCGAGTCCGCGACGCCCGGATGCTGCGCGAGGACCTCCTCGACCTGGACGGGGTGCACGTTCTCGCCGCCCGAGATGATCATGTCGTCCTTGCGGCCGACGATCGTCACGATCTCGTTCTCATCCCAGGTCGCGAGGTCTCCGGGGTACACCCAGCCGTCGCGGAACTTCTCGGCCTGCTCGTCCGGATTCCCGAGGTAGGCGTACCCGCTCTTGACCGAGCGCATGATGACCTCGCCGATCTCCTGTCCGTCCTTGCGGGCGTGCTCGTGCGGCTCGGAGATCCGGTCGGGCTGCACGCGGACCACGGCGACGTCGTCGTCCAGGCACGCGCGCCCCGCGGCGCCCGCCGCGCCGGGCAGGTCGTCGGGACGCAGATAGGTGTTCCAGAACGCCTCCGTCGTGCCGTAGCCGTTGGCGATGCGGGGCGTGAGCACGCTCTGGTAGCGCAGCGCCGCCGCACGGTCGAGCGGGGCGCCCATCGTCACGATCCCGCGCAGCGACGAGAGGTCGCGCGGGCGGGCCTCCTGGGCGTCGGCCAGGCGCTCGAGGTTCGTCGGCGCGCCGATGACGTAGGTGAGGCGGTGCTGCTCGATCGCGTCGAGGACCGTCTGCGGATCGAACTGCGGGAGGGTCACGACCTCGGCGCCCACGAAGAACGCGGTGTTGGGGCCGGCGCAGTAGTTGCCGCCGCGGTGGAACCACGGCGACATGTTCATCGTCTTGTCGGTCGGGCCGAGCGGGAAGTGCATGATGACGTCGTGGGCCGTGAGCACCTCGTTGAGGCTCGTGAGCGGCACGGCCTTCGGCATGCCCGTCGTGCCCGACGTGTAGAGGCGGGATGTCTCGTCCCACGTGCTCGCGCCCTCCGGCGCGCGGAAGCTCGGCGCGGCCTCGGCGAGCAGGTCCTCGAAGCGCACGGCGCCGGGCAGCAGCTCCCCGCCGACGGCAGCCACCACACGCGGGGAGTGCGCGGCGATCTCGAGCGCGACGGCGACGTTCGCGGCATCCTGCCCGTCGTAGACGAAGACCGCGGGGCGGGACTGGTCGAGGATGTGCGCGGTCTCGGCGGGCGCGAGGCGGAAGTTCATCGGGGAGCTCACCGCGCGCAGTCCCTGGGCCGCGACGTAGAGGAACGCGAACTCGGGGGTGTTCTTCAGCTGGTAGGCGACGACGTCCCCCACGCCGACCCCGTGCGCGCGGAGTCCCTCGACGAGCCGGCCCGTGACCTCGCCGAGCTGCGCGTAGGTCCAGGAGCGTCCCGACGGCGGGTCCGTCAGGGCGGGCCGGCTCGCGTAGCGGTGGGTGTTGCGCTCGAAGGCGGCCGCCCACGTGAAGTGGCTCTCGAACACGCGCTGCAGCTCGCTGGGGTCGTAGTCGGTGTTCCCGACGCGTCCGCGGGATGTCATCGTGTCTCCTTCTCCTCCTCGTTCCCGTTCGGCGTCGTCGCGAGCTCCGACCAGAACGGAGGCGCGACGATGGTCAGCCCGCCGTCGACCACGAGGGTCTGGCCGGTGATGTAGCCGGCCGGCGGGGACAGCAGGAAGCGCACGGCGTGCGCGAGCTCGTCGGCGGTGCCCGCGCGGCCGAGCGGGATGCGCTCGGTGACCCGCTCCAGCGCGGGCATCGCGGGGTTCGCGTAGAAGTAGTGCAGCGAGTCCGTGTCGATGAGACCGCCGTTGACCGCATTGACGGTGACGCCGCGCGGCCCGAACTCGGCCGCCATGTGCCGCACCCAGGACTCCAGGGCCGCCTTGTCCGCTCCGATCGCGCCATAGGTGGGGAAGGCGCGCTGCGCGCCGCAGCTGGTGACCGCGACGATCCGGCCGCCGCGCGGCATCCGCTCCACCGCCCGCTGGGCCAGCAGCACGAACGAGCGGACGTTCGTCGCCCACGACCGCTCGAGATGGCGGGGCGCGAGATCGGCGACGGGCTTGAAGGCCGACGCCGCGGCGTTCGCGACGAGGAAGTCGTATGCCGTGCCGTCGGCGAAGAGCGCATCGATGGCGTCCGGCGACTCGAGCTCGAGGGGCACCGCGCGGGCCGTGCCGCCCGCACGGGCGATCTCGTCGACGACCCGCTCGGCCGCCTCCCGCTCGCGCCGGTACGTGAGCGTCACCGCGACGCCGTCGGCGGCCAGGAGGGCGCAGATGCGCGCGCCCACACCCCGGGAGCCGCCTGTCACGAGTGCAGACGGGGCGGAGGTGTCGAGCATGCGGTCGCTTCCCACGGTCGGGTCGCGTCGGGCGGTGATCCGTCCGGCGCCGGAACGTCGGTCAGCCTAGTACCGTCACGGCGGCGGCGGGGCCGATCGGCGGGGTCGGAGCCGCGCGTTAGGGTGGTGCGGTGCCAGAAGCCGTCATCACCGCCGACCGTCTCGTCAAGGCCTATCGATCGAAGGGCAAGCCCGACTTCGTCGCCGTCGACGGGCTGAGCTTCGAGGTCGCCCCGGGGGAGTCGTTCGGCCTGCTCGGCCCCAACGGCGCGGGCAAGTCGACGACCATGAAGATGATCGGCGCGGTCTCGACCCGCACCGGCGGAGACCTGCGCATCCTCGGCCTCGACCCCGACCAGTACGGGCCCGAGATCCGCAGCCGGCTGGGGGTCGTCCCGCAGCAGGACAACCTCGACGGCGAGCTGAACGCGCGCGAGAACCTCTACATCTACGGTCGCTACTTCGGTCTGCCCGGCAAGGTCTGCCACCAGAAGGCCGACGAGCTGCTCGCCTTCGCGCAGCTGGAGGACAAGGCCAAGAGCAAGGTCGACCAGCTCTCCGGCGGCATGAAGCGGCGCCTCACGATCGCGCGCGGCCTCATCAACGACCCCCGCATCCTTCTCCTCGACGAGCCGACGACGGGCCTCGACCCGCAGGCGCGCCACGTGCTGTGGGACCGCCTGTTCCGGCTCAAGGAGCGCGGCACGACGCTCGTGCTGACGACCCACTACATGGACGAGGCCGAGCAGCTGTGCGACCGGCTCATCGTCGTCGACAAGGGCAGGATCATGGCCGAGGGCACGCCCGCGTCGCTCATCCGGCAGCACTCCAGCCGAGAGGTGCTCGAGGTGCGGTTCGGATCCGACCGGAACGAGCAGGTGGCGCCGCGGCTGGAGGCCGTCGGCGACCGCGTCGAGGTGCTGCCCGACCGCATCCTCATCTACACCGCCGACGGCGAGGCCGCGCTCGAGCGCATCACGGCGGAGGGCCTGGAGCCGCTCACGAGCCTCGTGCGCCGCTCGAGCCTCGAGGACGTCTTCCTGCGCCTGACCGGAAGGTCGCTGATCGAATGAGCACCCCGCACCGCGGAGGAGAGGACGAGCGGATGCCGCGCGGCGGCGCCGCGGTGTCGTCCTCGCCCTCCCTCGACGAGCTGCGCGCCGAGGCGATGCAGTGGGGGCGCGCGCCCCGCGCCCGCGGCACCTGGTACGTCACCGAGCACATGGTGCGCGCGATGCGCGCCTACGGCTGGACGATCGTCGTCGGTGCCGTGGGGCAGCCGATCCTCTACCTCCTGGGCCTCGCGGTGGGCCTCGCGGCGCTCATCCAGGCGCCCATCGACGACGGCGGCGTCGAGGTCTCGTACCTCGTCTTCGTCGCCCCTGCCCTGCTCATGACGGCCGCGATCGCGGTGGCCTCCGAGGAGTTCTCCTATCCGGTGGTGGCCGGCTTCAAGTGGCGCCGGTACTTCTTCGGGTTCAACGCCTCGCCGCTGTCGCCGGGGCAGATCGCCGGCGGCGTCACGGCGGGCGGCTCGGCCCGCATGCTCTTCGCCGTGCTCGCGTACTACCTCTTCATCTGGGTCTTCGGCGCGGTTCCCGATCCGGCGACGGGGTGGCTGTCGATCTTCGTCGGGCTGCTCGGCGGCCTCGCGTTCGGCGTCCCCTACATGGCCTACGCGGCATCCATCCAGGACGACAAGGGCCAGTTCGCGCTCGTGCAGCGCTTCATCTTCATGCCGATGTTCCTCTTCTCCGGCACGTTCTACCCGCTCGCCGCGCTGCCGCTGTGGCTGCAGTGGATCGGGTGGGTCTCGCCGCTGTGGCACGCGACGGAGCTCGGCCGCATCCTCACCTACGGCAAGCCCGCCGATCCGATCGGGATCGTCATCCACCTCGCGTACCTCGTGGTGCTCTCTGTGGGCGCCTTCCTGATCGCCCGCCGCATCTTCGAACGGAGGCTCAGCGCATGACCGCCACGACGGTGACGACGGACGCCGGGCGGCGCCGCGGCGGGGTCCGCGCCCTGTGGGCGGGCAATCCGCAGGCGGTGGTGCAGCGCGGTCTGCTGGCGGCGCGCTCGTCCAGCTGGCTCGTCGTGGTGTCCGGGTTCTTCGAGCCGGTGTTCTTCCTCGCGTCGATGGGCATCGGCCTGGGCGGGCTCATCGGCGAGGTGGAGACGAGCGGCGGCGCACAGGTGCCGTACGCGGCCTTCATCGCTCCCGCACTGCTGGCCGTCTCGGCGATGAACGGCGCGATCTACGACTCCACGTGGAACGTGTTCTTCAAGCTCAACTACGGCAAGCTCTACGAGGGGATGCTCGCGACGTCCCTCGGGCCGCTGGATGTCGCGCTGGGGGAGATCCTCTACGCGCTGCTGCGGGGCCTCCTGTACGCGACCGGCTTCATGATCGTGATGCAGCTGCTCGGCCTCAACCTCGCGTGGACCGCGATCCTCGCGCTGCCGACGGTGCTCATCATCGCGTTCGGCTTCGCGAGCCTGGGCATGGCGGTCACCAGCTACATGAAGACCTTCCAGCAGATGGACTGGATCAACTTCGTGCTGCTGCCGATGTTCCTGTTCTCGGCGACGCTGTACCCGATCACCGTGTACCCGGAGTGGGTGCAGGGCGTCATCATGGCGTTCCCGCTGTGGCACGGCGTCGAGCTGCTGCGCGGCTTCACGACCGGGGTCATGAGCCCCGACATGGGCTGGCACTTCCTCTATTACGCCGTCATGATCGCGGTCGGGCTCGTCTTCACGACCAAGCGCCTGCGCGCCCTGTTCCTCGACTGAACCGCAGCCGGCACCGCCTGCGCGTCAGAGCGAGCCGGTCGCGCCGACGCCCAGGTTCTCGTCGTAGTCGATGTCCTTCGTCTCCTTCGACAGCAGCAGCGCGATGAGGGTCAGCACCGCCATCACCGACAGGTAGACGCCGACCAGCCATGGGCTGCCGTCGCCGGTCAGCGACCACAGCCACACGGCGATGATCGGGGCGAGGGCGGCGCCGAGGATCGACGACACGTTGTACGAGATCGCCGAGCCCGAGTACCGCACGTTGGTGGGGAACAGCTCGGGCAGGATGGCGCCCATCGGGCCGAACGTGGCTCCCATGAGCATGAACCCGAAGACGAGGAACGCCTGCATGAGCGCTCCGGTGAACTTCGGGTCGGCCTGCGGGAGCAGGAAGACGTTGAACACGAGGCCGAACACGATGATCGCGACGGTGACCCAGATGAGGAGCTTCCGGCGCCCGATCGCGTCGGCGATCGGCCCGGACAGCAGCGTGAAGATGCCGAAGAACACCACGCCGATGATCTGCATGAGGACGAAGTCGATGTAGCCGAAGCCGAGCCCTGGGTAGAACTGCGCGGCGAACTGCGCGGGGTCGAAGGCGGTGCCGGCGGCCTCCGCCGCCGCCTGGGCCGCGGCGGTCGCGGAGGCGAGGTCGGCGGGCTTGGTGCCGTACGACAGCGTGAACTGCGTCATGAGGTAGAAGAGCACGTAGGTCGCGAGCATGATGAACGTGCCGAGGAGGAGCTCCTTCCAGTGGTGCCGGAACACGGCTCCCACCGGGAAGCGGCGCAGCGCGCCCTTCTTCTCCGCCTTCGCGAACGTGTCGGACTCGACCAGGCGCAGGCGCACCCACAGGCCGATGATGACCATGACGGCCGAGAACCAGAACGGCACCCGCCAGCCCCAGGCGAGGAACTCGGCCGAGCGCTGCGCTCCGCCGTCGGGGTGGGGGAGCGCCCAGTTGATGACGAGGAACACCGTGTTGGCGATGATGAAGCCGAGCGGCGCGCCGAGCTGGGGGAACGTGCCGTACCAGGCGCGCTTGCCGGCCGGGGCGTTCTCGGTGGCGACGAGCGCGGCGCCGGACCACTCGCCGCCCAGCGCGAAGCCCTGCGCGAGCCGCAGGATGAGCAGCAGCAGCGCCGCCCACCACCCGATGGCGTCGTACGTCGGCAGGCAGCCGATGAGGAAGGTCGCGATGCCCATGGTGAGCAGGGACGCCACGAGCGTGGCCTTGCGGCCGAACCGGTCTCCGAAGTGACCGAAGATGACGGCCCCGATCGGGCGCGCGATCATCGCAGCCCCGAACACGCCGAACGACGCCAGCAGTGAGGTCGTGTCGTTGCCCGTGGGGAAGAAGAGGATGGGGAAGACGAGCACCGCGGCCGTCGCGTACGCGTAGAAGTCGTAGAACTCGATCGTCGTGCCGACCAGGCTGGCGGTGATCACGCGCGAGCGCGGGTTCGCCGGGGTGGGCGTGGTGGTCGCGGTTCCGGTATCGGACATGAGGCATCCTCCGCTCGTCGAACCCCCCCACCGTACCCACGGTGTGCAAAACTAATGTGATTCAGAGAACGGGGAGTGACGATGGGTCGACCACGGGTGGCGCTGCTGTCGCGGGACGCGATCGCCGATGCGGCGCTGCGCCTCATCGACAAGAACGGCAAGGTGACCGTCTCCGAGGTCGCCAAGGCGCTCAACGTGTCGCCGCCCTCGCTCTACAACCACGTGTCGGGTCTGGACGAGATCATCGAGCTCGTGCGCGAGCGCATCCACATCGAGCAGGGGCCGAGGATCGATCCGGACGACACGTGGCAGGACGTGATCCGGCACGTCGCCCAGCATGACCGCGACTCGATCGGCAAGCACCCGTGGGCGGTGGCGGACATCATGATCTCGACGGTCCAGGCGGGGGCGCCCATCGACTCCGTGCGCACGTTCGCGCGGGTTCTGGAGGATGCCGGCTTCGAGCCGGAGGATGTCCTGGGGGTCATCGGCGCGGTCGACCTGCTCACGGCGGGCGGAGCGCTCGACGTCAACGCCCCGGAGTACGTCTACCCCGTCGACGTCATGCTCGAGGAGAACGCGCTCGGCCGTGCACTGCGCGCCGCCCCCAAGGGGCGCGAGCGCGCGGACTTCGTCTTCCACTTCGCCGTCGAGGCCCTCATCGCCGCGCTCGAGGCGCGGCTCGGCGCCACCGCGCGCTGACGGCTCCGCACCCCGGGGGAGGCGTGCGACCCTCGCCGGTCGCTCTTTGCGTCGTCGGCAACGCCTCCTCGCGCCGGCTCCGAAAACTAATTACTTTCGGAAAACTCTTGTAAAACTAATGCCTGTCGTTTAATCTGACTTCGCATCATCCGCTGGCATCTCGCTCCGAGATCGCGACGGTGCCGCCGTGCGTGCAGCCGCGGCATCCGTGTGCCCACTTTAAACGAATCGTCGTAGTTATCTGGGTTCCCATGACCCCCGCACGACCTTGTACAACCGCGCTCCGGGAGCGTGCCTCGTGACCGCGCGCCGCCGTGCGCTCACGGCCGCCGCCGCGGCAGGTCTCGTCCTCGTCGCCTCGCTGGGCGTCCAGCTGTCCGCGATCCTCGCGCACGGTCTGTTCGACCACATCTCTCCGGCCGGTGTGAGCGGTCTGCGCTTCGCGATCGCCGGCGTCGTGGCGCTCGCGATCGTCCGCCCGCGCCTGCGGGGTCGCAGCGCCGGCCGGTGGGCGGCGATCGGATGCTTCGGCGTCGCGATCGCGAGCATGAACGCCTTCCTGTACCTCGCCCTCGAGCGCCTGCCGCTGGGCATCGCGCTGACGCTCGAGTTCCTCGGCCCGTTCGCGGTGGCGATCCTCGGCATCCGGCGGCCGAAGGCGGCGCTCGTGCCGGTGGCGGGTTTCGTGGGCGTCGTGCTCATCGTGCGGCCGACCGGCGACCTCGACGTGTGGGGCGTCGCCTGGGGTCTGCTCGCCGCGGTGGCGCTGGGTGCGTACGCGCTCCTGGCCGAGCGGGTGGGCCGAGCGGAGCGCGGGTTCGAGGGCCTCGCGCTCGCCCTGGGCGTCGCGGCCGTGCTCATGTCGCCGTTCGCGGCATCGGCCGCGCCGGCCCTGCGCTGGGCGGATGCGCCGGTGCTCGGGATCTCCGCACTGCTGGGCGTCGTCGTCGCGTTCGCGGCCGACACCGCGGCGGTGCGCCTCACGTCCGCGCGGACGGTGGCCGTGCTGCTGTCGCTCGATCCGGTGCTGGCGGCGCTGTTGGGGGCGGTGCTGCTGGGGCAGGCGCTGGACGGCGTGACATGGGCGGGCATCGCGCTCGTCGCCGCGGCGGGCCCTTCGTCGACGCGAGGCGGATCAGCGCCAGATCACGGCGATGCCGGCGTTGAGGAGTGCGAGCACCCCGACGGTCCAGAAGAGTGCCGGCGGCACGGCGCCGCCCTTCTTCTCGCGGGCGCCGCCGATGCCCATGAGGGCGCCGATGATCAGCAGGACGACGAGCTTGATGCCGATCTTGATGTAGTTGAGGCTTCCCTCGATGCCCCACGGGGCGGCGAGGATGAGGCCGGTGACGGCGGCGATCGTCAGACCGACGTTCATGAGACGGGTGAACCGCACGCGCTTGGCGACGGCCTCGACGAGCCACGAGCCGAACAGCACGGCGAATCCGATGATGTGCAGGTACACGACGATGTGGCGCAGGATCTCCATGCGCACAGCGTAGCTTGCGCCTCGCTGAAGGTGCAGACCCCTGCGTCAGAACCGTCCGCCGCCCGACCGCCGCGACGAGCTGGAGCGCGAGCCGCCCGAGCGCCGGGACGAGCTCGAGCTGCGTGACGAGCTGGAGCTCGACCGGCGCGACGACGAGCCCGACCAGCTGGAGCGCGACGAGCTGCTCCAGCCGCTGCGGGACGAGGAGCCGCCCCCGCCGGAGTCGCCGAACAGCCATCCGAGGATGCCGCCGGTGGCTGCGCCGTCGTAGCCCGAGTCGTAGCCCGGGGGGAGGGGATCGTCGCGCGAGACCTCGGCCCGCGCGTCGCGCAGCGCGTTCGTCGCCTCGGTGGCCGCCTGGCGGGCGGCGACGAGGGCCGCGATGGGATCGTCGGCGGCGGCCGAGGCGAGCGAGGCGGCGAACCTCTTCTCGGCGGCGGTGAGCTGAGAGCGAGGGCGGACGCCGATGACGCCGCGGCGCGTCTCGATGTACTCGGCGGCGCGACGGATCGCGTTCTTCGCCGTGGTCGTGCTCTCGTCGAGCCGCGCGAGGGCGCGATCGCGCTCGGCCGCCCGGTCCACCACGCGGCCGCTCACCTCGGCGAGCGCCGCGTCGGCGGCGCCGACCGCCTCGAGGGCGAGCAGCGGCGAGTCGTACGTCGCCGCGAGCGCCTTCTCCGCGGCGTCCGCGGCCGCATCGAGCTCGGCGGCGTCGCGGGGATCGTCGAGCGACCGGCTCCGTGCCTGCGCGATGTCGCCGCGCGTGTCGGCGAGAGCAGCCTCGAGCTGTGCGGTGGCGTCCGCGAGGCTCTCCGCGAGCTCCCTCACGGACGCCACGAGCTGGTCGATCTGGCCGACCGCCTGCTGCGCGCTGCGGATGCGCACCGCCGCCGTGCCGGCGGAGCCCTGGGCGAGGGCCTCGCCCGCGCGCTGCAGCTCGATCGCCGTGAAGGCCGCCAGGCGCTCGGCCTGCGCCACCGATCCCTCGATGGGGGCGAGGGCGGCCTCGCCGTAGCGGGAGGCGAGCTCGCGCTCGATGTCCCGCGCGGAGGCGAGGGAGGCGGCGAGGGTCTCCTGACGCGTCGTGAGCTCGTCACGCAGGCGGGGCGCCTCGCGCTCGAGGGCGCGCAGCTCGTCGAAGGCCGCGGACTCGGTGTCCAGGACGCGGTCGGCCTCGTCGCACAGCTCGGTGATCTTCTCCAGGGCCATCCGCCGGTCGGCGGGGGCGACGCGCCCCTCGTCGAGGGAGTGCCGCGTCGCGAAGGCCTGCGCGAGCAGCTCCGTCGCCTTCTGCAGCGCCTGCCGGAAGTCGACGGTGGCCTCCTCGCCGAACTGCGCGGCCGCGAACCCGACCTCCTGGCGCGCGGTGGCGAGCGAGTCGTCGAGCTCCACGAGGAGGGCGTCGGCCTTCGTCTCGAACGCCGCGATCGCCTCGCGCTCGGCCCGCGCCGCCTTCGCCGCGAGGTGGCGCCGGCGCCACCAGCGTCCGACGATGACGGCCGCGACCACGACGACGATGCCGCCGCCGATGATGAGCAGCCACGGCGGGCCCGGCTCGAGCGCGTCGCCGATGCCGTCCGCGAAGGCGATCGCGCCGCCCGGCCAGTCGTTCCCGCGCAGCTCGGGGATGAGTCGCGACGACGCGACCTCGTCGAGCTGCGCGTTGCTCAGCGGGAAGCCGGCGTCGACGGAGTACGCGTAGTTGCGGTCCTCGGTCGCGACGGCGAGGAGGACGTCCTTCTCTCCGAGTCCCGTGAGCCGGGCGGTCTCGTCCGCCCACCGCGGCGCATCCGACGGGTCGTCGAACGTCTCGACGTACACCACCCGCAGCGCGATGCCGGACCGCTCGTAGAGCTCGTCGATGGCCGCCTGGACCTCGCCCTCGGCCATGACGGACAGGACGCCGGCCTCGTCGACGAGGTCCGCGCCGCGGAGGTCGGACGGCGGCTCGGCGAGAGCGGGGGCCGCTGCCGCGGCCAGGACGAGCGTCAGTCCTGTCGCGGCGATGAGCCGCCCGATGGCACCGCGGACACGCATGAGGTCCCCTCCCCACCCGCGGCTCAGGATCGTCCGCGAGCTTTTTCAGCCTAACCGGACGGTCCGCGGGGACCCGACGGAGCGATTTCAGGAGCGCAGGTCGCGGAGGATCACCGCGGTGCGCAGCGCGGCATCCGCGGCCTCGTACCCCTTGTCCTCGTGCGAGCCCGGAAGACCCGCCCGGTCGAGCCCCTGCGCCTCGTCGTCCAGCGTGAGGACGCCGAAGCCGACGGGCTTGCCGGTGTCCAGGGCCACGCGTGTGAGCCCGTCGGTCGCCGCGGCGGAGACGAACTCGAAGTGAGGCGTGCCGCCGCGGATGATGACGCCGAGCGCCACCACGGCGTCCGCGCCGGCATCCAGCGCGGTCTTCGCGACCACGGGGAGCTCGAACGATCCGGGCACGCGGATGAGGCGGTGCGCGGCGCCCGCGGCCTCGAGCGCGCGGCGCGCGCCGGCGATGAGCCCCTCCGCGATCGTCTCGTGCCACTCGCCGGCGACGATCACGACGTCCAGGCCCGATCCGTCGACGGTCTGCCGCTCGGGTGCGCCCTTGCCGCTCATGCGCCTGCTCCTTCCGCGAGCGTGTGCTCGGCCTTCATCTGCGAGAGGGCGTCGGCGAGGTCGGCCTCGTCGATGATGTGGCCCATGCGGTCCCGCTTGGTCTCCAGGTACTGGTGGTTGTTCGGGCCGACGCCGACGAGGAGGGGGACCTGCTCGACGACGTCCAGTCCGAGCTGCCGCAGCTGCGACACCTTGTCCGTGTTGTTCGTCAGCAGACGCACCTTGTCGACGCCCAGGTCGGCGAGGATGCCGGCGGCCGCGGCGTAGTCGCGCGCGTCGGCGGGAAGGCCCAGGGCGAGGTTCGCGTCGACGGTGTCCAGACCCCGCTCCTGCAGGCTGTAGGCGCGCAGCTTGTTGATGAGGCCGATGCCGCGACCCTCGTGGCCGCGCATGTAGATGACGACGCCGCCGTCCTGTTCGATCGCGTCCAGCGCGGCATCCAGCTGCGGGCCGCACTCGCACTTGAGGGAGCCGAACGCCTCACCGGTCAGGCACTCGGAGTGCACGCGCACGAGCGGCGCCTCATCGTCGAGCTCGCCCGACACGACGGCGAGGTGGTCGGTGCCGGTGACGCGGTCCTTGTACGCGAGGAACCGGAACTGGCCGTGCGAGGTGGGCACCGTCGCCTCGGCGCGCAGGCTCACGCGGCGCTTGTGGGCGGAGTGCTCCTGCACCGGGTCGACCTCGTCGAGGTACGCGATGAGCTGCTCGATCGTGATGACCGGGATGCCCTCGCGCTCGCCCATCTCCAGCAGGCCCGGCAGGCGCATCATGCTGCCGTCCTCGGCGACGACCTCGCCGATCGCGCCGACGGGGGCGAGCCCCGCCAGCTTCATGAGCTCGACGGCCGCCTCGGTGTGCCCCGCGCGCTCGCGCACACCGCCGTCGACGGCGCGCAGCGGCAGGATGTGCCCGGGCCGGATGACGGAGGACGGCGTCGACTCGGGGTCGGCGAGGACGTTGAGGGTGTGGGCGCGGTCGGCGGCGCTGATGCCGGTCGAGACGCGGTCGGCGGCGTCGACGCTGACCGTGTACGCCGTCCCGCGGGAGTCCTCGTTCACGGCCACCATGGGCGGCAGGTCGAGACGGTCGGCCCAGTCGGCGGGCATCGGCGCGCACAGGAACCCGCTCGAATAGCGGATGGTCCACGCGAGCCAGTCCGGGGTCGCGAGCTGCGCGGAGAGGATGACGTCACCCTCGTTCTCGCGGTTCTCGTCGTCCGCGACGATGACGGGCTTGCCGGCGCGCAGGGCGTCCAGGGCCTCGGGGATGCTGGAAAGGCTCATCGGGAGCCTCCTTCTGTCGGGGCGCCGCCGGGCGCCGGAGGTCCCGCCGGGGCGGGTGCGGCCGCGGCCGCGGGAGGTGCGGGGAAGGAGAGGAGTCGTCGCACGTGCCGCGCGAGGATGTCGGTCTCGAGGTTCACCCGGTCGCCGACGACGCGCGAGCCCAGGGTGGTCGCCTCGAGCGTCTCGGGGATGAGGGAGACCTCGAACCAGGGCTCGGCCTCGGTCGGGTCGGACACGGCGCTGACGGTGAGCGACACGCCGTCGACGGCGATCGAGCCCTTGTCGACGACGAGCGGCGCGAGATCGGCCGGCAGCGCGATCCGCACGACGCGCCAGCGCTCGCCCGGCCGCACCTCGACGATCGTTCCGGTCCCGTCGATGTGCCCCTGGACGATGTGGCCGCCCAGGCGCCCGTGCGCCGCGGTCGCGCGCTCGATGTTCACCGCGCGCCCGCTGTCGACGCCGGCGAGCGTCGACATGTCGAGCGTCTGCTTCATGACGTCCGCGGTGAACCAGTCCGGCCCCTGGTCGACGACGGTGAGGCACACGCCGCTCACCGAGATCGAGTCGCCGTGACCCGCGTCGGACACCGCCTGCGGGGCGCGCACGGTGAGGCGCACGCCGTCGCCGGACGGCTCGACCGCCGTGACGGTTCCGATCTCTTCGACGATTCCGGTGAACATCAGCCTGCCTCCTCGGTCCGGTCCTGGGGTCGCACGGGGTGCAGCACCAGGAGCGCGTCCTCGCCCAGCTGCTGGACGGATGCCAGCGTGTACCGCTTCGCGTCCGCGATCGTCGCGACGCCGATGTCGCCGACCACGAGACGGTCGCCCCCGAGGAGCAGGGGCGCCACGTAGGCGAGGATCTCGTCGGCGATGCCGAGGCGGACGAAGGCGCTCGCGAGCGTCGGGCCGCCCTCGACGAAGACCCGGTGCACCCCGCGCTCGCGGAGGTCCGCGAGCATCGCGAACAGGTCGTCGCCCCCGTAGAACAGGGGGTTGAGGGGATGACGCCGCACCGCGGCATCCGCGGGCGTCTCGCGCTTTCCGAGCACGACGGGGATCGGCTGGGACGGGTACAGGCCGCCGTCCGCGTCGCGTGCCGTGAGGGCGGGGTCGTCGGCGAGGACGGTGCCGGTGCCCACCACGATCGCGTCGGCGCGGGCACGGCGGGCGTGCACGTCCTGACGGGCGGCCACGCCGGTGATCCAGCGGCTCGATCCGTCGGCCGCCGCGGCACGCCCGTCGAGGCTCTGCGCCCACTTGACGGTCACGTGCGGGCGGCCCAGGCGCTGCACGGTGAGCCACGAGTGCAGGAGGGCGCGGCCGTCGTCCTCGCGGAGACCGCCCTCGACGTCCACTCCGGCCTGGCGCAGGCGCTCGGCCCCGCCGCTCGACGCGACGCCCGGGTCGTCGACGGCGTACACGACGCGCGCGATCCCGGCCGCGATGAGAGCCTCGCTGCAGGGCCCCGTGTGGCCCGTGTGGTTGCACGGCTCGAGGGTGACGACCGCGGTCGCGCCCCGGGCGGCGCCCGGCGCGAGCCGGGACAGTGCGTCGACCTCCGCGTGGGCGGTCGAGGCGCCGCGGTGCCAGCCCTCGGCGAGGATCTCCCCGTCGGGGGAGAGGATGACGGCGCCCACCTGCGGGTTGACGCCGACAGGTCCGTTGAGGGCGAGCTCGAGCGCGCGCCTCATCGCTGCGTCTTCGATGTCGCTGTACGCCATGTCTTCCCTGTCCCGTCCGGGTCTTCCTCACCGGACTCCGAGGGGAGCGCGTCGCGGGGCACCGCGCTCAGGCGCGGCATCCCGTGCTGCCTCCCATCCGGACTAGCGATGGTCTCCCATCGCATCACCGTCGGTTCCGGAGTTCCACCGGATCGGCCGTCGCCCGCCCTCGAAGGGCCGCGGCTCTGGCTCGCGGACTGTCACCGCCGGTTCGGATTCCCACCGACCCCGGAGCACGTTGATGCTCTGAGTCTACTCAACGCAGGACGACGCATTTCATTCCGCGTCACGCGGCGACGCGGGCCGCGGGCCGGGCGCGTCGCGTCGCCGGGTCGACGTAGGGTGGAGGAGGGGAAGGGGAGGCCATGTCCGACGCCGAGACCGTGCGAGGCTTCGACGCGCTCGCGGCCCGTTCCTACGCCGACGTCCTCATCATCGGCGGCGGCATCAACGGGCTCGCCACGTTCCGCGATCTCGCGATGCAGGGGGTCGACGTCGCCCTCGTCGACCGCGGCGACTTCGTCAGCGGCGCGTCGGCCGCGTCGTCGCACATGATCCACGGCGGCATCCGCTACCTCGAGAACGGCGAGTTCCGCCTCGTGCACGAGGCCGTCACGGAGCGCAACGGCCTGCTCAAGGTGGCGCCGCACTACGTGCGCCCGCTGCAGACCACCATCCCGATCTTCTCGACGTTCTCCGGCGTGCTCACCGCGCCGCTGCGGTTCCTGCGTCACGGCGCGGGCAAGCCGCGCGAGCGGGGCGCGGTGCTCATCAAGATCGGGCTCGTCATCTACGACTCGTTCTCGCGCGGCGGCGGCCTGTTCGGCAAGGGCACCGTGCCGCGGCACGAGTTCCACGGTCGGCGGCGCTCGCGGGAGGAGCTCCCGCAGCTCAACCCGAGCCTCATGTACACCGCGACGTACTGGGACGCCTCCCTCCACGACCCCGAGCGCCTCGCGCTGGACGTCCTGCGCGACGGCGCGGAGGCGGGCGGCGAGCGGGCGCGCGCGGCGAACTACACGTCGGCGATCGGTGCCGATGGCACGCGGGTGCGGCTGCGCGACGAGGTCACCGGCCGCGAGGTCGACTTCGCGGCATCCGTCATCGTCAACGCCTCGGGCCCGTGGACCGACCTCACCAACCGTGCGCTCGGCGACGCCACCCGGTACATGGGCGGCACGAAGGGCTCGCACATCGTGCTCGACCACCCGGAGCTGCTCGCTGCGACGGGCGGACGCGAGCTGTTCTTCGAGCACAGCGACGGGCGGATCGTCCTCATCTACCCGCTCAAGGGCCGTGTCCTGGTGGGCACGACGGATCTCGAGCACGACATGGCCGATCCGATTGTGTGCACCGAGGAGGAGGTCGACTACTTCTTCGCGCTCGTGCAGCACGTCTTCCCGACGATCCCCGTCGACCGCACGCAGATCGTCTACCGCTTCGCGGGGGTGCGGCCGTTGCCCGGTCACGGCGACCTGGCGCCCGGATTCGTGTCGCGCGACTACCGCATCGAGTCCCAGCGCCTGTCGTCCGACCCTGCGGCGCCCACCGTGCTGAGCCTCGTCGGCGGCAAGTGGACGACGTTCCGCGCGTCCGCCGAGCACCTGGCCGACCGCGTCCTCGACGCGCTCGCCCAGCCGCGTCGGACCAGCACCAAGGGCGTGCCGATCGGCGGCGGTCGCGGCTACCCGACGACCGAGCGCGCGCGGCAGCGGTGGCTCGACCGGCACGCCGGAGCCGTCGGTCGCGAGCGGGCCGCGGCGCTCCTGGACCGCTACGGCACCGTCGCGGAGCAGGTCATCGCGGCGATCGCATCCGATCCGGCCGATGCGCCCCTGCGCACCGCTCCGGCGTACTCGACGGGCGAGCTGCGCCATCTCGCGCGCACGGAGGCCGTCGTCCACCTCGCCGACATGCTGCTGCGCCGCACGTCGCTCGCCTTCCTGGGCGAGGCGACCCGCGAGACCGCGGAGGAGATCGCGGACGCGATCGCCGACGTGCTCGGGTGGGATGCCGCCGCGCGAACCGCCGAGGTCGACCGCGCCGTGGCCGCCGTGCACGCCGCCGAAGAGGCGGGCGCCGCCGCGACGGCCTGACCTCTCGTCGCGGGAAACCGGGATGCCGCGTGCCGCGCGCCGGAGGTGACCCCTCGGCCCCGATAGCCTGACCGAGGCGGACGGCAGGGACGACGACGCGGGAGGCGACGTGGCAGAGCATGTGCTCGCAGTGGACCAGGGCACGACATCCACGAGGGCGATCGTGTTCGACGCATCGGGGACGATCGTGTCGTCCGCGCAGCGCGAGCACGACCAGATCTTCCCGCATGCGGGGTGGGTCGAGCACGATCCGGTGGAGATCTGGACGAACACCGAGTGGGTGCTGTCCTCGGCGCTGTCGCGCGCGGGCCTGGCGGCCGCGGACATCGCCGGCGTCGGCATCACGAACCAGCGCGAGACGGCGATCGTGTGGGACCGCCGTACCGGGCGTCCCGTCCACCACGCCCTGGTGTGGCAGGACACCCGGACGCAGGACCGCATCGACGCGCTCGTCGCGGAGGGCGGCACGGACCGCTTCGCCGACACCACGGGGCTCCCTCTGGCCACGTACTTCTCCGCGTCCAAGCTCGCTTGGATCCTCGATCACGCCCCCGGCGCGCGGGAGGCCGCCGAGCGCGGCGATCTCCTCTTCGGCACGCCGGACACGTGGGTGGTGTGGAACCTCACCGGCGGCATCCGCGGCGGCATCCATGTCACCGACGTCACCAACGCGAGTCGCACCCTCCTGATGGATCTGCGGACGCTGGACTGGTCCGACGAGCTGCTGGAGGTCTGGCGCATCCCGCGGGCGATGCTCCCCGACATCCGCTCGTCGTCCGAGGTGCTCGGCGAGCTGCGCCTGCCGGGCGTCGCCGACGGCGTCCCCGTCGCGGGCATCCTCGGCGACCAGCAGGCCGCGACCTTCGGTCAGGCCGCGTTCGACGCCGGGCAGTCCAAGAACACGTACGGCACCGGCAACTTCCTGCTCGTGAACACCGGGACCGAGATCGTGCGCTCGCAGCACGGACTCATCACGACGGTGGGGTACCGGATCGGCGACCAGCCCGCGCACTACGCCCTCGAGGGCTCGATCGCCGTCACCGGCTCGCTCGTGCAGTGGCTGCGTGACAATCTCGGCATCATCCAGAGGTCGGAGGATGTCGAGACGCTGGCCGGGACGGTCGAGGACAGCGGCGGAGCGTACTTCGTGCCCGCCTTCTCCGGCCTGTTCGCCCCGTACTGGCGACCGGACGCCCGCGGGGCGCTCGTGGGCATGACCCGCTACGTCAATCGCGGCCACATCGCCCGCGCCGCGCTGGAGTCGACGGCGTTCCAGAGCCGCGACGTCATCGAGGCCGCGGCGTCCGACACCGGTCAGACGCTCGAGGAGCTGCGCGTCGACGGCGGCATGACCCGCGACGACCTCCTCATGCAGTTCCAGGCCGACATCCTCGGGATCCCCGTCGTGCGGCCGCGCGTCGTGGAGACGACGGCCCTGGGCGCCGCCTATGCGGCGGGGCTCGCGACGGGACTGTGGAGCGGCCTCGACGAGCTGCGGTCGCACTGGCGCGAGGATCGCCGGTTCGAGCCGCGGATGCCGGAGGCCGAGCGCGAGGCGCGCTACCGGCAGTGGAAGAAGGCGGTGTCGAAGTCGCTCGACTGGGTCGACGAGGACGCCCACACCCTCACCGGCACCGCCCCGGAGAGCTGACCGCCCGCCGGTCGTTGGGCGAGCGCAGCGAGACGAAACGCCGCCCCTACTTCAGCAGCCGCGACAGCCGCCGGTCGGCGAGGACCTTGCCGCCCGTCTGGCACGTCGGGCAGTACTCGAGGCTGTTGTCGGCGAAGAACACGCTGCGCACCGTATCGCCGCACACCGCGCACGTCTCGCCG
>Ga0182748_1000742_pt1 | contig 33435 bp, 28 predicted proteins | sample eDN3rd37CKraftOP_FD_128877 | JGI IMG/M metagenome (GOLD analysis project Ga0182748, IMG submission 128877) | Enriched Organic Plus compost microbial communities from Emeryville, California, USA - eDNA 3rd pass 37_C Kraft OP (version 2) (version 2) ...
GCCCACGGCGAGGGCGCGCGCGATGGAGATGCGCTGGCACTGGCCGCCGGACAGCTCGTGCGGTCGGCGGTCGCCGACGGCGGCCAGGCTCATGCCGACCTGCTCGAGCGCCGCGGCGATGCGGTCGGTGCGCTCGCTGCGGGGCACACCCTGGATGTCGAGGCCCTCGCCGACGATGTCGACGACCTTGCGGCGCGGATTGAACGCCGACAGCGGGTCCTGGAAGATCATCTGCAGCTTGCGACGCGTGGCCCGCATCTGTCCCGACGACAGCGACTCCAAGTCCTCGCTGCGGAAGGAGATGGTCCCCGCGGTGGGGGCGGGAAGGCGCAGGATCGCGCGCCCGGTCGTGGTCTTGCCGCACCCGGACTCGCCGACGAGCCCCAGGGTCTCGCCCGGACGCACGTCGAACGTGACCCCGCGGACCGCGTGGACGCGCCCGGACGCGGTCTTGAAGGCGCAGTGCACGTCGTCCAGGGTGAGCAGGGCGTCGTCGCGGAGCCATGCCGCCCTCGTGGGCGTCTCGGTGACGGTGCTCATCGGGTGCCCTCCTCCGCGTCGGCGTCGCGCGCGACAGCCTCGAAGATCGTGTCGACCGCGACGTCGCGGTCTCCGCCCTCGGCGACGCCGGCCTGCTGCTCCGCGGCGAGCGTGCCGACGGCGCCGATCTCGGAGCCTGGGACGACCGGCTCGGCGCGGAAGATCCGCCCGTCGTCGGGATCGACGACGTCGCCGGGCTCGACGATGTCCGACGAGATCGTCGACCAGCGGCGGGCGTCCCGCTCGTCCGCCTCGGCCGGGCTGAGCAGCGGGTCGAACACGCTCGGCGGGTTGCCGCCCAGCGCGGGCAGGCGGGTGTGCGCCTCCATGTCCAGCCGCGGGATCGCGAGCATGAGCGCGCGCGTGTACGGATGCACGGGCGGCGTGAACAGCGCCGACGTGGCACGGCGGTCGACGATGCGCCCGCCGTACATGACGATGACGTCGTCGGTGCGTCCCGCGACCACGCTGAGGTCGTGCGACACGAGGATCATCGACATCCGCCGCTCCTCCTGGATGCGCTGCAGCAGGTCGAGGATGCCCTTCTGGACGGTCACGTCGAGCGCCGTGGTCGCCTCGTCGGCGATGAGCAGGTCGGGCGCGCAGGTGAGGGCCATCGCGATCATGACGCGCTGGCGCATGCCCCCGGAGAACTGGTGCGGAAAGTCGCGGATGCGCTGGCGCGGATTCACGATGCCCACCTGGTCGAGGAGATCGACCGACACGTCGCGCGCCTGCGCCTTCGACAGCTTCTGGTGGAACCGGACCGCCTCGGCCATCTGCGCGCCGATCGTGCGGACGGGGTTGAGCGAGGTCATCGGGTTCTGGAAGACGACCCCGACGCGCCGCCCCAGCATCGTGCGCCGCGCCTCGGGGTGCAGCGCGCTGAGGTCCTCGCCGTCGAAGCTCATCGCCCCGCCCACGCGCGCGCCCGCGGGCGTGAGCCCGAGGACGGTGCGCAGCAGCATCGACTTCCCGGAGCCGGACTCACCGACGATCCCGAGGGTCCGGCCGCGCGGGACGCTCATCGAGACGCCCCGCAGGATGTGCGCGGTACCCTGGGCGGCATCCAGCTCGAGGGTGAGGTCCTCGACCGCGAGCAGCGTGTCGGTTCCCGTCGCGGTCACAGCTTCGCCTCTCTCACGTCGGTCCGGCTCGCGAGGTGGTCACCGATCGTGTTGAACGAGAACACCGTCAGGAACAGGGTCACCACCGGCCAGAAGATCACCAGCGGGAACTGGCGCATGATGTCGGCGCCCGCCGCGATCATGCCGCCCCAGCTCGGCGTGGGGGCCGGGATGCCGTAGCCGAGGAAGCTCAGCGATCCCTCGACGACGATCATGATCGCCATCGCCATCGGGATGATCGAGGCGAGGACGGGCACGAGGTTCGGGAGGATCTCGCGCGTCATGATCCGCACGTCGCCGGCGCCCAGGGCACGCGCGGCGAGGACGTACTCGCGGTTCACATTGCCGATCACGGCGCCCTTCGTGACGCGGATGTAGAGGTCGGCGATGACCACGCCCAGCGCGATCGTGATGCCGAACAGCGAGGCGCCGATCGCCGAGACGAGCGCGAGCAGGAGCAGGAGCGGCGGGAGGGCGGACAGCGTGTTGGCGATGATGTTGGCCGTCGCCTCCCAGGCTCCGCGGTAGTAGCCGCCGATCATTCCCACGACGAGGCCGATGACGAGGCCGATGAGCGTGGACACGATGGCGATCGTGAGGGAGACGCGCGCGCCGTAGATGATGCGGGAGAGGTTGCTCCGCCCGACGCCATCGGTTCCCAGCAGCCCGCCGACAGTGAGGTCCGGCGGCTGCGCGAACGTCCCGATCTTCTCGTCGTACGCGGGGAGGCCCGGGATGACGTCGGCGAAGACCGCGGCGAGCACCAGCAGGGTCAGCCAGGCCACCGCGAACCAGAAGGCGCCGCGGCGCACCGTGCGGGGACGGCGCGGCTTGATGCGCGGGATCAGCGGAAGCGAGGTGCCGAACCGCTTGGGGCGGATGACGGCGTTGAGGCCCTGCGTGCGCGGGCTGGGGCCGTTGCTGAGCTGGGTCATCGCACACTCACCCTCGGGTCGATCCAGGCGTACGCGAGATCGACCACGATGAAGATCAGCACGTAGGCGAGGACGCAGACGGTCACGATTCCCTGGATCATCGGCATGTCCTTGATGGAGACGGCGTTGACCGCCTCGGCGCCGAGACCGGGGACGGCGAAGAAGAACTCGACGATCACGGCGCCGCCCAGCAGGCGTCCGAGGGACAGCCCCATGACGGTCACGAGCGACGACAGCGACGGCCGCAGCGCGTGGCGGGTCAGGATGTGCGTGCGCGGCAGGCCCTTGGCGCGCGCGACGAGGATGTAGTCCTCGCGCAGCGTGCCGGTCAGGTCGGACCGGATCACGCGGTAGAAGAACGCGCCCTCCGCGATGCTCAGCGCCAGGGCGGGCAGGAACGCATAGCGGAGGTTGGCGGCGAGGTCCTCGGTCGGCGGGACCCAGCCCGTCGCGGGGAAGGCGCGCAGCCACACGACGAAGACGAGGGAGACGAGCACGACGCTGACGAACGAGGGGATGCTCAGCAGCGCCGACGTGACGAATCCGAACACGCGGTCGAGGAGCTTGCCGGGACGCAGCGCCGCGATGAGGGCGAGCGGGAGGGCGATGACGAGCGCCATCACGAGGGCCATGAGCGCCAGCTGCGCGGTGACGGCCAGTCGCCGCAGCAGGACCTCGGAGACGGGCTCCTTCGTGAACAGGGTGACGCCGAAGTCGCCGCGCAGGGCCGCGCCGACCCAGTCGAGGTAGCGCTGCCAGAACGGCTGATCGTACCCGAGCTGGGCGTTGATCGCCGCCACCTGCTCTGCCGTCGCCGCGTCGCCGAGGATCGCCTGTCCCGGCGAGCCGGGCATCAGATCCATGAGCGCCGCGGCGCCGAGGGTGACGATGGCGAGCACCGGTATGCCGTACAGGAGCCGGCTGCCGATGGCGCGAAGCGTCGCCTTCATGTCGCTCTCCGAAATCGATGGGGGGGAACGGTGCGGCGCCCGGGCGGATCGCGCCCGGGCGCCGCACCTACATGTCACTCGGCTTTGAACCCGAGCCGGTCAGTGTACAGAGCCCCGCGGCCCATCGACTGGAACCCGACGACGTCCGCCGTGTGCAGGAACGATCGGTAGTCGATTCCGAAGACGACGATCGGGACCTCCGACGTGTAGACCTCCTGGACCTTCTTGAGGGCGGCGGCGCGTCCGTCGTCCGTCGTGGCCTCCTGCGCCTCGACGAGCGCCTTGTTCATCTCGGCGTTGTCGAAGTTCGCGAAGTTGTCCAGGCCGCCGGGGCCGAACAGGGCCCACATCCCGACCTGCGGGCTGTCGAGGTCGAAGACGCCCGGGTAGAAGGTGATGTCGAAGTTGTCCTTGTCGAACGCCTCGGCACGCCACTCGGGGATCGGGATCTGGTTCAAGTTGACCTTGACGCCGTCGAGCTTCTGCAGCTCGAGCTGGAGCAGCTCACCGGCGCGCACGAGCTCGGGCACGCCCGCGACCAGCAGGTCGACGGTGAAGTCCTTTCCGTCCGCGGTGACCTCGTCGACGAGCTTCTGCGCGGCATCCGTGTCCTGCTTGGGCAGCGACAGCGACGCGTCGTAGTACGGCGACGTCTCGGGGAACAGCGCGGTGCTGCCCTTGGCCGACGGGTCCTGCGTCAGCGTCTGGACCATCTCGTCCGGGTTGACGGCGAGCTGCACGGCCTGGCGGGCGCGCACGTCGCTGAACAGGTCGCTGGTCGTGTTGAAGACGAAGTGACGGATGCCGCCCGACGCCACCGGGAACACGCCCACGGCGGGGTTGTCGGCGTCCGCGACCCACTGGAACGGGTAGCCGTTCATGATGTTCGCGCCGCCCTGGACGACCGTCGACACGCGCTGCGCCGGGTCGGCGACGAGCGTGAAGGTGAGGCTGTCGAGGTACGGGAGACCCTCGGCGTAGTAGTCCTCGTTCTTGGTGAGGGTCTCACCGACGGCGGTGTCCCACTTCTCGAGGACGAAGGGCCCCGCACCGACGGGCTCGGTGAGGTTCTCGCCCGGACCGGTCAGCGACTTCGGGGAGGCGATGAACGGGATGGCGTTCGCGATCTGGATGTCCAGGACCGGGTTCGCCTCCTTCGGCGTGATCTTGAGCGTCGTGTCGTCGACGACCTCGGTCTCGAACGTGCCGGCGACCGCGATCGCGCCGAGCGCGTAGGCCGGGTCGGCGAAGCGATCCCAGTTGGCCTTGACCGCCTTGGCGTCGTACGCCTCGCCGTCCGTGAACGTGATGCCCGGCTTGAGCTTCAGCGTCCAGGTCGCGCCGCCGTCCTCGGTCTTGAGGCTCTCGGCGAATCCGTACTCGATGGTGCCGTCGACGTTGACCGACAGCAGGGCGCCGTACGCGGCGTACAGGCGGTCCCAGTTGACGCCGGGGAACGAGCCCGTGGAGGCGCCCGGGTCCCAGGTCGGCATGGTGCCGGCGACGAGGATCTCCAGGTCGCCGCCCTGGGCCGGGGTGTCGGCGGCGGGAGTGGGGCTGGCCGGGGTGTCTCCCCCGCCCGAGCAGCCGGCGAGCGTGAGTGCCGCTGCCGAGATCGCCGCGACGGCGGCGACACGAAGTCGGGACATCTTCATTGACGTGCTCTCTCTTCTCTCAATGACGCGGGTGCGTCGTGGTGCATGGGTGATTCAGGGCGATATGAAGTTGTGTGCTCAGCGCGTCTCCACGGGATCGCCGTGGACGCCGCGCCAGAGGTGACCATCGCGGCACTCGCCCTCGAGCTGCGTGGCGAAGCCGATGCCCTCGAAGGTCTCGGACGGATCGAGGACGCCGTGTTCCTCGCCCATCCCCGCTGCGAGCACTGCGCCGGGACGGACCTCGTGGTCCTCCCCGCGGTAGCGGAGGGTGAAGTGCCCGCGGAAGACGAACCAGTACTCGTCCCCGTCGTGGTAGTGGTAGTCGCACGGCCGGCCGGGGCCGAACGTGAAGATCGCGGTGCGGATGACTTCCTTCCAGTGCCCCGCGATGCGCGCGACCTCGACCTGGCCTCGGTGCCCCTCGGGTCCGGGGCTGAGGTTGTTGCGGATCACCGCGCCGCTCGGCGGCACGTCGATCCACTGCATCCGCTTGAGCGTGACGCGGGCGTTCTCGGTCTCGACGACGGCCTCGCCGGAGATGACGACCAGGCGCTCCTTGGGCGTGGTCGGCACGACGCGGCGCGCGGCGGCGATGTTGTGCGACGTGTGCAGGCTGGCCTCGGGGTCGGTGACCGGGTCCGGCCAGGTCTGCGGAAGAGGCTCCTCGCCCTCCGCCACGCGGTCGGCGTTGCCGAGCGTGAAGATCTCCACATCGTCGATGTCGACCCAGCCATCACTGGCGGGGCGATTCCTCAGTTCCTCGCGGTTCGCATAGAGCGGCACCCGGCAGCCTCCTTGATGCTCGGTACGGGTCGGTCAAACGTCTGTCGGGAGCATATGGGCTGGTCGACCATGCCGTCAACCACATTGTCAACAATCTTGTGCGCACGACTGTCGCCGCCGTGATTAGACTGACGACCATTCCGCCGGTCGACGACTCGAAGGAGACCCCATGGGCACGGATCCGGCACTGCGACTCGCCTCGATCCTCCGCACCGATCTGCGGCGGGGTGAGTACCACCCGCGGGAGCGCCTCGTGGAGAGCGATCTCGTGGCACGCTACGGCTTCCCCCGCGCCACCGTCCGCAGCGCGCTCGTCCTACTGGCTGCCGACGGGCTCATCGAGCGCACCCCCAACCGAGGTGCCAGCGTGCGCAGCCTCTCGATCGAGGAGGGCATCGAGCTCGCCGAGGTGCGACGCGAGCTCGAGGCGATCTGCGCGCGGGACGCGGCCCTGCACGCGACACCCGAGGAGCACGCCCGCATCGCGGAGGCCATCCGAGTGATGCGCTTCGCGGTCTCCACCGGCGACGTGCACAGCTACCGCCAGGCGAGCATCGGCTTCCACGAGACGATCATCGACTTCGCGCGCCACGAGGGCGCCCGGCGCCAGCTGGCCCAGATCCGGCTGCACAACCTCCAGCGCCACTTCCCCGCCGCCTTCGAGGGCGACTCGTTCGAGGACTCCGCCGAGGACCACATCGCGATCGGCGACGCGATCATCGCCGGCGACGCCGCCGCCGCGGAGGCGGGCATGCGCGCGCACGTCGACAAGATCGTCCGCTTCCTCGCGGACTATCGCGACGCACGGGCGGCGTCGGCTTAGTCACAATAATGTTGACAATCCCGTTGACAACAAGGTTGCGAACTTCTACGGTGGTGCAGGACCGGGTCCACGGAGGACTCGGCGACGACCCCGAAACGACGGAGTTCCGAGTTGACGAGCCTGCACGACAGCGAGACGCCGCGCGTCGCCGTCCTCGCGACACTCGACACCAAGGGAAGCGAAGCGCGCCACCTGGCCGATGAGCTGCGCTCCCACGGCGTCTCCCCGCTCCTCATCGACACGGCCCTCACCGGCGACTCGCCGGACGACGCCGATGTCACCCGCGCCGACCTCGCGCGGCGCGGCGCCGTCGACGCCCGTGGCGACGATCGCACCCAGGCCATGACCACGACCGCCGAAGCCGCCGCCGCCGTGCTGCGTGATCTCATCGCGGACGGCGCGATCGACGGGGTCGTCGGGATCGGCGGCGGCACCGGCGGCTGGATGTCGCAGCGCGCCCTGGAGACCCTCCCCTTCGGCTTCCCCAAGGTCGTTCTCACGACCGTCGTGAAGACCTCCGGCGAGCACGACATCCTGTTCCTGCCGAGCGTCGTGGACGTGGCCGGGCTCAACGAGCTGCTGCGGACTGGCCTGGCCAACGCCGCCGCCGCCGTCGCGGGCATGGTCGCCGCGCGCGGTCGCCGACGCGCCGAGGAGCCGCGCCCCGCCATCGCGATGACGATGTTCGGCGTGACCACCGCGGGCGGCGACGTCGCGCGGGCCACGCTCGAGTCCGCCGGCTACGACGTCGTCGTCTTCCACGCCACCGGCGCGGGCGGCCGCACCATGGAGCGGCTCATCGCCGACGGACGCTTCGTCGGCGTCCTCGACTGGACCACCACCGAGCTCGCGCAGAACCTCGCCGGAGGCCTGTGCGACGCCGGCCCGGAGCGCCTGCGCGCCGCCGCCGAGCACGGCGTGCCCCAGGTCGTCGTCCCCGGGGCGGTCGACGTGATCAACGTCCTCCCGCCGATCCCCGACGAGTTCTCCGACCGCGCCGCCCACTGGCACCTCCCGACGGTGCCCCTCGTGCGCACCAGCGCGGAGGAGAGTGCCGCCGTCGGCCGGTGGATCGGCGAGCGCCTCGCCTCGGCGATCGCTCCGGCCACGGTGCTCGTGCCCCGTGGCGGCTTCTCGTCGCTCGACATCGCCGGCGGCGACTTCGAGGACACGGCCGCGGACGCGGCCTTCGAAGACGCCGTGCGGACCGCCCTCGGGGAGGACCGGGTCATCGCGTCCCCTCGGCACATCAACGACGCGGAGTTCGCGCGCGACGCAGCCCACACGCTGCTAGCGATGCTCGACCGTCCGCGACACGACCGGAAGGAGTAGTCAATGGCCCGATTCACACGGACCCAGATCCTGGAGCGGCTGCGATCGCAGCTCGAGCAGCGCCGCCCGATCGTGGGCGCAGGCAGCAGCTCCGGTCTCATCGCGCGATCCGCGGCCGCCGGCGGCGCGGACCTCATCATCGTCTACAACACGGGGCGCACGCGTCTCATGGGCCTGGCGACGAACCACCTCCTCAACCACGCCAACCCGACGACGCTCGGCATGTACCGCGAGATCGCCAACACCGTGCGGGACACCCCGATCATCGGCGGCGCGGAGGCCCAGGACCCGACGTACTGGAACGACATCGATCGGCTGATCGACGACTACCAGGCCGCCGGCTACGACGGTCTCATCAACTTCCCCACCTCCTTCGCCCAGCCCGACCGCAACGACGTCGGACTCGGGCTGCAGCTCGACTTCGAGATGGTCAAGCGCGCCCGCGAGCGCGACTTCTTCACGATCTGCTACGGCTACACCGCCGAGCAGACGCAGGGCCTGGCCGCCGCCGGCGCCGACGTCGTCGTCCCCCACGCGGGATGGACAACGGGCGGCCTCGCCGGAGCCGGCAAGTCCGCGATGAACCTCGAGGAGAGCTGCCGGCACGTGCAGCACCTCATCGAGCTCGCCCGCAAGGAGAACCCCGACATCATCTGCCTCGCGCACGGCGGTCCGCTCTCCAGCCCCGAGGACCTGCAGTACCTCTACGACACGACGGACGCGCAGGGATTCCTCGGCGCCTCCAGCGCCGAGCGCATCCCCGTCGAGCGGGCCGTCCTCGAGACCGTCGCCGCCTTCCAGTCCTACACGCCGCGCGTCGCCCTCCAGGCGAAGTGAGAGGAGCCGCCATGACCATCACCTCGATCCCCGAGCGCGATTTCACCCGCGCGCAGATCATCGACCGGCTCAACGCCACCCTCGCCGCGCAGCGGCCGATCGTGTCGGTCGCCGCCGGCGTCGGCATCATCGCGAAGTGCGCCGAGGTCGCCGGAGCCGACCTCATCTTCGTGCACGCGAACAGCCGCTCGCGCAACCTGGGCGTGCCCACGTCGATCTACATCGGCAACCCCATCGACATGACGCTGAGCATGTACCCCGAGATCGACAACGTCGTCGACCGCACGCCGATCATCGCCGGCATCGACGCGACGGACGGTCAGCGCCGGCGCCTCTTCCGCGTCATCGACGACTACGTCGCGCGCGGGATCAACGGCATCACCAACTTCCCCACGGCGCTCGCATACACGGGCAACTGGGGTCGTGCGCGCAACGACGTCGGCATGGGCTCGGATCGCGAGCTCGAGCTGCTCGCCGAGGCGCGCCGCCGGGAGATCTTCACCGTCGGCCAGGCCTACGACGCCGGCTTCGCGGCGGACCTCGCGGCCGCGGGCGCCGATCTCATCATTGCGCGCTGCGGTCTCACGCAGGGCGGTGCGGTCGGGCCGAGCCCGGATGCCGAGAGCAGCCTCTCGCCCGAGGCGGCGGCCGACCATGTCCAGGCCGTGATCGAATCGGCGCGCGCCGCCAACCCCGACGTGTTCGTGATCGCGCACGGCGGTCCGTTCGCCCGCCCGGCCGACACCGAGCACCTGTACGCGAACACCGACGTCCAAGGCATCCACGCCGAGTCCGCGATCGAGCGCATCCCGGTCGAGGAGTACGTCGCCGCCGAGATCGCATCGTTCAAGAGCCCCGTCCTGCGCGCCTGAGTCGCCGCCGGAATCGCAGAGAAGAGAGAGCACATGCCCATCTACACCCGAGAAACGCTGCAGACCGAGCGCCTCCCGTGGGTCGAGATCGAGGACTTCGAGTTCATCCACCTGGGACGCGTGATGGTCATGAACAACCATTCCGTCGCGCCCGACGACAGCGGCCACGTCGCCTACTGGGGCTACTACCAGGACAGCCCGCTGGCCTCGAGCGTGCGCATCGACCCCACGACGCCGAAGGACCGCATCACCGTCGTGTCCGGCCAGGTGCAGGTGGAGAGCGAGCACGGACGCTTCACGCTCCACAAGCGCGACTACTACGACATCCCCGCCTCCGGCGCGACCATCACCAACAGCGGCCAGTCGATGGCCGAGCTGGTGCGCGTCATGGGCCACTGGGACCACACGATCCGCAATGAGATCTGCATGTTCCGCCCCGGCAACGCGTGCGACTACCACTACCACGACGGCGACGAGTACTGGGTGATCTTCCGCGGCCACTTCACGCTCGACTACAACGGCATGCGCATCCCGGTCGGACCCGGCGACCTGCTCGCCGCCGGCAAGGGGATCCCGCACGGCGCCCTGGCCCCCGAGGAGGCGATGAACGCCATCGTGATGGCGATGCCGCTCGAGGACGGCAAGCGCGACGGCCACCTGAACCACAAGAACCAGGGCGAGCCCACGATCGGGCGCGACGTGCCGCAGAGCGTGTGGGACGCGCTCAGCGCCCGCTCGATCGGCGACGTGGAGATCCCGCGGTGAGCGCGCCGGACCGGAAGAGCCCCGGATCGAGCGTCCCCCGCGTCCAGATCGGCAGCACGGGTATCGAGACCTCCCAGCTGTCCCTGGGGACATGGGGCATCGGCAAGGCGGCCGCGGCCGCGACGATCGGCGACGACGAGACGATCATCAGCGTCCTCGAGGCCGCGTTCGACGCCGGCATCAACTACCTCGACTCGGCCGACATGTACGAGAACGAGGGGCGGCTGGGGCGCCTGCTGACGCAGGTGCGCAACAAGCCGGAGGACCTCGTCATCGCGACGAAGTACGGCCACGGCAAGCCGTTCACCGCCGACGGCGTGCGCGCCTCCGTGGAGCAGTCGCTGTCGCTGCTGTCGCTCGAGTCCATCCCGCTCATGATGCTGCACGACCCCCGCAACGACGAGGACATGGACATCGTGTTCGGACCCGGCGGAGCGCTCGAGGGTCTGCGCCGACTGCAGGACGAGGGGCTCGTCGGATCGATCGGCGTCGCGACCGGCACCATGCGGCCGCTCGACCGCGCCGTCGACTCCGGCGAGTTCGACGTCATCCAGTTCCCGCGTCTGTACACGCTCATCAACCGCGCCGCCAAGACGTCCGGCCTGCTGGACCGCGCGCGGGAGAAGGGCATGGGCACGCAGCTCGCGGCGCCGTTCACCGGCAACATCCTCGCGACCGGTGTGCGCGGCGTGGACAAGCCCCTCTACGCGTACTGGCCCGCCCAGCCCGAGGTCGTCGAGGCCGTGGGCCGCATGCAGGACCGCACCGACGAGCTGGGCGTCACGATCGCCCAGGCCGCCGTCGCCTTCGTCGCGAGCGAGCCCCTCATCGACGTCGCGGTGATCGGCGTGCGCTCCCCGCAGGAGCTCGAGCAGAACGTCGCCTCGCTGAACACGGGGCTCACGCGCGACCAGCTCGAGTCGATCGCCGAGGCCGGCGCCGTCGACGAGCACCTGCTGGGCGGCCCCGACTTCGTATGGCCGTTCCCCGCCGAGCGGGCGCCCGAGGAGCTCAAGGACGTGGTGAACAAGTGACCGGGCACACGACGACGCTCGGCCGGACCGGGCTGACCACCTCCCGCATCGGCCTCGGCGCGTGGGGGCTCGCCAACGGCGGCGCCCACCCGGCCGTCCAGGTGACGGACGAGCAGGAGGTCGCCGATGTGCTGCACACGGCGTTCGACCTCGGCATCACGCTCCTGGACTCCGCGGAGGTGTACGACAACGAGGAGCTCCTCGGTCGCGTCATCCGCTCGCTGGACAACGCCCCGGCGGACCTTCTCGTCTCGACGAAGTTCGGGCACGGGAAGGGCTTCTCCGGCGCGCAGGTGCGGGACTCGGTCGAGCGCAGCCTCGCGGCGTTCGGCATCGACTCGATCCCGCTGTTCATGCTCCACGACCCGCGCGGCGACGAGGACCTCGCGGCGATCCGCGCGCACGACGGCGCCCTCCCCGAGCTGCGCCGTCTGCAGGACGAGGGTCTCGTCGGGTCGATCGGCATCGCGACCGGCACGCTGCCGCCGCTGCTGGCGGCCGTCGAGTCGGACGAGTTCGACGTCATCCAGTTCCCCCGCCTGTACACGCTGCTGAACCAGTCCGCGAAGACGTCGGCGCTGCTCGAGCGCGCGAAGGAGCGGAACATCGGCACGATCCTCACCTCGCCGTTCGCGGGCGACATCCTCGCGACGGGCGTGCGCGGCGTGGACAAGCCGCTGTACAGCTTCTGGGAGGCCCAGCCCGAGGTCGTCGAGGCGGTCGGCGCCCTGCAGGCGGCCGCCGACGAGGCCGGGCTCGCGCTGCCCGAGGCGGCGATGGCGTTCGCCCTGGCGGAGCCGCTCATCGACGTCGTCGTGATCGGCGTGAAGTCCTCGGCCGAGCTGCGCCAGGACGCGGCGATGCTCGACCGGCAGGTCGACGCCGCGACGCTGGACGTCCTCGCCCGCGCGGCACGCGTGGACCAGACGTTCGTGGGCGGACCGGACTACGTGTGGCCGTTCCCCATGGACCGCATGCCGGCCGAGCTGAAGGCGAAGCTGGGACTGTAGTGCACGCGGTGGTCGTCGGGGCCGGCTCCGCCGGCTCCGCCGTCGCCGGTCGGCTCGCCGAGCGGGGCCACACGGTCACGCTCGTCGAGGCGGGGCCGGACTGGCGCAGCGAGTCCTGCCCCGACGAGATCCGCCGCCCGCCGGACGACGTCTTCGCCTGGCGCGTGGACGGCCGGGCGCCCAGCCGCTTCGCCGCACCGGGCGTCGTCGCCGAGCGGTTCGCCGGCGCCGGCCCCGCCCCGTATCTGCGCGGCCACGGGATGGGCGGCACGTCGGCGCTCAACGGCCTCGTGGCGATCCGCCCGCCGGCCGACGAGTTCACGCACTGGGTCGAGCTCGGGTGCGACGGATGGGGCTGGGACGACGTCCTGCCCGTGTTCCGCCGCCTGGAGGACGACCGCGACTACGGAGCGACCGATCCGGTCGTGCACGGCCTGGGCGGACCCGTTCCCGTCGTCCGCCGCGCGGAGTCCGAATGGGGCTCCGGCGACCGTCTGCTCGCCGACGCCGCCGCAGCCGCCGGCCACGCCTGGGAGCCCGACTACCACCGCGTCGGCGCCCTCGGGTTCTCCCGCACCGCCAGCCACATCCGCCTCGGCGTCCGCGTGACGAGCTACGACGCGTACGTCGAGCCGTGGCGGCCCTCCGGCGTCATCGCGGTCCGCCCCGAGTCGCGGGTCGACCGCGTGCTCGTGCGCGACGGGCGCGCGTACGGCGTCGTGGTGCGCGGGCCGGACGGCGACCCCGTGGTCGTGGAGGGCGATGAGATCGTGCTGGCCGCAGGCGGCGCGGCGACCCCCGGCATCCTGCAGCGCTCAGGCATCGGGCCGGCCGCGCTCCTCGCGGAGCTCGGGATCCCGCTCGTCGCCGACCTGCCGGTGGGCTTCGGCGTGCAGGATCACGTCGGGTTCTGGCTGCAGGTGCCGCACGAGGACGCCGTCCCCGCCGCCAACGGTGCCCGGGGCAACGTGACGCTGCGCTACTCCTCCGGGCTCGCCCACTCCCGCCCCGGCGATCTCCTCGTCGTCGCGGCGAACCCCGCCTCGCCGGAGGCGCGGGAGACCGCGTTCGGCGTCAAGCTCGCGCGCTGTGTGAGTCGCGGGTCGAGCCGCATCACGTCCCCCGACCCGGACGCTCCGCTCGACATCCGCCTCGACCTGCTGAGCGATCCGCGCGACCGCGAGCTGGCGCGGCACGCCGTGCGGTCGGCGCGCGCGCTCTTCGCGCCGCACGGCGCCGTGCGCGACCGGTTCGGCCGGGTCGTGGACGCCGGGAGCGACGGCGAGGTCGACGCATGGCTGCGCGCCTGCGCGAGCGACACGTCGCACCTGAGCGGCGGCGCGGCGATGGGCCCGGCCGGGTCGTCGGTGGTGGACACGCGCCTGCGCGTGCACGGGATCGACGCGCTCACCGTCGCCGACCTGTCCGTGTGCCCGATCGTGCCGCGCGCCAACACCTACCTCACGGCCGTCCTCATCGGCGAGCGCGCCGCGGACTTCCTCACCGGCGCCGCGGCGGTCTGACGGGCGCGGCTCGCAGGCTCACTCCGGCGCCCGCTCCTCGGCCAGGGCGTCCCGGATGCCACGCAGCGCGGCGAGGACGTTGTCCCGGTGACGGTATGCGGCCGCGAGCGCCGCCTCCTCGTCCCCCGCGACGACGGCCTCGACGATGTCCTCGTACTCGTGCATCGAGTCGAAGCGTCGGTCGGGGAGCTGGTACGGGTAGTGGTTGAGCGGGGTCTGCGCCTGCAGCGACTCGATGATGCGGGTCGCCGTCGTGTGCCCGCTGATCCGGCGGATGACGCGCGAGATCTCGCTGTTCGCCGTCGCGGTGCGCCCCCGGTCGCCGTTCTCGACGGCATCCCGCAGCTCCGCGATGAGGCCGGTGAGCTCGCGGCGGTCCTCATCCGTGACGCGCGTCGCGGCCCGGCCGGCGCACATGGCCTGGAGGGAGAAGCGCACCTCCGCGGACTCGATGGCCTCGTCGATGGAGACCGGCCGCACGCGTGCCCCCCGGTTCGCCTCGCGCTCGACGAGGCCCAGCGCGGCCAGTTCGATGAGGGCCGCGCGGACGGCGTTCCGGGATGCGCCGTAGCGCTCGCACAGCTCGACCTCGATGAGCCGCTCCCGCGGATGGTAGACGCCCTCTCGGATGTCGCGGGCCAGCCGGTCGACGAGTTCCACGCCGCGCGTCGTGCCCGGCAGTGTTCCGCTCACGCGCACCCCTCTCTGATCTGGCGACCAGTGTACTGACGGCCCACCCAACCGGCGCCGACTTCTTGTCGCTCTTGCCTGTGACGGGATTGTGCGGCAAGATGATGACACTATTGTCAACAATTTAGTGGTGGATTGATGGGATCACTGACGATCGCAAGCCCCGTCCGGACGCAGCTGTTCATCGACGGGAGACGCCGTGACGGCGACGGTGTCGTCGACGTCTTCGACCCGGCGGACCCGGACACCCTCGTCGGCTCGGCGGCAGCGGCGACCCGGCAGGACGCCGTCGACGCCGTGGTCGCGGCCCGCACCGCGTTCCCCGAGTGGTCGCGCATGACGCCCCGCGAGCGCGCCCGACGCATCCGCGAGGCGATGGACGCGCTCGTCGAGTACCGCGACGAGGACGCGCGCCTGCTCACCCAGGAGAACGGCAAGCCGTTCAGCGAGTCCTGGGTCGACTTCCTCGTCCTCGACCTGCGCACGGACGAGGCGCTCGCGCACGTCGACGAGGTCGACGAGGAGCGCGTGCTCATCGGCCCGCCCGTCACCACGACCGTGCTGCACCAGCCGCTGGGCGTGGTCACGATCATCGTGCCGTTCAACTGGCCGATCGCGATCCTCGGCGCCTCCCTGCCGTACGCCCTCCTGGCGGGCAACACCGTGATCATCAAGCCGCCGCCCTCGACGCCTCTCGCGATGACGCGTGCTCTCAGCCGCGCCGCCGAGCGCCTCCCCCGGGGCGTGCTCAACGTGGTGACCGGCAACGACGCGGAGATGGCCCCGCTCATCGAGCACGACGACGTCGCGAAGGTGTCGTTCACCGGCAGCGTCGCGGGAGGTCGTCGCATCGCGCAGATGGCCGCGGGGGCGCTCACCCGCGTCACGCTCGAGCTCGGCGGAAACGACGCGGCGATCATCTTCGACGACGCGCAGCTCGACGACGCCGCGTACGACCGCCTGTACCAGGGCGTCTTCGACACCGCGGGGCAGGTGTGCATGAACGCGAAGCGCATCTACGTGCACCGCTCGCGCTTCGACGAGGTCGTCAAGGGACTGTCCGACCGTCTCGAGCGGGTCGTGCTCGGGCACGGGCTCAGCGAGGCGACGACCATGGGCCCGCTGCACCAGCAGCGTCAGAAGGAGTTCGTCGAGGAGCTCATCGCGGAGGCCCGGGCTGCCGGCGCCGACGTGCGGCAGTTCGGCACGCTGCCGCCCGAGCTCCCCCGCGGACGCTTCGTGCGTCCCGCCCTCGTGCTCGACCCCGACCCGAGCCTGCGCGTCGTGACGGAGGAGCAGTTCGGCCCCGTGGCCCCGATCATCCCGTTCGACACCGAGGAGGAGGCGATCACCGCCGCCGACGCGACGTGGGGCGGACTGTGCGCCTCGGTCTGGTCGGCCGACCCCGCCCGTGTGCGCCGGGTCGCCGATCGCCTGCAGGTCGGCGTCGTCTTCGTCAACGACCACGGCGCCAACCGCCTCGACCTGCGCGCCCCGTTCGGCGGGATGCGCGCGTCCGGCTACGGACGCGAGCAGGGCCTCGACGGCATCCGCGACTTCCAGGACTCCAAGGCGATCGGCAACCTCCATGTCGACGCCGTCTGACCAGCCCCGCCACGCCACGCGACGCCACGTCCGCCGTGCGCCCGCCCACGAAAGGAGCCGGCGATGAGAGCCGCCTTCGTCCCCGAACCGAACCGCGTCGAGGTCGGGACCTTTCCCGACCCGGTCGCCCAGCGCCCCGGGGAGCTCGTCGTCGAGATGACCCGCGCCTCCATCTGCGGATCGGACGTGCACTCCGTCTACCACGGGTTCCACAACCCCGACGGCCTCGGGCGTCCCGGCTACCCCGGCCACGAGGGCGTCGGCGTCGTCGTCGACTCGCACTCGGAGGAGTACCCCGTCGGCACGCGCGTCCTCACGGTGCCCGTCGGCAACATCGGCGGATGCTTCGCGGAGCGGCAGCTGCTCAGCGACACGCAGGTGGTGCCGATCCCCGACGACGCCGACGACGCCGCCATCCTCATGGCCCAGCAGTACGGCACGACGCTGTTCGCCATGCGCCTGTTCTGGCCGGAGACCGGCAACACCGGCATGACCACGCGGACGTGCGCGATCATCGGCGCCGGCAGCGCCGGGCTGTTCTTCCTGCAGCAGGCGCTCCGCCTGGGCTTCGAGCGGGTCATCGTCTCCGACCTCAACGCCGACCGTCTCGCCGTCGCGGCGCGACTGGGCGCCGAGACGGTGCACGCGCCCGAGGCGTCCCTCGCCGAGGCCGTCCTCGCCGCGACCGACGGCGTGGGCGCCGACCTCGTGATCGAGGCCGCCGGCTACGACCGCTGCCGTGCCGACACGATCGCCGCCGTCCGGATGTTCGGCACCGTCGGGTTCTTCGGGTTCCCCGAGGTCGACGGGGACGCCCCGTTCCCGATGTTCGACGCGTTCCGCAAGGCCGCGCGGATCCAGTGGGCCAGCGGCACGCAGGGCGAGCCGGGTCTCGTGTCGTTCCGCGACGCGGTGCGCGACATCCACGAGGGACGCATCGACGTGTCCTACTGCCTCGGTCGCGAGTTCTCCCTGGAGGAGATGCCGCGGGCGATGGAGGTCGCGCGCGACCAGGGCCACGGTGACGTGAAGCTCACGATCTGCTTCGATCGGTAAGACATGGTCATCGAACGGACGTGGACGCAGGCGAAGCCGGTCGTCACCGGCGACTTCCCGTGGCGCCCGTCGCCCGGCTGGGGTCCGCGGCTGCTCGGCACGGCGGCCTCGCCGTGGGAGTGGGCGGACGTCTCGGTGGGTGCGGGCGACCGCATCCACCTGCTCGGACGGGGCGACCCGTCAGCGGTGGTGGTCGTCGACCCCGACGGGAATCTCCTGTCCTGGTGGGCGTGGGGTGAGGACGAGGACGATCCCGAGCGCCTCGCCCGTCTGACACCCACGCCCGAGCGCGAGCGGCGCCGCCTCGAGCGGGACCGCCGCAACCGCGAGCGCGACCTGCGCCTGCGCGAGCGGGACCGGCTCGAGCGCGAGAAGAAGCGGCTGAAGGACAACGAGCCGGAGAAGCAGCCCCTGTCGTCCCGGCCGCACGGCATCACCGTGGCCGCCGACGGGCGCGTCGCGATCGTCGACGGCGACACCCACATCGTGCGCTTCTTCTCGCCCGACGGCGAGCTGCTGCAGACGGTCGGCAAGAAGAACAAGCCGGCCGACACCGGGATGACGACGGACAACCCGGTTCCGGGCTGGACCGCCACCGTGACCCGCAGCGGCCGCCCGTTCAACCGCCCGACCAAGGCCGCCTTCGCGCCCGACGGGTCGTTCTACGTCTCCGACGGCTACGGCAACGCGCGTGTGCACCACTTCGACCCGGACGGCGCCCTCATCCGCTCGTGGGGCGACCCCGGCGTGGGCCCCGGCGAGTTCAAGCTGCCCCACGCGGTCATCGTGCGCCGCGACGGCACGGTCGTCGTCGCGGACCGCGAGGCGGACCGCCTGCAGGTGTTCTCCCCCGAGGGCGAATGGCTCGCGTCCTTCGAGGACGTGCGCCGTCCCACCGGCCTCGCCGAGCTGCCCGACGGCCGACTCGCGGTGTGCGAGCTGCCCTGGAAGCGCTGGGAGCCGACGCCGCGCCGCGGAACGGAGACCGAGGGCACGCCCGCGCGGATCAGCATCCTGAGCCCGTCCGGGGAGGTCCTGGGCACCTACGGCAACGAGCGCATCCGCGAGGAGCACGACACCGAGCCCGGCCTCCTGCTGGCCCCGCACGGCATCGACGTCGACACGCAGGGCAACCTCTACGTGGCGGAAGTGAGCTCGAGCTACCAGGGCCGCAAGCAGCGCTTCACGGTGCAGAAGTTCATCCCGACGGCATGACGGTCCGCGCCCCCGCCCCGCTCGCCGATCTCGCCGACCGTCTCGTCGGCGAGGTCGACACCTCGACGCGTCGCCGCGCCGAGTACTCGTCTGACGCCTCGAACTACCGCGTCGTGCCCGAGGCGGTGTTCTTCCCCGCGTGCGAGGACGACGTCATCGCGATCGTCCGCGCCGCCGTGGAGAGCGGAACGCCCGTGACGGCGCGGGGTGCGGGCACGTCGGTGGCCGGCAACGCGATCGGCCCGGGCTGGGTGCTGGACTTCTCCCGCCACCTGAACGCGGTCGTGGAGATCGACCCGGTGGGCCGCACGGCGCGGGTGCAGCCGGGCGTCGTCCTGGCCGACCTGCAGCGCGCCGCCGCTGCGCACGGACTCCGGTTCGGCCCGGACCCGTCGACCCAGTCCCGCTGCACGATCGGCGGCATGATCGGCAACAACGCGTGCGGGCCGCGCGCCGTCCAGTGGGGGCGGACCGCCGACAACGTCGTGGCGCTGCGGATGATCGACGGGACCGGTCGCGTCTCGGACGTGTCCACCGGCTTCGCCGACCACCCGGAGCTCGACGACCTCGTGCGCCGCAACCTGGCGACGATCCGCACGGAGTTCGGCCGGTTCGGACGCCAGGTGTCGGGGTTCTCGCTCGAGCATCTCCTTCCCGAGCGTGGCCGCGACCTCGCGAAGGCGCTCGTCGGCACGGAGGGGACCTGCGGCATCCTCCTCGAGGCGACCGTGTCGCTCGTGCCGCTGCCCGCGGCGACCGCGCTCGTCGTCCTCGGATACCCCGACATGCCCACGGCCGCCGACGACGTGACGGCCCTGCTCCCGCTCAAGCCGCTGGCGATCGAGAGCATGGACCGCTTCCTCGTGGAGGTCGTCCAGCAGCACCGCGGGGACGTCCCAGCCCTTCCCGGCGGCGGCGCGTGGCTGTTCGTCGAGACGGCCGGTGTGGATGCGCAGGGCGCTGTGGCGGAGGCGGAGCGGATCGCGTCCGCGGCATCCGCCGTCGACGCACGCGTCGTCGCCGACGTGGCGGAGGCGCGCGACCTGTGGCGCATCCGGGAGGACGGCGTGGGGCTCGCCGGGCGCACCCCGGCGGGCGAGCCCACGTGGCCGGGATGGGAGGACGCGGCCGTTCCCCCCGAGCGCCTCGGCGCGTACCTGCGCGACTTCGAGGAGCTCAAGGCCCGCCTCGGCGTACAGGGCCTCTCTTACGGGCACGTCGGCGACGGATGCATCCACACGCGACTCGACTTCCCCCTCGGCACCGCTCCCGAGCGGTTCCGCCTGTTCCTCGAGGAGGCGGCCGATCTCGTCGCGCGTCACGGCGGATCCCTCTCCGGCGAGCACGGCGACGGCCGCGCCCGCGGCGAGCTGCTCCCCCGCATGTACTCGCCGGAGGCGCTGCGCGCGTTCGCGGACTTCAAGGCGATCTTCGACCCGCAGGGCATCCTCAACCCCGGCATCGTCGTCGACGCCGCCTCGCTCACGGACGACCTGCGCCTCCCCGCGGTCGGACCCGTGCGCTCGACCGGCCTCGCGCTGCTGCACGACCACGGCGACTTCTCCCGCGCCGTCCACCGCTGCGTCGGCGTCGGCAAGTGCCGGGCCGACAACTCGCCCGCCGGCGGCTTCATGTGCCCGTCGTATCAGGCGACGCGCGACGAGAAGGACTCCACGCGCGGTCGCGCCCGCGTGCTGCAGGAGATGATCAACGGCTCCCTCATCACCGGGGGGTGGCGCAGCGACGAGGTCGCCGAATCGCTCGACCTCTGCCTGTCGTGCAAGGCCTGCAGCAGCGACTGTCCGGCCGGGGTCGACATGGCCGCCTACAAGTCGGAGGTGCTCGACCGGCGATACCGGGGGCGCATCCGCCCCGCGAGCCACTACGCGATCGGCCGACTGCCGCTGTGGCTGCGGCTCGCGGCTCCGTTCGCGGGGATCGTCAACGCCCTCACGCGGGTGCGTCCCCTCGTCCGGCTGGGCCTGGTCCTCGCCGGCGCGGATCCGCGCCGCACCATCCCGCCATTCGCCCGTCGCACCTTCCGGTCGCGGTGGCGCCGCCGGGCGGCCGGCGCCCGCGAGACGCCTCCGCCGCGGGGGAGTCGACCCGAGGTCGTCCTGTGGATCGACTCGTTCACCGACGGATTCTCTCCCGAGATCGCCGAGGCCGCCGTGGCCGTGCTGGAGGATGCCGGCTACGACGTCGTCCTGACCGCGCGCAAGGAGTGCTGCGGGCTCACCTGGATCTCCACCGGGCAGCTCGACACCGCACGCCGCCTGCTGCGGTCGAGCCTCGACGCGCTCGAGCCGCTCGTGGACCGCGGCCTGCCCGTCGTCGGCCTCGAGCCGTCGTGCACGGCCGTGCTCCGCTCCGATGTGCTCGAGCTCCTCCCCGACGACCCGCGCTCAGCGCGCGTGGCGGCATCCGTGCGCACCCTGGCCGAGTTCCTCGAGGACCCCGCCGCACCCCACGCCGGCACCTGGACGCCGCCGTCGCTCGCGGACGTCGAGGCCGTCGTCCAGCCGCACTGCCACCACCACGCCGTAATGGGCTGGGGCGCGGACGAGCGCCTCCTGACCGAGAACGGCGCGCGCATCGACACGGTGTCGGGATGCTGCGGCATGGCCGGGAACTTCGGCATGGAGCGCGGGCACTACGAGGTGTCCGTCGCCGTCGCCGAGAACGAACTCCTCCCCGCGCTGCGCCGGAACCCCGACGGCGAGTTCATTGCCGACGGGTTCTCCTGCCGCACGCAGGCCGACCAGCTGGCCGGCCGCCAGGGCCGCCACCTCGCGGAGATCCTCGCCGAGCGCCTGTCCCGGCGCTGAGGCGCGGCGCGGGCGGAGTGCGGGGATGCGTCGTCAGCGCCTGTCCGCCGGCGCCAGGCACACGAAAGGGGCCTCACCCGTGCGGGTGAGGCCCCTTCGTGATGTCGTCTGAGCGTCAGATGGCGTTGACGTCCAGCGGGATGCCGGGGCCGAACGTGGTCGACACGGCGCCCTTCTGGATGTAGCGGCCCTTCGAGCTCGACGGCTTGAGGCGCACGATCTCCTCGAGCGCGGCCTTGAGGTTCTCGTCGAGCTGCTCGGCCGTGAACGAGGCCTTGCCGACGACGAAGTGCACGTTGGCGTGCTTGTCGACGCGGAACTCGATCTTTCCGCCCTTGATGTCCTCGACGGCCTTGGCCGGGTTGGGTGTCACGGTGCCGGTCTTCGGGTTGGGCATGAGGCCACGGGGACCCAGCACCTTGCCGAGACGACCGACCTGGCCCATGAGCTCGGGCGTCGCGACGGCCGCGTCGAATGCGGTCCAGCCGCCGGCGACCTTCTCGATGAGCTCGGCGCCGCCGACCTCGTCGGCGCCCGCGGCGATGGCGGCCTCAGCGGCCGGGCCCGTCGCGAAGACGATGACGCGGGCGGTCTTGCCCGTGCCGTGCGGAAGGATGACCGTGCCGCGGACCATCTGGTCCGCCTTGCGCGGGTCGACGGCGAGCTTGAGCGCGACCTCGACGGTGGAGTCGAACTTCGAGGAGCCCGTCTCCTTGGCGAGGGCGACGGCCTCGGTCGGCGTGTAGAACTTGTCGGCCTCGATCTTCGCGGCAGCGGCGCGGTAGGCCTTGGACTTGGTAGCCATGTTCGTTATCCCCCTCAGTCCTCGACCGTGATGCCCATGGAACGAGCGGTGCCGGCGATGATCTTCGAGGCGGCCTCGATGTCGTTCGCGTTCAGGTCGGGCTGCTTCGTCTCGGCGATCTGACGCACCTGCTCCTTGGTGAGCTTGCCCACCTTGGTCGTGTGCGGCGTCGACGAGCCCTTGCCCACACCCGCGGCCTTCTTGATGAGCTCAGCGGCCGGCGGGGTCTTCAGGATGAACGTGAAGCTGCGGTCCTCGTAGACGGTGATCTCCACGGGGATGACGTTGCCGCGCTGCGACTCGGTCGCGGCGTTGTACGCCTTGCAGAACTCCATGATGTTGACGCCGTGCTGACCGAGCGCAGGCCCGATCGGCGGCGCCGGGTTGGCGGCGCCGGCGTTGATCTGGAGCTTGATCAGGCCGGTCACCTTCTTCTTCGGTGCCATTTCCTCTTCCTTTCATCGAGCGGATGCCGAGCGGCATCCGTTCTCCCGCGTGTCCGGCATCTCCGGATCGCGGTGCGTCGGGCGCGCGAAGGCGCACACAAACCAAGCAAGTCTACCTCAGCCGCGCCCCTCCCCGCACGCCGCGCCTCTCCGGCTCCGCGCCCCGCCGCCCCCATGCTCTCTGCGCTCCGGCGCCCTTCCCACTCCCGTGAGGCGCACCTTCCGCGCCGAGGCGCACGCGCTCCGCACGCGTTTCCGCACGGATGCCGCGTCTCAGCGCACTGCGCGCACCCGCTTCGCGCACCGCGCGTGCGCCGCATACGCACGCCGCAGCCCGCACCCCGCACGCACGAGAACGCCCCGCCGGGATCCGGCGGGGCGTTCGGGCAGAGGATGTCTGCTTACTGCTTGGTGACCTGGTCGAAGGACAGCTCGACCGGCGTCTCGCGCTCGAAGAGCGACACGAGGACGGTGAGCTTGCCGCTCTCCGGCTTGATCTCGCTGATCGAGCCGGGCAGGCCCGCGAACGAGCCCTCCTTGATCGTGATCGTCTCGCCGATCTCGAAGTCGACCTCGGTGACGACGCTGCGCTGTGCGGCGGCGGCACCCTTGGCGGCACCCGCCTTCGCCGGCGCGACGTCCTTGACCTCGACGAGGCTCTTCAGCATGTTGAAGGCCTCTTCGAAGCGCAGCGGCGTCGGGTTGTGGGCGTTGCCCACGAAGCCGGTGACACCCGGGGTGTGGCGCACGACCGACCAGGTGTCCTCGTTGAGCTCCATGCGCACGAGCACGTAGCCGGGGATGCGGACGCGCGTGACCATCTTGCGCTGTCCGTTCTTGATCTCGACGACGTCCTCCATGGGGACCTCGACCTGGTAGATGTCGTCCTCGACCTCGAGCGTCGACTTGCGCTGCTCGATGTTGGCCTTCACCTTGCGCTCGAAGCCCGCGTAGGAGTGGATGACGTACCACTTGCCCGGCAGCGAGCGCAGCTCGGCGCGGAACGCCTCGTAGGGGTCCTCGTCGGACGCGGCGTCCTCGTCGGACTCCTCCGCGAGCTCGAGGTCGACCGGCGCCTCGGCCGCGTCGGCCGGGTCCACGGAGGCCTCGACCTCGTCGACGACGGATGCTGCGGCATCCACCTCGTCGACGAACTCCTGCTCGAGCACGGGCTCGTCCTCGTCGCCGTTGACGTCGGGACCGTCGTACGGGGTCACGTCGTCGGCGTGCTCGGCGGCGTACTCCGCCTCCTCCTCCGCGATGGAGTCGTTCAGCACTTCTGCTGCGGCCTCAACCTCAGCCGTCTCGTCGATGTTCAGCGCGTCGTTCACGATCGCGTCCGCCTCCGGGTCGTCGATGTCGATGTCATCCAGGTCGGCACTGATGTCGTCGTCCTCGTCCTCGTCGTCCACGACGTGCACCGCGAGGTGCTCCGCCGCCGACACCGCGCGCTCCTCGGCCGCGAGGGTGTTGCCCTCCTGGGCCTCGTCGTCCTCGCTCGACTGCTCTGCGGCGGTCGCCCAATCGGCGTCGTCGAGATACTTTTCAGACACTTGTGTTCTCTTCCGTTCGTGAGTGTCGGTCGGCCCCTTCAGTGGCCGGCACCGCGCGGCCTAACTCGCGCCCGGCACGCCGAACACGACGGACGTGAGCCAGACGAACAGGACGTCCAGCCCGTACACGATCGCCATCATCACGACGACGAATCCGAGCACGACGCCCGTGAACTTCAGCAGCTCCTGGCGCGTCGGCGTGACGACCTTGCGGAGCTCTGCGAAGACCTGACGGATGAAGATGGCGATGCGCTTGAAGAAGTTGGGCTTCTTCTCGCGCGTGGCGTCGCCGCCTACGACGACTTCGCCACCCGGCTCATCCTGGACCATCGAACCCACCTGAATTACCTTCCATGTGCCAGCTTCCGCTGACGCGCAGGGCGGACAGGAATCGAACCTGCAACCTGCGGTTTTGGAGACCGCTGCTCTGCCAATTGAGCTACCGCCCTAGAGACCGGGAGGTCTCGGGCATCCACACCCGTCCGCCGCACTGGAATCAGGATCGCCCAGAAGCCGGGCACGACGAAAGAATGCAGAAAACAACTGCACGATTCAGTCTACGGCATGGTCGGAGGACCCGCGAACCCTGGACGAGACTGCTCAGTAACCGCCCAGCCCGTATCGGTCGGGTTCACCGGTGCGGCGGAAGGCCCGCCCGGTGAGCACGCGCGGCGTGATCCGGACGTAGTGGTACTTGAGCGTCGGGATCCACGGCACCAGCGGCAGCGCGTCCGCCGCGGCGATCTCGTCGCTCGTCTCGAGACGGCGCGCCGTCCCGCGGACGACGACGCTCCACGCATCCTGCTCGGTGTGGTCGTCCACCTCGAAGAGCACCTCGTCGTTGACGGTGAGCTCGAACAGCTTGCTTCCCTCCGCGGTGCGCAGGACGACGTCCGAGCCGTCGAGGACGTAGTTCACGGGGAAGATGTCCAGCACGTCTCCGACCCGCGTGACGATGCGCCCGAGCACCTGCTGCGCGAGGCGCGTGAGGCACTCCTCGTCGGAGAGCCGCTTCACGACATCCGCGTCATCCATGCCTCCATGTTCGCGCACCGCGCACGGGCGCGCAGGCACGTCCCCATCCACCGGGAGGCGGGTTTACGATGCCGAGGTGATGCTCGCGCAGGCCTCGATCGACGCGGTGTGGGACTTCGCCGATCCGGCGGGCTCGGAGGCGCGGCTGCGCGAGGCGGCGTCGGCGGCGGAGGGGGTCGAGCGGTCCGAGTGGGAGACCCAGATCGCCCGCGCCCTCGGGCTGCAGGGCCGCTTCGCGGAGGCCGACGCCCTGCTGGACGGCATCCCCGTCGACACGCCCGTCGTGCGGGTGCGCGTCGCGCTCGAGCGCGGCCGTCTGCGCACCTCGTCCGGGCAGGCGGATGCCGCGTCGCCCCTGTTCCGCGAGGCGGCCGCCGTGGCGGCGGCCGTCGGGCTCACGTTCCTGCGCGTCGACGCCCTGCACATGCTCGCCATCGCCGAGCCCGCGCACGCCGAGGCGTGGACGCGGGAGGCCCTCGCCGTCCTGGACGGCGTCGACGACCCGCGCACCCTCCGCTGGGCCGTGGCGGTGCACACCGATGCGGGCTGGACGCACTTCGACGCCGGACGCCTCGTGGACGCCCTGGCGGCCTTCCTGCGCGCGAAGGAGGCCGCCGCCCGGTGGGGCACGCCGCAGCAGCGGGAGCGGGCGGAGGACGCCCTCACCCGGTGCCGCGCCGCGATCGCCGCCTCCGGCCCCTGACGGCGGGACGCCTCCGCCCGCCGCGGGCGCCGCGGCGCGCCTCTCATCCCAAGAGCCCTACCCGCGCCCCCGCCGGGGCGCCCTCTCCCGGGCAGGCGAAGAGCCCCGGGGCCGTGCGACCCCGAGGCTCCCCGGCTCCCCCGGTCAGACCCCGACGCGGATGAGCTTCTTGTTGACGAACTCGTCGGCGGCGAGCAGACCCATCTCACGGGACGTGCCGCTGCGCTTCACGCCGCCGAACGGCAGGCCCGGCTCGTCCGCCAGGACGATGTTGACGTAGACCATGCCGGCGTCGATCTTGTCGGCGATGCGCGCCGCCTGCTCCTCGTCGGTCGTGAACACGTAGGAGCCGAGGCCGTACGACGTGTCGTTCGCGAGCTCGACGGCCTCGTCCTCGCTGTGCACGCGGTAGACGACGCCGACCGGCCCGAAGAACTCCTCGCGGTAGGCGTCCATGTCCTTCGTGACGCCCGTGAGGACGGTGCTCTCGTAGAAGGCGCCGTCGCGCTTGCCGCCGGCGACGAGCGTCGCCCCCTGCGCGATGGCCTTGTCCACCTGCGCCTCGAGGCGCTCGGCGGCCGCGAGCGACGACAGCGGGCCCAGCACGGTGTCCTCGGCGAACGGGTCGCCCGTCTTGGCCTCGGTCATCGCGGCGGTGAACTTCTCCAGGAACGCGTCGTACAGCTCGTCCGCGACGATGAACCGCTTGGCCGCGTTGCAGGACTGCCCGGTGTTGTCCAGGCGCGCGTCGACGGCCGCACGCACGGTCGCGTCGAGGTCGTCCGTGGACAGGAGGATGAACGGGTCCGAACCGCCCAGCTCGAGGGCGACCTTCTTGAGGTTGCGGCCCGCGATCTCGGCGACGGCGGCACCGGCGCGCTCGGATCCGGTGACGGAGACGCCCTGCACCCACGGGTCGGCGATGACGTCCGCCGCCTGCTCGTTGGTGAGGCGCAGGTTGACGTACGCGCCCTCGGGCACGCCCGCGTCGCGGTAGATCTGCGCGATCGCCTCGGCGGACTCGGGGCACTGCGGCGCGTGCTTGAGGAGGATCGTGTTGCCGATGACGAGGTTCGGCGCGGCGAAGCGGGCCACCTGGTAGTACGGGAAGTTCCACGGCATGATGCCCAGCAGCACGCCCAGCGGCGAGCGGCGGATGACCGCCGTGCCCTCGCCCTCGATCGGAATCGGCTGGTCGCCGGTGATCTCGTCGGCGTGGTCCGCGTAGTACTCGGTGATGTCGGCGGCGAAGTCCACCTCGCCCTCGGCGGCCGCGAGCGGCTTGCCCATCTCGCGCACGATGATCGCGGCGAGCTCGTCGCGGCGCTCGCGGTGCAGCTCGGCGATGCGGCGGATGATGGCCGCGCGCTCGGCGACGGGCACGTCGCGCCAGGAGCGGTACGCGTCGTGCGCGGCCGCGATCGCGGCCTGCACCTCGGCGTCGGTGCTGGTCGGATAGGTGGCGAGGGTCTCGCCGGTGGCGGGGTTCACGACGGCGTAGTCGCTCATCTCGGGTCTCCTTCGATACGGGTGCGTCCAGTTTGGATCATGCGCGAGGTGCCGCGACGCCGACGCGGCCGACGCCCCGGCCGCCGCGCTCAGCGGGCGGTCGCGGCGAGGGCGTCCGCGAGGACGTCCAGCCCCTCCTCGAGGAGGGCGTCGGGGATCGACAGCGGCGGCAGGAACCGGATGACGTTGCCGTACGTGCCGCAGGTCAGGACGATGACGCCCTGCGCGATGCAGGCCTTCGCGACCGCCCCGGTGAGCGCGGCATCCGGCTCGCCCGTCGCCGGGTCCACGAACTCGACGGCCATCATCGCGCCGCGTCCGCGCACATCGCCGATGCGCGGATCGGCGGCCTGCAGCGCGGTCAGGCGGGAGGTGAGGATGTCGCCCACGGCCTGCGCGCGCTCGATCACCCCCTCCGTCTCGAACGCCTCGATGGCGGCCAGCGCCGCGGCGCACGCGACGGGGTTGCCGCCGTAGGTGCCGCCGAGGCCGCCCGCGTGGGACGCGTCCATGATCTCGGCGCGGCCGGTCACGGCGGCGAGGGGCATGCCCCCCGCGATGCCCTTCGCCGTCGTGATGAGGTCCGGCACGATGCCGAACAGCTCGCTCGCGAACATCGCCCCGGTGCGGGCGAATCCGGTCTGCACCTCGTCGGCGATGAACACGACGTCGTTGGCGCGGCACCACTCCACGAGGGCGGGCAGGAACCCGTCGGCGGGGACGATGAAGCCGCCCTCGCCCTGGATGGGCTCGATGATGACCGCGGCGAGGTTGTCGGCGCCCACCTGCTTCTCCATGAGCGCGATCGCCTTCGCCGCGGCATCCGCACCGCTCAGGCCGTCACGGAACGGGTAGGACAGCGGCGCGCGGTAGATCTCGCCCGCGAACGGACCGAAGCCGCTCTTGTAGGGCATGGCCTTGGCGGTGAGCGCCATCGTGAGGTTCGTGCGGCCGTGGTAGCCGTGGTCGAACGCGACGACGGCCTGCTTCTTCGTGTACTTGCGGGCGATCTTGACGGCGTTCTCGACCGCCTCGGCGCCCGAGTTGAACAGTGCGCTCTTCTTCGCGTGATCCCCGGGCGCGAGGCGGTTCAGCGCCTCCGCGACGGCCACGTAGCCGTCGTACGGCGAGATCATGAAGCACGTGTGCGTGAACTGCGCCGCCTGCGCCTGGATGGCCTCGACGACCTTCGGGTGCGCGTTGCCGACGGTCGTGACGGCGATGCCCGACCCCAGGTCGATGAGCGAGTTGCCGTCGGCGTCGACGACGACACCGCCGCCGGCGGCGACCGCGTGGATCGGCGCGGTGTGACCGACGCCCGCGGCGACGGCGGCCGCCTTGCGGTCGAGCAGCTCCTGCGAGCGCGGCCCCGGGATGGCGGTGACGACCCGGCGCTCCTGCGGGAGCGAGGGTCCTCCGAGAGGCGTGGTGGCGGGCGCGTCGATGATCGTCATGGTGTGAGAGTACGGGCCGCGGCATCCGCCTGCATTGTCCGCTGTGTACATTCGAAGGCACCTATCTGTACGTCATGACAGGAGTGCGGGATGCCTGCCGCCACCGCCGATCCGCCCACCCTCCGCGCCCTCCTCGCGCGACGGGATCTGCGCCTGCGTCTCGCGGTCGACGAGGCCGACCTGGAGGACGGTGCCCTCGACCGACCCGTGCGCTGGGTGCACAGCTCGGATCTGGCGGACCCCACGCCGTTCCTCTCGGAGGGACTCGCGCTGCTGACGACCGGGACGCAGTTCGCCGACGACCCCGCCTACGACGACTACGTCGCGCGCCTTCGCGCGCGAGGCGTTCTGGGACTCGGCTTCGGCACCGAGGTCGTGCGCGAGGGCATCCCCCCGGAGCTCGAGGCGGCCTGCCGCGCGCACCGGATGCCGCTGTTCGAGGTGCCCTACCGCACCCCGTTCATCGCCGTCGCGCGCGCGAACGCCGAGGCGATCGCCGCCGCAGCCTTCGCACGACGGGAGTGGGCGCTCGCGGCGCAGCGGGCGGTGTCGCTCGCGGCGCTGCGTCCGGACGGACTCGATGCGACGATCGACGAGCTCGCCCGGCGGCTGGGCGCGTGGGTCGGGCTGTTCGACGCGGGCGGGGAGCTCGCCCATGAGCACCCGGGGCCGCTCGAGGAGGCTGCGGCACGGGAGCTCGAGACGGAGGTCCATGCCGTGCTGCGCCGCGGCTCGCGGGCCGCGTCGTCGCTGCGCGGCGGGACGACGCCGTTCACACTGCAGACCCTCGGACGCGGAGGGCGTCTGCGCGGCGTCCTCGCGGTCGCGGCGGGCGAGCTCGACCAGGAGGCACGCGGGGTCGTCACGGCCGTCGTCGCGATGGCCGAGCTCTCGTTCGCGCAGGGCGAGCGGCTCGCGCACGCCGTCGGACGCCTGCGCACCGCGCTGCTCGGCTCGCTGCTGGCGGGCGACGCCGCGCTGGCCGCGCGCATCTCCGACGAGCTGTGGGGGCCGCTCCCCGCCGAGCCGGTCGTGGTCGCGGCGACCGAGCACGCCGACGACGCGGTCATCGAGTTCCTCGACCAGCGCGCGGGGGAGGTCTTCTTCGCGCGCGGCGACGACGACGTCCTGACGATCGTCGCGCCGGTGGGCTCGGACGTCGCGGACGAGATCGCGGCCCGGTTCGAGACCCGCGTCGGCGTGTCCGAGAGCGCCGACTACGCGCACGTCGCGCGCGGACGGGGGCAGGCGCTCGAGGCGCTGCGCCGGGGAACGGGCCCGGTGGCGCGGTTCGCCGACGTGGCGGCATCCGGGGTCCTCGCGGCCGTCGAGTCGGATGCCGCGCGCCTGCGCGCCGACGCCCTGCTCCAGCCCGTGCGCTCCCACGACGCCGCCCACGGCGCGGCGCTCGAGGAGACCCTGCGGGTATGGCTCGAGCACGACGCCCGTTTCGATGCGGCGGCCGACGCCCTCGGCGTCCACCGCCACACGGTGCGCGCGCGCATCGGGCAGGCCTCGCGACTGCTGGGCGTGGACCTCGCCGGCTTCCCCGCGCGCGCCGAGCTGTGGGCCGCGCTGCGCCTGGCCTCCTGACCGCATCGGCGGGCGTGACGGAACCCGGTCGCGCAGCCGTGTTCAATGGATCCGTGACGGTGAACGGCAACGTGTCCTTCTGGTGGGATGAGCCCGGCGTACCGGAGCGCACCCGGCCGCCCCTTCCCGGCGACACGGACGCCGACGTCGCGATCGTCGGCGCGGGCTACACCGGCCTGTGGACGGCGTACTACCTCGCGGCGCTGCAGCCGGACCTGCGCATCGTCGTGCTGGAGCAGCGCTTCGCCGGCTTCGGCGCGTCCGGGCGCAACGGCGGCTGGCTGACGAACTCGGTCACCGGAGGCCGGGCCCGCTACGGACGCGAGGGCGGCGCCGCGCAGCAGCGCGCGCTCAATGAGTCCGTCGACGAGGTGATCGCGGTCGCGGCCCGGGAGGGCATCGACGCCGACATCGTCAAGGGCGGCGAGCTCGAGGTCGCCCGCACGCCCGCGCAGCTGGCCCGCCTGCGGGCCTCCGCCGCGGAGGAGGCGGCGTGGCCGCACACCGACGTGGAGGTGCTCGATGCCGCGGCGACGGCGGCGCGCATCCGGATCGCCGGCGCGATGGGGTCGCTGTGGCATCCGCACTGCGCGCGCATCCACCCCGCCAAGCTCGTCCGCGGTCTCGCCGAGGCGGTCGAGAAGCGCGGGGTCGCGATCCACGAGGGCACGCGCGTGACGGCGATCGAGCCGGGGCGGGCGGTCACCGAGCGCGGCACCGTGACGGCGACCCACGTCATCCGCGCGACGGAGGGCTTCACCCCGAATCTGCGCGGCGAGCACCGCACGTGGCTGCCGATGAACTCGTCGATGATCGTCACCGAGCCGCTCCCCGCCGACGTGTGGGCCGCCATCGGCTGGGACGGGCGCGAGACGCTCGGCGACTTCGCGCACGTGTACATGTACGCCCAGCGCACCGCCGACGACCGCATCGCGTTCGGCGGGCGCGGCGTCCCCTACCGCTACGGGTCCCGCGTCGACGCGGACGGCGCGACGCAGGTGCGGACGATCCGCTCGCTGTCGGACCTGCTGCGGCGCTTCTTCCCCGCCGCGGCCGAGGTGCCGATCGCGCACGCGTGGGCGGGCGTGCTCGGGGTGCCGCGGGACTGGGCCGCCACCGTCGGGCTCGACCGCTCGACGGGTCTCGGCTGGGCGGGCGGCTACGTGGGCACCGGCGTGACGGCCACGAATCTCGCCGGTCGCACGCTCGCGGACCTCGTGCTGGAGCGCGACACGGACCTCGTCCGGCTGCCGTGGGTCGGCCACCGTGCCCGGCGATGGGAGATCGAGCCGCTGCGCTGGACGGCCGTGCAGGGCATCTACGCCGCGTACCGGACGGCCGACCGGCTGGAGGCCCGCGGGTCCGCGCGCACGGCCTGGCCCGCGCGGGTCGCCGACCTCATCGCCGGGCGCTGACGATCCGCGTCGCGCTCAGCGTGGAGCGTGCGCCTCGAGGAACTCGTAGACGTCCGTCGTGTCGACGCCCGGGAACGCGCCGGTCGGAAGCGTCGCCAGCAGCGTGCGCGGGGTGCGCACGTTCGGCCACGCGTTGTCGCGCCATGCGGCCTCCAGCTCGGCGGGCGGACGGCGGCAGCACACCTCGGTGGCGTGCTGCGACACGCCCCGGTTCGGGGTGTCGCGGCCGAGGAACCACTTCGTGTCATCGAAGCGCACGCCCACCGACACGGAGTGCGCGCCCTCGCTGGAGGACTCCACGCGGGCGGTGCACCAGTACGTCCCATTCCCCGTGTCGGTGTACTGGTAGTACGGGTTGAAGTGGTCGTCGACGTCGAAGACGACGCGTGAGGTCCACTTGCGGCAGCACAGCTGCCCCTCGATCGACCCGAGCCGATCGGTCGGGAAGTTGACGTCGTCGTTCTCGTACGCCTTGGTGATGGTGCCGGACTCGTGCACCTTGAGGAAGTGCACGGGGATGCCGAGGTGCACCGACGCGAGGTTCGTGAACCGGTGCGCCGCGGTCTCGTACGACACCGAGTACGCGTCGCGGAGGTCCTCGATCGAGATCGCGCGGTCCCGCTTCGCCTCCTCGAGGAACGGCACGGCATGGCCCTCCGGGATGAGGAGGGCGCCGGTCAGGTAGTTCGTCTCGACGCGCTGGCGCAGGAACTCCGCGTAGCTGCGCGGCTCGGAGTGGCCGAGGATGCGACTGGACAGCGCCTGCAGCACCGCCGTGCGCGGGTCGCCTTTCGCGGTGAGGCGACTGGACAGGTAGAGACGGCCGTTCTTGATGTCGGCGACGCTGCGGGTGGTCTGCGGGAGATCGGGCACGTAGTGGATCGTGAATCCCAGGTGAGCGGCCAGATCGGATGCCGTGCGCTGCGTGAGCGGACCCCCGGGGTGATCCACCGCGGCGAGGATCTCGCGCGCCTTCGCCTCGAGCTCCGGGAAGTAGTTGTCCTGCGTGCGCATGAGGCGACGCAGGGCCACGTTCGCGCGCCGCGCCTCCTCCGGGGTGGCGGCGCGCTCGTCGCGCAGCCGCTCGATCTCGCCCTGGAGCGCGAGAAGAGCGCGCAGCGCCTCGTCGGGGATCGACTTTCCGATGCGGAACGGCGCGATCCCGAGCGCCTGGAACGTCTGCCCCTTCATGGTCCGCTCGAGCGCGATCTCCATGGTCGACCGCTCGTCCAGCGGCTCCGACTCGAGGAGCGCGTCGAGGGAGGTGCCCAGCGCGCGGGCGATCGCCTGCAGGAGGGTGAGCTTCGGCTCGCGTCGGCCGTTCTCGATCATCGACAGC
>Ga0182748_1000744_pt1 | contig 33358 bp, 32 predicted proteins | sample eDN3rd37CKraftOP_FD_128877 | JGI IMG/M metagenome (GOLD analysis project Ga0182748, IMG submission 128877) | Enriched Organic Plus compost microbial communities from Emeryville, California, USA - eDNA 3rd pass 37_C Kraft OP (version 2) (version 2) ...
GCGACCGGCGCGGCATTCGGCACGGCGGCCGGTCCGGCAGGCGCGGCACCGCCGCGCACACCCAATTGCTGGAACCGGTATTCGGTGTCCTCCTGCATGCGCTTGAGCTGCATCTCGAGCTGCTGGTTGCGGTATTGCAGCTGCTCGATGGTGCCGGTGAGCTGACGCAGGGCGTTCTCGATGCGGTCGAAGCGCATGGCGGCGTCGCTGTCGCCGGGCTGCGCGCTGCGCGGCGCCGGAACTTCCTCTTGCGGGGCCTGCGGCGCGCGCTGGCCCTCGCCGCGATTGAACAGATTGTCGAGGAAATTGCCGTTCTGCTGCGCCGCCGCCGGCGCCAACGGCCAGGCAAGGGCGGCCGCGAGCGCGATGGCGGACAGGACAGGGACGAGGGCGAGATGCCGGGTGCGTGTCATCGGCAGGTTCGGATGGCCGTGGCGTTGATGTCGGAAAAAGGTGAGCCGTCCGTGTAGCATAGGCCGGTGACTAGGACCAGAATGTGGCCGCTGCCTAGTCGGCCGAGGCCGCCGGCGCCTTGCGCTGGCGGCGCGCGATCAGCCATTCCTCATAGCGCTGGATCACGACGAAGAAGGACGGCACGAACAGGATCGCGATGCAGGTCGAGGCCAGCATGCCGGAAAATACCGTGATGCCGATGGAGGCGCGCGCATTGGCGCCGGCGCCGGTCGCGAACACCAGCGGCACCACGCCGAGAATGAAGGCGAAGGAGGTCATCACGATCGGCCGGAAGCGGGCGCGCGAGGCCTCGACCGCGGCTTCGACGATCGGCTTGCCGGCGGCCCGCAACTCGCGCGCGAATTCGACGATCAGGATGGAGTTTTTCGCCGACAGCGCGATCAGCAGCACGATGCCGATCTGGGTATAGAGGTTGTTGTCGATGTGCAGGGCCGTCAGCACCGATACCGGCCCGAGCAGCGCGATCGGCACCGACAGGATCACGGCGAGCGGCCGGTACCAGCTCTCGTATTGGCCCGCCAGCACCAGATAGACCAGCAGCAGCGCCATCGCGAAGACGAGATACATCTGATTGCCGACCAGCTTTTCCTGGTACGACAGGGCCGTCCACTCGTAGCCGACATGCGGCGGAAACACCTTGGCGGCGAGTTGTTCCATCAATTGCATGATCTCGCCGGTGGAGCGTCCGCGCGCCGGAGCGCCGATCACGGTGGCCGAGGGGTAGAGATTGTACAGGCTGATGAGCGAGGGGCCGGTGACCGGCACGATCTTGATCAGGGTGCCGAGCGGCACCATGCTGCCCTGCTGATTGCGCACCCACAGATTGTCGACATCGGCCAGCCGCAGGCGGAATTTCGAGTCGGCCTGCACGAACACCTGGAAGGTGCGCCCGAACTTGGTGAACTGGTTGACATAGGCCGACCCCAGGAAGCCCGCGAGCGCGCCGAAAACCTCGTCGACGCCGACCTGCAGGGTCTTGGCCTTCACCCGGTCGAGGTCGATGCGGTATTGCGGCGCGTCCGAGCGGAACGAGGTCAACACCATGCCGATGGCCGATTGCGCGGCGGCATTGGTGACGGTGGCATCGACCACGCGCGCGAGCTTGTTGAAGTCGAGGCTGTTGTCCTGCAATTCGATCTGCATCGTGAAGCCGGCGGCAAAGCCGATGCCCTGGATCGGCGGCGGCGGCAGCACGCGGACATTGGCCTCCTCGATCTGTGCGAGCGCCTTGTTGAGGTTGGTGTACATCGGCAAGAGGCTCTGCGCCTTGCCGCGCACGTCCCAGTCCTTGAGGATGATATAGGCGACGCCGGCATTGGCGAGCGTCGCGTTGTTGTCGAGCGGCGACACGCCGGCGATGGTGACGACCTTGTCGACGCCCGGCACCTGGTGCGCGATCTTGTCGACCTTTTCGAGCACGCTTTGCGTGCGCGACAGCGAGGCGCCGTCGGGCAACTGCACGGTCGCGATCATGTAGCCCTGGTCTTCGATCGGAATAAAGCCGGTCGGCACCCGCGAGAAGGCATAGAGCGTCGCGCCGATGATCGCCAATGCCAGAACCGTCATCGGCACGGCATGCCGCACGAGGCGCGCCATCAGCCCGGCATAGGCGCGTTCGACACGCAAATAGACCGCGTCGAAGCCGCGGAAGAAGAAGTTGCGCCGTTCCATCGGCACCGAGGGCCGCAGCCAGAGCGCGCATTGCGTCGGCTTCAGCGTCACCGCGTTGATCGCGCTGATCAGCGCGGTGGCGGCGATGACCAGCGCGAACTGGGCATACATCTGGCCGGTCAGCCCGGGCAGGAAGGATGCCGGCAGGAACACCGCGAGCAGCACCAGCGTAATGCCGATGATCGGGCCGAGCAGCACCTGCATGGCCGCGATCGCCGCCTGCGGCCCGTTCATGCCGCGGTCCATGTTGTGGGCGGCGCCCTCCACCACGATGATGGCGTCGTCGACCACGATGCCGATCGCCAGCACGATGGCGAACAGCGTGGCGAAGTTGACGGTGAACCCCATCGCCGCCATTGCCGCGAAGGCGCCGATGATGGTGACCGGCACCGTGGTGGCCGGCACCAGCATCGCCTTCCAGTCCTGCAGGAACACCAGGATGACGATGAGCACCAGGATCGCCGCCTCGAACAGCGTCTTGTAGACCTCGTCGATCGAGGCCTTCACGAACACCGTGGTGTCGAAGGGCACGTCGTAGACGACGTCCTGCGGAAACTTCTTCGACAGTTCCGCCATCTTCTTGCGCACTTCGCTGGCGACATTGAGCGCGTTGGCGCCCGGCGACTGGAAGATCGCGAGCCCCGCCGCCGGCCTGCCGTCGAGCGAGAACACCTGGCCGTAGGTCTGCGCGCCGAGCTCGACGCGGCCGACATCGCGCAGGCGGGTGATCTCGCCGGAGGAACCGGTCTTCACGATGACATTGGCGAACTGGCCGGGATCGTCGAGGCGGCCGGCGAGATTGAGCGTGTATTGAAATGCCACGCTGTCGGGCGCCGGCGGCATGCCGACCTGGCCGGAGGTGACCTCGGTGCTCTGCTGTTTCAGCGCATTCACCACGTCCTGCACGATCAGGCCGCGCGCCTTCAGCTTTTCGGGATCGAGCCAGACGCGCATGGCATATTGGCCGGCGCCGAACACGACCACGTTGCCCACGCCGGGCAGGCGCGAAATCTCGTCCAACAGATTGATGGTGGCGTAATTGGCGAGATAGAGGCTGTCGTATCGTCCTTGCGGCGAGGTCAATGTGACGATCTGCAGGATGGCGGTCGACTTCTTCTGCACCACCACGCCCTGGGCCTGCACCGACTGCGGCAACTGCGCCAGCGCGCTCGACACCGCATTCTGCACCAGCACCTGCGCGAAGTTCAGATCGGTTCCGATCTTGAAGGTCACGGTCAGATTGTAGGAACCGTCATCGGCGGCGTAGGACTGCATGTAGATCATGCCTTCGACGCCGTTGACCTGCTGCTCGATCGGCAGCGCCACGGTGTCGATGACGGTGCGGGCGCTGGCTCCCGGGTAGCGCGTCGTCACCGAGACGGTGGGCGGCACCACGTCGGGATATTGCGCCACCGGCAGGCGGAGCACGGCGACCAGGCCGATCACGACGATGAGGATCGCGATCACGTTGGCGAGGACGGGGCGCTCGATGAAGAATTTGGAGATCATGCCGGCGCCGTCAGCTCTTGCCGGCCGGCGCCGGCGGCTTCGATTCCGCCGTCTGCGGGTCGACCTTCTGTCCGGGCACGGCGCGCAGCATGCCGTTGACGACGACGCGATCGCCGGGGGCAAGTCCCTTGCTGATCACGCGCAAATCGCCGTCGAGTTGCCCGACCGTGACATTGCGCTGTTCGACGACATTGTCCTTGCCGACCACGAGCACGTAGCGGCCGCCCTGGTCGGTGCCGACCGCGACGTCGGGCACGAGCAGCGCGTTCTCCTGCTTGCTCATCGGCACCCGCACCCGCACGAACATGCCGGGCAGCAGGGCGCCGTCCTTGTTGGCCAGAATGGCGCGCGCCATGAGGGTCCCGGTCGAGGCATCGACCTCGGGGGCGGCATAGTCGAGGGTGCCCTTGTGCGGATAGCCCTGCTCGTCCTGCAAGCCGACCTCGACCGGCACCTTCTTCAGGTCTTGCGGGGTGAGCCCGCGCCGCCTGATCTCGGCGCGCACCTCCAGCACGTCCTGCTCGCTGACATTGAAGTTCACGTAGATCGGCGCGATCTGCACGATCGACGACAGGACGGTCGGCGAGGCGCCGCCGCCGACATAGGCGCCGACCGAGACCTTGCGCGCCGAGACGACGCCGTCGAAGGGCGCGGTGACGTGGGTGTAGCCGTAATTGATGGCGGCGATTTTCTCGTTGAATTCGGCCTGATCGAGATTGGCGATCGCCGTATCGCGGTTGGCGGTGGCGGTGTCGAGACGGGCCTGCGTATTGGTCCCGCTCACCATGAGATCGGCCTGGCGCTGGTATTCAGCCTGGGTCTGCGTGCGCGTGGCACGCGCGCTTTCCACCGCCGCCTTGGCTTCCTTGAGCTTGAGCTCGTAGGGCTCCGGCTCGATGGTGAACAGGAGCTTGCCCTTCTTCACCAGTTCGCCGTCCTGGTAATCGATGGATTCGACGAAGCCGTTGACGCGGGCGACCAGATTGGCGGTGTTGACGGCGGCGGCGTTGCCGGTGGCCTCGAGGTAGCGCGTGACGGCGCGCTCGACCGGCGGGGCCACCGTCACCTTGGGCGGCGGGGGCGGCACATAGGTGTTCTTCTGTTCGCAGCCGGCCAGCAGTGCGAACGCCGCGATCGACGCGGCGAGCACGCACGCCGCCTGTTTGGACTTCCGCCCGCTCATATCCACCGCCTCCGCGGCCAATGGCAGCCGGGCGGCGTCAAATCGATCCCGCCACAGGCCCAACCCGCTCAGCATCCGCGTTTTCGACGCATTTGCAAGCGGCGACCGAGTGGAGCAAAACGGGCGGGCCGGCGATACCGCAAATGAGGTATTGCGGCGGCGCGTAAAAGTCAGGCCCGGCCGCGCCGCGGCCCTCGCCGCCTGCGCGCCAGGCCGAAGACCCTGCCCGGCCAGAACGCGAAAGCCCGGCACCGGGCCGGGCTTCACCGCAATTCAAGCCGGCCGAGGCCGGGTCCGAGGGAACGCGCGCCTTACGAGCTCACCCCGAGCACGGTGACGGCGCGCCGGTTCTGCGACCAGCAGGAAATGTCGTTGCACACCGCGACGGGCCGTTCCTTGCCGTAGGAAATCGTGCGCATGCGGTTGGCGGCGACACCGCGCGAGATCAGGTAGTCGCGCACCGTCTGCGCGCGCCGGGCACCGAGCGCGATGTTATATTCGCGCGTGCCGCGCTCGTCGGCGTGACCTTCGATGGTGAACTGGCTGTACTGGCTGTAGGTGTTGAGCCACTGCGCCTGCTTGTCGAGGGTGGCGCGCGCCTGCGGCGTCAGATCGGACGAGTCGGTTTCGAAGAAAACGCGGTCGCCGACATTGACCACGAAGTCCTGCTGGCTGCCGGGCGTCGCCGCGCCGGCCGCGGTGGCTTGCGTCTGGTCGGGTTGGCTGGCGCAGGCAGAGATCGCCAGCGCAGCGGCGAGGACGGCCGCGATCCGCACGCCGCGCAGCATTTGGCCAAAATCAATCATGCCGGTTCACTCCATTCTCACGCGCTAACCGGAGGTTTTTTCCGAGGCACGATCTCATCCGAAACGGACCCGGGCCCTTTTCCGGATCGTGCACATGCATTTCGTGTAGCAGCCCGTTCGTTAAGCGAACGTTCCATCAACCTTGATGGAACCTTGACGAAGCCGCTAAAGATCGTCCCAACCCCCTATACCATTTCTCATGGTTAAGAGACGATGAAAATTGCGGCGGTCTCACGACAAGAGCGGGGACCAGGCCGGATCCGACGCATAGCTCGGGGTCGGAACCTTGAGCATGTTCCGGCCGGTAATGTCGATCGTATAGAGGTTGGGGCCCGGGCCGGGGTCGCTGAAATACATCAGCACGCGGCCGTTCGGCGCGAAGGTCGGGCCCTCGTTGTGGAAGCCTTGCGTGAGGATGCGCTCGCCTGAGCCGTCGGGCTTCAGGATGCCGATCGAGAATTGCCCGTTCGCCTGGCCGGTGAAGGCGATGTAGTCGCCGCGCGGCGACCACACCGGCGTCGAGTGATGGCCCTCGCCGAACGAGATGCGCTGCGCCGGGCCGCCGGTGGCCGCCATGACATAGACCTGCTGCGTGCCGCCGCGGTCGCTTTCGAAGCAGATATATTTGCCGTCCGGCGAATAGCAGGGCGCGGTGTCGATCGCCGGCGTGTCGGTGAGCCGCGTGGTCTGCTTCGAGCGCAGATCCATGACGAACAGGTTGGCGTTGGCGCCCTGCTGCAGGCTCATGATCACGCGCTGGCCGTCGGGCGAGAATCTCGGGGCGAAGGTCATTCCGGGGAAGTTGCCGACGATCTCGCGCTGGCCGGTCTCGATATTGAGGAGATAGACGCGCGGATTGCCCTGCCCGTAGGACATGTAGGTGATTTCCTGCGTCGACGGATTGAAGCGCGGCGTCAGCACCAGGTCGTCGCCGCGCGTGAGATAGCGCACGCCGTAGCCGTCCTGGTCCATGATGGCGAGCCGCTTGATGCGCTGCTGCTTCGGTCCGGTTTCGTCGACGAAGACGATGCGGCTGTCGAAATAGCCCTTCTCGCCGGTCAGGCGCTCGTAGATCGCGTCCGAGATGATGTGCGCGATGCGCCGCCAGTTGTCGGGCGTGGTGAAATACTGTTTGCCGTCGAGCTGCTGGCCGGCAAACACGTCCCACAGCCGGAATTCGACCTTCAGCCGTCCGTCGCCCTGCTTGGTCATGCGCCCGGTGACCAGCGCCTGCGCGTTGATCGTGCGCCAGTCCGGAAAGCGCGGCACCTTGTCGGTGTTGGTGATCTTTTCGATGAAGGCGGCCGGATTGATCGGCGCGAACAGGCCCGAACGCTGCAGATTGTTGGTGATGACGGCGGTGACGTTGCGCGCGGCTTCGCCCTCGTTCGGCGTGCCCGCGACGAAGTCGGGCAGCGCGATCGGCATCGGCTGCGGATTGCCCTGCGTCACGTCGAGACGCACCACCGCGTTCGCCGGCCCGCCCGCCAGTCCCAGCAGGCAGGACGCGCCCGCGCCGGCGAGCACATGGCGCCGATTGAAGGCGAGGCCGCGTGGCGGCAGCGGAGAGCTCGTGAAAGAAGGGCGCTTCATCGGTCGGTCAGATGCCTTTTCTGGCGCGCATGGCGCTGGGCGAATAGGGGGTCTCACATAACGGCATCATGCGCTAGCCCCGGAACATGTCTCTTGGGTCGAAGGTGACTTCGATGTCTTTCCAGGCCTCGTAGTGCTCCGGCCGCAGCATATCGAAAGGCTGCCCCTGGAAAACCGCCCGCACCGCGCTGTCGCGCGCCGAATTGAACAGCGCGCCGCTGCCGCTGGTGAGCACGGCGGGCGGCCCGCTCAGGCGCCCGTTGCGGCCGAGCTGGATGCGGATGCGGATGATGTAGTCTTCCGGGTTCTGGATGCCGACCGGCGGATTCCACAGCGCCATCAGGCGCGCGCGCAGGGCGTCGAATTCGGATTGCGAGAGCTGGGCGGCGTTGCCGTGGGCGGTGCCGAGCGTGGGCGCGGAATTCAGCTCGGCGCCGGCGGCCGCCATGCGCCGCGGCTCGCGTTGGTCGAGCAGGGCCGCGATCTTGTCGGCGTCGAATTTGGGCTGCGGCTTGGGCGGCGGCCGGCGCGGCGGCAGCCGCTCGGCCACCTTGGCGAGCTTCGGCGTATCGTCCTTCTTCAGCTTGTCGGCGATCGGGTCAGGCTTTTTCTCGCCCATCGGTTCCGGCGGCTTGGCGTCGGCCGCCTTGGCCTCTTTCTTGGGCTCGGGCTTCTTCTCGGGCTCCGGCGGCGGCTCCGGCACTTTTTCGGCGGTCGGCTTGATCTCCGGCTTTTCGCTGATCTTGGCCTTGGTGTTTTCGACCGGCTTGATCTCGTCGGCCTTCTTCTCGACCAGCGGCTTGGGCTTCTCGACCGGCTTGGGCGCCTCTTTGACGCCCTTGGTGAGCTGAGAGAAATCCTTCTCGCTGATGAGGTCGACCGGCAGCGACTCGGTCGGCGTGGCGTCGAGCGCCTTGCCGGAAAACGACAGCGTCGCCCACACGAGCACCGCCGCGTGCAGGCCGGCCGAGATCGCTGTCGCCTTCTTCATCTGCATCAGCGCGCCTTCGAGCCCTGCTCGAATTCGGTCACCAAGGCCACCCGATGGAAGCCCGCCCCCGAAAGCTGGCCCATCACCTTCATCATCGTCCCGTAATCCACCTTGCGGTCGCCGCGCACATAGATGCGCGCGTCGGTGCCCCCGCGCGCCTGCGCCACGGCCTGCAGCTTGGGCACCAGTTCGCCGACGTCGATCTCGGAATTCTGCAGATAGACCTTGCCCTTCTCGTCGACCGAGACGGTGAGCGGCTCCTTGTCCTGGTCGAGGCTCTTGGCCTGGCTCTGCGGCAGGTCGATCGGAACGCCGACCGTCAGCAGCGGGGCCGACACCATGAAAATAATGAGCAGGACCAGCATCACGTCCACCATCGGCGTGACGTTGATTTCGCTCATCACGCGCTGGCGGTGATGCTTCCTGCGTCCGACGACCGGCGTACCGGCATTGGCACCCATTAACCTATCCCCTCACCCGCGCTCGTCGATCTGGCGCGACAGGATCGCGGAAAACTCGTCGGCGAAGCCCTCGAGGCGCTGCGCCTGCTTGTTCACCTCGGATGCGAACTTATTGTAGAAAATCGTCGCCGGTATGGCAGCGACAAGACCGATTGCGGTCGCAAACAGCGCTTCCGCGATGCCGGGCGCCACCACCGCGAGCGAGGTATTCTTCGAGGCGGCGATCGACTGGAAGCTCGTCATGATGCCCCAGACCGTGCCGAACAGGCCGACGAAGGGGCCGGCCGAGCCGACGGTGGCCAGCACCAGGAGGCGGCGCTCCAGCCGTTCGACCTCGCGGGCGATGGTTACCTCCATCACCTTCTCGATCCGCATCTGCAGGCCGGCGAAGGAGCGCGGGCTCGACTCGAAGCTGCGCTTCCATTCGCGCATGGCCGCCACGAACAGCGCGGCCATCGAATCGGTCGGGCGCGAGACCAGCGAGCGGTAAAGCTCCTCCAGCGACTCGCCGGACCAGAAAGCCTGCTCGAAACGGTCCATGGCGCGGCGCGTGCGCGCATAGAGCACGGTCTTGTCGATGGCGATGGCCCAGACCCAGACCGAGCAGGCGAGCAGGCCGAGCATGACCGTCTTCACGATCCAATGCGCGTGCCAGAACAGCGTCAGCAGCGAGAGATCGGATGAGGTAAGCGGCAACGCCGACTGTGCCACATCGGCAGGATTCATGGGCACGTCCCTTTCCGCGCGTCCCGCGTCGTTGATCGATCGGGGGCGGGCCACAAGATTCGAAATTTTCGCGGCGCGCACCCGGCGTGTTTCGTCGCCCGCGCGCCCGACGCAAGAACCATTGGTTTCGCGAAAACTCGTGTGTCCGCCACCGGCGGCTCACGAAATCCCCGCGAAACTTGGCCAAACTAGGGCGTGCCGGCGGGCGTTGTCCCCTGCAAGAGGCGCTGATTATGGTTAAGGAGTGGTTAGCCGAACGCGCTTTCCGGCGCTGTTCGGACGGGAGCGGAAAAATGCGAAGGCCGCCCCCGGACGGGAGCGGCCTTCACGTTACGGCCGGCGCACGAACCGTCAGCCCTGCGGCGGGGGCGCGTCCGAGGCCGGACGATCGCGGCGCTCGGCCATGAACTGATCGAACTCGGCCTTGTCCTTGGCCATGCGCAGGCGTTCCAGGAAGTCCTTGAACTCGCGCTGCTCGTCTTCCAGCCGGCGCAGGGTTTCGGCGCGGTATTCGTCGAAGGCGCGGTTGCCGCTCGACGGCGCGTAGCTTCCGGGGCTTCCGGGCCCGCCCCACGGCGCAGCGCCCATCTTATGGCGCATCCAATCCATCTTGCGCTGGAGGCGATCCATCTTGTGCTGCCAGTGGTCACGGCTGCCGTAATATCCGCATCCCATGCGTCCGCTCCATATCGTGAAGGCGAGGACCGCCAGGCCGAGCGGCCAGAAGACCATGAACCCCAGCACGATCAGGGCAATCCAGGCGGGTTTGCCGAATTCGTCGAGCTTCGCGGTGATAGGCATGAGCGACCTCGCGTGAATGTAAATAACATTTACATTGCTATAGGGTGGCCGGTCGAATGTCAATAGTCTTCACATGGGATATGGGGACGCGACGGCGGCGGCCCTTCTCAACTTCGCGTGACCCCCGCCCCGCATCGCCAAGCCACGGGCCGACCGCGCATCCTTGCCCGTGGGGTGCTCGAGCGCGCGCTCGAAGCGCCGCGCCCGAAGCGCGCACCGTCGCGAAATTTATGGGGTTTTTATCCGAGCCCGCGTTGCGCCCGTGTAGCTTCACGACGGTCCAAAACTCGGGGGGCAAAAATGAAATTCGTGATTGTACTCGCGGCATCGCTGACCGTCGCCGGCCAGGCGTTCGCCGCCGATACCCAGGCGGCGTGGGAAGGATTCATGACCGTGACGAACAACACGCCGCAATGCTCCGGCGTCGGCGGCACCAGCGTGGGCAGCACGAACGTTTCGATCTACCGGCCGAAGATCAAGGGCTCGGACACGAACACGTTCCTCACGATCATGTTCACGCGCGCCGCAATCGCATTTCAGAACACCAGCGAGTCCACCATTCACCAGATGAACGGCAGCGGAAATTATACGGGCGCCGCCATCAACAGCCGCGGCAAGGCTTTTTCGTATGCGGGAACCTATTCGAATTTCGTCGTGACGCCATCGACCGTTGCGGCCACCACGACCAACGTGACGATCACCGGCACGATCGGCAAAATATGGAATACGACGGGCTGCGACGTCACCTTCAAGGCGACCTATACGAAGCGGATCGATTGAGCGCCGCGCAGCCGGCCCTGCGCGCCGCCGAAGAGTTCTGAAACATCCGTGGCCGGGCTTGCCCGGCCATGCGCGTCGGGAAGCCGAGCCTCATCAGGCCGAAACGCGCGCGCTCATTGGCCGCGCCGCGCCGCGTTTTCCGGCAATCCGAGCCCGCGCAGATAGATCAGCACCGCCGCTTCCAACAATTCCTCCGGCGCCATCGGCAGCGCGCGCCGCGCCGCGTCGCCGCGGCCGAACAACGAGGCGATGCCATGCGTGGTGGCCCAGATGTGGAGCGCCACCATCATGGCCGGCGGGCGGCCTTGCGCCGGCGTCAGCGCGACCAGCTTTTCCGCCGCCGTGCGCAGCACCGCGAAGGCGCGGTCGCCGGCCTCGCGCAGCTGCGGATCGGTGTCCGGCGCGATGCCCGCCTCGAACATGGCCGCGTAATAGGCCGGCTCCCGCCGCGCGAAGTCGAGATAGGCTTTGCCGACCCGATCGAAGGCGCTCATCACGTCCGGCCGCCCGTCGTCCCAGGCCTTCGACAGCGCGGCGGCGAAGTTTTCGAAGCCGCGCCGCGCCACGTCGGCGATCAGCGCGTCGCGGTCGCGGAAATGCCGGTAGGGCGCGGCCGGCGAAACCCCGGCCCAACGCGCGGCATCGGCGAAGGTGAAGCCGGCCGGCCCCTTCTCCGCGATCAATTCCAGCGCGGCGCGCACCAGGGCTTCCTTCAGGTTGCCGTGGTGATAGCCGCGCGGCCCGCCGTCGCGCTTGCCCCAGGTCATGACGTAAATCCCATGTGAAGGGCTTTTACATCACGGCCCGCGTTCCGTCGATAAATGTCTGAGCCGGAAAATACTTTTCCCGTCGATCGGGGGCCGGAGTTGACGGGCCGGCGCGCACCGTCGCTTACTGGCGGGAGAAACGAGGCAGACTTACAACCATGCCAATCGCCGCCGCCGCCCGTTCCAAGGCCGATCCCTCCACCCGCCTCGCGCCCGCAACCGAAACCGGCAGGCTCGGGGTCTGCCAGCTCAAGCGGACCTGGTCACGCCTGATGGCGAGATGGCAAGGCCACGCAGTGCCCGCCGATATGCACGATCGCCATCTCGACGATCTGGTGATCCATGCCTGCGGGCTCGGGCTCGAGCAGACCATCGGCTACCTCGGCCGCGTCCGGCCGAGTTTCGAGGAATTCGAGGACTGGATCCTCGCCACCACCGGCGGCATCGATCCGTTGCGCGTCGCGCGCATCAACGCGGCCGTGACCGCGGCGCCCTATCCGGCTGAGATCGAGGCCTGGCTCGCCGCTGTCGAAGCGAGCGAGCCGGTGCTGTCGGCCGCCGACCTCGCCTTCTGGGATGCGCATGGTTACGTCGTGCTGCACGACGCCGTTCCCGCCGCCGACCGCGAGGCCGCGGCGCGGGCGCTGTGGGATCACCTCGGCGCGCACCCCGAGGTTCCGGAAACCTGGTACCCCGACAACGACCACGGCATCATGGTGCAATATTTCCAGCACCCGGCCTTCGAGGCCAATCGTCGAAGTCCGCGCATCCATAAGGCCTTTGCGCAATTGTGGGGCACCGCCGATCTGTGGGCCACCACCGACCGCGTCGGCTTCAACGCGCCCGAGCGGCCCGGCTTCAAATTCCGCGGCCCCGATCTGCACTGGGACTGCAGCGTGAAGACGCCGATCCCGTTCGGCACGCAAGGCATTCTCTATCTCGCCGACACGCCGCCCGAGCAGGGCGCCTTCACCTTGGTGCCGGGCTTTCAGCGCTGGGGCGAGGACTGGCTCGCGCGCCTGCCGTCGGGCGCCGATCCGCGCAGCCAGGATCTGCATGCGCTCGGCTCAAAACCGATCGGCGGCCGCGCCGGCGATCTCGTCATCTGGCATCAGGCCTTGCCGCACGGCGCCAGCCCCAATCGCGGCGCGCGCCCGCGCCTGGTGCAGTACATCAACATGTTTCCGACGCGCCGGGACGAGCAGGAGGAGTGGATTTGACGGGTTAGCCGCCCGCTTCCTGATCCGCCTTCATCGCCACGCGCAGCGGTTTGGGGATTGGCTTGGCCCTGCCGCCGGACACGAAAGCGACCTGCACGCGCGCCTCGACCAGCAGCTCATGCCCGCGCACGACCTTCTGATGCAGCATCACGGAAGCGCCCTTCACCTCTTCCGGCGCGGTGACCACGTCGAGCACGTCGTCCATATGAGCCGGCTTCCTGAAGTCGATGCTCATGTGGCGCACGACGAAGGCGAAGCCGGGCGCTTCCTTCTCCGCCTGCTCGAACAGCGAGCGGTGATCGGCGCCGATCAGGCGCAGGTAATTGGTGCGCCCGCGCTCCATGAAGCGCAGATAGCTGGCGTGATAGACGATGCCGGAGAAGTCGGTGTCTTCGTAATAGACTCGGATCGGCTGATGGTGCTTGCCGTCGCGAATTTCGCCGTCGAGGGAGTTCATTTCCAGGCTACGCTCTCAGGTGTCATACCCCGCGAAGGCAGGGTATCCAGTATCCCCTGTCCTCCCGATCGAATCGAGTCATCACCCAACCTTCCGGTCGCTGATTGCTGGATCGCCCGCTTTCGCGGGCGATGACAGAAAAAATCATCCAGCGCGCGCCAAGGGTGGTGACGGCTCAGGGACTTCCTGCTTCCATTCTTTGGCAGCCTCGATCCAAGAGGCGATCGCCTCCTGGACGTTCTTCAATGCCTCTTCCGGCGTATCGCCGTCGGACATGCAGCCAGGCAGATCGGGCACGGTCGCAAGGTAACCCCCGCCGTCGCTCTCGGCCAAACGCTCAATGCGGACTGCGTATTCGAGTTTCATGAAGCGTCTCCGTAGGCCTCAATATAGCGCACGAGCTTGCGAATGTAGACCGGTTTGATCGGGCGACGGGCCGGAATAGTCAATATCTCACGGGCGGACGGATGTTTCGCATGGCAATGCGATGTCCCTTTGCCGGGCCGAAACAACAGCCCGTACTCCCGACATATGGTTTCCACGTCGCGAATGTTCCAATCGCCCGCCGGATTGCGTTTCATGCGATCCAGCAGGTCGGAGGCCATTACTCTTCCTCCCCGCCCCCGAACAACCCGAACTGCGCCGGGTCGCGCGCGGGCTCGGCGAAGCCGAGGTGCTTGAAGGCAGCAGCGGTCAAGAGCCGCCCGCGCGGGGTGCGCTGGATGAAGCCCTTCTGGATCAGATAGGGCTCGATGATGTCCTCGATGGCGTCGCGCGGCTCCGACAGCGCAGCGGCAATCGTCTCCACCCCGACCGGTCCGCCGCCGTAATTGAGCGCGATGGTCGTCAGGTAGCGCCGGTCCATGGCATCGAGGCCGGCCGCGTCCACTTCGAGCGCGGAGAGCGCGCGGTCGGCGATGCCGCGGTCGACCGCCTGCGCGCCATCGACATGGGCGAAGTCGCGCACGCGCCGCAAGAGCCGCCCCGCGATGCGCGGCGTGCCGCGCGCGCGCCGCGCGATCTCGTTGGCGCCGTCCGCCGTCATCCCCAGGCCCAAAACGCGCGCACCGCGCGCCACGATCAGTTCCAGTTCCGCCTCGGTGTAGAAATTGAGCCGGATCGGAATGCCGAAGCGGTCGCGCAGCGGGTTGGTGAGCAGCCCTGCGCGCGTGGTGGCCCCGACCAGCGTGAAGGGCGCGAGGTCGATCTTGACCGAGCGCGCCGCCGGCCCCTCGCCGATGATGAGGTCGAGCTGGAAGTCCTCCATCGCGGGATAGAGGATTTCCTCCACCGCCGGATTGAGCCGGTGAATTTCATCGATGAAGAGCACGTCGCGCGGCTCGAGATTGGTGAGCAGCGCGGCGAGATCGCCGGCCTTGGCGATCACCGGGCCGGAGGTGGCGCGGAAGTTGACGCCCAGTTCGCGCGCGACGATCTGCGCCAGCGTGGTCTTGCCGAGGCCGGGCGGGCCGACGAACAGCACATGGTCGAGCGCCTCGTTGCGCGCGCGCGCGGCCTCGATGAACACCGACAGGTTGGCGCGCGCCTTCTCCTGCCCGATGAAGTCAGCGAGCCGCTGCGGGCGCAACGAGGCGTCCACATCGTCGTCACGCTTGTCGGCACTCACGAGGCGGCGGGGGGCGGTGGTCATCTTCTTCCTTATCCGTCCCCGGAAAGGGGAGGGTCGATCATGCGCAGCATGATCGGGGTGGGGTCGAAGCAGGCGAGGACTGCAGACCCCACCCGGCTCACTGCGTTCGCCACCCTCCCCGCAAGGGGGGAGGGATAAGAAAGAGTGTTCACGTCATCCCCCGCCGGTATTTATTCGGCAACAGTTTGCCGATGGTGGTGACTTCCGGTCCCTTCCTGCCGTTCGGCACGATGACGCGCGCCTTGGCATCGTAGTCGTGGATCAGCTCGCGGCAGGTGCCGCAGGGCGACACCACCGCGATCTTGCCCGGTTCGCCGGGCTTGGGATGGCGCACCGCGACGATGGTTTCGATGCCCTTGTCGCCGTGCGCGGTCAGCGCGGTGCCGATGGCCACCGCTTCGGCGCATATCGCCCCGCGTCCGACATAGGCGTCGAGATTCACGCCGACGACGATGCGGCCGTCGCGCGTGCGCAGGGCCGCGCCGACCTCCTGCCAGTCGTTGCGGTAGCGCGCCTCGATCGCCTTGGTCGCTGCATCCACGAGTTCCTGATCTTTCTTGGCTAGCGGCATGATGTCATTTCGCGAGTTCTTTGAGCCCCTGCCGGATCAGCGTCGCCGTATCGGCGCCCTCGCCGGCATTGCGCGCGGCGGCGGCGATGGCGGCGGCCGCCTGCGGCTGTCCATAGCCGAGATTGACCAGCGCCGATACCGCGTCCGCCACCGGCTTGGGCGCGCGCTTCTCGTCGAGGCTGCCGGCGAGATGCACGACCCCGGGCTCCACATCGGCGAAGGCCGGCGCCTTGTCCTTCAGTTCGGTCACGATGCGCTCGGCGACTTTCGGGCCGACGCCCGGCGCGCGCGCCACCTGCGCCTTGTCGCGCATCGCCACCGCATTGGCGAGTTCCGACACCCGCAGCGTGCCGAGCACCGACAGCGCCACCTTGGCGCCGACGCCCTGTACCGTCTGCAGCAGGCGGAACCATTCGCGTTCGACATCGCTCGCAAAACCGAACAGCTTGATCTGGTCCTCGCGCACATAAGTCTCGATCGACAGCGTGGCGGCCTCGCCCGCCGCCGGCAGCGCCTGCAAGGTCCGCGCCGAGCAATGCACCTGGTAGCCGACGCCGCCGACGTCGAGGATGACATAGTCCTCGCCGTAAGAGTCCACCACGCCCTTGAGCTTGCCGATCATGCCTTCACGTCCCCGCTTGCCGGCTTCGGGTAGAAGCTCTCGATCTCCGGGTCGAGCGCGACCGGCGGCTTGTTCGGTGCCGACTTCTTGCCCGCGTCGTCGTCATCGGGGTCGCCCGGGCCCAGACGGATCATGCGCCGCGCGAGCAGCGCCATGAGCCCGAAACCGGCGCCGAGCCCGATGAGCAGCAGCGAAAACGAACTCGGCCCCGGCATCAGATAGGCCTCATGGACATCGCGCGGATTGTAAGCGACCTGGGTCTTGGCGCCGATCGGGTAAGCGTCGGCCATTTTCTTGGCGCCGGCGGAATTCTGCATGTTGAAGGCGTAAGGCTCGATTCCGCCGCCGAGATAGGTCTTGCCGTTCACCCGATAGATGTAGTGCACGTCGAACGTGGTCCACTGGTCGGGGCGATCGGCATCGCGCGTCTCGCGCTCGTGCTGCGTGAGCTTGGCGTCGACGATCTCGGCCTCCGCGCGCGGCCATTTCTTCGTCTGCCAACCGTTCCACGCGCCCCAGGCACCGAAACCGAAAGCGACGACGCCGAGCGTGGCGAGAAACCAGGCCATCCGGTAGTCGGGCTTGCCGCGCCGCTTTGTCTTCCGCGCCATCGTCGCCTCACGCTCCCGCCATCCGCCGCAACAGCGCGCTCGCGCGATGATGCGCATGGGTCACCGCGATCGCCAGCGCGTCGGCGGCGTCCTCGCTTTGCGGATCGGCCTTCGGCAGCAGCACGCCGATCATCATGCGGATCTGCGCCTTCTCGCCGTGCCCGGCCCCGACGATGGTCTTCTTCACCAGGTTGGGCGCGTATTCCGCCACCGAGAGCCCGGCCTTGGCCGGCACCAGCATGGCGATGCCGCGCGCCTGGCCGAGCTTGAGCGTGGCCGCCGCGTTGGTGTTGACGAAAGTCTGCTCGACCGCCGCCTCGTGCGGCCGGTACCGCTCGATGACCGCGATCAGGCCGTCGTGGATCGCCACCAGCCGCTCGCCGAGCGCGGCCTTCTCGCTGGTCGCGAGCGAGCCGCAGGCGATCGGGATCAACCGGTTGCCGTCGGCCTCGATCAGGCCCCAGCCGGTGCGGCGGAGCCCGGGATCGATGCCGAGAATGCGAATCGGGGATCGGGACATGCCCGTTGATAGCCTCGCGTCCGATTCCCGGCCAGAACCCAGGGGTGGGCCCGGCGGGCGGAACGCAAGGTAGCACGGCACCCGCGGAGACGCCCGGCCCCGGCCGATGCGCGGCAGTTTAGCCGACCCCGCAAGGCATTCTTAGACATCGCGCGCCGATTCCCGCGCCGATTGACCCACATCAACACCCGCGACCGCCGCCGCCGCCTTGCTCGATCCGCGATGCAATTCCCTGCGATGGAGGCCTAGCTTGACGCATTGGTTTGTCCAGACGCTACGGACGTACCCGGAGATCGCGATCTTTCTATCGCTCGCCATCGGCTATTGGGTGGGCGGCAAATCCTACAAGGGCTTCAGCCTCGGCGCGGTGACCGCCACGCTGATCGCCGCGGTGATCATCGGGCAGCTCGGCATCACGGTCTCCGCCAACGTCAAGACCGTCTTCTTCCTGATGTTCCTGTTCGCGATCGGCTACAGCGTCGGTCCGCAATTCGTGCACGGCATCGCCAAGGACGGATTGCCGCAGGCGCTGTTTTCCGTCGTGATGGCCTTCTTTTCGCTCGCCGTCGCCTACATTGCGGCCAAGATCGCCGGTTACGATCTCGGCTACGCGGCCGGACTTTACGCCGGCTCACAGACGATCTCCGCCTCGATGGGGCTTGCGACCGACGCGATCAACCGGCTCGGGCACGCCGCCGCGGAAACCAAGCAATTGCTCGACGCCATGCCGATCGCCTACGCAGTGACTTACATTTTCGGCACCATCGGCTCGGCCGTGCTGCTCGCGCAGATCGGCCCCTGGCTCCTGCGCGTCGATCTGGCCGCCGAATGCAAGCGCTACGAATCGCAGATGGGCGCCGGCGCGGCGCCCGAAACGGAAGGCGGCGGCTGGCACCAGTTCGAGCTGCGCGCCTATCGCGTCAAACCGGGCGGCATGGTCGTCGGCAAGACGGTGGTCGAGGCCGAGGCGCTGGTACCGGACGCGCGCATCTTCATCGAGCGCATCAGGCGCGACGGAAAAATCATGGAAGCGACCGCCCACACGGTCATCGCGGCGGGCGACATCGTCGCGCTCGCCGGGCGGCGCGAGGTTCTGGTCGACATCGTCGGCAAGGCGGCCGAGGAGGTCGAGGACCGCGAGCTGCTCGCGGTCCCGATGGAAGGCATCGACGTCTATGTGACGAGCAAGGCGATCGACGGCCGGACGCTGGCCGATCTCGCCAAGACGCCGATGGCGCGCGGCATTTTCCTGCGCAAGATCACGCGCGGCGCCGCCGCGACCAACATCCCGATCCTGCCGCAGACGACCATCCATCGCGGCGACATTCTCACGGTGGTCGGCCGCACCAAGGACATCACGGCGGCCGCCAAGGAACTCGGCTATGCCGACGTGCCCAGCACGGTCGCCGACGTCGCCTTCATCGGCGGCGCCATAACGCTCGGCGCGCTGATCGGCGCGCTCGTCTTCATGATCGGGAAGGTGCCGCTGACTTTGTCCACGGCGGGCGGCACGCTCATTGCCGGCCTCGTCTTCGGCTGGCTGCGCTCGATCCATCCGACCTTCGGACGCATCCCGCCGTCGACCGTCTGGTTCATGAACTCGGTCGGCCTCAATGTCTTCATCGCCGTGGTCGGCATTTCGGCCGGGCCCGGCTTCGTCGCCGGACTGCGGGAACTCGGCATCAGCCTGTTCCTGTGGGGCGTGTTCGCCACCACCGTGCCGCTGATCCTGGGCATCTATGTGGGACGCTATATTTTCCGCTTCGACCCGGCGATCCTGTTCGGCTGCTGCGCCGGCGCGCGCACCACCACCGCCGCGCTCGGCATGATTTGCGAAACCGCAAAGAGCCAGGTCCCCGGGCTGGGCTACACCGTGACTTACGCCGTCGGCAACACGCTGCTCACGATCTGGGGCATGGTCATCGTCATGCTGCTTTCGTGAGCGCGCGGACCGCGACGATCTGAACGTCAGCAACAGGAGCAAGCTCATGCCCAAGATCGGCGAGAAGAAGCCCGCGGCGAAGCCGATGAAGCACATGGCGCGCGAAGAAGAACGCGAGCTCGAGCGCCTGAGCCCGTTCGAGCTGAAGGACAAGCTCATCAAGATCGCGGAACAGCGCGCGCAGATGGCGGGCGCGAGCCAGATGCTCAATGCCGGCCGCGGCAATCCGAACTGGATCGCGACCACGCCACGCGAGGCCTTCTTCCTGCTCGGGCAGTTCGCGCTGACGGAATCGAAGCGGGTCTGGCAGGAAAAAGACCTGGGCGGCATGCCGGCCAAGGACGGCATCGCGCACCGGCTCGACGACTGGCTCGCCAAGAACGGCGACAGCGACGGCGGCCGCCTGATCGCCGAGGCGGTCGATTACGGCGTGGCCAAGCTCGGCTTCGACGCCGACGCCTTCGTGCACGAACTCGCCGACAGCGTGATCGGCGACAATTATCCGGTGCCCGACCGCATGCTCAAGCACGCCGAGGCGGTCGTGCATGCCTATCTGATGCAGGAAATGTGCGGCGGCAAGCCGCCCAAGGGCAAGTTCGACCTGTTCGCGGTCGAGGGCGGCACGGCGGCGATGTGCTACGTCTTCGACAGCCTGCAGATCAACCGGCTGCTCAAGCGCGGCGACAAGATCGCCATCGGCGCGCCGATCTTCACGCCCTATATCGAAATGCCCGAGCTCGACCAATACGGGCTCGAGCTGATGCGCGTGGACGCCTGCGAGCTGCGCGAGGACGGCACCCACACTTGGCAATATCCCGACAGCGAGATCGACAAGCTCGCCGATCCCAAGATCAAGGCCTTCTTCCTGGTCAATCCGAGCAACCCGCCTTCGGTGGCGGTGAGCCAGCATACGATCGACCGCATCGTCGACATCGTCGAGAACAAGAATCCCGGCCTCATCATCATCACCGACGACGTCTACGGCACCTTCGTGGAAGGCTTCCGCTCGCTGATGGCGGACCTGCCGCACAACACCATCGGCGTCTACTCCTATTCGAAATATTTCGGCGCGACCGGCTGGCGGCTCGGCGTGGTGGCCATCCACGAGGACAACATCTTCGACCGCAAGATCGCGGTGCTGCCGGAAATCGACAAGCGCGCGCTCGCCAAGCGCTACGGCTCGCTCACGCTGCACCCGGAGGGGATGAAGTTCATCGACCGCATGGTGGCCGACAGCCGGCGCGTCGCGCTCAACCACACGTCCGGCCTGTCGCTGCCGCAGCAGATGCAGATGACGCTGTTCTCGCTGTTCGGGCTGATCGACACCGACAACCACTACAAGAAGCTCACCCGCAGCATCGTCAAGAAACGCTACGGGACCTTCTGGAAAGGCTTCCATGCCACGCCGCCGGCCGATCCCCTGCGCGCCGGCTATTATTCGACGGTCGACATCCTGATCGGCGCCGAGCAGCGCATCGGCAAGGACTTCGTCGATTACATGCAGAAGAGCTACGAGCCGGTCGACGTCCTCATCCGTCTCGCCGAGGAATACGGCACGGTGCTCCTCAACGGCAGCGGCTTCGACGCGCCGCCCTGGTCGGTGCGCTGCTCGCTCGCCAATCTGCCGGACGCCGCCTACGAGGCGATCGGCGGCCAGCTCGAGGCGGTGGTCGGCGAATATGCCGAGGAGTGGCAGAAGGCGAAGAAGAAGTAGCCCGGCGACCGAGCGCCGCCAAATCCGCGCGCCGCTTCGTTCTCTCCCCTCCCTTTTGTGCGGAGGGTGAAAAAAGAGCGCGCGGACATGACAAAACGACGGCCCAGTCATGACGGGACAGCGAGCCTCGGCGCTGTACTCGAACGCCGGCCTCGGGCTTAATCCGCGCGCAAATTCTCCCCCCGTCGCGTGGACTCTCCATGACACCCGGTCTCGGCTTCGCGCTCGGCGCCATGCTTCTGTTCGGCGCGGGCGATCTCATCTACAAGCGCGCGGCCGCCGCCGGCATCGAGGCCAGCCAGTTCATCATGCTGCAGTCCTGGGTGTTCTGCCCGGGCATCACGCTCTATGCCTGGGCGACCGGCACGCTCGACCCGCATGCTTCCGCGCTGTGGGGCTCGCTCGCCGGCCTGTTCGGCGTGGTCGCGCTGACCAATTTCGCGCGCAGCCTCCAGGACGGCGCGGTCAGCACCAATGCGCCGATCTTCCGGCTCAATTTCACGCTCACCGCCGCGGTGGCGATCGTGCTGCTGGGCGAAACGCTCACCGCGATCAAAGCCGCCGCGCTCGCCTGCGCGCTCGCCGCGGTGTGGCTCTTGCTCGCCGAACCGGGCGCCGGCAAAGGCGCGAGCCTCAAGTCGCTCGCGCGCGTTTTGATCGCCACCGTCGCCATGGCCTGCGCCAACCTGTTCTACAAGATCGGGCTCAGTCATGGCGCGCTGCCGGAAACCATGGTGGCGGCGCAGGCCTGGGTGTTCTCGTCCTCGGCGACGCTGTTCGTGCTCGCGCGCGACAGAAGGCTGCGGCTGACGCCTTACGCCTGGCGCTTCTCGCTGCCGGCCTCGCTCGCGCTGGTGGTCGCCTTCGTGCTGTTGATGCATGCGCTCGCGCTGGGAGCCGCGAGCGTGCTGGTGCCGGTGGCGCAAATGAGCTTCGTGTTCACCGCGCTCCTGGGTGCCGCGATGTTCCGCGAGCGGCTGAACGCACGCAAGCAGCTCGGCCTGGCGGTCGCCGCCGCGGCGCTCGCCCTGTTTGCGGTGAGTTGAGGGGCAACAGCCTCGATCCGTCACCCCGAGGTGCCCGGCGCGCCCGCGCCGAGCCGCCGCAAATCGGCTATAGTCGACTTACGCACAAAAATCCGATCTCGGGTAAACCCGAGATCGGCGGGCGCCGGCCACGCCGCCCCCGGCCGTCATCCTTCGAGGCTTGTGACGCGCACACCTCGGGATGACGGAGAAGGCGCCTACGCACTCATCTTCTGCACGAGCGCGTCGGATACTTCGAAATTGGCGTAGACGTTCTGCACGTCCTCGTTGTCCTCGAGCGCATTCATCAGCTTGAGGATCTTCTCGCCCGCCTCGTCGTCGACCGCGACCGTGTTCTGCGGCTTCCACACCATGCCGGTCTTGCGCGGCTCGCCGAACTTGGCTTCCAGCGCCTTGGCGACCTCGTGCAGCGTGTCGGTGGTGGTGACGATCTGGTGCCCGTTCTCGTCCGACACGACGTCCTCGGCGCCGGCCTCGATCGCCGCTTCCAGCATGGCATCGGCGCTCGCCTTGTCGGCATCGTATTCGACCACGCCGATATGGTCGAACATGAAGGACACCGCACCGGTCGTCGCCAGGTTGCCGCCCGCCTTGGTGAAGATCGCGCGCACCTCGCCGGCGGTGCGATTATTGTTGTCGGTGAGCGCCTCGACGATGACCGCCACCCCGCCCGGCGCATAGCCCTCGTAGCGGATCTCGTCGTAGTTCTCCTGCTCGGCGCCGGAGGCCTTCTTGATGGCGCGCTCGATATTGTCCTTCGGCATGTTCTCGGCGCGGGCGGCGAGCACGGCGGCGCGCAGGCGCGGGTTGAAGGCCGGGTCGGGCATGCCGAGCTTGGCCGACACGGTGATTTCGCGGGCGAGCTTGGAGAAGAGCTTGGACCTGACTTTGTCCTGCTTCCCCTTGCGGTGCATGATGTTCTTGAATTGGGAATGACCGGCCATGACCGAGGATATTCGTGTAAGGGGTTGATATTGGCGGCTATATAATCCGCGGCGGCGGGAAAATAAACTCTCTGTCACCCCCGGGCGGCGACCAAGGGCAAGCCTTTGACCCGTCACCCCGGGGTGCGCCGCCGAAGGCGGCGCCTCGGGATGGCGGATCGCGCCTAGTCCCAGAACTCCGGCCGCGCCGCTTCCAGCGCACCGCCGAGCCGGACCGCGGCCACCCTGGTCGCCAGGCCGCTGGCGTCGTCGGTCTCGACCGCGACGCCGCACAAGGTGGCCGGCCCGTTGGCGGGCTCGAATTTCGCGGTCGGGATCTTGCGCAGGAAGCGCGACAGCGGCTCGTCCTTGTTCATGCCGATGACGCTGTCGAAATCGCCGCTCATCCCGACATCGGTGACGAAAGCGGTGCGCCCCGGCATGATGCGATGGTCGGCGGTCGGCACATGGGTATGCGTGCCGACCACGAGGCTGGCGCGGCCGTCGCAGAAATAGCCCATGGCCTGCTTCTCGCTGGTCGCCTCGCAGTGCACGTCGACGATCACGGCGTCGGCGCCCGAACGCAGCGGACACACCGAAATTTCCCGCTCGACCGCGGCGAAGGGATCGTCGAGCGCGTCCATGAACACGCGGCCCATGACGTTGACGACGAGCGCGTGCTTGCCGTTCTTGCACTCCACCAGCGCGGCGCCGCGGCCGGGCGTGCCCTTGGGAAAATTGGCCGGGCGCACGAGGCGCGGCGCGCGCTCGATGAAGACCAGCGCCTCGCGCTGGTCCCAGGCGTGATTGCCGAGCGTGACGGCGTCGGCGCCGGCGTCGATGAAGTCGTTGTAGATCGCCTCGGTGATGCCGAAGCCGCCGGCGGCGTTCTCGCCATTGACCACGACGAGATCGAGCTTCCACTGCGAGATCAGGCCCGGGAGATATTCGATGACAATATTGCGCCCGGAGCGCCCGACCACGTCGCCGATGAAGAGAATGCGCATATTCTTTAGTGTCCGCGGAAATCGATCACCTCGTGCTCCGTTAGCACGAGATCGAGCCGCTCGTCGCGCTCGGTGGCCGGAACCCGCTCGATTTCCTGCAGGGCGAAGGCGATGCCGATGGCGGTAATTTTCTTGATGGCGCGCAGACGCTGGATGGTCATGTCGTAGTAGCCGGCGCCGTAGCCGATGCGCTGGCCCGTGCGGTCGAAGCAGGCGAGCGGCACGATCAGCACGTCGGGATCGACCTCGGGCGCCTCCGGCATCGGCTCGCGAATGCCCCATTGCCCCGGTTTGAACGGGTCGCCGAATTTCCAGGCACGCATGATGAGCGGCTTGCCGCGCCCGGCGATCGCCGGCAGCGCGAGCGACGCGCCCTGTTCCGCCAGCCGGCGCAGCAAGGGGAGCGGATTGATCTCGGAACGCATCGGCATGAAGCCGGCGACGATCGTGCCGGGCGTTACCTTCAGGGGTAACCCGCGTGCGGCGATCGCCTCCGCCGCCGCCTGCCGCTCGGGCGCCGGCATGGCGTCGCGGCGCGCGAGGACTTCGGTGCGGAGTTGGGATTTTTGGTCGGCGATCGTTAATGGCGCGGACTTCGACACGCTTGTTTCCCGGACCGCCGAAGACTGGAATGGTCCCGGGTCTGCAGCGCACCACTTCGTGCTGCGCTGCGCCCGGGACATGAAATCAGTGCGGAGCCGCAAAGGCCGTGGGAGTATCGATCCCGGGTTCCCTACGAAAGTAGGTGGGCGCCATATGTCCGAGCCCACGGGCCCGGTCAGGGACAGCTCCCTTGAGGATCGATAAGGCCCCGGGGAATGTGACTCCTGCACGCACCCCGCAGCCCCGCGGAGGGCAATGTAGTGCGGATCGTCCCGCGTCGCCACCTCGGCTGTCAGGCCCCGTCCCCGATCGGGTCGGGGATAAACGCCAGCGGGGTATCCGGTCGCCCCGGCGTTCCATGTTTCCGTTGTCGCGTACCGGATCGCCCGCCTGCGCGGGCGACGACGGCCCGCGTCACCCGATCGCCGGGCCGTTGCCGGTGGGCAGCGTCTGGTTGAGCTTCTTGGTGATGCTCTCGATGCGTTCGGAGGCGGAATTGAACGCGTGGACCACCGCGTCGGACGCCGCCTTGGCGCGGTCGGCGGCGACCACGCGCGCATCCTTGAGTGCCGCGATCTCCTCCTCCAGGCCGCGAATCCGGCGGTTGGCCTCGGAGAGATCGTCCGCCACCATCAGCGCCGCCATCACGGTGAGCCGCGTGTCGCCGATCTCGCCGAACTTGGCGCGCAGGTCGATGATGCGCTGGTCGATGTCCTTGGCCAGCGCCTGCAGGTGCTCCTCCTGCCCGTCCTCGCAAGCGAGGCGGAACTGGCGGCCGGCAATGGTGGCTGTGACTAGGGCCATGGCAAGCCTCGCTCACTCCTTGGCATCGAGCACCGCCTGGATGCCGGCGATGGCCGCGTCGAGCCGCGCGGCGATCTCGCGATTGGCCGCTTCCAGCTTGCGCGTATGGGCGGTTTCGTGATCGAGCGCACTGGCGAGCCGGTCGCGGTCGAGCCCGAAGGCATGGATCTGAGCGGCGAGCGCGGCCTCGCTGCGGTCGGCTTCGCGGCGGCGGTCGACGGCGGCGTCGAGCGCGTCGAGGGCCAGCGCCAGTCGCTTCACCGCCGCATCGATTGCGCTCTCACCTGTCACCGGCCCGCTCCGCTGCAAAAAACGCTTGCGGTAGCAATCGTTTAGAGCAAGAACCTTACGTGCGGCGCGATCCCCTCGTCAACGCTTCACCGCCGATATGCCCCGTTGTTTTCGGACGCCTGTGCATGGCAGACCGGCGCCCGTGCCGTCACATTGACTTGAAGGCGTCACGTGCTATCCACCCTCGGCAAAAGGCCTTTTTTCATGAGTGCACCCGTATCGCCTTCAGCCGCCGTGGCGCCCGCAGCAGCGCGCCCCGGGCAGGACGCCCCCGCCATTGCCCATGAGCGCATGGCAAATGCCATACGGGCGCTCGCCATGGACGCAGTCGAGCACGCCAAATCCGGCCATCCCGGCATGCCCATGGGCATGGCCGACGTGGCGACGGTGCTGTTCACCCGCTTCCTGAAATTCGATCCGGCCGATCCGGCCTCGCCCGACCGCGACCGCTTCGTGCTGTCGGCCGGCCACGGCTCGATGCTGATCTACGCCCTGCTCCATCTCGCCGGCTACGAGGCGATGACGCTCGACCAGATCAAGCGTTTCCGCCAGATGGGTTCGATCACCGCCGGCCATCCCGAATACGGCCACACGCCGGGCGTCGAGACCACCACCGGCCCGCTCGGCCAGGGCATCGCCAATGCGGTCGGCATGGCGATCGCCGAGCGTCATCTCGCCGCGGCCTTCGGCGACATCGTCGATCACAAGACCTATGTCATCGCCTCCGACGGCGACCTGATGGAAGGCATCAGCCAGGAAGCCATCGCGCTCGCCGGGCACCTCAAGCTCAACAAGCTGATCGTGCTGTTCGACGACAACGGCATTTCCATCGACGGCGCGCTCTCGCTCGCGGACTCGGTCGACCAGATCAAGCGCTTCGAGGCCGCCGGCTGGGCCGCCAGCCGCGTCGACGGCCACGATCCGCAGGCGATCGCGTCGGCGATCGCAAAAGCGCAGGAATCCGATCGCCCCACGCTGATCGCCTGCAAGACCCGCATCGGCTTCGGCGCCCCCACCAAGGAAGGCAAGTCGTCCTCGCACGGCTCGCCGCTCGGGGCCGACGAGATCAAGGGCGCGCGCGAGAAGCTCGGCTGGAACGCGGCGCCGTTCGAGATCCCCGCCGATGTTCTGGCCGCCTGGCGCGCCGCCGGCGCGCGCGGCAGGCCCGCACATGAGGACTGGAACAAGCGCCTGGCCGCGCTCGACGGCGCCACCCGCGCCGAATTCGAACGCCGCATGCGCGGCGAGATTTCGACCGCCGCGCTCGACGCCGCAGTGCGGGCGGTCAAGCAGAGCCTGATCGCCACCCCGAAGGACATCGCCTCGCGCTCGTCCTCCGAATTCGCGCTCGAGACCCTGATCCCGGCGATTCCCGAAATGGTCGGCGGCTCGGCCGATCTCACCGGCTCCAACAACACCCGCACCAAATCGATGAAGGCGATCTCGGCCGCCGATTTCTCCGGCCGCTTCATCCATTACGGCGTGCGCGAGCACGGCATGGCCGCCGCCATGAACGGCATGACGCTGCACGGCGGCATCATCCCCTATTCCGGCACCTTCCTGGTGTTCTCGGATTACTGCCGGCCGTCGATCCGGCTCGCCGCGCTCATGGGCATCCGCGTGATCCACGTGATGACGCACGATTCGATCGGGCTCGGCGAGGACGGGCCGACGCACCAGCCGGTCGAACAACTCGCCGCGCTGCGCGCGATCCCCAATCTGCTCGTGTTCCGCCCGGCCGACGCGGTGGAAACCGTGGAATGCTGGCAACTCGCGCTGCAGGCCAAGGACCGGCCGAGCGTGCTGGCGCTCACGCGCCAGAACCTGCCGCAACTGCGCAACCGCTTCGACGAAGAAAACATCTGCGCGCGCGGCGCCTATGAAATCGCCGCGCCCGACGGACGCTCGGACGTGTCGATCTTCGCCACCGGCTCGGAAGTCGCGCTGGCGGTCGACGCCGCGCGGCTGCTGGCCGACGAGGGCGTGCCGGCGCGCGTGGTGTCGGTGCCCTGCTTCGAACTGTTCCTCGCGCAGCCCGAGGCCGTGCGCCGCATGGTGATCGGCGACGCGCCCGTGAAGATCGGCGTGGAAGCGGCGGTGCGCCAGGGCTGGGACGCGATCGTCGGTTCGGACGGCCTGTTCGTCGGCATGAACTCGTTCGGCGCCAGCGCGCCGTACAAGGAACTGTACAAGAAATTCGGGATTACCGCAGAGGCGGTCGCCGATGCGGCGCTGAGAAAACTTGGGAAGAAGTAGAACGCTTGGCTGTCATCGCCCGCGCGAGCGGGCGATCCAGTAAACACCGTACCGACTGGTCTGCACGGCGGCACTGGATGCCCCGCCGGAGTTTGTCCCCGACCGCAACGGGGACGGGGCATGACGGAGGGAAAACGAACGGGAGCGACAGATATGACAGTACGCGTTGCTATCAACGGATTTGGCCGCATCGGCCGCAATGTCCTGCGCGCCATCATCGAGAGCGGCCGCAAGGACATCGAGGTCGTCGCCGCCAACGACCTCGGGCCGGTCGAGACGAACGCCCACCTCTTGCGCTACGACAGCGTGCACGGCCGCTTCCCGCACGAAGTGACGGTGAAGGGCGACACCATCAATGTCGGCGGCGGCGCCATCAAGATCACCGCCGAGCGCGACCCGTCCAAGCTGCCGTGGAAGGAACTGGGCATCGACATCGCGCTCGAATGCACCGGCATCTTCACCTCGAAGGACAAAGCCTCGGCGCATCTGACCGCCGGCGCCAAGCGCGTGCTGGTCTCGGCGCCGGCCGACGGCGCCGACATCACCGTGGTCTACGGCGTCAACCACGACAAGCTCAGCAAAGAGCACATGGTGGTGTCGAACGGCTCCTGCACCACCAATTGCCTGGCGCCGGTCGCCAAGGTGCTCAACGACACCGTCGGCATCGAGACCGGCTTCATGACGACGATCCACGCCTATACCGGCGACCAGCCGACGCTCGACACCATGCACAAGGATCTCTACCGCGCGCGCGCGGCGGCGCTCTCCATGATCCCGACCTCGACCGGCGCGGCCAAGGCGATCGGCCTGGTGCTGCCCGAGCTCAAGGGCAAGCTCGACGGCGTCGCCATCCGCGTTCCGACGCCGAACGTCTCGGTGATCGACCTCAAGATCGTCGCCAAGCGCGAGACCACGAAGGACGAGATCAACGGCGCCATCAAGCGCGCCGCCGACCAGCAGCTGAAGGGCATCCTCGGCTACACCAACGATCCCAACGTCTCGATCGACTTCAACCACGACCCGCACTCCTCCACGTTCCACATGGACCAGACCAAGGTCATGAACGGCACGCTGGTGCGCGTGATGTCCTGGTACGACAACGAGTGGGGCTTCTCCAACCGCATGGCGGACACCGCCGTGGCGATGGGAAAGCTGATCTGAACCTCATTCCGTCGTCCTGAGATGCGCGCCGAAAGGCGCGCCTCCAAGGACGACGGGCACGGGCTGTCATCCTTCGAGGCGCGCGGCTCCGCCGCTCGCACCTCGGGATGACGAGAGAGACCTACCGCATGGCCAAATTCCAAACCCTCGACCACGTCGACGTGAAGGGCAAACGCGTGCTGGTGCGCGTCGACCTCAATGTGCCGGTGGAGAACGGCGTCGTTTCCGACGCCACGCGCATCGAGCGCGTCGCTCCCGGCATCACCGAAATCGCCGACAAGGGCGGCAAGGTGATCCTGCTGTCGCATTTCGGCCGCCCCAAGGGCCGCGACCCGAAACAGTCGCTCAAGCCGGTGGCGGCGGAAGTCGCGCATGTCATCAAGCGGCCGGTCGGCTTCGCCGACGACTGCGTGGGCGAGAGCGCCGAGCGCGCGGTCGCCGCGATGAAGCCGGGCGACATCCTGTGCCTCGAGAACACCCGCTTCCACCCGGGTGAAGAAAAGAACGACCCCGCTTTCGTGGCGCAGCTCGCCAAGCTCGGCGACCTCTGGGTCAACGACGCCTTCTCGGCCGCGCACCGCGCGCACGCCTCCACCGAAGGCCTCGGCCGCGTGCTGCCGGCCTACGCCGGGCGCAGCCTGCAGGCCGAGCTGGAGGCGCTCGCCAAGGCGCTCGAACAGCCCGAGCGGCCGGTGGCGGCGATCGTCGGCGGCGCCAAGGTGTCGACCAAGCTCGACCTCATCGGCAACCTGCTCAAGAAGGTCGATGCGCTGATCATCGCCGGCGCCATGGCCAATACTTTTTTGCTTGCGCTCAACAAACCCGTTGGGAAAAGCCTTGTTGAGCGGGACCTGGTCGATACCGCGCGCAAGATCATGGCCGAGGCGAAAGCCGCCAAGCGCGAGATCGTGCTGCCGGTCGACGCCGTCGTGGCGGAGAAGTTCGAGGCCCATGCGCCCTCGCGCGCGCTCGATGTCGACGCGGTGCGCGAGAACGACATGATCCTCGATATCGGCCCGCGCAGCGTCGAGCAGGCGGTTTCCGTGCTGGCGCGCGTGAAGACGCTGGTGTGGAACGGCCCCTTCGGCGCGTTCGAGATGGAGCCGTTCGACAACGGGACCGTGGAGGTCGCGGAAGCGGCGGCGGAACTCACCGAGGCCGGCAAGCTTGTCACGGTTGCGGGCGGCGGCGATACCGTGGCCGCGCTCAACGTGGCGGGCGTGGCCGACCGCTTCACCTATGTTTCGACCGCCGGCGGCGCCTTCCTGGAATGGCTCGAAGGCAAGGCCTTGCCGGGCGTCGAAGTGTTGAGGGTAAGGTAATTCCAACCGTCATGCCCGCGAAGGCGGGCATCCGGTAACCGCTGCCATCGGCAGTCTGGCACGCAGGGGTTACCGGATCGTCCGCCTGCGCGGACGATGACGCCGAATGAGGGGAGACAGCGATGAATCTCGACGAACTGAACAAAGTGGCGCGAGCGATGGTCGCGCCGGGCAAGGGCATTCTGGCGGCCGACGAATCCTCCGGCACGATCAAGAAACGCTTCGACGCCATCGGCGTGGAGTCGACGGAGGAAAACCGCCGCGACTACCGCGAGATGATGTTCCGCACCACCGAGGCGATGAAGAACCACATCTCCGGCGTCATCCTCTATGACGAGACGATCTGGCAGAAGGCGAAGGACGGCACGCCGCTGGTCAAGATCATCGAGCAGGCCGGCTCCATCCCCGGCATCAAGGTGGACGAAGGCACCAAGGCGCTGCCCGGCTGCCCGGGCGAGCTCATCACCGCCGGGCTCGACAAGCTCGCCGACCGCCTGCCGAAATATTACGAGCAGGGCGCGCGCTTCGCGAAGTGGCGCGCGGTGATCGATATCGGCGCGGGGATCCCGAGCTGGACCTGCGTGCACGCCAATGCGCACGCGCTGGCGCGCTATGCCGCGCTTTGCCAGGCCGCGCAGATCGTGCCGATCGTCGAGCCGGAAGTGCTGATGGACGGCGACCACGACATCGACCGCTGCGTCGAGGTCACCACCTGGGTGCTGAAAGAGACGTTCCAGGAACTGTTCTACAACCGCGTCCCGCTCGAGGGCATCGTGCTCAAGCCGAACATGGCGGTGCCGGGCAAGAAGAGCGCGAAAAAGGCCTCGGTCCAGGAAGTCGCCGAGAAGACCGTCAAGATGCTGAAGAATTGCGTGCCGGGCGCCGTGCCGGGCATCGCCTTCCTGTCCGGCGGCCAGTCGGACGAGGAAGCCACCGCCCATCTCGACGCCATGAACAAGATCGGCAACCTGCCCTGGGCGCTTACCTTCTCCTACGGCCGCGCGCTGCAGCACGCGCCGCAGAAGGCCTGGAGCGGCAAGAGCGAGAACGTCCCGGCCGCGCAGAGCGCCTTTGCGCATCGCGCGAAGATGAACGGGCTCGCCGCGCTCGGCCAGTGGAAGGCCGATCTCGAAAAGAAGGCGGCGTAACGCCGTCCGACACGATCCGGCCGGCGCGCCACAATAAGCTCGCGCCGGCCGGACAAATGCGCTAACACCGCGCAGCGGAATTCTCCGCGGGGCGACGACGCGGCCGGAACGTTTGACGGCTGCCTATTCCTGGTGCGTCGCCTTGCCCGTTTCCGTTTCCGTCTCCCCATCCGCCGCTCCCTCCCGTCGGGCCGATGCGATCGTCTATCTGACGATCGGCTCATGCGCGCTCGCGCTGTGGTGGCTGTGCGCGCATTTCGCCGCGCGCCTGCCGGTCTTCGCGCCGTGGGATTTCTCATTCGTCGAGTTTTTGGGCTGCTGGCTCGCCGCCTGGTGGTATGCGCGCGGCCTCATGCTGACGCCGGCGGCCGAGCGGCCGGGCCTGTTCCGGCACGTGGCGTTCTTCGCCGGGCTTGCGGTGATCTACGCGGTGCTGGAAACGCGCTTCGAATATCTCGCCGAGCACCAGTTCTTCTTCAACCGCATCCAGCACGTCGCCATGCACCATGTCGGCCCGCTGTTGATCGCGCTCGCCTGGCCGGGCGCCGTGCTGACGCGCGGGATGCCGGAGCCGCTGCAAAAGCTCGTCGGCCACCCGCTGCTGCGCGCGCCGATCCGCGTGCTGCAGCAGCCGGTGCTGGCCCCTTTCCTGTTCTCGGGCACGTTTTTCCTCTGGCTGATTCCGGCGATCCATTTCCGCGCCATGATCGATCCGCGAATCTATGCGCTGATGAACTGGTCCATGGTCGCCGAAGGGCTGCTGTTCTGGACCCTGGTGCTCGATCCGCGCCCGGCGCCGCCGGCGCGCGCGTCGTTCGGCGCCCGCGCGGCGCTGTCGGTCGCCGTGATGTTTCCGCAGATCATCGGCGGCGCGATGGTCACGTTCAATCCGCGCGACCTCTACACGTTCTACAATCTGTGCGGCCGCATCTATCCGAACCTGGGCGCGCATTACGACCAGAGCGTCGGCGGCCTCGTGATCTGGATTCCGCCCGCCATGATGAGCATCGTCGCGCTGCTGCTGGTGCTCAACACGCTGCGCAAGGACGACGAACGGCGCGCCGCCGAACTCGGCGAACCCGTCGGCCCGGTGATCGACGCCAGCCAGTGGACCGGGATGCGCTAGCTCACAGCCAGTTCCGGATCCGCCGCCACAGGCCGAGCCGGCCGCCGCCGTCGATCATCGCCGCGAGATCGGCGGTCATCGCGGCGAGCTTGGCGCCGGGCGTTTCCAGGTCGGTGAACAAGAGCTTGATCGCGCCGTCGCGGTCGAACACGTAGACCGCCGTGCCGTGCGTCACTTCGAACGAGTCGCCGACCTTCTTCACCGAATAGGCGACGCGATAGCGCTTGGCGAGCGCGGCCAGCTCGTCCGGCGTGCCGCGCAGGCCGACCACCTGCGGCGCGAACGAGCCGGCATAGTCTTTCATCACCGCGAGCGTATCGCGATCGGGATCGACGGTGACGAACAGCACGCGCACGGCGTCGGCCCGCGCGCCGAGCGATTTCAGCATGGTGCTCGCGTTCAGCAATGTCGTCGGGCAGACGTCCGGGCAGGACGTGTAGCCGAAATAAAGCAGCACGATCTTGCCGCGATAGTCGGCGGCCGTGACGCGCTTGCCGTCGGCGGCGCGCGTCATCGTGAATTGCAGCGGCGGCAGCGCGCCGCTGACATCGGTGGAATTCCACGCCTGGGCGCTGCCGGCGGCCAGCGCCGTCGCCGTCGC
>Ga0182748_1000748_pt1 | contig 33283 bp, 26 predicted proteins | sample eDN3rd37CKraftOP_FD_128877 | JGI IMG/M metagenome (GOLD analysis project Ga0182748, IMG submission 128877) | Enriched Organic Plus compost microbial communities from Emeryville, California, USA - eDNA 3rd pass 37_C Kraft OP (version 2) (version 2) ...
GAAAACCAGCTCTCCGCCTCGGCCGACGCGCACCGCCGCGCCATAGTAGAGGCCCGCGGCGATATCCCGTTCGATCATCGCCTTGAACTGGTCGAGCTGGTCTTTCCAAACGCCGGACATAAATTTGCCTTCTTACCGAGTGGATGGGAGGGCCGTGGATCGCGGCCCCTTCCCGGGTCAGCGGAACAGTCTGTCCCGGAACGTCAGCTGCAGCATGACCGTCCGTGGCTCCGTATAGCCACCCGCGAGATCGGCGCCGAGCCCCGGCGTCTCAAAGCCGGGGAACGGAGCTCCGGTGTTCGGGTACTCGAACACCGTCGCAAACCGCAGCTTGTTGGTGAGATTGCGGCCGATCAGCGCGAGTTCCCACTGCTCGTCTGCGCCCTTCACCGACACGAACCCGTTGAAGCGCCAGACATCGGCTTGGCGCGCAAGCGGAGCGTGGCTCGGGTCGGGAATGATGCTGTCTGTGTAATTGGCATCGCCACCGAAGCTCAGGGTCACTCCATCGGTGACGGGCAACTCATAGGCAAAGCCATGGCTCATCGTCCACTCGGGAGCGCGCTCCACCTGGCTTCCGGAAAGGTCCTGCGCGGAGAAGCTCGTGCCAAGCGGCGCTCCTGTGGCCGGATCGAACCGTGCCACGGGCAGGCGGTCGCACCCTTGCGATACTGACTGGCCGGCATAGCAGGGAGCATTGGGATACCTCAGGTAGCGGGCCCGATTGTAGGCAACGCTCGATCGCAATGTCAGACCGGGGGCAGTCCGAGGACTGAAGCTCAGTGCGGCCTCCGCGCCGCGTGACCGCGCGCTAGCCGCATTTCGCACCTGCACCGAGATGGTCACCGGATCGAACGCGTTGAGCTGCAGATCGTGGTATTTGTAGGTGTAGACCGAGAGGTCGAAGCTGAGCTGCCGGTCGAGGGCCGTGCCCTTGACGCCCAGCTCACCACCCTTTGCAGTCGCCTGCTCATATTCGACCCTGTTCACGGCCGGCGGAGCGACAAAGGCCGGGGCGGCATTGAAGCCGCCGGACGTGAAGCCTTCGCGGTAGGCGGCGTAGAGCGTTACGTTGGGCGTCGGGCGATAGCGGGCGGTGACTTCCGGCGAAAAGTCCTTGAAGCTCTCCCGAGACGGATCGAACAGCAGGTCCACTGGGGCCGGGTTGAAGCCGGACAGCGCGCTCGGGAACTTTCGTGCGCGGATCTTCTTGCGCTCGTGTGAATAGCGCCCGCCGGCAGTGAACTCGAGCTGCTCGGACACGGTGAAGATCGCCTGCCCGAACACGGAGTAGGCGGTCGTCCCCAGGCGGAACCGGTCATCGCTGAACACCAGCGGCCCGGTGTTGCCGGTCAGGAAGCCGGTGAAGACAAGCGGTGCTTCGAAGCGTTTGTCGGCATCCTGGTAGAATCCGCCTACGACAAAATTGAACGGGGATTCAAAGGATGAAGCGAGCCGCAGCTCCTGCGTGAACTGCCGGTCCCCGATGTGGGCGCCGGTGACAAGGCTCTCGAGCTCGCCCGCCGAGACGTTGTAATTCCACTCCTCGTCGAAATCATAGTAGCCCGTGACCGAGGTCAGCGTCAGCGTGTCGGTGGGCCGCCAGTTCATCTGCATGGAAGCGAGGAACTGCTCCTGCTCGAAGAAGGGCCGGCCATCGCGCAGATAATAAGGTGCCGCCGCAGCAGTTTCCGGCGAGATTGCCGGATCGATCACGTACCGGTCGAGCCGGCAGTCATTTGCGCCGGTGAGATTGCCCGCAAACAGCTGGAGCTGCGGCACGCCCAGCGGACAGTGCAGGAACTGGTTCTGGGCTGAAAGGCCGTTGTCGCGGTTCTGGCGGGCGAACGCCACCTTGACCCGCGCGTCAAAGGCATTGCCTGGAGCCTCGAACTTCAACGTACCCCGGAGGAAGAAATCCTCCTGCTTCTGGGCGGAGTCCGACACCACGCCGGTACTTCCGGGCACGTCGTTGAGGCGATTGCGGAACCAGCCGTCCTGGTCGCCGTACGCGCCGACGAGCCGGATACCCAAGGAGTCGGTCAGCGGCGCCGAGATCATTGCCTCGACCTGTTTGCGCTGCTGGGCGAATTCATAGCCAACCCGTGCCATCCACTCGATGCTGTTGCCGGGATCGGCCGAGACAAGCGAGATGATGCCGCCAAGGCTGTTCTTGCCATAGAACAGCGCCTGGGGTCCCTTCAGCACTTCGACGCGATCGAGATCGAAGACTCCAAGATTGACGGCATTGCCCTGGCTGACCTGGATGCCGTCGATATTGATGGAGACCGCCTGGTCGACGCTGGGGCTGGTTCCCGGTGACCCGACGCCGCGAAGATTGATCGAAGCCCCGCCCGGGCCGCCGACGTTGCCGATGACGAGCTGCGGCACGCGCGTCGACACCTGGCTCAGCGTGTTCGTCGCATAGCGCGAAATCTCCTCCGAGCCGACCGCCGTGATCGCGGCCGGGACGTCCTGCAGCCGCTCGTCTCGCTTGCGGGCAGTGACGATGATCTCCTGGTCGGCACTTGCCGCAGTGACCGACTCCTGGAGCTCGCTGGTCTCGGCCGATTGCTGCGAAGTGGCGCCAGGAGAGCCAGGGACAGTTTGCGCCTGCGCGCTGGTCGCGATCAGCGCGCCCAGCGAAAGCAAGGCAGACGAAGCATGAAGATGACAGCGACGCATTGAAAAACTCTCCCCAAAATGATCGCCGGCTCAGGCCGACGAAATTATGTTTTTGCTCGACCGCGACGTGCGGATTGCGGAACGGTAGCCGCATTCGGCCCAACATCATCGGCCGAAATTTTCCGGATCGTTGAGCCTGGCTCAAGCGATCATCAGGTCCTCGGCAAGGGCGGAAGGCCGCGGATCAGGTCGGCTGCCTTCTCCCCGATCATGATCGTCGGTGCATTGGTATTGCCGCCGGGTATGCGCGGCATCACTGAGGCATCGGCAATGCGCAGAGCTGCAATTCCGCGGACCCGGAGCTGCGGATCGACGACCGCCAGCGAGTCGGTACCCATCCGGCAGCTGCCGACCGGATGCCGCACCGTATAGAGCGTGCGCCGGATATAGGCGCGCATCTGCTCGTCCGTCTCGACGTCCTCGCCAGGGGCCACCTCTTTCCGGATCAGGCTCCTGAGCGGGTCCGTGCGGTAGATCTCGCGCGCTGTCCTGAGAGCCCTGACCATTGCGTCCATGTCACGCGGATCGGACATGAGGTTCAACCGGACGCTCGGTGGCTCGGAGGGATTCGCCGACTTCAGCTTCAAGGTCCCCCGGCTGTGCGGGTGGAGCAGCACCACGCCAGCCTCGATCTGGTGCTCCTGCCTGCGCGAGATTCCCGGCACGGAAATCTGCGCGTCGCGGCGCAGGGGGTTGAAGAAGATCTGGACATCCGGCCGGTCGAGGTCCGGCAACGTCCTGAGGAGGGCCTGCGCCGACAGCGGCTGAGTCGCGAACGGACCACTGCCGAACGCCATCCAGCGCAGGAAATTGATCGCCGCGCGGTCGAAGCGCAGCTGCCGCAGCGGCGTAATAGGGTTATGCGTCTGATAGCCCATCAGGATCGCGGCATGATCGGCAATGTTGGTCCCGACACCCGGCAGGTCCAGCACCGGCTCGATGCCGACGGCCCGCAGATCGTCGGCAGGTCCGATGCCGGAGAGGAGAAGCAGTCGCGCGCTGTTGTAGACACCGGCCGAGAGGATGACCTCCTTGTTGGCGCGGACTCGATGCGGGGTGCCGTTCCGGATATAGTCGATCCCGGCCGCGCGCCCGCCTTCGATCACGATCCTGGTGGCGCGGACCCGGGTGCGGACCTCAAGGTTGGGCCTGCCCATGGCCGGCCTCAGATAACAGCGAGCGGTGCTGGAACGCCTTCCGCGCGCGTCCACGGTGATATCGGACCGCCGCGAAATGCCTTCGAATGGTTCGGAATCGAGATCATCCACGACCGAATAACCAAGATTGCTCGCCGCTTCGATCAGTGGCTCTTGAAGAGCCCCGGTGGGATTGACCGCAGAGGTTTTCACGGGACCGCTGCCCCCATGATATTCAGTCTCTCCGCGCCAGCTACCCTCGGCACGCTTGAAGTAGGGGAGCACATCGCGAAATGCCCATCCCTCGGCGCCAAGCTGCTGCCACTCGTCGTAATCGACCGGATTGCCGCGGGAGTAGATCTTGCCGTTGATCGAGGATGATCCGCCGAGGAGGCGACCTTGCGGAAGATCGATCCGGCGGTCGTTCAGATGCGGTTCCGGCTCGGACTGGAAGCCCCAGTTCAGCCCCGCCGGGCGATTGCGATAGAAGCCGATGCCCATGTGGAAGATGAGGTTCCAGTCGGTGCCTCCCGCTTCCAGAACCAGCACGGAGGTGCCGGGATCTTCGGAAAGCCGGGCAGCGACAACTCCGCCACCCGACCCCGAGCCCACGACGATATAGTCAAACTCTTCCACTTGTCGCATTCCGCTCCCGAGTCTTGCCTCAGCGCACGCGCGCAATCAGCTTTCCGTTATTGGTGCCATTCAGCAGCATAGTCAGAGCTTCCGGCATGTCGTCGAAGGCCACGACATGGGTGCGAGACCGAAGCTTGCCACTCGCATGCAATTGACGCAGGGTCGCGATGACCTCAGCATTCCCCTGCTCGCCGAACTGGCCGGCGACAAACCCCTCCATCCTCGCCTGGCGGAAGATCAGCATCGGCAGGTTGCGAATGCCGGTGAACGAACCGACCGAAGCGCTGTCATACTGGGCAATGGCGCCGCAAACCACGATCCGACAGCGCGGTGCCATGTTGGCGAGGACGGCGTCGAGAATCTCTCCGCCGACATTGTCGAAAAACAGATCCACCCCTTGAGGAAAGTGATCACGCACAGCGGCTTCAAGCTCCCCGCGCCGATGATCGATAGCCGCGTCGAGGCCAAGCTCGTCCAGGAGGTAGGCACATTTGGCTTCTCCGCCTGCCACACCGACGGTCCGGCACCCCATCGCCTTCGCGATCTGCGCGGCGATCGATCCCGTCGCGCCGGCCGCGGCGGAGACGAGAACATTATCACCAGCGGTCACGCCCCCGATCAGCAACATTCCGCCGCCGGCAGCCTGCCCAACATGGGAAAGCAAGGTGAGCTGGTCCTCGAGCGGCATCTCGCTGGCCGGGAGCGCAGGCCGCACCATGGTAGCATTGGCGACAGCCAGCTCTTCCCAGCCCCAGGTGCCGATGACGGTCTGGCCGGGGGTGAAGTCGGGATGGTTTGACTGCTGTACGATCCCGATGTTGGTTCCAATCATCGGATCGCCGATACCGATCGGGAGATACTGCAGGTCAGGGACAAGCTTGACCCAGTTGAGGTGGGTGGGATCGAGCGAAAGTAGACGTGTCTCGACGAGCAGCTCCCCTTGAGCCGGCTCTGCCTGCAACTGCTCGTCGAGACGGAAGCAGGACGGGTCGTAACGGCCGCCTGACGCCCGTGAAACTACCCAACGTCGAATGCCTGTCACGTCCCCACCTTTGCTTCCCCGCTCCTGCCGCCAGAGCGGCGGAGCCGGTCTTTCTCCAACAAGGCTAACGAGCCGATCCCAGCTTCGAACGTCAAACTACTTTTCCACGTCCCTCGTTGAGTTCAGCGCACAGCGGCTTCGAAATCGTCAATGGTCCCGCACGCCGCGTCGGCTAGCGTGGCGAGGCTCACGCCAATGCAGAGGAAGGGAGCGCAGACATGGACAGGCTCGCGGGTAAGGTGGCGGTCGTGACGGGTGGTTCGTCAGGGATCGGCCTCGGGATCGCGCGGCGCCTTGCCGCCCATGGCGCCGAGCTTGTCCTGGTCGGACGTGACCAGACGGCACTGGAACGGGCGGCCGAGGCGACCGGAGGCCTCGCCGTTCGTGCCGACGTGACCGACGCCAAGGCCGTCGAGACGGTCGCCGAGGCAGCCCTCGAACGGTTTGGTCGGGTCGACCTGCTCGTCGCCAACGCCGGCGTCGGCCCAACCGCCCGCCTTGCCGACATGACCCGGTCCGACTGGAAGTGGCTCATCGACGCCAATCTGTGGAGCGTGATCAATGCGCTCGACGTGTTCCTCCCGATCCTGCGCGGCAACGCCGATGGCGGCCATGTCGTGATCACATCCTCGATCAGCGGAATGTTCGCGGTTCCGACGATCGGCGGCTATGCGGCCACCAAATATGCGGTGGTTGCCATTGCCGAAACGCTGGCGCAGGAACTTGCCCAGGAGGGTGGAAAGGTCGGAGCCAGCGTGTTCCTCCCCGGGCCGGTCCGGTCCAACATTCACCTGAGTTCCCGCAATCGCCCCGAGGGCTCGGAGGGGGCTCTGCGGGACATGCGCCTCGAGGATGCGGAAGGCTTCGAGAATGTGGACATTCCGTGGATGGAGCCGAATGAGGCCGGCGAACTCGTGGTCGAGGCAATTCTCAACAACCGCCTCTATGTCTGGACTCATCCGGAGGGCACCGCGCCCATCCTCGACCGCTTCCGGGCCATCGAGGAATCGATCCGGGCGGCCTCCGCGAGACAGCGGAGCTGATCAAATCCGCCGCGACGTGACGGCTCCCAGCGCAGCCATGCAGACGCTCAATTCCATCAGATGCTCGCTCGTCTTGACCAGACGGTCGGCGATGGAGGGATCAGGATCGGCGAAGGTCGAGGGGCCCCACCAACCCTCCGGCGCCTGACGGTCCACGAACCAGGTGATCATCCGGCGAACCCACGGAGTCCAGTCCGCTTCCGGATCAGCCAGACTCATCTCCCCCGCAGCCCATCCGAACTTGCAGGCCTGAACGGAGGCGATGTCATCGAACTGCGCCTGATGTCCTCTGATGTTGAACTCCAGCAGCCTTCGGGCTGCATCGAGGGACGAGCTGCAGCCGTAGCGCCCGGCATAGCGCGCCAGGAACACCGCGCCCATGCCCGGCGGGTAGAAGGCCTGGCGCGGCTTGGCGAAGTCCGCGGCCGCTGCCCAGGCGAAAGCCGGATCAGGGTCGCTCCAGACCGCCTCGCCCTTCCGGAACGAGTGGAAGACGAGGCTCTCGGCGGCGGACTGGCTTGCAAGGCTCCGCACCCAGCGCGCACAGGCGTCAGCGGTCTCGCGGTCGCCCAGCACCACAGCACTGAGCCCCACCTGCGCGGTCGACAACATGTCGCACACCGGCTCGCCGGGAAGATCGAGCGCTATCGGCATACCGCCGGTGGCGGGGTCCTGGCGCGAGCGCAGATAGGCCATGGAACGGATCGCAAGATCGAGCCGCCCGGCCATCCAGGCGCTGATCACGAAGGTCCCCAGCCAATAATGGGGGTAAGAGGCGATATAGCTCTGGCCGCTCACCCGCCCAGGTTGGAATCCTCCGTCGGCGGCAATCCGGTTGGCTCCGACCCAGGAGACCACCGCGGCAGCTGCATCAAACTGGCCACCAACAGCAAGCCCCCAGCCGAGCCGGCTCCAGCCATTCCGTTCCAGCGCATCCTCAGGCTCGCCTTCCGGGCCAATTCGTGCGAGCAACCAGGCAACCGCCCGCTCACGCGCGTTGCGCGCGGCTCGCAGCTCCGCATCCATCGTTTCCATGATCAGCGGATCGGCACGTTCTTGGCGATGCCGGACCAGAACTCCGGATCATGGCTCGGGAAGATCCGCGCCCCTCTCCGCTCCATGCCCGCCAGGAGCTTCAGCGAGGCGAGGGACTGATCCGCGTCGTGGCAATGATCGGGCAGTCTGAACTCGTCGAGCGAACGCCGCAAGTTGCAGCAGTCGCCGGTGAGCACGATGTCCCCGCCGTCGGTCCTCACGCGGGCGGATTGATGGCCCGGCGTATGGCCCGGCGTCGGAAATACGACGACGGTTCCGTCCCCGAACACGTCATGCTCGCCGCTGACCTTGAGGAACGGCTGCCCGGTCTCGAACTCCTCCAGGCAGTAGAGCATGCCGTCGGCATTCGCCCTGGCGAATTCATGCTCGAACTCGTTTACGATCACGGTCGCATTCGGAAAGCGCGAATTGCCTCCCGAATGATCGGCGTGGAAGTGGGACACGATGATCCATCGGATCTCTGCGGGGTCGACACCAATCGCCCTCACCCTGTCCTCCATCGTCTGTCCCTCCTCGAGATCGATGAAGCTGTCCCGTTCCGTCCCGGCCGGTCGAGCGAAGCGGCTGCCCAGTCCAGTGTCGAACAGCACGAGCCCCTTGGGATGATCGATGAGGAAGGCCGTAACGGGAGCTGAAATTTCCCCTGGCTCGCCATCGAGGAAGAAGGCGAGCGGCATGTGAACATGGCCCACGGTGAAACCGAACAGGCGCACGCCCTCGCCGGGTTTGCGTGGCGCGGTGGGGATCTCGACCGCACTCATCTCGCTGCGTCTCCCGTCTGCCGAAGAGCTCCTTCCAGCCTGGTGTGCATCATCCTTCCTCCATCATTCTTGCGCCGTCTTGCGCCGGGCCGCAGGGGCTCGGCAGTGTTCAGACCTGCCGCGCGAGGCCGTCGAGAGCCTGCAGTAGCTCGGCCGGAGGCATGTCCGCCGCCATGGTACCGCCCGGAATGAGGATCCGGCGATTGTCGCTGACCGGGAAGCCTGCGAGCGCCCGGCTCAGCGCTTCCGGCGTCCACTTGCGCCCCTCGTTGCTCGCCTCGTGCGCGGCATCCCATTCGTTGAACAGGAAGACCTGGTCGCCCCATGCACCGAACACCCGGCCGGTGAACCTGCAGAGTGGGCCGGCGAGATAAAGAACAAGCTGGGATACGTGTTCGGGAAGACTCGGGTCAAAGCCGTCGCGGGGTGCCATCAAGGCCATGATCTCGGGGGGAGCCCCTTCGAGCATCCGGGTGCGCGCCATCGGCGCGATCGCATTTGCTCTCACTCCCAGCGGCGCGAGCTCCAGGGCAGCAACCTGGGTCAGCGCCAGGACCGCAGCCTTGGCCGCGCAATAGGCCCCGATCGTCGGAGCCGGATGCATGGCGGCGGGGGACGCTGTGTTGATGATTGCGCGTCCTGGCTTAGGACCCATGCGTTGCCAATGTGCTGCCGCGGCGTTGATGGTGGCTGCGCCTCCCTTGGCGATCACGTCAATCGAAAGGTCCCAATCCTCCTCCGCCATGGTTCCCAACGCTGCGGTACGATTGATGCCCGCATTATTGACGAGGATGTCAATGTCGCCGAACCGATCGATGGCCTCCTGGACGAGCGCCATCGCTGCGCACCAGTCACCAACGTTGCTGGCGTTCGCCGCCGCAGTTCCGCCGGCTGCCTCGATCTCTGCGACCACCTGCTGGGCAGGGCCGGCATCGCTCCCCTCACCTTTGTTCGATCCGCCATAGTCGTTGATCAGCACCTTCGCTCCGGCCGAGGCAAGCGCCAGGGCATGATCGCGTCCGAGCCCCCTGCCCCCCCCGGTCACGAGCGCAACCTTGCCACTCAGCATCTTCGTCTCTCCGACCATGGATTCTGCTCTCTGCCCCCTGGCTCAGTTTCCCACCGTCTGGTTGCGGTTCTCATTCAGATAAGGGTACCGGGCCACGGTGGCACGGATCTCCTTGATCGGCCCGCCATGATCGCCCCACTGGACGACGACCTCGTTGCCGATCTGCGCCTGATCGATGTCGATCGTGCAATGGGAGAGGATCTTCCTGAAGTAATAGCTGTAGACGATGCCCGACGCGATGCCGACCTGCCGGTCGTCCTTGAGGACGTGATCCGCATGACCGATGAGGCCCATGTGGTGCGGGGTAACCGGGAACTCGAACAGCTTATATTCCTCGCCTCCCCGGAAATGGGACGCATAGGTGTCGAGCACGTCCTCGTCATTCCATTCGAGCGTGACGATCGTGCGCTTCGGATCGGCTGCCTCGGCCTCGAGCACCGGCCGTCCAATGAAATCGTGATCGAAGACGACTGACCGTTCCCAGCCAAGCTCGTGGGGCGTTCGGAAGCGGGCGCGCATGTCGGATGGATCCACGCTGCCGCAGATCAGCGGCTTGCTCGGGCCAACCCGATAGGTGGGGGCCGTCGCCGCGAAGCGGAGGAAGTCCTCGTTCCCCGCCGTCGCCGGAAGGAACGTCCAGATCTGCTGGGGAAATCCCCCCTCGACATGATTGACGTAATAAGTTTTCCAGCCGAGCTGCTTGATGCCATAGGGCTGACCAGCGCTCAGGACGGCATTGTAGACCTCCGGACCCTCTTCGATCGGCCCGTGAAGCTCGTACGCAAGGGTGCCGGCCATGCCGATGCGCATGATCTCGCACTTTTTACCTGCAACGATGACTTCTTTGAAGCGCAGGAAGCCGACGTCAGTCAGCGGCTCGCCCGCCGCTGCCGCCAATGCCGCAAGCGATTGCGGGCCTGCGATCTGGAAGAGGTAGTTGTTTTGGATTTCCTGCTCGACCTGGAGCGCGGTCTTGCTGAACTGATAGGGCGCCCAGAGCCCGTGCACGAAGATGCGGAACTCCTCTTCGCCGAGCCGTTCCAGCACGCCATGGCCGACGATCAGGCCCTCGTCATTGCAGGCGATCGCATGCTTTGCCACGCCGACCTTGAACCGGCTGAAATTGTTGACGAAGATCCCTTCCAGAAACTTCACTACGTCGCGGCCATAATAGCGGATCTGCCCCGGCCCGGAGAGACCGCCGTGAATGTAGCAGCCCTCTTTCCAGGACATGCTTTCGGCTTTCCATCCGTCGCCGTCCCACAATTTCGCGACAGCCCCGACGGCCCATAGCGGATAATTGGCGTCGAACGGAACGCCGCAGGGGACCCCGAAGGTCGACTGATTCATGAAACTCTCCTGGCATGGACTTCTTCTCGGCGTCGACGTGCGACGGCGTGACTTTTCTTCCGGGACCATCCAATGCCGCTCAAGTGACATTTTGGCACTGCGGTTGAGCGATGCTCAAGCTAGTTCGCCGCCCTCCCTTCGCGCGCGAAGCTGCTCCAGAATGGTATTCACCTCCGCGGTCGTTTTAGCAGCCTGTTGGGTCATCCAGTCGCGGAAGGCGGCGAACCGCGGATTGCGTGGCGTGCGGTTGGGCCAGATCAGATTGTAGACTTCGATATCTGCGGTGGTGACCGGAAAAGGAATGACGAGACGCCCCGAGCGAAGCTCTTCGAGTATCAACGGCAGCTGCGCCATGGCAAATCCGACGCCTTCGATGGCAGCCTGGTAGGCCAGGCTTGAACTCTCGAATTCCAGCCGGTGGGCCCCCGTGATCTCCGGCCGGCCCACCTTGGCGAGCCACAATTCCCAGTTGCGGGGCCTCGCGGTCGAGTGAAGCAGGGTAAACGAGTCCAGCACTCCGACGTCGTGCAAGGGGCCATGGCGCTCGATCAGGGTCGGACTGCAGACCGGCACGAGATCTGCGTCGAACAGTTTCCGGACCACGGCATGAGGCGTTGATTCATGGCCGAGCTTCACCGAAGCGTCGAGGTCGTCGCGCTGGAAATCGACCGGTGCCAGGCTCATCGTAAGCTGAAGATTGCTGCCCGCCTGTTGTGAGTGAAAGGAAATCAGGCGGGGCATCAGCCAGCGCAGCGTGAAGGTGATCGAGGTGGAGACCCGCAGCGGGGCATCCTGCGGCACGCTGGTCAGCAGCGCCGTCGCCGACCGTATCTGCGCGAACGCGCCGCTCAACTGCTCCAGATACTCCCTTCCAACCTGCGTCAGACTGACCTCGCGTCCCGACCGGACGAAGAGCTGAAGCCCAAGATAATCCTCAAGAACCCTGATCTGGCGGCTGATCGCGCCGGGAGTGACGCCAAGCTCGTCGGACGCCCGCGTGAAGCTGAGCGCGCGGCCTGCGCTTTCGAAGGCGCGGAGGGCAGTAAGCGGAGGCAAGCGTGCGCTCGTCATATGTTGAATGTGAGGCTCCTCAAGGTGGCTCCAGCGGCAAGCGCCGAGCGCGTTATCGCAGTTCGTAGCAAGTTCCTCACTGTGACTCAAACTCAACCTTCACGCACGACTTTTCGTTTGATCAGGACCGGCGATCCTCGCCATCCACAGGACAAGCGACCTTGGTCAGAGCCAGCGGCAGGAGAGATATGGACTTTCGAATTCCCGACGACGCACGCATGATTGGCGAGCTTACCGCCCGCTTCGTGACCGATGAGCTTATCCCGCTCGAGAGGCTGGTCATTGAGCGTGAGGCACTCCGCGGCCTAGGCGGCGACCCGCTGATCCCGGCCGAGATCGAAGAGCAGCTTAAGGCGCGGTCGCGCGAACTTGGCCTCTGGGGCATCGACGTGCCTGAAGAGTTCGGCGGCTACGGGATGGGGGCGCTGATTAAGTGCATCGTGACCGAGCAGATGCATTACTCGATCACGCCTTTCATCCTGCCGCCCGACAGCCCGAACCTCTATTTCCTCTCCGAATGCGCGAAGGGGGACCAAGTCGAGCGTTACGTGCGCCCCTATGCTGCCGGCGAAAAGAAGTCCGCCCTTGCGCTTACCGAAGCAGGCGCGGGCTCCGATGCCGCCGGCATCCGGATGAAGGCCGAGCGGCGGAGCGGCAAGTGGGTCCTCAACGGCGAAAAGATGTGGATCAGCAATGCGAAGACCGCGGACTTCATGATCGTCATTGCCCTCACCGACAAGGAGAAGGGCACGCGTGGCGGAATGACCGCCTTTCTCGTGGACAAGGGCACGCCAGGTGTGACGGTGCCCCAGGAGTTCTCCGTCATAGGAGGCAACTTCCACGGCTATTCCGTAAATTTCGACGATGTGGAGCTGGATGGCGGGCAGGTCCTGGGCGAAGTCGGTCAGGCCTTCGCTCCTCTGCAGAACCGCCTTGGCGTGCGCCGCATGGAATGCGCCTGCTGGTGCCTCGGCTATGCCCAGCGTGCGCTCGACATGATGATCGAGCAGGCGAATGCGCGGCATACCTTCGGTGCGCCGCTCGCCGACCGACAGACGGTCCAATGGTGGATCGCCGACAGCTTCCAGGAGATCGAGATGGTCAAACTGCTGACCTACCGCCTCGCCTGGCAGCTCGACCAAGAAACTGAGGACGCGAAGCGAAAGGAGATCCGTCGCGGAGCAGCAATCGTCAAGGTTCAGGCGACCGAGATGGCAACACGAGTCATCGATCGCGCCATCCAGTTGTTTGGCGGCATGGGTGTCAGCAAGGAGCTTCCGCTCGAGTTCATGGCCCGCGAGGTGCGCGTTTTGCGCATCGTTGAAGGACCGTCCGAGATACACCGCTGGCTGATCGCGCGCGAGCTGTTGCGCGATGGCCGGCCGAAGGAGTTCTGAGAATGGGAGTCGCCCTGGGGGGACTTCGCGTTCTCGAACTGTCGGGTCTCTATGGTGCCTATGCCGGCAAGCTCTTCGCTGACATGGGCGCTTCGGTGACCCTCGTCGAACCGCCCGCTGGCTCGCCGATGCGATCAAAGCCTCCGTTCCTGAACGACACGCCCGGCCCCGACAGCAGCCTTCCGTTCGCCTATTTTGCCGCGAACAAGACAAGCGTCGTCCTCGACCTCAAGACCCCCGCTGGCCGCGCAACGATCAGTGAGCTTGCTGCGACAGCACAGCTACTGATCCTTTCGGACCATCCCGACGCGAGCGAAATTGACCTAGAGGCGCTGCGGCGGCTCAATCCTGCGCTCGTCTGCACCCGTATCACGCCCTACGGCAGCAGCGGCCCCTATGCGCATTTTTCGGGGGACGACCTCACGCTGATGGCGATGGGCGGGCTGCTCACACTTGCCGGTTTCCCCGGCGAGCCCCCAGTGGTCGCGTACGGCGAGCAGGGTTTGCTGGCAGGGGACCAGTTCGCAGCGGTCTCGTCCCTGGCCGCTGTGCTGAGGGCCGAGCGCACCGGCACCGGCGAGCTGATCGACGTGTCCATCCAGGAGGCGATCGTTATGGGCTTGGAGAATGCGGCCCAGACCTATCAGCTGGAAGGCAAGGTCCGAAACCGTACAGCAGGGGCCCGCCGCGCGGGCACCGGCGTCTTTCCCTGCAAGGACGGAGAGATCTACCTGCTGGCCGGCGGGATCGGAGAGACCGCCATGTGGGGCAATTTCGCCGCCTGGATGGCCGACGAAGGGATCCCCGGAGCCGAGATCTTCAGCGCTCCCGACTGGGATGATGCCGGCCCCGCAGCGCGCACGGCCTTTGAAAGGGTGTTCCTGCCTTACGCTGCTGGGAGGACCAAAAACGAACTCTACGCCAAGGGCAAGCAATGGAGCGTTCCGCTCGCCCCGATGTCGACGCCCGACGACCTGCTCGAAAACCGGCAGCTGGTCCACCGCGGCTTCTTTCAACCTCTGCCACCGGGGCCAGCTGAGGGACTGAGAGTTCCCGGGGCGCCCTACAAGCTCAGCGCGACTCCATGGTCCCTCCGCTCGGCCGCGCCGTCGCTGGAGCTGGACAGGACGTCCCTGCAGAAGGAGGCGATTACCTGATGAGCAGTCTTCCGCTTGCCGGAGTGCGGATCATCGACTTCTGCTGGATCGGCGCCGGCTCCTACACCACGAAGCTGCTCGCTGACCTCGGTGCCGACGTCATCAAGGTCGAGAGCAGCAAGTCCCTCGACAGCCTTCGCCTGGCCGCCCCCTACAAGGATGGCATCAAGGGCGTTAACCGAAGCGGCTATTTCGCCGATCGCAACAGTTCCAAGCGATCCATCACGATCAATTTGAAGGATCGGCGGGGAGTTGAGCTCGTCCACTCGCTCGTCGCCACTGCCGACGTGGTCGCCAACAACTTCCGCCCTGGTACGATGGAAAAGCTTGGCGTCGGCTACGAGACGCTCAGGTCGATCAATCCGTCCGTCATCTTCATCGGAATGTCGATGAATGGCGACGAGGGGCCGGATCGCACCATGGTGGGCTACGGCATCACGATCGCCGCCATCACCAGCTTCCTGGGCTTGAGTGGCTATCCGAATCGCGAACCGACCGGCACCGGAACGAACTATCCGGATCATATCCCCAATCCGTGCCATGGCGCCTTCGCCGTCATGTCGGCATTGCGCCACAAGTGGCGGACGGGCGAGGGCCAGAAGATCGACATGGCCCAAACCGAGCCGATGCTTGCGCTGCTTCCCGTGCCGGTCATGGATTTCCAGGCGAACGGCCGGGTGGCCAGGCGGCGGGGCAACAGGCTGGATGGCCAGGCCCCGCGCGGGGTCTATCCAACGCGCGGCGAGGATCGCTGGATCGCCATCACCATTGCCTCGGACCGGCACTGGTCCTCGCTCGCAAGCGTGCTGAGAGACGACCGCCTGGCTTGCACGGAATGGGGCTCGAGCGCGGCGCGCGAAGCCGATGCGGAGACGATCGACAGCATCCTTGCCTCAGCCACTGCCGGCTGGGACGGCTATGAGCTCATGGACACGCTGCAGAAGGCCGGCATTCCGGCCGGAGTCGTCCAGAATTCGGCCGATCTCGTCGAGCGCGATCCTCAGCTGCAGCATCGCGGCCACTGGCGGTACCTCCCGCACGCTGAGATGGGCGAATCCCTCTACAATGGCCCTCCATTTCAATTCGCCTCCGGTCCTGTCGGCCCGCGCTTTGCCGCTCCACTTCTCGGGGAGCACACCCGTGTGGTGCTGCAAGAAGAGCTGGGAAAGACGGATGAGGAAGTGGATGCGCTGATCGAGGCAGGCGTGTTGGCGTGACGGCGCCTGGCGACTGCACGATACTCGCTCGGCGCGAGTTGGCTGGCACGGACATAAGGAAGGAAGCTGCGGCCGGGGCCTCACGGACCCGCAGCGGATAACGAGCGCCCCTCCAAGAAAGTGCACCGGCTGGAAACTCGCCGGCTAGATTGAGATTTGATCAACAATCACGACAAATATGAGCGCCTAAACGGCCAGGAATGCTCTTGCACAGCTTTGCCCCGGAGGGCACGGTTGCTGAAATAAAATCAACGATGGCAGGCCCCTAAGAGCGGCATGCCTGCACTAGAAGGTGAGGAGAACGGTGTGACGCAGACCTGCGCGCATTCGAAGGAGGCGGCGTGCGAGGCGCAATCGACGCGTGATCCTCGCCAAGCCGATCTGGGCGGCCACAAACTTTCCGAAGGTGCGCAGCCAGAGGGTGGCCGTGTCTACCGATATTATGTCCTTCTTCTGCTGCTGACGATCTACTGCTTCAGCTACGTGGACCGGCAGATCATCGCCGTGCTTTCGCCGCAGATCAAGGCAGAGCTCCAGATCAATGATGCGCAGCTGGGTGCGCTGAAAGGCCTCGCATTTTCGCTCTTCTATACCACGATGGCCATCCCCCTGGCGATCGTCAGCGACCGATGGAACCGGGTGCGGCTGATTGCCATCGCCCTGTCGTTTTGGAGCGCGATGACGGCCACCTGCGGCCTTGCCCAGAGTTTTGCGCAGATGTTCGCCGCGCGCGCCGGTGTCGGCATCGGCGAGGCCGCCGGCAATCCTGCATCGCACGCCCTTCTCTCCGACTATTTCCGCCGAAACGAACGCGCCACGGCGCTCGGCATCTACCAGCTGGGCGTACCGATTGGCACACTGATCAGCTTTCTCTTCGGAAGCTGGATTGCGGTCACGCTTGGCTGGCGGATGGCATTTGTTGTGGTTGGGCTCCCCGGCCTCGCCTTGGCACTGCTGGTCCAGCTCACGATCCGGGAGTTGCCGCGGGGCTCGGCCGACGAAGGTGCGGCGGTGGTGCGGCAGCCTGCGGATAGCTGGGTCCGGCAGACCATCACGCTTCTGAAGATACCCAGCTTCCGCATCGTGGCGATCGCCGGCGGCCTGCAGGCGTTTGGCGGCTACGCGATGATGATGTGGCTGCTGGACCTTTCGGTGCGCATGCATGGACAGAGCATCCAGTCAGCCGCGGTGAATGCCGCGATCGTACTTGGCATCGGCGGCGGGATCGGAACCTTGTTCGGCGGCATGATCACTGATCGCTTCGGGAGACGGCGCCCGTCGAACTACTTCCTGGTGCCGGGGGTCTCGATGCTGGTCAGCGGTCCCGTGCTGCTTGCCGGCCTCTGGGCCGATCCGGGACTCGGCGCACCGCTGATGTTCATTTCGTTCGTGCTGATCTTCGGATGCATGGGACCGTTCTACGGCATGGTGCAGATGCTGGCGCCGGCGACGAGCCGCGCTCTGGCCGTCGCCACCTTCTCCCTCAGCCTGAGCATTCTTGGTTCGGGCCTTGGCCCCTTCCTGACTGGCGCCGTCAGCGACCTTCTCCAGCCGGAGCTCTCGGCAGCGGAAGCTCTCCGCTGGGCGCTCTGCATCGTGCCGCTGGCAGCCTCGGCCGCCGGAGTACTGCTCATCATCGAGCGACGGCGGATCGTGGTTGATCTGGCCGGCTGAGGACCAGGCAGCGGCCGCGGGATTCGAAACAGCACAACCAAATGAAAGTGAGGAGCACCATGTCTGGAAGGACATTGAAGCAGCACGTTCGGGCGACCACGATGCTCGTGTCAGCCGTAGCGCTATGGACCCCAGCAAACGCCCAGACCACGGGAGCGGAAGACGCGGCCAGCTCCGCGGAGGACGCGGCGGACAGCACCATCGTCGTGACCGCACAGCGACGGTCGGAACGACTGCAGGACGTGCCGATCGCGGTGACCGCCCTGTCTGCTGAGACCCTCGATGCGGCCGGGGTGGACACGCTGTTCGACATCGGCCGCGTCGCTCCGGGGGTGAAGATCCAGCAGTATAATGGATCGATCCTGCCGATGATCAGAGGCGTCAGCTCAAAGAGTGTCGGCGCCGGCCTCGACCTGCCGATTGCCACCTACATCGATGGGGTCTTCATCGGCTCGCCCTTCTCGACCACAACGTCGTTCAACAACATCGAGCGCATCGAAATATTGAAGGGACCCCAGGGAACCTTGTTCGGGCGCAACGCCACGGGCGGCCTGATCCAGATCGTGACCCGCGACCCGAAGCAACGCCTCGGCGGCTCGGTCGATTTCACCGTGGCCAATTTCGGCACCCTTCGAGGGCAGGCCTATGTGACGGGCGGGCTCAGTGACACCCTCGCCATGGACCTCGCGCTCAACGCTTCGACGCAAGCCGACGGGTGGGGGACGAACATTGCGACGGGACAGGAAGTCAACAAGCTTTACCATGAGGCGGCGGCCCGCTCAAAGCTCCTGTTCACCCCGACGGACGAGCTAGAGATCAGGGTGAGCGGCGACTATGCGGAGCAGCACAACAGCCGCTTCGCAGCCCAGCGCCCCGCCTGGGGCGTCGTGCCGCCAGCACCTTACGGCCCGCCCTTTGTCGGGGACGATTTCGACATTGCCTCGGACAGGCAGCCAGACTTCCGCTCGCGCGGCGGCGGCGGCTCCTTGCGGGTCGACTATGACCTCGGGGGCGTTGAGCTTGCGAGCATAACTGCCTATCGGGAGTCGAGTTACGACCTGACCTTCGACAGCGACTATACCGCATTCCCAGGCCGCTACTCGGTTGTTCGCGGCGAGGACGAGCAGGTCAGTCAGGAACTGCAACTTCTGTCGGACTCCCATTCCTGGCTCAACTGGACAGCCGGACTCTTTTACTACTGGGCGATCGGCCGCTTCGACCCGGTGGGCACAGTTACCCATGGCGCCCCTTCTGCGATCGGCTCCCCAGGACCTGAGACCGGGCGCTTTACGCTCGCGAGCCAGAGCACGGAATCCATCGCAGCCTACGGTCAGGCCACGGCCAAGCTGGCTGAGGGTCTGCAGCTCACGCTCGGGCTGCGTTTCACGCATGAAAGCCGAAGCCTAACCGCGAGCGCCTACAGCGTTAGCCCCACTGGCTCGCTGACCGTCACCACCCCGGAGTTCGACCGCTCGGTAGAGTTCGACAAGCTCACCTGGCGTGTCGCGCTGGATTACGATCTGACGCCGGATTCGATGATCTACGCGTCGTTCAACCGCGGCTTCAAGAGCGGCGGGTTCAACACGCTCGTCATCACTCTGCCTCCCTATGCGCCGGAGACGCTCGATGCCTATGAAATCGGGAGCAAGAACCGGTTCGGCGGGTGGCTGACTCTGAACGCTGCCGCCTTCTACTACGACTACCGGGACATCCAGGTCGGCCGATCAATCAACGGTCTGCCCGGAACGTACAATGCGCCGGGAACTGAGATCTATGGCGCTGACCTGGATTTCATCGCCGATGTCGGGTCGGGCCTCCGGCTGTCCGGCGGCTACAGCTATGTTCACGGACGCTACCTGGACTTCCCAGGTGCGCCCGTAGCAACGCCGCTTCCGGGCGGTGGGTACAGCGTCGGCATCGGCAATGTCGAAGGCAACACCACCATTTTGTCACCGGAGCACACCGTCTCGCTCGCTGCCAGTTACACGGTCCCGATTGGCTCGGACGAGCTGACCTTCGACGCCGACTATTCTTATACCAGCCGCTATTTTCACGAGCCGGACAACGTGCTGAGCCAAGACCCGTCCTCGCTGTTGAGTGCCTCGATCCGCTATCAGATGGATGACGGCATCAGCGTCATGCTGTGGGGCCGGAACCTCACGAACGAGGCGGTCGAGGTCGTCGGCGGCGTGCAGACCTTCGGAACGCTCGGACTGGCCCGCGCATCCTATGGCGAACCGCGAACCTATGGGGTGACGCTGTCGGCAAAATTCTAGGTCAAGGGGGCATGCCGGAGCGGGCTTCGATCCCGCTCCGGCATGAAAGTCGCAGCGGCCTGCGAACGAGGCCGCGAATGGCTGCGCAGCAGCCACAGGATGGTCCGGCCAAGACCCTGCATGGAAGGCTCGTCCCGCCGGGCGGGCGTGGCGGCTGGCGATAAGGAGACGAGGAGGAAATGAGCGAGCGCGAGGCGGTAGCCTATGACATAATCATTGTCGGCGGAGGCCCTGCCGGCCTGTCTGCGGCCATCCGGCTGAAGCAGCGTGCGGCGGCAGAGGGTCGGGAAGTCTCCGTCTGCTTGCTCGAGAAGGGGTCGGAAATCGGTGCCCACATCCTCTCGGGTGCGGTGATCGATCCGAGGGCCCTGGACGAGCTGATGCCGACGTGGCGCGAGGCTGACTGCCCCCTTGCGCAGGTCCCCGTCACAGAAAACGTCCATGTGCTGCTCGGGCCTTCCGGCAAGGTCGAGCTTCCGCACTGGCTGCTGCCGCCCATGATGCGCAACGAGGGCTGCTACACAGGCTCGCTCGGGACATTGTGCCGGTGGTTGGCGGAACAGGCGGAGGCGCTCGGCGTCGAGATCTTCCCGGGCTTTCCGGCAGCGGAAATCCTGTTCGACCCGCAGGGGGCGGTACGGGGCGTGGCGACGGGTGAAATGGGGGTCGCCCGCGACGGGTCGCACAAGGCTGACTACCAGCCAGGGCTCGAGCTGAATGCGCGCTACACGCTGTTTGCCGAGGGCGCGCGTGGCCATCTTACCAAGCGGCTCAAAGCCCGCTTCGCACTGGAAACCGCGTGCGACCCGCAGATTTACGGCATCGGCCTCAAGGAACTCTGGGATGTCGACCCGGCCAAGCATGTTCCAGGGCGGGTGATCCATACCCAGGGCTGGCCCCTCACCGACGCCTATGGCGGCGGCTTCCTCTATCACCAAGCAGGATCTCAGGTCGCCCTCGGCTTCGTGGTCGGTCTCGGCTACCGCAATCCGTGGCTGGACCCCTTCCAGGAGTTCCAGCGGTGGAAGCAGCATCCGGCGATCCGTCCTTTGCTCGAAGGAGGCAGGCGCGTCGCCTACGGCGCTCGAGCCATCAACGAGGGCGGCTGGCAATCAGTGCCCAAACTGGTCATGCCGGGCGCCGCTCTGATCGGTTGCGCGGCCGGCTTCGTCAACGTTCCACGCATCAAGGGAACGCATACTGCCATGAAGTCAGCGATGCTCGCGGCAGACGCCGCTCTCGAGGCCATTGCGGCGGATCGCGCGGGCGATGAGCTGTCGGCCTACCCGGCCGCCCTCGAGCGCAGCTGGGTGGCCGACGAGCTGAAGCTCGCCCGCAATGCCGGGCCAGCGCTCGCCCGGTTCGGACAGCGCATCGGCACCCTCATCGCCGGCGCCGACCTCTGGATGCGGCACCTGGGCATAGGCCTCCCCTACACACTCAGACACCAGCCCGACCACAGCAAGCTGCGCCGCAAGGACGAGTGCCCCAGGATCGCCTATCCCAAGCCCGACGGGTCCGTGTCCTTCGACAGGCTTTCGTCGGTCTTTCTTTCCGGCACCAACCATGAAGAGGACCAGCCGGTGCATCTGCGACTTCGGGATCCGAGTCTTCCCATCCGGGAAAACCTGCCTCTCTACGACGAACCCGCTCAGCGCTACTGCCCGGCCGGCGTTTACGAGGTGGTGGGCGGTCAGGGCGCGGAGCCCCGCTTCCAGATCAACGCCCAGAATTGCGTCCACTGCAAGACCTGCGACATCAAGGATCCCGCGCAGAACATCGATTGGGTCGCCCCGGAGGGCGGCGGGGGCCCAAATTACCCGAATATGTGAGGAAGCCAAGCGCCCCTGGGTTCTCCTTAGGGCTGGTGAACTGACCAAGCCGCGGTGGAGCCTTGTCGGCCTGCGTGTGATGCACGTCCGATGTGTGCCCGTGGCCGCACGCCAGCGCCTGATCCTCTCAGCTCGTCGTGTCTTGGAGGGCGCGCTCCGATGCCTGGCGGATGGTCTCAAACCGATCGAAAATCAGACCTGACAGCTGCGGATGGGTAAAAATGTAAAGCTCACCCTGCTGCACGCCCCGCAGCACGATGTCGCCCACCTCCGCCGGGGTCTTCCAAGGTATCCCCTCGGGGAAAATGTTCGAATCCCTGAGGTCCAGATCCCTGAGCCCGGTGGGGCCGTCCGCTCCCCGGTTCCGTAGGCTCGCTGCAATGTGGGTCTGTGTGGGCCCAGGCAGCAGCACACTGGCGCCTACCGTCGACTGCTCTCCAGCAAGCTCCTGCGCCAGGACCTCGGTGAGGCCGACCACCGCATATTTGGCGGCCGTGTAGGCGCCGAACTGGGGTCCCGGGAGGAGCCCAGACATCGACGCCGTATTGACGACATGTGCCCCTTCACCGCTGCGTTTCAGGAGCGGGAGGAAGGCGTGGATGCCGTTGATGACTCCCCACAGGTTGACGTCGAGCACGAAATGCCAGTCTTCCAGCGAGAGATCGGCTATCGCGCCGATCGGCCCCACGCCGGCGTTGTTGCAGAGCAGGTGCACGCAGCCGAATGTCTCGACAACCCGGTCCGCAAGCGCCTGCACTTGATCGAACTGCCGGACGTCAACCAGGATGCCTTCGACTCCCAGCTCGGACGCCGTAGCGGCGAGCGCGTCCCGCTCGATGTCAGCGATCACCACCTGCATGCCCGCGGCGAGCATCCGCTCGGCGATGCCCCGACCGATGCCCGCAGCTCCCCCGGTCACCACACCCACCTTGCCGGCAAGACGTTCCAGCGTGGGCACGACTTTCAGAGCTTCATCACAAACGGATTTCCGACGGGGGCGCTATGGTTGAGATAGACGCTCTTCACTTCAAGGTTGGCACGGATCGCCTCCAGCCCGTTCTCGCGCCCGGTACCGCTCTCCTTGAATCCGCCGAACGGCATCAGACTGCTCAGCATCCGGTAGCTGTTGATCCAGACGGTGCCCGCCTCCAGTCCCTCGGACATACGGAAAGCCCGCCCGAAGTCGCGGGTCCAAACGCCGGCAGCGAGCCCAAAATCCGTGTCGTTGGCGATCTGCAGTGCCTCAGTCTCGTTCTCGAAGCAGATGACGGACAGCACCGGACCGAATACCTCCTCGCGCGCGATGCGCATGCGGTTGGTCACGCCGGTGAAAATCGTCGGCTGGACGAACCAGCCGGGACGGTCAATGCGCTCGCCACCGAGGACGCAAGTCGCCCCCTCCTCTCGAGCGATCCTGATATAATCCAGGACCTTCTCAAACTGTTGCTCGGTCGTGACCGGCCCGATCTGAGTCTCCGGCTCCATCGGATCTCCGATGGTAGCGCCCTTGGCAATTTCCAGCAGCCGCGCGAGGAATACGTCATGGACAGATTTCTGGACCAGCAGCCGGGAGCCCGCGAGGCAGCTCTGGCCCGAGGCTGCAAAGATGCCGGAGATCACCCCATTGGCCGCCATCTCCAGGTCGGCGTCGTCGAAGACGATGTTCGGGGACTTGCCGCCAAGCTCGAGGTCGCATCGCGCGAACCGGGCGGCCGCGACCTGGTTGATCGCGCGGCCGGCGTGAGTTCCGCCCGTGAAGGTGACGCGCGCCACCTTGGGATGGCGGACCAATGCATCTCCGGCCTCCGCGCCGTAGCCCGTCACTACGTTGAAGACGCCGTCCGGAAAGCCCGCTTCCTGGACGAGCTTGGCAAACTCAAGCGCCGAGGCGGAGCTGAACTCGGAGGGCTTGTGGACGACGGTGCATCCCGCCGCCAAGGCCGGGGCAATCTTGCTGGCCGCGAGCAGCAGCGGCGAGTTCCAGGGCGTGATGGCGGCGACCACGCCGACCGGCTCGAGACGGGTGTAGGCGAAATAGCCGGGCCTTCCGATCGGCGGGACGGTCCCCTCGACCTTGTCCGCCAGCCCAGCGAAATAATAGTAGACTTCAGGCAAATAGGCAGTCTGCGCCCGCATCTCCGCGAAGATCTTGCCATTGTCGCGGACCTCGATCTCGGCGAGATGCTGCGCATCGCGGGCCAGCAGGTCACCTAGCTTGCGAAGGAGCGCCCCGCGCGCCGATGCCGAGACCTGTCGCCAGGGGCCGGCGAGAGCCGAGTGCGCCGCCTCGACCGCCGCCCCGGCGTCCGCCTCGCGGCCGCGCGGGATCCGGGCCCAGGCGTCCCCGGACCAGGGCTGGACGCTCTCGAACGTCTCGCCCGCCGCGGCTGCCTGGAAGGCGCCCCCGATGAACATCTGGTATTCCCGCATCTCGGCTCCCGCTTCAAAGTCCAACCGCACCCGACCGGCGGGTGTCAGCCTTGGCCGACGAGGCGCTCGCCCTTCGAGAAACGTGCGAGTCCCTCGTTGGCGGCGCTTGTTTTCTCGCCAATCTCACGATTCTTCTGGACCCCATATTCGAAAGCGCGCGCCCAATCGATCCGAACCGGGATTTCGTCCATCGCCCGTTTGCTGACGGCCAAAGCGGTCTTGTCGAACTGGCCGATCTTGGCGGCAATCGCCTCTGCCTCGGTCAGCAGTTGATCATGCGGTACCACTTTGTTGACGAGACCCCAGCGCATCGCCGTCTCGCCATCGACCCGGTCGGTCGTGAACATCATCCAAGCCACGTGCTTGCGAGGCACAGAATATTGGGTGGAGGGGCCGGCTAGCCCCGGATAGGTCGCGAACCCCATCTCGGGCATTCCCATGGAAGCGCGCTCGGAGGCAATCGCCAGATCGCAAACGTTGATCAGGGTCACGCCTCCCCCGAGCGCGATGCCGTTCACGGCTGCGATGAAGATGGAGGAATGGGCCCGAAGCGCTTCATTGACGGCTTGCCAGGAGGTTGCCGGGTCCGCCTCGACGCCGGTCGCGCGATCCGCGCTAGCTTCCTTGAGGTCCATGCCTGCACAGAAGCTGATGTCGGTGCCGGTGATGACCACTGCCCCGAACCTGCCCTCCAGCTTCCTCAGTGCTTCGAGCATTGCGGTGCGGGCCGCCTTGTTCATCGCGTTGCGCTTGTCGGGGCGGTTGATCCGGAGAACGGCGTGCGTCTCCTTTTCGTCCACGACAATGAGATTGTCTTCGCTCATGCTTCATTCTCCAGGAATGGCGACGCGCCTGCCGCGCGAGCGCCCGGTCGAAAAGGTTGCGGAACTAGGCGACGGGTGCGGGCGGCAGGTAGATGGCCTTGGTCTCGAGGAAGGCGCCGAGACCTTCCGGTCCTCCCTCGCGGCCGATTCCCGACTGGCGGAACCCGCCGAACGGTATGCCCGGATCGATCTGCAGACCGTTCACGCTGATGTTCCCGGTGCGGACCCGGCGGGCGATGCGCTCGCCCCGCTCGAAGTCCGCGGTGAAGACCGTTCCCGACAGACCATACAGGCTGTTGTTGGCGATCTCGACGGCATGGTCCTCGTCCCGGTAGCGCAGGATCGAGACCACGGGTCCGAAGATCTCTTCCTGCGCGATCTTCATGTCGGGCGTGACATCGTCGAAGATGGTCGGTTCGACGAAATAGCCGCGATTGAATCCGCCATTGCCGCCTCCCCGGACGAGAGTTGCTCCTTCGCGGCGCCCCTCCTCTATATATCCGAGCACGCGCTCGCGCTGACGAGCAATCGACAAGGGTCCCATCGCCGTGTCCCGTTCCCAAGGGTCGCCTATCTTCATAGTGTCGACGACGCTCTTGTAGGCCGCGAGCACCTCGTCGTGGCGTCGCTCCGAGACAAGGATGCGGGTCTGCGAAAAGCAGATCTGGCCGGCGAACGGCATCGCCACCGGCGCGAGCGCGGGGATGGCGGACGAGAGGTCCGCGTCATCGCAGATGATCGACGCCGACTTGCCGCCCAGCTCGAGGCTGCAGCGCGCCACGCGATCGGCGCAGATCGCCCCGATCCCCCGGCCTGCGGTGGTGGATCCCGTAAAGCTCACCTTGTCCACCGAGGAGTTGCGGACCAGCGCCTCGCCGGCTTCGCGGCCGCCGGGCACGACATTGAGCACGCCGGCCGGCAGGCCCGCTTCCTCGGCGCATTCGGCGAGAAGCAGCGCCTCGAGGGGTGCCTCGGGACTGGGCTTCACGACGAACGTGCAGCCGGCAAGGAGGCCGGCCGCAAGCTTTTGCGACAAGAGGATCAGGGGCGCGTTCCAGGGCAGCACGATCGCGCAGACCCCGACCGGCTCCCTGACCACCTTGGCGCGGCCCTGCATCGTCAGCCGCTCCTCCTCGAAGGGATAGGTCTCCGCCAGCTTCGCATAGTAGGAATAATAGCCCGGCACGAGGCCGGTGAACATTTCGGTGAAGGCGATCGGCGCACCCACCTGGGCGGTCCACAGGCGGGCAAGGAGGGGGTGCCGCGCACGAACCGCCTCTCCGATCCTCCCGATGATCACGGCGCGCTCGGAGGTGTGCATCCGGGGCCAGGGCCCGCTGTCGAACGCAGCGACAGCGGCAGCCACGGCATCGTCCATGTCAGCCTGGCTGCCCGCAGGCGGCGTCAATATCACCTGCTCGGTGAGCGGCGAGATGATCTCCAGAACGGCGTCCGAGCGCGGCGCCCGCCACTCCCCGCCGATGTAAAAGCGGCTGCGAATGTCCTCGGACACTTCCGACGGCTCGAAACGATCCCGCATCTCCATGCCTGTCTCTCCTGTGAGGCGGCCAGTCTTGTTACCGTTGTTCCGCTGCCCGTGTGATCAGTCCGGCCGGAACAGCGGCAGGGTGAACTCCTGGGTTGCCTTGTGGAACAAGACCCGGACCGGCATGCCTACCTCCAGCGCGCGCGCGCCAAGCTCGACGATGTTCGAGATGAGGCGCACGCCCTCTTCCAGCTCCACCTCGATCACCGGATAGGGAACCTCGTCGCCAAAGCCGGGAAAATATTTCTGGTGCATGACGACGAACGAGCCGATCGTGCCCTTCCCGGAGAGGTCCTCCCAGGACCAGTTGGTGTCGCGGGTGAATGGCGAGACCGGGGCCGGCGGAAAGAAGAACTTGCCGGTGGCAGAGCAACGCTGGGCGACGAGCCTGCCTTCGCGAGCAGCCTCGAAGAAGGGGCCGCTCCACTTGTCTTCCTCGGGCAGGGGCTTCAAGTAGGTCATCAGTCGTTCCTCAGGATGATCGACGCTGCGACCGGGGTCGCGAGCAGGAACTGCAGCGCCTTGGCGTCTGGAATCTGGCGTTCGACGGGAACCTGGCCGCCCCGCAGCTGCCGGACGCCTTCCGCGATCAGCGCCCAACCCTGCATATAGCTCTCGGAGAGATGCCCGCCGCTCGTGTTGGTCGGCCAGCGTCCCTTCCCGAGCTGCAACGTGCCGTCGCGGACGAACGCACCCCCCTCGCCCTGCTTGCAGAAGCCCATGCCCTCGAGAGCGAAGAGCACCGTCGGCGAGAAATTGTCATAGATCATCAGCCCGTCGATGTCGTCCCGCGCGACACCCGCCCGGTCGTAGATCTGCGAGGCCACCTTCTGCAGCGCCGGGTACCAGAAGTCGTCGGCCGGATAGCTGTTCTGCGAGAAATCGTCCTGGCGGGCGTAGCCGGAGACATAGACCGGCTTCTGCTTCATGTCCTTGGCACGCTCGGCCGTGGTCATGATCCAGGCGACGCCACCATCATTGATGAGGCAATAGTCGAGCAGATGAAGCGGATCGCAGATGTAGCGGCTATTCTGGTGGTCCGCGACGGTGATCGGCTTCTGCATGACCGCCGCCGGATTCTTCGTGGCATGGTCGCGGAAGGCAACCGCGACATGCGCCAGATCCTCTGAGGTGGTGCCGAACTTCGCCATGTGGCGACGGAACATCATGGCGTGGCTTGCGCCTGGGGAGGTGAAGCCCCACGGCGCCCAGAAGCCGGCACCGCCACCATATTTCATCTTCGAGGACCGCCCGTCATTGCCGTAGACGAGCGCGATCGTCGTCGCGCGCCCCGTGGCGAGCGCTTCCACCGCCATCATCAGCGCGATTGCCGAGAAGCGGCCGTGCGCCTCGGTCGGGATCAGGAACGGCGTCTGCAGGTTCGCCACTTCCGCGAAGCGGTCGTAGGGAAGCCGGTTGAGGATAACTCCGTCAATGTCGTCGAAGCTTATCCCTGCATCATCGACGGCAGCACGCAAGGCTTCGACCCCGAGACCGACCGCATCTGTTTCAGGAAACACACCATAAGCGGTCGAGCCCACACCCACGATGCAGGCTTTGTCCCGCAAATCCCAATCCGGCATTCCACTCCCCATTCACTGCTTCGGCGGCGACGCTTCCGCCGTCTGGCCGGCATGAGTTGGAGATTTGTCCGCTGGAGTGTCAAATTAGAAACTGGCGCGACAGTTGAGCTTCGCTCAATCAAAACCAGCGGGCGATCGACCACCGGCCGCCGCCAGCTCCCGCAGCCGAATGCTGTGATGTGGCAGGCCGGTAGCTTCGCAATCGGAAACACGGCCTTCGGGTCACCGCCGTCGCGGTGCCGGCCGCGGGCGCTGTGCCTCTGGGCGGCGCGCCGAGGGAGCGGCCGGCTCGGCTACTCGATGCTGGGAGCCGGCGACAGCTGGAGTGTCGCGCCGCCGTCCACGCGGGCCAGGGGCACAGACCAGGTAGCTGGCATATTCCGAGGCATGGAAGGGGACGGTGTTCGCCACTTCGACCGGATTGGCAAGGCGGCCAACAGGCGCGAAGGACTCGATGACCGCCCGGCCTGCCGGCGTGGCGACAGCTGGCGCGGCATCGGGGTGTCGACGAAGCCGGGACACACGGCATTGACGCGAATGCCATGGCGGACGAGGTCGAGCGAAGCGGCCTCGGTGAGGCCCGCCACGCCGCGCTTGGCGGCTATATAGGCCGCCATTCGGGCTGGGAGACGAAGCTCATCATGGAGGCGCAGTTGATGATCGCCGTGCCCGCGCAAGCTTTCAGTGCCGGCACCTCGACCTTCATCGAGTAGAACATGCCGCTGAGGTTTGTCGCGATGACCGGTCCCACTCCGCAACATCGAGGTCCTCCTAATTCGCGAAGGGCATCGAGGGTATACCTGCGTTGTTGAACGCGATGTGCAAGGCGCCAAAGTGGTGCACGGTATGGGCGACCAAGGCCTGGCAGGACGGAAAATCCGTCACGTCCGCTGCGATGCTGGTCGCTTGCCCGCCGTCAGCGCCGATCGTGGCCGCGGCCTGGGTCACGGCCTGGCCGTCCTTGTCTGCGAGCACCACCGCAGCCCCGGCGCAGGCGAAGGCCCGTGCCGTGGCCAATCCGATGCCGGATCCGGCGCCGGTCACAAGAACGACTTTGCCGTCGAAGTTCAGGTCCATCTCACGTCCATCCGTCTGAGGTGTCGAATGGGAGCCATGCCGAACGCAAGGTACGGTGCCCTGTCCGTGTCGATACAGTATCTGGTGTACGCAAGCGGGTCCGGTGTCAATCAGGATCGGCCAGAAGCCAGGGGAATTGCAGCGCTCGTCGCCAATCGGCGCCCGCCTCGAAGCTACTAAATTGACACATCAACTAAGAACGTGCACATCGTCAAGCGATGGCGTGGTCATGATCACGCGCGCCGCCGGCACAAGTCTCCGCCGTAGTCCATTTCGCAACGGGTCCCCGCCGACAGCAACGGTGGCTGCGGCGGCGGGCATAACAGAAAAAAGAGAGGTCATGTCTGAGCAGCTGAGTTCCGAACGGTGGACCCCCCTCCAGTTGCGTACGCTGTTCCTTTGCATCATCCTCAACATGCTGGATGGCGCGGACGTGCTCGTGGTATCCTTTGCCGCCCCGGTGCTGACGCAAGACTGGGCGATCTCCGCAGAGATGCTCGGGGTCGTCTTTGGCGCCGGGTTGGCAGGAATGACCCTGGGAGCGCTCGTGATCGCGCCGATGTCAGACCTGGTCGGGCGACGGACGATGATCCTTGCCGCCACCGCCATCATCGGCAGCGGAATGGTCGCATCCGCCTGGGCGGTTAACCTTCAGCAGCTCGTCGGGCTGCGCTTCTGGACGGGGCTGGGCATCGGTTCCATGCTCGCCAGCGTCGCAGCCTTGGCCTCGGAATATGCACCGTCGCGCCACAGGGCCTTTGCGGTCACCACCGCAACGGCAGGATATCCGCTCGGCGCCACATTGACCGGGGTTGCCGCCGGCTGGCTGCTTCCACGTTATGGATGGGAAGGTCTCTTCCTTGCCGCCGGACTGGGTTCCGCAATCATGCTGCCGCTCTGCTGGGCCTTGTTGCCGGAGTCGGTCCAGTTCCTGGTTGCCCGTCAGCCCCGTGGTGCGCTCCAGCGGATCAACCGGGCCCTCAGCAGCCAGCGGCTGCCCGCGATGGAAAGCTTGCCGCCCATCCCGCCCGCGGGTCGGCGCGCCCCTGTCACCCTGCTGTTCGCTGGAGATCTCCGGGCGGCGACCCTCCTCACTTGGGCAGCCTTCTTCTGCGCCTTCTTCAGCCTTTACTTCCTCACCAGCTGGATCCCGCGGATGGCGGTCGACGCTGGCTTTCCGCTGACCGTGGCGATCAACGGCAGCGCCATCTTCAACATGGGCGCGTTCATCGGCCTCATCCTGCTCGGCTGGTTTGCAGCGCACGTCGACCTCGGCCGGCTGATCGCAGCCTTTTTCATTCTCGCCTCTCTGGTCATGGTCATCTTCGGCGCCGTGCATCGCCCCGTGGCTCTGTTCTACGCAGGAATGCTCGTCATCGGATTTCTCGTTCAGGGCGGCTTCGGCGGGCTCTACGCGGTCGCCGCCCACCTCTACCCTGCCGCCGTGCGCACAACCGGCGTGGGATGGGCGATTGGGGCGGGGCGCTTCGGCGCCATCATCGGGCCAGTGGGAGGAGGCCTGATCATCGGCCTTGGCTTCGGCCTCTTTGAAAGCTTCGTCTTTTTCGCTTTGCCGATGGTTGCGGCAGCCTTGCTCACCTGGCTGGTCTCGCGCCGACGCCTGGACGACGCTAGGGACCGGCGCGGAAGCCCGCTTTCCGACTTCAGCCACGGCTAGGTGCCCGCGAGACTCCGAGCCTTTGGCTGTGTCGGCACGACCAACAGGCGCATCATTCAGGTGGGGGTAGCAATTTGACTGCGAAGATCATCGACGGGAAGGCCGTCGCCAGGGCGCTCCGCGCACAGTTTCGCGGCCGGGTGAATGACATGCGCCATCGGGGAATCGTGCCCGGCCTGGCCGTCGTGCTGGTCGGCGAGGATCCTGCGTCCGCCGTCTATGTCGCCAACAAGGTGCGGGCATGCGAGGAGGTCGGCATCCGTTCGATCACGCACCGCATGGACCCCGGCATCAGCACTGAAATGTTGATCGGCAAGATCGAAGCCCTGAATGCCGACGCCAGCGTCGACGGCATTCTGGTCCAGCTTCCCCTCCCCCGCCACGTCGACATGCGCCGGGTGCTGGAGACGATTGCCGTCGAGAAGGACGTCGACGGCTTCCATCTCTACAATGTCGGCGCACTGGTTGTCGGCGGCACGGTCTTCCCGCCGTGCACGCCTTACGGGGTGGTGAAGCTGCTCGAGCATGAGGGGATCAATGTCGCCGGGCAGAATGTCGTCGTCGTGGGGGCGAGCAACATCGTCGGAAAGCCGATGGCGCTGATGATGATGCAACGCGAAGCCACCGTCGCCATCTGTCACGTGCGCACCCGCGACCTCGCCCAGTTCACGATCCTGGCCGACATCCTCGTCGTCGCTGCCGGCGTTCCGAACCTGATCATTCCGCAGATGGTGAAGACGGGGGCGGTCGTGATCGACGTCGGCATCAACCGCCTGGCCGACGGGCGGCTGGTCGGAGACGTGGACTTCGAAGGAGTTCGCAAGAAGGCCGCCTACATCACGCCGGTGCCGGGCGGGGTCGGCCCGATGACGGTGACCATGCTGCTCGAGAATACAATCACCGGCGCAGAAGCGCGGGCGTCGAACGCCGATTCCCGGAGCCGCTGAACCGAATTTCACCACGCCGCAATCGGCTCTCGCCGGGTCCGCCGAGGCTGGAGACCATCCGATGAACGAACATGAGCTGAGACGCCGGGTCGTTACCGAGATGCATCTCCGGAAATGGCCCAGGATTGAGGCTCCCTGCTCGATCGTCCAGTGGGTCCGCGAAGAGCCGGACGGCGATCGGGCGGAGGAGCTTCGAAGACTTCGGGAGCGCCTGGCCGAGAGATCCGCTGACCCGCTGGCAGGCGCTACGTTCGCCGCCGGCCAGCCCGACGAGCGGGTGCGGATCGTCTGGGAACGGCATAAGGAGGGAAGCAGTCTTACGCTCTTCTTTCCAGGCGAAGCCGACGGCACCCCTGACCCCTTTGTCCAGTCCGGAGCGGCGCAACTGCTGCAATGGGGCGAGGCCTTCCCGGGGGGCGTCGTCCGCGCCACGAAGATCATCGTAGCGCCGTCCGACCCCGACGTCGAACCGCTGGTTCCGAAGGCCGGCTTCGCGCGCGATGAACTGATCTCCTGCTTCATCGGCGGCAAGGTGCGTATCTGGTCGGATTTCCGGATCCAGCGCGACGGCTACGGCCACCTGCTGACTGCCGCCAACGGCACGGATCCCGGCGACCTCTCAAGGCTTGTCCAGCGTCTCCAGGAACTCGGCAACTACCGCAACAAGGCCCCGCTCGGCCTCCCCCTCGCCCGGCAGATAGCCACCACGCTGCACGACCTCGAGGCGAGGCTCGGCACGCTGGGCCAGCAGGTGAAGGATCCGGAAGTCACCGACGACAGCCTGCTGGCCAAGCTCTCGGACCTTTCGATGGAGCTCGTCTCCCTGGAGACGATGATCAACTTTCGCATGAGCGCGACAGCGGCCTACGCACCCCTGGTCCAGGAGCGGCTTGGCGCTGGGCAACATGCCGATTCGAGGCTTCGCCTCGCTGGCCGATTTCACGCAACGCCGGTTCCTGCCTGCGCTTCGCACCTGCCAGTCAACCGTCGATCGCGTACGGCAGCTCTCCGCCGCAACGGCGCGCTTCACCTCCCTGCTCAGAGCAAGAATCGAGACCCGCATCGAGAATCAGAATGCGCGGCTTCTCCGCTCGATGGAGAGGAGCAGCGCCCAGCAGCTTCGGCTTCCGAAGCTGGACGAAGGCCTCTCCATCGTCGCGCTGAGCTATTACACGATTGGTCTGCTCTCCTGCCTCGCCAACGGCGCCGACGCGCTGCGGGAAAGCCATCAGGCGGATTTCGTCGTCGCCGTCCTGGTGCCCTTCGTGGTCGCGTCGGTCTGGCTCATCATTCGCAAGCTCAAGCGGCGTCTGCTCGGGGAGCCGCGCTGATGGCCGCGCCCATTGCCGCCGTGCCGGGCCAGACGGATCTGAAAGCCGCACCTCCCCATGCCTGCCGCGTCAGGCAATTGCGGCTTCCGCGACGCTGACCGGAACCTGCCTCGCTGCCAAAGACACGCTGTTGTTGTATCCAGACCATCTCCTCAGGATCCCCCAAAGCCATGCAGAATCCGATCGACCTCAATGAGTATGTCCCTTACTTCCTCGGCGCGATCTCCAACCGCTGGACCTCCACCTCCTCCCGCCTGTACCTGCGGGAGTTTGGGGTGGGCATCGCCGAGTGGCGCGTGCTCGCATCGCTCCGCACCCTGGGTAATGCGAGCTCCCTGGACGCCGCAAACCTGACCGCGATGGATCCGGCAGCGGTGACCCGCGCGATGGGACAGCTGCAGCAGAAGGGCTGCGTCATGCCGGTGGCGGGTCGCTTCGTCGGGCGCACCAAGCCCTTTGCCCTTA